>JACXTT010014856.1_pt1 | contig 10151 bp, 12 predicted proteins | sample 9270951 | NCBI WGS metagenome assembly JACXTT01 (sample SAMN15532306, study PRJNA645909) | rock metagenome | isolation source: weathered quartz diorite | place: Puerto Rico | collected 2017-06-21
GTGCCTCTGTGGGCAAGGGTAAACCGTGGCCTGTCACGTTGAGCCTATTGAAGGCGTATCGGTCCGCCGTCGATCAACTTCTTCTGGAGGATTGATCATTGCTACGACATATCGAGGCATTCCTCGAGGCGCTGCGCAATCGCGCTGTATCGGAACACACGCTTTCCAGCTACGAATCTGATCTGCGCGATTTTCAATCTTTTTTGCAGTCCAGGAAAACGAGTTTCAAAGACATTGACGACGTATCGATTCGGGAATTTCTTAGTCATCTGTACGAACGGAAACTTCAAAAGACCTCAATTGCGCGAAAGCTCGCCTGCCTTCGCACGTTTTTCAAATTTCTGGTACGCGACGGCCGGCTGAAAAGCAATCCGGCGGAATTGATATCATCACCGCGGTTACCGAAAAAACTGCCTTCATACCTCACCGAGCGCGAGGCTGCAACGGTGGTCGAAATGCCGCAAGGCAATTCGCTCGAGGACATACGTGGCCGCGCTATGCTTGAACTCCTGTATGCAAGCGGTTTGCGTGTTCGAGAACTGGTCGGCTTGAATGACGAGAACGTTGATATGTCACAGCAACTCTTGCGGGTATTCGGCAAAGGACGGAAGCAACGTATTGTTCCTTTTGGGGAATTGGCAGCAAAGGCTTTGTCGGAATACATAGCCGAAAGAGACCGTCTCGGCCTGACTCAGCCTGATGATGACGGCCATATTCCAGTTTTCGTGACCCGGAAGGGCTGCCGATTGAATGCACGTGCTGTTCAAAGGCTCGTCGAAAGAATACGAATGCGGCTTCCATCAGGGCGTCGCATGACGGCGCATACCTTGCGTCATACCTTCGCTACGCATTTGTTGGAGCGCGGAGCGGATCTGCGGGTTATTCAGGAACTTCTAGGCCACGCCAGCCTTGCAACAACACAGAAATACACCCATGTTACGCTGGAGCACTTACGCGCTGAATACGAGAAGGCTCACCCGAAGGCAAAGGGCTCCAGTAATTCGAACGGGGATGCCTGAAATCAGTTATAATTGCCGTTTGTCTCTGTAGGGGAGGATGCGACTATGTACGCCGTGATTCGATCAGGCGGAAAGCAGTACCGTGTGACGCCTGGACAAACCATTCGGCTTGAAAAGTTTTCAGGCGACGTGGGCTCCAAAGTCGAAATTAAAGACGTATTACTCGTCGAAAACGACGGCAATATTCAAGTCGGCGCGCCGGTAGTGGCAAATGCCACAGTCGAAGCCACGGTCGTCGAGCACGATCGTGCTAAGAAGGTTATTGTTTTCAAGAAGAAGCGCAAGAAACAGTATCGTAGGACGTCTGGACACCGGCAGGACTACACCGCTGTCCGAATTGATAAGATAACGGTTTAGTCAGGAGCGTTTAATATGGCGCACAAAAAAGGAGTCGGCAGCTCACGTAACGGCCGCGATAGCCATTCGCAACGGCTGGGCGTAAAGCGATTTGCAGGACAACTGGTCACCGGTGGATCCATCCTTGTCCGACAGCGAGGTACGAAATTCAAGCCCGGTGTCAATGTAGGCATCGGCAAGGACGATACGCTCTTTGCAAAGATACCGGGTATCGTTCAGTTCGAAGATAAAGGCAGCACCGGCCGGTTCATCTCTATACAACCCGTCGAATAGCCAGCCACAAGAGGACAAAAAGCCACAAAATGAATTCGTAGCCATTTTGTGGCTTTTGTGCTTTCTCGGACCAATTCGATGTTCATCGACGAAGCAAAAATCACGGTGAAAGCCGGCGACGGCGGCCACGGCTCCATTGCATTCCGTCGAGAAAAATTTGTTCCGAAAGGCGGCCCCAGCGGGGGCGATGGAGGCAGCGGCGGGGATATCCATCTCTGTGCCGACGCGCACGAAAACACACTCCTAAAATTTCGGTTCAATCATATGTTCCGAGCCGAGCGCGGCCGGCACGGCGAAGGCAGTAATCGTCATGGCCGCAATGGCGAAGATCTGGAGATTCGGATCCCGCTTGGGACGGCCGTATACGACGACGAGACCGGCGAATTGCTGCACGATTTTACCAAGCCGAATGAACGCGTACTTATCGCGAAGGGCGGACGAGGGGGCCACGGCAATGCACACTTCGTATCTTCCGCGAATCGAGCTCCGAAAAAAGCTCAGGACGGCGCTCGCGGTGAAGAAAAAACACTTCGTCTCGAGCTAAAGCTGCTGGCAGACGTCGGCCTGGTCGGCTACCCGAATGTCGGGAAGTCGACGCTCATCTCGCGCATATCTGCGGCGCGACCGAAGATCGCGGATTATCCCTTCACGACGCTCGAGCCGCAACTGGGTGTCGTGTCGCTCGATACAGACAAATCGTTCGTGGTCGCCGACATTCCGGGCCTGATCGAAGGCGCGCACCTTGGACATGGTTTGGGAATTCAATTCTTACGACACATCGAACGCACGCGTTTGCTGCTTCATCTGATCGACGTGTCGATCGCGAATACGCGGGACCCGGTTGATGAATTCCACGCCATAAATTCCGAACTAGCCGAACACAATCCGGATTTGGTCAAGAGACCGAAGGTGGTTGTTGCCACAAAGATGGACGTCGCCGACGCCAAGAAGGTCCACAAACTCACACGATGGTGCAAGAAAAACGAAATTGACATAGCCAAGATTTCCGCCGTCACCGGCGAAGGTCTGGAAAACCTAAAACGCGCGGTTTTCGAAAAACTATCCGGTGGTATGCTGAAAGATGGACTATGAAAACCGCAACTTATCCGTCATATCCATCCGAAACTCTGATGGGCTGGGGCCTCATCGCCGAAGAAACCGTCGAAGAAGAAACTGTCGTCGAAAAGCTTGAAGGACGCGTGGTTCCATATGCCAAGATCCCCGACAGTGAGATTGGAAACGCATTCGAGGTCGGGAACGACCGGTGGATAGTGCCGCAATCGAATGCGCGCCACCTTAATCATTCGTGCGATCCAAACTGTTACATCTCCAGCAGCCTGGATGTCATCTCTTTGCGCAAAATCTACAAAGGCGAAGAACTTACGGTCATGTACAACGAGGTGACGCTTGATGAGTACATGAAGGCAGGCGCCGTCTTGCCGGAGTGGGACCAGCGCCGCAGCTTCGATTGTTTTTGTGTAACGCCGAAGTGCATCGGCCGCATCGACCGGTACGTCGTGCCGGTTCCCGCTGATCCGAACATCCGCGATGTTCGGGTGGGAACTGTCGAAAGGCGAGGCCGCGCCATGTTTGCTTGCCGAAGATTTACGAAGGGCGAGCTCATCGAACGAGCGCCCGTGATACCGATCAGTGAACGGCAATGGCCCAATGCTGAGAAGACCATATTGTCGGATTATGCGTTTGATTGGGGCGAACACGACGAACACGCGGCGATTGCCTTAGGATACGTGTCCATTTACAACCATTCGTACAGGCCGAATGCCCAACTTGAAGAGTTGCTCGATGAGTTGATGATGGAGGTCGTCGCGATTCGCGACATTCCGGCAGGAGAAGAAATCACGATCAACTATAACGGCGACCCCGAGAGTCAGGACCGGCTTTGGTTTACCGAGAGGAATTCGTCTTCGAAATCGAAGGGCGTGCGGCGCAAGCGCCGTAGCGGTTCTGGACGGAACGGACGTCCACGGCGCAGCTAGACAATCCATGTTAAAATCAGCGCCGGAACATGAGGATCGCGATATTGGGTGGGACTTTCGACCCCATCCATAACGGACATCTCGCCGCTGCTCACTCGGTCGCCGAAACTTTCCAGGTTGATGAACTTCACTTCGTACCCGCATTCACTCCTCCCCATAAGGCTTCTGTTGGAATAACGTCGCCGTTCCACCGATTTGCCATGGTGGCGCTGGCTACCGTTTCCATTGACCGTTTTCTAACGTCTACTATAGAAGTAGATGCTCTCGAAAAGCGGTATACGGTTGAAACGCTCGAAGCGATGAAAAAGTTGCATCCGGGCGCCGAACTTCTGTTCATCATCGGAACAGATATGTTTCAGGAAATTGAGAGTTGGAGAAATTATCGCCGTCTGTTCGACCTGGCACACCTGGTGATCGTTAACCGGCCCGGCTTTCCCTTCCGGGAGGACATTGCTCCGTTTCGGACCCTCACTGAAAACAAACCCGTCGCATTGTCGGAAAAGACCGCCGTTTTCTATTTGCCTTTCGTCCAGCAACCGATATCGTCGACAGCGATTCGCGACGATCGTAAGCGCGGCGAGGATATTAGCCGGTGCGTGCCTCCGCTCGTATGGAGCTACATCGAGAAACATAAACTTTACTCATAAGGAGAAAACGAAGACCAATTGATGGACAAAGAAACTCAACTATCCGAAGCCATCGAAGCAGCACTCGACAAGAAAGCTCAGGACGCAGTGGTGCTCGAACTTGCCGACATTTGCTCCTTCACCGATTACTTCCTGATTTGCACCGGAACTTCGACACGCCATAATCAGACAATTGCAGAACAGATCGAAGAAAACCTCAAAAAAGTAGGTGTGCGGCCATTGCACATCGAAGGACAGGCCGAAGGCGAGTGGATCCTCCTGGACTACGTTGACTTCGTCGTTCATATCTTTTCCGCGCGGGCGCGCGAGTTTTACGACCTGGAGCGCCTGTGGCGGGCCGGCAAGCGGCGCGACGCGCATGAGCTGATTGCTCAGCGCGCGCTGTAAAGATTTGCGTCCAGTACCATCCAGCGGAAACGATTCGGGATATCCGTTCGTATTCTCCACGGCATCCCCTTTAATCCCCATCTATCGAACGTTGGAAAAGGTCTGCGAAAATCCCACCACAGTTCTTATCGAAGGCGAAAGCGGCAGTGGAAAGGACGCGCTCGCGCAGTGGCTGCACTTCCATAGCTCACGTCGTGACGGACCCTACATCAAAATCGATTTCTCGTCACTGCCCGAAGACCTCGTCGAATCGGAGCTGTTTGGATATGAACGCGGCGCCTTTACGGGCGCCGTGGCGTCAAAGGCCGGCAAGCTCGATCTGGCGCAAAGCGGAACCGTGGTGCTGGATGAGATTTCCAGCATCGATCTGGCAGTTCAGGCAAAGCTCTTGAATGTTGTTGAAGTGAAGCAGTTCTACCGGCTCGGTGGAACGAAATCGATCGAGCTGGACGCCCGCATTGTCGCACTTTCGAGCGTTCCGCTGGCCAGGGCCGTCGAACGTGAGATTTTCAGGCAGGATCTCTTCTTCCGGTTAAATCTTATCACGATTCGCGTACCTCCTATCCGTGAACGCCGAGACGAGATCTTTTCCATGGCGCAGTTTCTGCTCGCACAGATTGCCCGAAAGTACAAAACGAATTCGACTCTACATCCGGCGTGCAAGGAATTATTCGAACGTTATGATTTCCCCGGCAACATTCGCGAACTGCGGAACGGCCTGGAGCGGGCAACACTCATGTCATCCAGTCAGGAAATTACACCGGAAACGTTACCCTCAGCCTGGTTCACCGCACGCACAACTCAAACAAAAATGCCGTCTTTGGAGGAAATCGAGCGGAACTACATTTCGGAAGTCCTCCGCCAAACTCGCGGGAAAAAGGTCAAGGCCGCAAAAATTCTCGGAATCAGTCGCAAAACCCTCCTCGAAAAGCGGAAAAAGTTCGGGTTGGAATGAGCGGAGCGAATGCAAGCGCGGTAGCGCGCAGCCAGAAATGAATGAGCGCAGCCGGGAATAAATGAAGGTTCGGATTGTCTGGGTCGGCAAAACCAAAAATCCCCAAATTACAAAACTCTGTACCGACTACGCTGCGCGGATCAAACATTTCCTCCCCTTAGAAATGGTCGAAACTAAGGGAGATAAGATTTCGGGTTTACTTGGAAGCTCGGACCGGGTGGTCGCCCTTGACCCGAAGGGAAAGCCCTGGACGTCGGAACAGCTCGCGAACTTCCTGCAGCAACACATGACATCGGATCCTCGCCGCCTCAGTTTTGTGATCGGCGATTATGCAGGTCTTTCGCCTGAAGTGAAACAGCGCGCTGACGTGCAATGGTCGTTATCCCCCTTGACCTTCACTCATGAGCTTGCACGCATTCTAGTGCTCGAACAGCTGTATCGAGCATTGTCGATCATTCATCATCTGCCGTATTCGAAATGATGACAGAGATATATAATCGTTTCGCCCTTTGCGTTTCCCCGACGCGCTTTGCTCGATTTCATTCTCAACCTCCTGTTCCCAGTCACGTGTGTCGTTTGCCGCGCGCCGGTTCTCGAGCGCAAATGGGGAGCAGCATGCCCGGCATGTTGGTCGAGTCTCGTACCCGTCGAACCGCCATTTTGTATGAAATGCGGGGAACCCGCTCCGGCGATTGAGGGACTCTGCGGATCATGCCGAAAGTGCGAGCATCTGTTCGATTTTGCGCGTTCCGCTCTGATTTTCACCCATCCACTGCGCGAGATTATTCACCATTTGAAGTATGCAGATCGTGTTTCACTCGCGAAACCGCTGGGTAGCATCCTCAGAGAATGCTACCAGCGCGAGGGCTTCAAAGGCAGCCTGGTGATACCTGTTCCGCTCCACCGCGCGCGAGAGCGCGAGCGTGGCTTTAATCAAGCGGAACTCATTGCTTCAGGACTGCGGCTTCCAACGAACTCTCGCCTTTTAAGGCGGCGGAAGAACACACCGAGCCAAACCGGCCTCACGCGCAATGAACGAAAACGGAATCTCGCAGGCGCGTTCGAAGTGACGAGTTGCATCCGCGGCTCTGTCATTCTGGTTGATGATGTCTACACGACAGGCTCGACAATGAATGAGATTGCACGCACGCTGAAACGGGCCGGCGCTGAGCGGGTGGAAGTGTTGACAGTAGCGAGGGTTCCTTCTTACCTGGCCGAAGACACAGACGCTTCTGCCGCCGAGGCCAAGATCCAGTGAGATTTACTCTCAAGAAGTTCTGCCACGAAACGCGTGTGCAGTGCGTGTCCGGCACGATTCGCGACAAGGCTGCCGAGCACGGGCTGTCCGACCAAAGCAAAATCCCCGAGCAGGTCAAGAGTTTTATGGCGAACAAATTCATCGGCAAATCGCAGCGACGTGTCATTCAGCATGCCTTTTTCCGTGAGAACAATTGCATTCTCCAGCGAGCCACCCCGGATCAACCCGCTTGCCTGCAGCTTTTCGACTTCATGATAAAACCCGAAGGTCCGCGCGGGCGCGATCGTGTCCGCATAGTTGGTTCCGGTCATTTGGACTTCAACGCTCTGCTTTCCGATCAGCGGATGTGGAAAATCGATGTCATACTTGACTGTGAACGTGTCGGAAGGATAGATGCCCAGCGTCTTTTCGCCTTCCCTAAGGATGAAAGGCTTCGTTATCCGGATGTATCGCCGGAGTTTCCTTTGTTGCACCGCACCGAGTCGGGTGATCGCTTCAGTAAATGGAGCGGCGCTTCCATCGAGAATAGGAACTTCAAAGTTATCCAGCTCGATAAAAGCATTGTCGATCTCCATCCCATACAATGCGGAAAGGAGATGTTCGACAGTCGAAATCCACACCCCTCGGTTCATGAGCGTGGTCGCATAAGCAACACGCGCAACCGATGCGACATTCGCAGGCAGTTCGAAATTGTCCAAATCGAGCCGCCGGAAGATGATGCCTTTGTCTGCCGGAGCAGGAAGAATGCGCAGTGTCGCGTGCTCACCCGTATGCAGACCAATTCCGCAAAACTCGATAGGGCCGGCGAGGGTCTGCTGTCGCATAAACGGGGTCAAAAGCAATTAAGTCGCCGGAATTCGTGCACTTGCACCATGAATAACTTACAAACCTGGCACGATAGAAAACCGTGTACATTTGTGCACACGGTGTGTTCCTAAAGAATCATGTTGAAGCACCCGCTATTTCTAATCATCGATGGAATGTCTCAGGCGTATCGCGCTTACTTTGCCATCCGGGGACTTGCCAGCACGCAGGGTTTGCCGACAAACGCAATCTATGGCTTCGCGATAATGCTCAAACGGGTTCTCGATAAGTACCCCCCGGATCACATTGCCGTCGCATTTGACAGCTCCGAGCGGACGGCGCGCCATGCGCAATACGACCTCTATAAAGCCACCAGAAAGAAAATGCCTGCGGATCTTGCCCAGCAGATGCCTTATATCCGCAGATTTTGTGAGGCGATGCGCATACCGGTTCTTGAAGTGCCCGGGCAGGAGGCCGATGACATTATCGCAACCGTTTCGACTCGAGCTGTGGCTGCCGGCCTGTATCCCGTAGTGGTTACTCTCGATAAAGACCTATACCAACTGATCGATACCATCCTCATTCTCAACACATCGAAGGACGACATGCTCGTCGACCGAGAAAAGGTACAAGAGCTCTTCGGAGTAAGTCCCGAACAAATTCCGGACCTGCTTGCTTTGTGGGGCGACAGCTCAGACAACATTCCCGGCGCACCCGGTATCGGTGAAAAAGGCGCACGCGAGTTGATTCAAAAATTCGGATCAATTGAAGCGCTGCTCGAGGGCGCCGAGGAAATTTCAAATGCAAAACACCGGGCGTCGGTCAGCACCAATCGCGAGCAGATCCTGCTGAGCAAGCAGTTAGTGATCATCGATAAGAATCTGTCGATGGAAGTCAGTTTTGACAAATTCAAGGTTCAGCCGCCGGATCGCGCAGCATTGATGCCGTTGTTAAAAGAACTCGAGTTCACCGGACTGATTAAACAGTATTTGCCCCCCGAAGCCGGGCCGGTTGTCGAGGTGATCCGGACCGAGTCGATTCCTGCCGTCAGCGAGCGAGTGTTTTTCGATGTGCAAAACGATCGGGTGTCGTTCTGGATGGGAGCCGGTGCGGTTTCGAGCGCGCCACTGGACGAAAGGATCAAGGCAATTCTGTCCGACAACCGGATCCGAAAGATCACATATGATCTCAAGCAGGCAATGCTGAAGCTGCGCCGGCGCGGAATCGAAATATCACCACCGTATGACGACCCTTTGCTGATGGCATACTTGCTTTTCCCAAATCGCGGCAAATACGAACTACCGGAGGTCATTTTCGACTTAACAGGCCAGACTGTCGCGGACGGTGAGGAACGTACCCCGTGGATCGAGCGTCTTTTCAACGAACTCGCGCCGCGCACGGCTCAGGAGGTCCTCGCGCCTTATACGGACCTCGAACTGCCGCTCTCACCGGTCCTGGTGGATATGGAGCTTGCCGGAATGCGTATTGACGTTGAGGTGCTGGAACGGATGTCTGCTGAAATGGGAGCCCAACTCGATGAACTGACGCGGTGGATTTGCGAGATCGCTGATTGTGACTTCAATATCAATTCCCCGCGCCAACTCGGCGAAATCCTGTTCGACAAACTCAACCTGCCCAGGCCGCGCAAGTTGCGGAAGTCCGGACAGTATTCAACAGCAGTGGAAGTGCTCGAAGAACTGGCGGCCGAACACGAGTTACCACGGTTAGTGTTGGAATACCGGCAGCTCTCGAAATTCAAATCGACCTACATCGATGTGATTCCAAAACTCATCGATCCTCAAACAAACCGGCTGCACACGTCCTTTCATCAGGCGGCTGCTTCAACGGGACGTCTGTCGAGCAGCAATCCTAATTTGCAAAATATTCCGGTCCGAGCGGATCTGGGACGCCGAATTCGAGGCGCGTTCATCCCGGAAGATGGATGGCGATTCATTTCAGCAGATTATTCGCAGGTCGAACTGCGGATTTTGGCGCACCTTTCCGGGGATGAACGGCTCGCTGAGGCTTTCTCCGCCGGCGAGGATATCCATCGAAGGACTGCTGCCGCCGTGCTGGGTTTGCCGATTGATGCCGTCACGCCGGCCCAGCGTGAGCGGGCGAAAGCCGTGAACTTCGGAATCGTCTACGGGCAGACGCCCTTCGGGCTGGCGCAACAACTCGGAATCAGTCCGGACGAGGCTGCCGATTTCATTTCGAAATATTTCGAACAGTACCAAGGCGTGCAACGGTATATCGAAAACTGCCTCAGCCAAGCGCGCGATCTCGGAATGACCCGTACATTGTTCGGCCGCATTCGGCAGCATCCGGAAATCAATTCGCGAAACGGCATGCGCCGCGGCATGGCCGAACGCACTGCGATAAACTCTCCGATCCAGGGAACTGCCGCCGACGTCATCAAACTTGCGATGATCCGCATCGCAGAGGACCTTCGCC
>JACXTT010014857.1_pt1 | contig 10151 bp, 9 predicted proteins | sample 9270951 | NCBI WGS metagenome assembly JACXTT01 (sample SAMN15532306, study PRJNA645909) | rock metagenome | isolation source: weathered quartz diorite | place: Puerto Rico | collected 2017-06-21
GTTTCCGAAGCAGTAAGCCTGGCGCTGAAAGAAGGCAGACGTGTTCTGGTTGTGACTGAGCCCTACATCAGCAATGAGCACATTGTGCAACAGACCGCAATGGCGAACATGTTGTCAGTGCGGTTTCGCGGAAATCCAAACGTGCGTTATCTGAATTTGGGCAACACCGTCGACTTGCGGGATACAACGCTTTGTTGGGATGGCATGCACTTGACACAGGAAGGTAACCGGCGAATCGCGGCGGGAATGGTTCAATCAGTCGTCGAGCTTTTGCGCTAGCACAACCAGTCGGCACAGCGAAGCGGTGCGTGCCATCTTCGCATCCAGATTTTTGACTGCCTAAAGTGGATAGAATTTCGCCGCCAGGCTCAGCTAAAATCTTCGAAAAACCAAGAACGATTACCGTCGATTTTTCGTATGAGTTTTAGATAACATCGCCCGTATTCACGCCGGCCATTTTCGAGGGGGAAAGAAATGAGTGCCGTTATTCAAGCCGCCCAGCCTGATCTAAAAACTGAACTAACCAATTGGAGAAACCGCCTCGAAGCCACGTCGAAAGCTTCCCGGGACAGCTTTGAGTTGAATGGCTTGTTGCGTGAAGTGTCGGCCGCGATTGAACGCCTTACTCAGCAAGAAGCCTACGGAATCTGCCAGGTCTGCCACGACTTGATTGGCCAGGAGGCTATGGCCATCGATCCCATCGCCAAGACCTGTCTGAATTGCCTGACGCCGGAACAACTTTCCGAGTTGGAAGACGATCTCGATCGCGCGTGGTCGATTCAGGGAAAACTGCTGCCAAAGCAGAATCTAAAATTCAATGGCTGGGAAGTTGCTCATCATTATGAACCGGCCGGTCCGGTGAGTGGCGATTACTGCGATCTCGTCAGCACGGCGGCGGGTGATTTGTATTTCTTGATCGGTGACGTAGCGGGAAAAGGCGTCGCCGCTTCGCTCCTGATGAGCCGCCTGCACGCGATCTTTCGGAGCCTGATCGGGTCTGAATCCAGCATCAGTGAACTCGTCGAGCGCGCCAACTATTTATTTGCCGACACGACCATGCGCCCCTACTACGCAACTCTGGTGTGCGGCAAGGCGAGCGCTAACGGCGAAGTAGAGATCTGCAACGCGGGTCACTGTCCACCACTCCACTTAACCAATCACGATATCTTTCCCATTCCCGCCACGGGTTTGCCCGTGGGGATGTTCTGTCAGGAGAAATATCAAGCGACCACAATTCGCTTGAACAAGGGTGACCACCTGATTCTCTATACTGACGGACTTTCCGAAATGCGCGGCTTGAATGGCGACGAATATGGAGAAGGTCGGCTGATTTCCGCCCTGCGCCGCAATCGCGAACTTCCCGCGGCGGCACTCGTTGGCTCTTTGCTGGACGACCTACATGGTTTTGCCGCGTCCTCGCGAAAAGTGGACGATGTGACCCTAATGGACATTGAAATGGTCGGTCACTGACTCAACCTCGACTGGCTGTGCGCCGGTCACATTGATTCGTAACTCGTGTGCTAAAATCGGCCTTTCCGCCCGATGAGTCTTGCTCTTCAGATCTCTTCGGTGTACTAAGAATGTCGAGCGCACCTTGATGGATCAACTCGCTAATGCTCGTGATCAGAAAGTGAGCGTCCTGCCCACTGACGATTACGTTGTGGTTTCACCGTTCACTCCGCTGGCGCAAGCTATCGAAGCAATGAAGAACGACGAGGGCGGATGTGTGATCGTCTCGGACGACGGTCGCGTCGCCGGCATTTTCACCGAACGTGATTTGCTGACGAAGGTGATGGGTGAAAATGTTGATTTGAACTCGCCGATTAAGGAGTGGATGCAGCCTCAGGTCGAGACTCTCACTCCGGAAGCAACCATCGGCGACGCGGTGCGTCTCATGAATGAAAGAAGTTTTCGCAACATCCCGATCGTGAAAAATGGCGAGCTGCGCGGCTCAATCTCGGTCTTTGATATCATTACCTATTTGGCCGAGTGTTATCCAAAGGCCACTATGAATTTGCCGCCCCTGCCCGCCCAGGTTATGGATACGGTCGACGGAGGGTGAGAAAGTATTTTTGATTTTTGATTTGCGATTGCCGAAACGTAAGAATCGCAAATCCAAGATCTAAAATCGCAAATTGGGAGCCTTCATGAGCGCAGTTTTAGAACCACCGGTTACACCCATCGATAAACAACTGGAACAGTTGGACACCGTCACGATCCGTTTTGCCGGCGATTCCGGCGACGGCATGCAGTTGACGGGCACCCAGTTCACCAACACGTCGGCCATCGTCGGAAACGACATCTCCACATTGCCGGACTTCCCTGCGGAGATTCGCGCGCCTGCCGGTAGCCTGCCCGGCGTCAGCGGTTTTCAGTTGAACTTCTCCAGCCACGATATTCGTACGCCGGGCGATCAGCCGAACGTGCTCGTGGCGATGAACCCCGCCGCCTTGAAAGTCAATCTGGCGGATTTGGAAGATGGCGGGACCCTCATCATCAACACGGACGAATTCACCAAAGACAATTTGGAGCGTGCGGCCTATCACACGAATCCGCTCGAAGATGGAACGCTGGCCGGCTATCGCGTGCATCAGCTGCCGATCTCGACCCTAAATCGCAACGCGCTGAAAGGCGCGGTTGAGTTGTCTCGTAAAGAGATGGATCGCTGCCGCAACTTCTTCGCGCTGGGCGTTTTGTACTGGCTTTACGATCGGCCGCTCGATCCAACCCTGAACTGGGTCAACGCCAAGTTCCGAAAGAACCCCGAACTCGCGAAGGCAAACGAAGTCGCGCTAAAGACTGGTTATAATTTTGCCGAGACCACTGAAGTCTTCACGACGCATTACACGGTGAAGAAAGCCGTGATCGCGCCGGGGACATATCGGAAGATTACCGGCAACGAAGCTACGGCTATCGGTTTCATCACCGCCGCCGAACTCGCGGGACGACCGTTGTTCTATGGCTCCTACCCGATCACTCCGGCTTCGGACATCTTGCATGAACTGGCTCGCCACAAGAATTTCGGTGTCAAAACATTTCAGGCTGAAGACGAAATCGCCGCCGTTTGTGCCGCGATTGGCGCCAGCTTCGCCGGCCATGTCGGATTAACCGGCACGTCCGGTCCCGGTGTTGCATTGAAGCAGGAAGCGATCGGTCTGGCCGTGATGACTGAATTGCCGCTGGTTATTGTGAACGTGCAACGTGGCGGCCCGTCGACTGGCTTGCCGACGAAAACTGAGCAGGCGGATTTGTTTCAGGCAGTTTGGGGACGCAACGGTGAGTGTCCGGCGATTGTTCTGGCTCCCGCTACGCCGGCGGATTGCTTCACCATGGCCATTGAATCGGTGCGCCTCGCCTTCAAATACATGGTGCCGGTGTTCTATTTGTCGGATGGATACCTCGCGAATGGCGCGGAGCCGTGGGCGCTGCCGAAGCTGGAGAGCCTTCCAAAAATCGCCGTGAAGTTCGCCACCGATCCGGCCAGCTTCATGCCCTATGCGCGCGATGCAGAGACGCTTGCGCGGCCCTGGGCGCTGCCGGGAACGCCGGGTCTCGAACACCGCATCGGCGGGATTGAAAAACAGAACATCACCGGCAACGTCAACTACGATCCTGAAAACCATCACCTGATGGTTAAGTTGCGGCAGGAGAAAGTTGACCGCGCGGCCGCCGACATTCCGCCGACAGAAGTTTTCGGCGACCCAAGCGGCAAAGTCCTCGTGCTCGGTTGGGGATCGACTTACGGCTCGATCACTTCCGCGGTCGAGAAGATGCGCGCCGAAGGCCGATCAGTTTCCAGTGCGCACCTGCGGTACTTGAATCCTTTCCCATCAAACCTCGGCGAAGTGCTCGCGAATTTCGAGACGGTGTTGATTCCCGAAATGAATCTCGGCCAACTCTGCACCATGATTCGCGCGCGGTATTTGATTGACGCCGTTCCCTTTTCGAAAGTTAAGGGTCGGCCATTCCAGATTCGCGAGATCGTCAGAAAGGTCGAGGAGTATTTGTGAGGATGATTAATGCCTTTGATGTGGGCTTTACAACTGGGCCTTCGGAGCGCAGGTAGTATAAGCTCAGTAGGCTTTCTGATCTTCAATGGCCACGTCTTATCCAACCGGGAAGTCTGAATCCATAGCTGATTTGTATGGGGAAGCGTTACGCTATTTTATGGGCCAGGGAAATCTCAATCGCGCTTTAGCGCACGTGGCCGCAGACCTTCAAGACCATGGAATCGACTACATTGTGGTCGGCGCCTTAGCGTTGTTCGCTCATGGATATCCGCGCCTAACCGAGGACATAGATTTGGTTTTCACTACGGAAGGCCTGAACAAATTTCACGAAGAACTCATTGGACTCGGGTACGTGCAAGCTTTTCCGGGAGCGCGGAAAAGGCTGCTTTCGACCAAGGATGGAGTCAGGATCGACGTAATCGCCGCTGGCGAATACCCCGGCGACGGTCAACCCAAACCGGTGAGCTTTCCTGATCCGTCGAAGGCTTCAATCGAAATCGACGGGATAAGATTTGCCACGCTTGAGAAATTGATCGAATTGAAACTCGCATCGGGAATGACGGCGCCGGATCGGCTAAAGGACTTAGCCGATATCCAGGAACTAATTAAGGTCAAACATTTGGCCAGGGACTTTGCCGGAAAACTTGATCCATATGTTCGCGAAAAATATCTAGAACTATGGAACGCCGTACAAAGCGGGAAGAGCAATACTTTTGAGGAGCAAGAATGACTACACCAGGCAACGGTTCAGGAAACGGCAACGGACATCATCTCGACCAGAGCGTTTCGGCGGAGAGTGAAGGCGGCACTTCGCTATTTCAGATTGCGCCCCCGCCCGGTCAACTAACAAAGAAAGACTTTGTCTCGAATCAGGAAGTGCGTTGGTGCCCCGGCTGTGGCGACTACGCGATTCTCAACAACGTGCAAAAGGTGATGCCGGATCTCGGCATTTCGCGCGAGAAGACGGTGTTCGTGTCGGGCATCGGCTGCTCGTCGCGCTTTCCGTACTACATGAACACGTACGGATTCCACAGCATTCACGGACGCGCACCGGCAATTGCTACCGGCGTAAAAGCCGCGAACCCCGACCTGAGCGTTTGGGTCATCACCGGCGACGGCGATGCGCTTTCGATTGGCGGCAATCACTTCATGCACGCGCTGCGACGAAACCTGGACATCAACTACATCCTCTTCAACAACCGCATCTACGGGTTGACTAAGGGCCAGTACAGCCCGACTTCAGTCTTTGGCCAACGCACCAAGTCGACGCCTATGGGCGTGATTGATTATCCGGTGAATCCGTTGTCACTCGCGATTGCCAGCGAGGCGACCTTTGTGGCGCGCTCGATCGACATCGATGTGAAGCATCTCGGCGCAATGGTCGAAGCCGCCGCCAAACACAAGGGTGTTTCGTTTCTCGAGGTCTATCAAAACTGCAACATCTTCAACGACGGCGCCTTCGATTATTTCGCCGAACGCAGCGTGCGCTCTGACAAAGTTCTGTATCTTGAACACGGCAAGCCGATGATCTTCGGCAAAGATCGCAACCAAGGTATTCGGATGAACGGGGCGCATCCGGAAGTGGTGACCATCGGTGAAGAAGGAATTACCGAAGCCGACATCCTGGTGCACGATATTTATCTTCAGGATCCGTCGGTAGCCTTTATGCTTGCGCGCATGGAGCAACCTGACTTCCCGCAACCCGTCGGCGTGTTCCGCGCCGTCGAGCGGCCAAGCTACGACGAAATGATGACCGAACAGATCGATTCGGCAATCGCGAAATCCGGTCCCGGTAGTTTGGACAAACTTATTTATACCGGCGATATGTGGACGGTTGAGTAGTTTCACGTCTAAAGTTTCAGGTCTCAAGTTAGATCCTGAAACATGAAACCTTAAACCTGAAACGAATTCGGAGCGCAGCGAAGAATGAATTGCCCTGCTTGCGGTTACGACAACATTGAAGGGGCTGATCGTTGTGAAGAGTGTCTGACGCCTCTTCTAAAGCTCGATGTGCCTCAAGCCGATTCGGTAGCCGGCCTCGCACGTTCCGTCATGGAAGACGATCTGAGCAAGCTCGAGCAGGAATTTCTCGGCGTCGAACCTTCCGCGTCGGCCGGCGACGTCATCAAGCAAATGAAAGCCGCGCATGTCGGATGCGCATTAGTATTGGATGGCGGAAATCTGGTCGGCATCTTCACTGAGCGCGACTTGCTCAATAAGCTCGCGGGCAAGACCGCTCAGGATCACTCAAAGTCAGTAAGCGGATTGATGAGTCCCAATCCCGAATTCCTCCGCGAGACCGATTCCGTCGCGACGGCCTTGAACAAAATGTCGATGGGGCGTTACCGCCACATTCCGATTCAGAAAGATGACGGCACCTATGCCGTCACGTCCATCAAGCACGTCCTGAAATACATCGCGAAGGCAGAGTGGTAAGTTCTTAACACGCATCGCCAACAAAGCTTAAGACTTCGCGCCAGCGTCCGGCAACCTTTCGGAAAACCAAATAAGAGTAACCATCAAACCCACCCTGCGTCGCAAACACTTCGCCGACGCCGTTGCCGTCGAGATCAAGTTGATCGACAAAGTCTATGCTCGAAAGGAACTCTTCGGGCGGAGGTTGATATGCCTGGAACCTCACGAAGTCAGCCTTCATCGCAGGGCCTTGTGGCTTCGCAATTAGAAACAGATCGCGCTCGAACTTATTCTTTGCAGCCAGTGTGAAGCTGCCGATCATTTCGTATGTGCCGTCGCCGTCGAGATCCGTCGCCGTCAGATTCGTAACTTTAATCGAGGACATCAAGCTCGCCGGCGTTAGCTTCTGTTTGTAGATGCTCTTCATCAAAGTCAACACCGCCGCGCGTTCAGTCTCGGTCGGGGCACGGCGCATCGATTGTCGCTCGCCGAGCGTTTCCGAGTCTGTGGCCAATGCCATCACCTTTCCCCCAAGTCGCGCGGACGTGGTAGCGGTCACCTTCGAGTGGATGTTGTTGCAGCCCAAGTCCCAACTATTAACTTTGACGGAGCCGGCGCCACCACCACCAAAGATCAGACGGTAGACCTTTCCAGCCGCAAAATATTTTTGACCAAAGGCCTTGCGTCCGGTTTCCTGTTCGTCGTTGTAAGGTCGTTGCAGGCGATTGCCGTTTAGGATCACAACTGCATCCATCGACGCTTCATCGCCTTCTGAAGAAACTGCGAAAACGACCGCGGTTTTTCTCGGCTGCGCGGCGCGCGCGGTGGGAATAATCGATTGATTTAGCGAGACTATAACAAACGACAGAATCGCAAGTGCTGCCGCTACGGAACGAAAAGGGCCGAACCAGACGCGAATCATTCTTTCCAAGTGAATTTTCTCCGGAACGTGCAAACTGAGTCTAACCGGAACATCATACACTGCGTCGCCCGACGAATCACCCGATGGCGACGTGGCGTTTGGCAACTCACGAGGCGCTAACTATACTCAGATCGGATTTCAGATAAGACCATTGCGACGCGACGAAACAGATTCAAAGGCAGTTGCCGCAGCATTTTCTGCCGCGGGCTTTCGATTCGCGATAGTAGCAAGCCGTTGGAACGACCAGATCGTATCGCGACTGATTGATGGCGCACAGGATGCACTGCGACAGCAAGACGCAGACCAGAATGCCGTGAAGTTGTTTCGCGTGCCCGGCTCGTTCGAGTTGGCGCTGTGCGCTTTGAAGGCCGCTGAGTCGAAGAAGTTTGATGCGGTGATTTGTCTGGGTGTAATCATTCGGGGCGACACGCCGCATTTCGAGTACGTGGCCGCCGAAACTGCGCGCGGCATCAACGAAGCAGGATTGAAGACTGGCGTGCCGATAATGTTTGGCGTGATCACCGCAAACACTGTCGACCAGGCCAGGGCACGCGCCGGTGACAAGCAAGACAACAAGGGCTACGAAGCGGCGATGGCGGCGATTGAAGTGGTGAATTTGTATCGTAAGGAGTTTGGGTCAGAACCGCGCGCCGCGGCGCGTGGATAAGCGGGCAAGATGCCGCGACCCGCAGGCAGTACGCCTGCGATCCGAATTATGGGTTCTCGTCGTAAGGCGCGCGAATGCGCCTTGCAAATGCTCTTTGCGGCTGATGTTGCCGGGACGCGCGGAGATCAACTGGCGCGAACCTTTTGGTCTGAGCTCGCGGACAACGATCTTGAGCCGGGCTCGCAGGAGTTCGCCACAAAGTTGGCGTTGGGCACGCTGGCTCACCTTGAAGAAGTCGATGAGCGCATCCGCTCGCGCGCCGAACATTGGCGGATTTCGCGAATGGCTTTGGTTGATCGCAACCTTCTTCGGCTCGCCGTTTATGAATTTCTACATGAGCCCACGCCCCGCACAGTAACGATCAACGAAGCCCTGGAGATCGCCCGCCGCTTCTCAACCTACGAAGCGACCCAATTCATTAATGGGATCCTCGACGCCATTAAGCGCGACCTGGATCATGACTTACCTCAGCTCGAATCCGATCACTTTGATACGCAAACCGAAGATGAGCCTAACGAAGAAAAATCGGACGGCTGAAAACCATTTGAGCTAAACTTCATCGCGATGAATGAAGAGCAGCGCCTGTTCGTAGTCGACGCGAAAGAGATCGTTGACAAGCTCGATCACGATCTCGGATCGCTCTACAGCGCGCGCGCTGAAGGCCGTTTGCGGCGTCAAATCGTCGCCCAAATCTTTCGTCGTGTTCACACCCTGAAGGGTTCCGCCGCGTCCTTCAGTTTTAAGTCCATTAGTCGCATTGCTCACGAATTTGAAGGCGTACTCGACGGCGCCCGTCTGGGACGCGTGCAGTTAAGTGACGAAGTATTAAATACCTTCGCCGACGCCCTCGACGCCATCTCGGATGCGTTGAATGAGTCTCCGGTTGATGAGCTCACGCCTGAGTTCGATCATCTCGTGCGCCGTCTTCATGCGCTTGCGGCGGACAGTCGCAGACAAGGGGCGATCGCCGGCAAACTCCGCGCGGCGCTTCCGCCCGACATCGGCCAGTCGTTGAGTGAATACGATCTTCAGCACGCGCGCGAGGCTGTGCGTGAAGGCGCGAGGCTCTTTGTTATCTCTGCTTCTTTCACCATCGACAATTTCGATCAGGCCTTCCGCGATCTGACCAGGTTGCTGGGCGAGAGCGGCGAAGTCATCACGACCGTTCCCGGGGCTCCGCCCACCGCGGACGAGATTAGTTTCCGACTACTGTATGCAGGCGAGGCGATCTCGGGGGAACTGTTGCGCCAAGCCTCATCGTTGGGAAAGTTCAGCCACATCCAATTGAATGTGACACCCGAAAACGGCCCCGCGAACGAGTCAAACCTTCGCGTTACTCCAACTCCTTTACCGCCTGCATCAATTCCCGAAATACCGGTGCGGGTGGAGTTGAAGCAAGTCGATGAACTCATCTCAGCCGCGACTGATCTGTTTCGTCATACTACCAAGTCGGTCGCCGCGGTCACCGGAAATCGCTCACCCGCAACTGAAAACATGACGCGCGAACTTCGGCCGCGTTTTCTCGAATTTGAAGAGCGCCTGATGAAGTTGCGGCTGGTTCCAGTACGAGAAATCCTGGAGCGAACCGCCGCGCGGGCCGGCCGCATCGCGGCAAGGCAACTCAGCAAAGACGTCGAGTTCGAAATCATCGGTGGCGAAGTGGGAATTGAGAAATCGCTCGTCGAAGTGATCGCCGATCCTCTGTTGCATCTGGTGCGTAACGCCATCACCCATGGAATTGAGTCGCCTGACGAAAGACGCGCCGCCGCAAAGAAATCGATTGGCCGTGTTACCTTGGCCGCTTCAAATCACTCGGGCCGCATTCATATCACGGTTACAGATGATGGTCGGGGCATAGACATTGAACGCGTGATGTCCGCCGCAAAAGAACAAGGAATCGCGAGTGATGATCTCTCAGTAGATCAGTGCCTTCGGCTGATTTTTCGGCCCGGGTTTTCGACCTCGGAACTATCTGACCTGTCGGGGCGTGGCATTGGCCTGGATATCGTCGACCGCGCAATGGAAGTCGCCGGGGGCGAGGTGCCCGTCGCAACTGAAACGGGAGGCGGCCCAACTTTCGTGATGACTGTGCCGGCCTGTCCGCCAATGGTTGCGTTTCGCGCTGTTAACAACCGCC
>JACXTT010014858.1_pt1 | contig 10151 bp, 9 predicted proteins | sample 9270951 | NCBI WGS metagenome assembly JACXTT01 (sample SAMN15532306, study PRJNA645909) | rock metagenome | isolation source: weathered quartz diorite | place: Puerto Rico | collected 2017-06-21
AAAGACGTGCCCGTCGCGTCGTTCTGCATGGACGTGAACGAGACGACCTACGACCAGTACCAGGCGTGCGTGAAGGCCGGAAAATGCGGCGAGACGCTGCTCGGCTCGTGCGAGAAGGCGGGCCCGATCAGCTACGAGGGGCGCGGCAACGACCCGATCGTGTGCGTGGATCTGGCGATGGCGACGGCGTACTGCGCGTTCCACGACAAGCGCCTGGCGAGCGACGTCGAGTGGGAGTGGGCCGCGCGCGGCGCCGATCGCGGCACGACCTACCCCTGGGGCGAGGACGCGCCCGACAAGCAGCTGTGCTGGTCCGGCGGCGGCAAGGAGCTCGCCCACACCTGCCCTATCGGCAGCTTCCCCGCCGGCGCGAGCCCCCAGGGCGTGCTCGATCTCGCGGGCAACGTCGGCGAGTGGGTGACGTCGAAGAACGACGCGAAGATCCCCGATCGCGGCGGCCGCGGCGGCAGCTGGCAGGACGCGGTGCGCGCGAGCATGAAGGCGACGCACTCGTCGTGGTTCAAGCCCGATTACCGCTGCGGCTTCCTCGGCATCCGCTGCGCGAAAGACGCGAGATGAAGCGGCGTCACGCCGCGTGCCTGCTCTTCCTCGCGGCCTGTCACGACGAGCCGCAGCGATCGGCGCCGAGCGCCCGGCCGAGCGCGAGCGCCGCGCCGAGCGCGAGCGGATCGGCCGCGCCGGAGAGCAAGCCCGAGCTCGCCACGCCGAGCCCGATCGGCGCCGCGATCGCCCGCGCGCCGCAGAACGACGCGCTGTTCGTGGCCGACGAGGACCACCACGCCGTTCGCCGCGTCGCGCTCCCATTCGACAGGGCCCCGGTCAAGACCGCGAACCTGCCCGGCGCGCCGGCGCAGCTGGTGGCGCTCGCCGATCGGCTGCTCGTCACCGTGCGCGATCCCGGCATGCTGCTGATCCTCGCGCCGGACACGCTCGACGAGATCGTCCGCGTGGAGCTGCCGCCCGACGCCTGGGGCATCGCGGTCGATCCGGCGGAGAAGCTCGCCCTCGTGACCTCGGCGTGGAGCCACCGGGTGAGCGCGATCGATCTGGAGAAGCGCAAAGTGTCGTGGTCGCTCGAGGTCGGGCGCGAGCCGCGCGGCGTGGCGATCGTCGGCGGGCACGCCTACGTGTCGCACCTCGTCGGCGCGGCGCTGACGCGGGTCGACTGGCAGGACAAGCCGGCGGCGAAGCGGATCGACCTGCCGCCCGCGCCCTCGCGCACCGCCGCGGGCTCGCGGCTCGACGCCTCGCTCGGCTATGCGCTCGTGCCGGCGCCCGACGAGCGGCGGCTGTTCGTCGCGCGCCACGCCCTCGGCGCGCTCGGCTTCAAGAACGCGCAGTCGAAGAGCTGGTTCGGCGCCGCCACCGTCGACACGCTGCTCGTCGCCGACGACAGCCCGCTCGCGCCGATGCACGTGCCGGGAGCCATCCGCCGCACCACCGACGCCGACAAGGACGCCGACTACAGCACCCACCCGGCGATCGACGACAAGGGCGGCCCGCTGCCGCTCGCGCCGTTCGCGCCGTTCGCCGAGCCGCGCGCGATCGTCTACCGCGCGCGCGAGCGCACCCTGCTCGTCGCCAGCGAGGGCACGGACGAGCTCGTCGAGCTCGACGCCACGGCCATCGAGCCCGCGCTGGCCGTGGTGTGGCGCTATCCGCTGCGCGACAAGAGCCTCGACGGCATGGACGTGGCCGCCTCGGGGGGCGCGCCGAGCGGCATCGCGCTCTCCGCCGACGGCAAGGAGGCCTATGCCTTCTGCCGCTCCACCTACGACGTCGTGCTGGTCTCGCTCGAGCCGCACCCGGCGACCGAGCATTTCCGCGCGGTGCACCTCGCCGAGGATCCGCTGATCGAGGGCGTCGACGACAAGGATCCGGCGCACAAGTTCCGCGAGGCGGCGCGCATCGGCCGGCGCCTGTTCTACAACGCGACCGACACGGTCACGAGCGGCGGCATCGCCTGCGCCGGCTGCCACCCCGACGGGCGCGACGACGGCCACACCTGGCACCAGCTGGTCGGCCCCAACGCCCAGGGCGAGATCTTCGTCGGCGGCGCCGACATCATCGGCCCGGGAAAACCGCGCCAGACGCCGATGCTCGCCGGGCGGGTGAACGCGCAGGGCCCCTACGGCTGGAACGGCGAGAGCAAAGATTTGCCGGCGCGCCTGGTCGCGGGCTTCGGCCTGCACCGCTGGGAGCCGGCGCCCGGCAAGCACACGCCCGGCGAGCTCGAGACCCGCGCCGGAGCGATCGCCGCGTTCCTGCGCAAAGGGCTGGTGCCACCGCCGCGGCTCGGGCGCGAGCTCGACGACGTCGAGCGCCACGGCCGCGAGGTGTTCCAGAACCCGGTGGTCGGCTGCACCGCCTGCCACGCGGTCGAGAGCGAGTACACCGACCGCAGCCGCGTGGAGGTCGCCGTGCCCGAGCGCGCCGGCTTCAAGGGCGAGAAAGGCACGCGCTTCAAGACGCCGTCGCTCTCGTTCGTGAGCGGGACGCCGCCGTATTTCCACAACGGCAGCGCGACGACGCTCGAAGACCTGGTGTTCGGCAACGACGATCGCATGGGCAAGACCAAGCAGCTGTCCGACGCCGACAAGAACGCGCTCGTCGCCTTCCTCAAGACGCTATGAAACGCCTCGCCGCCCTGCTCATCGCCCTCGCCCTGGCTCCTTCCGCGCGGAGCGCCCCGCCGAACGGCGCGGCCGCGGCCCGCCCGAACGCGGCCGGATCGCCGCGCGATCTCGCCGCCGATCCGCCGGCGGGCGGCACCACGCCGATGCCGGCGCGATCCGAGTGGAGCGGCGGGAGCGAGGCCACGCCCGCGCGCCCGCTCCCGACGGGCTGCGAAGCGCGGATCGTGCGCGAATGGCTGCGCCTCCGCTGCGGAAAACGGCGCTTTGCCAGCGTCGGGGTGATCTCCGGCGACGCCAAGGACGTCGCGCTGTGGCTCGAGAGCGGCAAGGACGAAGGCTTCGCCGAATTCATCCTGCCGCTCCGCGCCGGCGACCGCCGCATCCTGCAGGTCACCGAGCTCGCGACCGACGCGCTCCACGCGAGCGGCCAGCAGCGCCTCGCCTTCATCGTGTCGGAACAATGGCCGGCCGGCGACCCGGGCCCCACGGTGGCCGTCCTGCAAAGTAGTAGCTAAAGAATGACTAAGGCGGAGCATGCGAAGCCGACGCATTGCCGTCAAGACCAACTGAGAAGAGGAAGAAGAAAGAGGAACAAAGAACAAGGAATTCAAACCGGAAACCGGAAACGCTCAGACGTTCCAACCGCGCGAAAACTGCCGATCCGCGGCCCTCGTCCAACCTGCCGTTCCGGTGCACTGGGGGAACCCCACTTCCGAACATTTCCGGTTTCCGGTTTGAATTCCTTGTTCTTTGTTCACTCTTTTTTCTTCGCGTCTTGGTGTCTTCGCGCTTTCTTCCCGAGGCGAAGCGTCAGGACTTCAAAGGCCGCGGGCGGCGCGGCAGGTCTTGGTGTAGAGGTCGCGAAAATAGTCGTCCGGATCGGTGAGGCGTTTGGCGGCTTGGTAGTTGGGTTTGTTCCAGATGCGCCAGAACGTGTCTTCGTCGTAGTAGTTGTACGAGATGAGCGTCTTGATCCCCTGCAGCTCGACGAGCTTGTCCTCGAGCTCGCGGTAGAAGTTGCGGCCGTCGCGCTGGCGCAGGCCGTAGATGGCCAGATCGACGAACAGCTCGTCGTCGACGCCATCGAGGAAATCGCCGGCGATCCACTCGTAGCGGCGCGGCAGGCGGTAGGGCACGCACCACAGCGGGAAGAAGCCGATCGCCCGCTCGTGCCAGCTCATGAAGTCGCCGAAGCGCGACAGGGGCAGGAACAGATCGACGATGACGTCGGGCCGCTCGGCGGGCAGGAAGCGGTGGAGCTTGTCGGCCAGGCGCAGCAGCTGATCGGAGTGCACGAACTTGCCGAGGAGCAGCCGGCCTATCGCCGATTTCGGGTGCACGTTGGTGACCCCGTTGTCGTAGCGAAACAAGTAGTCGGCGGTCGCGAGGTAGTCCTCCGAGCGCGTGGCGGTGCTGCGGTAATAGACCTTCATCCAGTCGTAGCGGTTCGTGTAGGGCGCGCGATCGACGAACTCGCCGAGCGACAGCGTCCACTCGCGCGGCGAATGGATGATCCCGTCCAGGTAGTCGACCTCGGGGGCGACGAACTGGCGCCAGATCGCGTCGCGGTAGTCGTCGAAGCGGGCATGGCGGAGGTGATTGAGGCGCACGAACGGCTTGGCGCGGATCAGCTTGAAGGTGAGCCGGCTGAGGATGCCGAGCGTGCCGAACGAGCCGTGCATCATCTGGAACAGCAGCGGATGCTCGTCCGGCGCGCAGCGCAGCACCTGCCCGCGCGCGGTGATGACCTCGTACTCCAGGCAGGTGTCGTGGAAGCCGCCGTGGCGGAACGACATCGACTCGACCGAGCAGCCGGAGACCGCGCCGCCGATGGTGATGGTGCGGAGTTCGGGCACGATGATCGGCAGGAGGCCGAGCGGCAGCGTCGCCTTCACCAGCTCGTCGAAGGTGACGCCCGGCTCGGCGGTGCAGGTGAGGCCGACCGGATCGATGGCGAGGATCTCGCGCAGATCGGAGACGTCGATCTTGCGGTCGCGGTGGCGCTTGTCGCGCGCCTTCGGCACCACGTGCGAGACCGCCCGTTTCTTCAGCGACACCGGCCCGCCCGGGTGATCGCGCAGCTGCCGCACCACCCGCGCCACCTTCTCCTCGTGGCGATCGCGCGCCGGCTCGAACCACCGCCATGCTTCGGCTGCTTGCACCATGCGTCTCCTCGGGGCTTTTCGCCACGCGGCAGCGGCCCCGCACGGCGTGTGGCGGGACGAGTGCAACCGACGTGCCCGGATCAGCGCGGGCGCTCGGCGCGGCCGCCGGCGTGGATCGCGAAGCGATTCTGCTCGCGCGCGTGCACCGGACCGTCGCTCGGCCACGGCCAGCCGCCGAACTCGCTCTGCCGGTAGTCGCGGATCGCCTGCTCGATCTCGGCGCCGCTGTTCATCACGAACGGCCCGTAGCTCGCCACCGGCTCGGCGATCGGCCGGCCCTGCATCACCAGGAGCTCGCTCTCGACCGCGCCGCCGTCGAGCGCGAGCTCGCGATCGGCGCGCACCGCCGCCGCCGACTTCGCCGGGATCTCGCGCCCGCCCGCGCGCACCGGGCCGCCGCGGAACAAATGGAGCGTGCGGCGCGTGCCCGAGCGCGCCGGCGGCAGCGTGAGGCGCGCCCCCGGATCGAGGCGCACGAGCCAGATGGCCACGTCGGCTTCTTCGCGCGCGGCCCACGAGTGCGGCGGCGGCGCCGGCGGCAGCGCACCCTCGAACTTGCCGGCGATCACCGTCACCTCGCTCGCGCCGTCCGCGACCTTGCGGATCTGCTCGCTCCACAGCATCGCGAAGTGCGGCTCGACCATCTTGTCGGCGCGCGGCAGGTTGAGCCACAGCTGGAACAGCTCCAGCGGGTTCGGCCGGTCGCGCTCGACGAGCGGGAACATCTCGGCGTGGACGATGCCGCGGCCGGCGGTCATCCACTGCACGTCGCCGCGACCGAAGCGCGCGGTCGCGCCGAGCGAGTCCGAGTGGTCGATGAGCCCGCGCCGCGCGATCGTCACGGTCTCGAAGCCGCGGTGCGGATGCCGCGGAAAACCCGGCACCACCTCGCCGTGGTACATGTTCCAGCCGTCCTTGCCGGCGAAGTCCTCGCCGATCCGGCGCCCGGCGAGCGACGCGGCCGGGCCCATCGCCTCGTTGCCCGCGGGGTAGGCGTCGTGGTGGTGCGCGCAGAACAGGAACGGATCGACCGTGCGCCATGGGAAGCCGAGCGGCCACACCTCCAGCACCTCGCCCTGGCCTAGCGCGGTCATGGCGTCCTCCGCGGCTCGGCGCGGCGCTGGGCTCGCGCCCGCTTGTCGAAGCGCGCGCGCGCCTCCTGGATCTCGAAGCGGTTGTGCGCGGCCCACGTCGCCAGCGCGTGAACCGGCTGCAGCAGCGTGACGCCGAGGTGGGTCAAGGCGTACTCGACGCGCGGCGGCACCGACGGGAACACCGTGCGGCTCACCAGGCCGTCGCGCTCGAGCCCGCGCAGCGTGAGCGTGAGCATGCGCTGCGAGATGCCGTCGATGGTCCGGCGCAGGTCGCTGAAGCGCTTCGGCCCGTCGCCGAGCAGCGACACCACCAGCACGCTCCACTTGTCGCCGACGCGGTTCAGCACCTCGCGCACGGCGGGGCACGCCTCGTGGGACACCTTGTCGTTACCGGGTGACATCGCTGTGCCTCCTTGCGGGCGCTCCCGCCAGTCACCAATGTAGGGTTGGTTCTGATGAATTACCAGGCACAAAAAAGTAACCATTGAACGGCGAGGGACGTCATGAGCAGCCAGGCAGCCACGCAAACCATCGAAAACACTGAACCTTCGCGCTCGCGAGCGCTTCACGTCGCGTTGTGGGTCGCCCAGGTCGCGCTCGGCGCGATGTTCGCCATGGCCGGCGCGTGGAAGGCGACCGCGCCGCTCGCCGAGCTCGCCCACAAGCTCCCGTGGGTGGCGTCGACGCCCGGGCTCGTGCGCTTCATCGGCGCCTCGGAGCTCGCCGGCGGGCTCGGGTTGATCCTGCCGGCGGCGACGCGGATCCGCCCGGGCCTCACGCCGCTCGCGGCGATCGGGCTCGTCACCGTCATGGTGCTGGCGGCGGGCTTCCACCTGCTGCGCGGCGAGCTCGGCGCGCTGCCGGTGAACGTCGTGCTCGGCGGCGTCGCCGCGTTCATCGCTTGGGGCCGCCTCGGGCGCGCCGCGATCGCCCCGCGCTGACGTTTCGGCCGGGTAACCGCCGCGATTCGCCACGGTGGCGTTTCGCGGCGGCGGTGTATGCTGCGCCGGTGAGCCCGGCGAGCCTGGGGCCGCGCGAGCTCGAAGCGCTGGCCTTGTTCGACAGCGTGAAGGACTACGCGATCTTCCTCGTCGATCCCGAGGGGAAGGTGGTGACCTGGAACGCCGGCGCGCGCGCGATCGAGCAGTACGAGGCGGCCGAGATCATCGGCCAGAACATCAGCCGCTTCTACACGCCGGAGGATCTGGCGGAGGACCGACCGCGCAAGCTCCTCGCCATCGCCGCGCGCGAAGGCCGGGTCGAGGACGAGGGTTGGCGCGTGCGCAAGGATGGCACGCGTTTCTGGGCCGACGTGGTGCTCAGCGCGCTCAGCAACGATCAGGGCGAGCTCATCGGCTACGCCAAGGTCACGCGCGATCTCACCGCGCGGCGGCTCGGCGAAGAGTCGCTGCGGCGGAGCGAAGCCGACCTCGCCGCGACGCTCCACAGCATCGGCGACGCGGTCATCGCCACCGACGCCGCGGCGCGCGTCACGCGGCTCAACCCGGTCGCCGAACAGCTCACCGGCTGGAGCCGGGCCGAGGCGCTCGGCCGCCCCATCGCCGAGGTGTTCCGCATCGTCAACGAGCACACCCGCGCGCCGGCCGACAACCCGGTGACGCGCGTGCTCGCCGAAGGCGTGGTCGTCGGCCTGGCGAACCACACGGCGATCATCGCCCGCGACGGCCGCGAGTTCCCCATCGCCGACAGCGGCGCGCCGATCCGCGACGACCAGGGCGCGGTGCGCGGCGTGGTGCTGGTGTTCCGCGACGTCAGCGCCGAGCGCCGCGCCGAGGAGGCGCTGCGCCAGAGCGAGGAGCGCCTGCGGCTGATGATCGCCAGCGTGCGCGACTACGCCATCATCATGCTCGACGCGAGCGGCCACATCGCCACCTGGAACACCGGCGCCGAGCACATCAAGGGCTACCGCGCCGAGGAGATCATCGGCAGCCACTTCTCGTGCTTCTATTCGCAGGAGGCGATCGACGCCGGCAAGCCGGCGCACGAGCTCGAGGTCGCCGCGGCGGAGGGCCGCTTCGAGGAGGAGGGCTGGCGCCTGCGCAAGGACGGCTCGCGCTTCTGGGCCAACGTGGTCCTCAGCGCGATGCGCGACGCCGACGGCGAGCTCGTGGGCTTCACCAAGGTCACGCGCGATCTCACCGAGCGCCGCCGCGCCGATCGTGAGCTCGCCCGCCGCGCGGTGCAGTCGGCCGAGGAGCGGGCGCGCACCACCAAGGCGGAGGAAGCGGTGCGCGCGCGCGACGTGTTCTTGTCGGTGGCGGCGCACGAGCTGCGCACGCCGCTCACCGCGCTGCAGCTCAAGCTCCAGGGCCTGCACGCGCTGTTCCAGCTCGAGCCGCCCGATCCGTCGCTCGCCGCCAAGGCGAGCACGCGCTTCGACGACGCCTTGCGCCAGACCGCGCGCCTCGCCGAGCTGGTGGAGCGCTTGCTCGACGTGTCGCGCATCGCCACCGGCCGCTTCGAGATGCAGCCCGAGCCGATCGAGCTGAGCCGGCTGGTACAGGACGCGGTGAAGGACGTGTGCGAGCGCGCGGTCGAGCTCCGCGTCGACATCCGGGTGAGCGTCAGCGGCGACACGCACGGACAGTGGGATCGCGGCCGGATCGAGCAAGCCCTGCTGAACCTGCTCAGCAACGCGGTGAAGTACGGCCAGCGAAAGCCGGTCGACGTCGGCGTCGAAGGACGGGACGGCGAGGTGATCGTCGTCGTCGCCGACCGCGGCATCGGCATCGCCGAGGGCGATCTCGACCGCATCTTCGAGCCGTTCGAGCGCGCCGCGCCGGTGCAGCATTTCGCCGGTCTCGGCCTCGGCCTGCACATCACCCGCCGCATCATCGAGGCGCACGGCGGGAGCGTCACGGTGGCGAGCGCGGTCGGCGAGGGCTCCACCTTCACCGTGCGCTTGCCCAAAATCACCCCGGCAAAATCCCCTCCCCCGGGCGAGAAAGATCGCTAGAACAAAGGGAACATGGCCCCCGATCGCGACAACGTCGTGCTGATCGTCGAGGACGACGAGGACGTGCGCGAAGCGATCGTCGAGGTGCTGCGGGACTCGCGCATCCGCGCCGTCGGCGCGTGCAACGGGCGCGAGGCGCTCGATCGACTGCGGAGCGGCGACAAGCCGTGCCTCATCCTGCTCGACGTGATGATGCCGGTGATGGACGGCTGGGAGTTCCGCGCGGCGCAGTCGCAGGACCAGAGCCTATGCGCCATCCCGGTGGTGGTGCTCACCGCGCACGCCAGCGCCGAGGAGACGGCGCGGGTGATGCGGGCCGACGGGTTCTTGAAGAAGCCGGTGCGGCTCGAGCGGCTGCTCGCGACGGTGCGGCGCTACTGCTGATCAGGCGCCCTGCGGCGGCCGGGCGCTGAGCGGCACGTGATCGAAGAAATGCACCGCGCCGCTCTCGAGCTCGTACTCGGCGCCGACCACCGCGACCCGCCCGGCGACCACCAGCTCCTCGATGAGCCGGCTGCCGTGGCGGATGCGATCGACCGACGCGCGCACGTTCGCGCGGATCGCCTCGGGGATGATCGCGTCGGGGTCGCCGGGCCGCACCAGGCCCTGGACGTTCGGGGCGATCCGGTCGGTGATCGAGCGGATGTTCTTCGAGTCGGGCCCGAGCCCGGTCTGCAGCGCGTGCACCGTGGCGCCGACCGCGCCGCAGCGGGTATGGCCCATGACCACCACGAGCCGCGTGCCGAACTGCGACACGGCGAACTCGATCGAGCCGACGACCGACGGCGCGACGATGTTGCCGGCGATGCGCACGACGAACAGATCGCCGAAGCCCTCGTCGAAGAGGATCTCCACCGGCGTGCGCGAGTCCGAGCAGCCGAGCACCACCGCGAACGGCCGCTGCGCCTCGAGCGCGAGCTTCGCGCTCCACGGCCGCGCCTCGGACTTCACGCCGGCGTCGCGAAAGCGCGCGTTCCCGGCCACGAGCCGCTCGAGCGCCTGCTCCGGCGAGAGCGAGGTGGGATCCCATACGTGAGGCATCGCCGTCGTATATCACCGCGGCCGGCGGAAGCGGCCGATGTGATAGGCTCGTTCGCGCCGAGTGATGATGAAACGCTTCGCCCCGTGGATCGTGCTGCTCTCCGCCGTCGCCTGCGGCGCGCGCTCGAGCCTCGACGAACGCGAGCCGCGGCGCGGCAGCGGCGGCGCTGGTGGCAGCGGTCAAGGCGGCAGCGGCCAGGGCGGCGCGGGCCAAGGA
>JACXTT010014859.1_pt1 | contig 10151 bp, 9 predicted proteins | sample 9270951 | NCBI WGS metagenome assembly JACXTT01 (sample SAMN15532306, study PRJNA645909) | rock metagenome | isolation source: weathered quartz diorite | place: Puerto Rico | collected 2017-06-21
AAACACGCAGAGGACCCGGGGTGGCCAACCGCCCTATAGAAGGAACGGCACGACTCAGGTAGAGTTGCACAACAAGTGGCCACAGCCGGCCAGAGCCGACCACACCAGCACCTGGTCTCCGGCAATAACCCCCAAGGTAGCACCTAGCCCGCCGCTGATGCCACCTTTGCTGGTAGAGGTGATCAAGGCCAGATTGCCTGGACCCGGAATGAGCAGGAACAGAACAACAGTGGCCACAAACGTGCCGTAATCGGTGACGCCAAGCATGGTGATTTTCTTTCTGGGAAAGGATGGAGTTTACGTTGGATTTCCATATGTCTCCTGTTTTGAAATTTCTGGTTTGTCGACGTGTTGAACTTCCAAGTCCTTTTCCCCACTCACACGCCCCGCCCCTCTCCCGCCCTGCCAGGCGGAAGCGGGGAACCTCATTGGATGGTGTCGCGCCGAATACAGAATTGCTGGCAAGGTTGCCACTGAAATCGTTCGCGGTGAGTGGTGGCCTGCGGTCGTAATCGCCGGCCACGGCGCTTTGTGCCAAGGCGGATTCAGGTCATTTTTTAACGTGCTGAGAGCAACTTGGCTAAACGGCCTGCCAACCTGCCTTCTACGCCTCTGCTTCGCTGCTGGCGCGCAGCCGCCAGCAGCCCCGCGCTACAGAAAACCGAAGCCGTCCCAACAGCAGGCCAAGGCCGTGGTGTGCACAGAAGTGGTGGCATGCTCTCGCCAGTAGCCCGCAGCCAGAATCGACAACTCAAATGAGTCTCCCCTCTTCCGCTCGAAGGGGCAGGATAGACGCTGGGGAAGTGAGTGGGGGAAACCACCCCTGCACCCGGACTTCTCCGGTATTGGAGAACAACGCCAGGGAACGACAACGAACGACTAAAGCCCGATGGTCGGGCAAGGCCCCGTAGAAACCTCCGCCCGCAGATTGTCGGCAATCAACCGGGCGAGACCGCGACGGGCCTTGCATAGCCCATCGCCAGCAGGAAGCTGGCACTAGCCCCGTCGCAACCAAACGATACAGCGTTCGGCATCCAACCCTGGCACCGCAAGTTGTTCCACGTGAAACACACGCACGTCTGCCGGCAACACAGCCAGCTCTTCGACCGGGTGTTTGCCCTTCATGGCCATCCACACGCCCTGCCCTGCCAGCGCTCCGACCGACCATGTCGTGAAATCCAACAACGATGCAAACGCCCGCGAGCTGACCACGTCATAGGCTTCCGTCAAGGACTCCACCCGGGCGTGGATACCTTTCAGGTTCACAAGCTTCAGACTGACCGCCACCTGCTGGATGAAAGCTGCCTTTTTGCCAACGGTGTCCACGCAATGGACCGTGATTTCCGGACAGCATATGGCAATCACGATGCCAGGCAAACCCGCACCCGAACCGACATCCAGCAACCGTGCCTTGGTATTCGCCGCCGCTTGCACATGCCTACGCAACGGTGCAACCACGGCCAGACTATCCAGCAGATGGTGGGTCAGCATTTCCGCCGGATCGCGCACCGCCGTCAGGTTATAGACCTTGGTCCATTTCTGAATCAAATCCAGGTAGTCCAGTAGCTGTTGTTGCTGGCTGCCGGTCAACTCCAGATTCAGCGCTGCCAGCCCCGCCAGCAAACCCGGCTGCAAGGCGTGCATCAGGCAGACACCTCGGTAGCACTGGCGGTCTCAGGCTTGCTGAAGCCGCGGAAGTTGCCCTTCTTGAGATGGATCAGCAACAGCGAAATGCTCGCCGGCGTGATGCCAGACATGCGCGAGGCCTGGCCCAGGGTTTCGGGCCGCTGCTTGTTCAAGCGTTGGCGTGCCTCAATACTCAGTGCCGTCACCTGCATATAGTCCAGTTCTGCGGGCAGGCGCAGGTTTTCATAGTGAGCGGCCCGCTCCACCTCATCGTTCTGGCGGTCGATGTAGCCGGAATATTTCGCGGCAATTTCCACCTGCTCCACGACCGAGGCAACAAACGTATCGCGCAACAAGCTGGAAGCACCAGCCCCACCCGCGTCGGTTACCGACGGTTCTGCCACCGGCAAATCCGAATTTGCATAGCGCCCGCCGTCCAAGGACATCAGGTCCGCGTACGCAATATTGGGCCGCCGCAACAGGTCGCCCAGGTTGTACTCATGCTCGATGGCCTTGCCCAGCACCCGCTCCGATTCAGCCGCCGCCAGATTCTTGGGGCTAACCCAGATGCTGCGCAGCCGCTCTGTTTCACGTGAAACAGCGTCGCGCTTGCGGCAAAAGGCATCCCAGCGCGCATCATCCACCAGACCCAGTTTGCGGCCGGTTTCCGTCAAGCGGGCGTCGGCATTGTCCTCGCGCAACTGCAGGCGGAACTCGGCCCGGCTGGTGAACATGCGGTAGGGTTCGGTTACACCCTTGGTGATCAGGTCGTCCACTAGCACACCCAGATAGGCCTCATGGCGACCGGGTACCCAGCAGTCCTGCGCCCAGGCGGTCTTGGCGCCTGCCTGCAGCGCAGCGTTGACTCCGGCAAACAGGCCTTGGGCGGCGGCCTCTTCATAGCCGGTCGTGCCATTGATCTGACCGGCGAAAAACAGCCCACCAATCTGGCGCGTCTCAAAATTGCTCTTCAGCGCGCGTGGATCAAAATAGTCATACTCGATGGCATAGCCAGGCCGCAGGATGTGCGCATTCTCCAGCCCCGCCATGCTGCGCACCAGTTCATACTGAATATCAAACGGCAGGCTGGTGCTAATACCGTTGGGGTAGTACTCATTGGTGGTCAGCCCTTCGGGCTCCAAGAAAATCTGGTGGCTCTCCTTGTCGGCAAAGCGGTTGATCTTGTCTTCCACACTGGGGCAGTAGCGTGGGCCTACGCCTTCGATCTTGCCGGTAAACATCGGGCTGCGGTCAAAGCCGCTGCGGATGATGTCGTGCGTGCGTGCATTGGTGTGCGTGATCCAGCAGGGCATTTGCTGCGGATGCATATCCAGTCGGCCCATGAAGCTGAACACCGGCATCGTGGAGCTCATGCCACCCGGCATGCCGTCGCCAGGTTGCTCTTCGCATTTGCTGAAATCAATGGTGCGCCCATCCAGCCGCGGCGGCGTGCCAGTCTTCAGCCGGCCCTGGGGCAGTTGCAACTCTTTCAAGCGACCGCTCAAGGACACGGCCGGCGGGTCACCCGCGCGCCCGGCGGCGTAGTTGTTCAAGCCCACGTGGATCTTGCCATCCAGAAAGGTGCCAGCCGTCAGCACCACGGTCTTGGAGCGAAAGCGCACCCCGACCTGGGTCACGGCACCGACCACGCGGTCGCCTTCGACCATCAGGTCGTCCACCGCCTGCTGGAACAGCCACAGGTTCGGCTGATTCTCCAGCATGCGCCGGATCGCCGCCTTGTACAACACACGGTCGGCCTGGGCGCGCGTGGCACGAACCGCCGGCCCCTTGCTGGAGTTCAGCGTGCGAAATTGAATGCCCCCCTGGTCCGTCGCCAAGGCCATGGCACCACCCAGGGCGTCCACCTCTTTCACCAGGTGCCCCTTGCCAATGCCGCCAATGGACGGGTTGCAGCTCATCTGGCCCAGGGTCTCGATGTTGTGGCTGAGCAGCAGGGTCTTGCAACCCATGCGCGCAGCCGCCAACGCGGCCTCGGTTCCGGCATGGCCGCCGCCAACGACGATGACATCGAATTCTTGTGGATACAACATGGGATACGGTGGTGCGCGCCCGGCGCACAGGGGTCGAGGGAGAAGACCCCGATTTTACCCGCGCTATCACTTTGCTGCCACAGGGCGGCCCCATCACCCCGCCCGCCGCATGACGAGCAGCGTGCACGGTACGCAGCCGTGCCAACCCCTATGCGCAAAGCTACTGCGGCATTAGCGCACCAAGGCGCGAATTTTGGCGACAATCAACGCCATGAAACTCCTCATCTTTGCTGGCAGCACCCGCCAAAACTCGTTCAACCGCCGTCTGGCCCACGCCGCCGCCGCCCTGGCGCGCGCCCAGGGCGCCGAAGTCAGCCACATTGAACTGGCCGACTTCGACATCCCGCTGTACAACGCCGACCTGGAGGCCAAGGGCACACCGGCCGACGTGATGCGCCTGAAGGCCCTGGCCTATGAGCATCCGGCCTGGATCATTTGCTCACCCGAATACAACGGCAGCTATACGGCACTGTTGAAGAACACCATCGACTGGATCAGCAGCCCGGTCAAGGGCGACCCGGTCTGGTCCGATGGCGACCGTTCGCTGCGCGGCAAGGTGGTCGGGCTGATGAGCGCGTCCCCAGGCGCCTTGGGTGGCCTGCGCTCGCTGAGCCATTTGAACCCGCTGATGGCCAATGCCCAATGCTGGGTGGCCCCCAAGCAATTTGCACTGGGCCGCGCCGGCGATGCCTTCGACGACAACGGCGAACTCAAACTGCCCGCGCAGCGCGACAGCGTGTTGGGCGTGGTCCAGCAAGTACTGTGGGCGGCACAGCGCTTGGCGCAATAACGCTCCTGGCTCAGGCCAGCGCGGCGCAGGCCTCCAGCGCGGCCAGCGACACAATCTCAATGCGCCCGTAACCCAGCATCAGCACGCCGGCGCGCACCAGCACCTTCAATTCCTTGGACAGCGTTTGGCGGGTGATGCCCAGCATCATCGCCAGGCCTTCCTGCGACACGTCCACACTGGCACGGGCGTCACTGGCCATGGTGGCATCACCCCGCGCCAGCGACAGCAGGCGCCGCGCAATGCGCGTGCGCGTGGAGCGCAGCATCGCGTCCTCCACCATGCCATACAACGCCCGCACCCTGCCGCACAGCAGGACGCTGATGGCGCGGGCAAAGGCGCTGCGCTGCATCAAGCGGTTGAACGCAGCCGGGCTGATGACCAATACGGCGCTGGCCTGCACCGCCGTGGCATCGTGGGGGCGCGGCAGACCGTCGATCAGCGAAGCCTCGCCAAACCAGTTGCCCACCTCCACCACCGACAGAATGCCTTCGCGCCCGTCTTCACCCACCGTAGACACTTTCAGCGCGCCCGCCAACACGCCAAAGAAGCCTCCCATCGGATCGCCCTTGCGGTACAGCATTTCACCGGCACGCAACGCCACCAGATCTGCGGCGGCCAGCATCGCCTTGCGCTCGGCCAGCGCCAGCGCGCCAAACCAGGGGTTGTGCGACAGCAATTCCAGCCATTCAGGTTTTGAGGTAGCCATCCATTTCTTCCCGGTGAATACCCTAAATTGTAAACTTTTTAACAGTCTTGCATGCGACCGCGGGTTAAGGTCACACCCCAACACATAGAGGAGACGGCGCATGAACATTCCATCGCTCAAAGACAAAGTCAGCCCCGAAGAGTGGCAACTGCGTGTGGACCTGGCGGCCTGCTACCGGCTGGTGGCAGCCTATGGCTGGAGCGACCTGGTCTTCACCCACATCAGCGCACGCATCCCCGGGCCGGAGCACCACTTCCTGATCAACCCCTATGGCCTGATGTTTGACGAGATCACGGCCAGCAGCTTGGTCAAAGTCGACCAACAGTGCAACAAGCTGATCGACTCGCCATTTCCGGTCAACCCGGCTGGTTTTGTCATCCACAGTTCTGTGCACGAAGTACGCGAAGACGCCGGCTGCGTGCTGCACACCCACACCCGTGCCGGTGTGGCGGTCAGTGCCCAGCAATGCGGCGTGCTGCCGCTGAGCCAACAGTCCACCTTTGTGCTGGCCTCGCTGGCCTACCACAACTACGAAGGCGTGGCCTTCCGTGACGACGAGAAGCCCCGCCTGCAAGCCGACCTGGGCAACGCCAATTTCCTGATGCTGCGCAACCACGGCCTGCTGACCGTGGGCAAGACCATTGCCGATGCCTTTTTGTCCATGTACACCTTTGAGTCCACCTGCCAGATCCAGCTGTCGGCCCAGGCCGGTGGCGCGCTGACGCACGTGGACCCGCGCATCGTGCAAGGCGTGGCCGAAGCCATGCGGGTGCAAACCGGCGGTCTCGGTGGCGCCTTTGTCTGGCCGTCGCTGATACGCAAGCTCGACCGCCTGGACCCCAGCTACAAAACCTGAGCCCTGCTGCGCCGTGCCTTGATCGGGTGCATGCCCACCGGCACCTTCACGCACTGCGCGCTTTCATCTATTCAACCGATACACCACAAAAGACACACCACCATGTCCGCCATTCCCCTGCACAGCGCCACTCCGGCCGACGCCGTCCGCAACGCGCTGGAAGAAACACTGGCACTGCAACGCGCCGCCTATTTCGCGCACGCCTACCCCAGCTTCAAGGAGCGCAAGGCCGACCTGCTGAAGCTCAAGGCGCTGATCAAGGACAACCGCGAAGCGATCCTGGACGCCATCAGCGCCGACTACGGCAACCGCTCACGCCACGAGACCCTGTTTGCCGAGGTCTACGGCATTCTGGACGGCGTGGACCAGACCATCAGGCATCTCAAAGTCTGGATGAAGCCGCAGCGCCGCAGCATTGACCTGAAAAACTTCATGGGCGCCCGCAACCGCGTCGTGCCCCAGCCCCTGGGCGTCATAGGCCACATCGTGCCGTGGAACTTTCCCATCTTCCTGTGCTTTGGCGGCCTGACCTCGGCCTTTGCCGCTGGCAACCGCTGCATGGTCAAGTTGTCGGAAAATTCCCGCCACCTGGCCAAGCTGTTGATGGACAAGGCGCCCGCCTACTTCCCCAAAGACAAGCTGGCCTTCTTTGACGAAACCGGTGGCGTGGGCGTGGAGTTTTCCAAACTCAAATTCGACCACCTGTTGTTCACCGGCTCCGGCAACACCGGCCGCTCGGTGATGGCCGCAGCGGCGCACAACCTGTGCCCGGTCACACTGGAGTTGGGCGGCAAGTCGCCGGCGCTGGTCTGCGACGACTTTCCGCTGCGCAAGGCAGTGGAGCGCATTACGTTTTTCAAATACTTCAACGCCGGCCAGATCTGCACCACGGCCGACCATGCCTTTGTGCCGCAGGCCAAAGTGGGCGAGTTCGTGGAAATAGCCAAGAAGGTAGTGGCCAGCCGCTACCCCAACCTGGACTCGCAGGACTACACCTCGGTCATTGACGACCGTGCCTTCCAGCGCATCACCCGCGCCATGGAAGAGGCACAGGCGCGTGGTGCCACGCTGGTCCAGCTCACCGCAGGCAAAAAGTGGGATGCCAAAACCCGCAAGATCGCCCCCCACATCGTGCTCAATGCGCCGGCGGACTGCGAACTGCGTACCCGGGAAATATTCGGCCCGGTGCTGCCCTTGGTCGCGTACAACACGATAGACGAAGTCGTGCACACCATCAACGACGGCCCCCGCCCGCTGGCCTTCTACCCCTTCAGCAACAACAAGCGTCTGGTGCAGCGCCTGCTCACGCAGGTCATGTCCGGTGGCGCCACTGTCAATGACATCGTGTTGCACACCGGCCAGCATGACATGCCCTTTGGCGGCGTGGGTGAAAGTGGCATGGGCCACTACCACGGGTATGAGGGTTTCGTGACCTTCTCCAAGATGCGCCCGGTGTTCTACCAAGCGCCCTTCAGCGCCATCAAATTCCTGTGGCCGCCCTATGGCAAGTTCGCCACCAAATACCTCGACATACTGACCAAATAGCCTGGACTCTCCATGACCCATTACGGACCTCCGCACCTGCAACGCAGGACCCTGCTCAAGCTGGGCATTGCATCCGCCGTTGTTCTCGCCGTTGCCGGCGGTGCCGTTGCACTGTTACAACCGGGACTGCAAAACGGCAAACTCACGCAAGAATCACGTCTGATCTTTTCCCGCGCCGGCCAGGCCATTCTGGCTGGCACCCTGCCCGTTGACGCTGGTCCCAACCAGATCGCCATCAACTCCTTGCTGGACCGCGTGGACAGCTTCATTGCCGGAACCCCCGATCACGTGCAAGCCGAGCTATCGCAACTGCTGAGCCTGTTGGCCACAGCCGCTGGCCGGCGCGGCATCGTCGGCCTGTCCCCGGCTTGGGCGGATGCCAGCGTGGCAGACATCACGGTGGCCCTGCAAGACATGCGGGTCTCGAGCATGTCGCTGCGCAACCAGGCCTATCTGGCACTGCACGACATCGTGTCAGCCTCGTATTTTTCCGGCCAGGAATCCTGGGCCGTGCTGGGCTATCCTGGCCCCAGAGCTATCTGATCCCCCATCTTCAGAACAAAAAATACCCATGAGCACTATTGCAGACCCCATTCAGGACGGTATCAAGCGCGGTTGGAAGGTGTTGGGCGGCGCGCACGGCGCGCTGCCCGTCAACATCGATTGCGATGTCGCCATCATTGGCTCAGGCGCGGGTGCCGGCATTACGGCCGAGTTGCTGAGCAAGGCCGGTTTGAAGATTGTGATCATTGAAGAAGGCCAGCTCAAAAGCAGCAGCGACTTCAAGCAACGCGAGCCCGAGGCCTATGCCACGCTGTACCAAGAGGCTGCCGGTCGGCAAACCAAGGACAAGGGCATCACCATTCTGCAGGGGCGCAGTGTGGGCGGCACGACCACCGTCAACTGGACCAGCTCATTTCGCACGCCACCCAGCACGCTCAAATACTGGCAGGAGCAATTTGGCCTGACCGACTACAACCCCGAGGCGCTGGCACCCTACTTCCAGCAAGCCGAAGAGCGCCTGAACATCAGCCCCTGGGCCGCGCTGCCCAACGAAAACAACGAGCTGCTGCGCCGCGGCGCGGCCAAGCTGGGCATCAAGGCCGAAGTCATTCCGCGCAACGTCAAGGGCTGCTACAACTTAGGCTCCTGCGGCATGGGTTGCCCCACCAATGCCAAGCAGTCCATGCTGGTCACCACCATTCCGTTTGCGCTGGACGCCGGCGCCACGTTGCTGGTCGAGACCCGCGCCGAAAAATTCGACATCGCCAATGGCCGCATCACCGGCCTGAACTGCATTGCCGTCAAACCCAACGCAGCGCCATTGAACAACGCCGCCACGCCCACACGCGTCACGGCCAAGCATTTTGTGCTGGCGGGTGGTGCCATCAACTCGCCGGCACTGCTGCTGCGCTCCGGCGCGCCAGACCCGCACAAGCGCCTGGGCACTCGTACCTTCCTGCACCCCGTGGCCATTACCACCGCCATCATGACCAACCCCGTGACGGCGTGGGATGGCGCGCCGCAGTCCATCTACTCCGACCACTTTCTGACCACCCAGCCCATCGACGGGCCCATTGGCTTCAAGCTGGAGGTGGCACCACTGCACCCCGTGTTCTTTGGCGCCAACCTGCCTGGCTTTGGCCAGAAGCAGGCCGACCTGTTCCGCCAGTACCCGCACGCCAACGTGCTGCTGGCCCTGATGCGCGATGGCTTTCATGAACAAGCCGCTGGCGGCAAGGTGGAACTGCGCAGCAGTGGCGCACCGCTGCTGGACTACCCACTGACCGAGTTTGTCATGGACGGCGCGCGCCGCGGCATGCTGGCCATGGCCGAAATCCAGTTCGAGGCCGGTGCCAAGACCGTCTACCCCGGCCACGAAATGGCACTGGGCACCAGAACCTGGGCTGAAACCAAAAAGGCCATTGAGGCCCTGCCCATGAAGCCCTTGCTGACCAAGATTGGCAGCGCCCATGTGATGGGTGGCTGCGGTCTGGCCGCCGATGAAAAACACGGCGTGACCCGCCCCGACGGCCAGCACTGGCAGCTGGAGAACCTGTCCATCCACGACGGCTCCATCTTCCCCACCAGCATTGGCGCCAACCCGCAGCTGTCGATCTACGGCAACGTCAACCGCCTGGCCCAGGGCCTGGCCAAGCGCTTGACTGGCAAGCAAGTGACCTTGGCCTAGACAGCCCACCTCGGAATATGTAAGTCAATAAGGTTGTACTGCACGGGCGGTTGACCGGCTAAACCTCGCACAAGGCAGCTGGCGTGGCCCGCGTTCTCCGGCTGTGTCGCGGGCGTCTGCTTCTGCTTCTTTGGCGTTACTTCGTTAACACCGCTATTGGTGCGCCCATTCTGTGGCAACCGCGAGTACTGCCTGCGCCCGCGGACCCCACCAGCTACCTTCATCGAAGGAATTGGTGCACGGCAATGCATACCGAACACAAATGTCCCTTTGGTTGCGCTTGGCTAACTTACCCGCGAGCCGCAATGCCACGCCCGCCTCCCGGACAGCCCAGGCACCGGCATGCATTTCATTTTCAGCATTTGTATTCCGCTTCCACTACAAGA
>JACXTT010014860.1_pt1 | contig 10150 bp, 7 predicted proteins | sample 9270951 | NCBI WGS metagenome assembly JACXTT01 (sample SAMN15532306, study PRJNA645909) | rock metagenome | isolation source: weathered quartz diorite | place: Puerto Rico | collected 2017-06-21
TCCGTCTCGATCGACAACGCCGGCAACGCGCTCGTCGCCTGGGAGCGCTCGGACGGCACGAACCTTCGGGTGCAGGCCGCAATCCGCAGCGCCGGCTCGGGCGGATCGTTCGGACCGATAACCACGTTCTCCGATCCCGGCCAGGATGGTTTCAATCCTCGCGCTGCTGCAGGGCCTTCGGTCGATGCCAACGGGGTGGTCGTCTGGACCCGCAACGACGGGGCCCACCTCCGGGTGCAGGCTGCACGGCGTACAGACGTGCCGGGCTTCCCCCGACCCAAGGGTGCGAGCCCGCTGCGGGTATCCCTTGTTCCGGCCTTCAACCAGTGCACATCGGGGAATACCGTGCATGGTGCGCCGCTGTCATTCCCGTCGTGTAACCCGCCCGTGCAGTCGTCGAGCGTGCTCACGGTGGGTACCCCTGACGCGAACGGCACTGGGGCCAATTTCATCGGGAGCGTTGTGCTGGTGACGCTGACCGGGGACGTCTCGATCAGCGCGAACATGACGGACATTCGGAACAACCCCTCCCTCACCCACTACCTTGGCCAGGTCACGCTGCGGGCCAATCTGCAGATCACCGACCAGAGCAACTCCGCCGAACAGCCGAACCCGGCAACCGTGCAAGTGATCGGCTACAACGCCCCGATCAGCTGCTCAGGGGGGAGCGCGACGATCGGCTCGACCTGCGCCGTCGGCACGACGGCGAACGCGCTCGTGCCGGGAAGCGTCATCAGTGGCAGGCGGGCGATCTGGGAGTTGGGCCAGGTCCAGATATGGGATGCAGGGCCGGACGGCATCATCAACAACGGTGACGACACTCCCTTCCTCCGCCAGGGCGTCTTCGTCCCGTGACATGGAGCACCGTTGGTCATGTGGGCAGCGCTGATCGGTTCGCCGCGCGGACGGTGGTTCGGCTGTTCGGGCATGCGCGCGTTTCGGTGCAGCTTCATCCAGTGTGCCCCTTGGGACTGAGTCGGTAGACACTCTCAACCTCCAAGAGGAGCCGGAAGCTGAATGGGCACCAATGAGCGCTGGAGGCCCGATCGAGCCGTCGTAGTCCGAGCCCGTCGCGGCCAGATCGGCTCTAGAATGCCCGCTGGGGCGCGTAGCTCAGTGGGAGAGCGCTCGCTTCACACGCGAGAGGTCGCAGGTTCGAAACCCGCCGCGCCCATTACTCACCAAGATCGCGGTCGACAGCGTGCGAAGCCCGCTCGGGATGGCGAGAAGTCGCGCGAGGGAGAGCGCCCGCCGTGGTCGCGAGCGGCGCTCGCCCGCTGGCGGCTCGAAGGTGTCCCCGCGATCTCGAGTCCGGACGAGCGGGACGCCCTCGGAGCCGCTTTGACCGCGCGCCTTTACCCGCCTCGAACGGAGGCTTTCGGCGAGATCATCGTGCCAACCGGACAGCCTGCTTGGGGTTCACCTGGGTGATCAGCCATTACTCCGACTTGCGCCGAGGACCCCCGTCCCGCAGCAGGCGATCGAACACGTCGTCGTGCTCGATCCGAAAGGAGTCTTCAAACCCGAGGCCCCAATTCCCGGTCATGTAACGCTTCGTCGCTTCAAGGGCTTCCCCGGGAGCCTTAGCAATCTCGCGCGCCGTCGCGAGCGCCTGCTCGCGCAGGGTTTCAGGGTCAACGACCTGGCTGACGAGGCCGATCCGCCGGGCCTCCTCTGCATCGACCCGGCGTCCGGTCAGACAGAGCTCACGGGCCACGCCGTCACCGACGATCCAGCGCAACGGGGTGAACAGCGGCGGGGCGCCGAGCTTGATCTCCGGGTGGCCGAACACGGCGGCGCTGCAGGCGATCCGCAGGTCACAGAGAACGGCCAGGTCGAAGCCTCCCGCGAGCGCCGGACCGTTGACGGCCGCGACGATCGGCTTTGGGAATGACCAGACGACGCGGTGATAACGGGCCGACGAGTGTCTGATCTGGCGGGCCAGCTCAGGACGTCCGAACTCATCCAGGTCAAAGCCGGCCGAGAAGGCCTTTCCGGCGCCGGTGATCACGACCACCTTGACGCCCCTGTCATCCTGCCAGGCAAATAGCGCCTCGGCCACCTCATCGCGGAGGGCGATCGAAAGTGCGTTTCGCTTCTGGGGCCGGGCCAGGGTCAAAAGAGCGACTCCGTCGCCCGCGTCCTCCACGGTGATACAGGCCTGGGCCACGCTCTAACCCTGCCAGAAGCGCGGGCCGTTCGCGTGGCGCCCCGCGATCAACCACTCGGACCCGAGCCGAGACGGGCACCGGCTTCGCCTGGGTGCGGCACTTCGCCTGCGTTCGGCACCCTGCTTGCTCCTGGACCGCCTCGGACCCGCCGCCTCGTTCCGAAAAGGCGCTCTCAGCCGGTTGAGTCGGGACAGTGCTGCGCTGCCGCGGTGGGATTCTGGCCGCTTCCGAAGCCGCGCCGCCCGCTTGGCTTGCCCCAATAGGCGGTCCAACAAGGCCGCGCCATGTGCGCCGGCGGCTTCCGCGACACTCGTGAGAAGCGAAGCGCGCGATCGGAGGGAAACGCAAAGCAGTATGCCGACGGCGCCTTGCGAAGGTTCTGCGCGACACACTCTTTGGCCTGGGCAAGGGCCCGATCCCCGACCCTCGAACCGATGAAGTAAACGACCTGGGACCTGGCTCCGAAGAAGGACGTCTCGAGGAAGCTCGACCTGACCGTCGAGCGGTCGAAGCCGCTCGACGCCCGGGTTCCGCCCGGGCCAGCGGAACGACTCTGCGCCGAAGGCGAGCTTGGGGTCGACGGGGCAGGCCCCGAGCGCCGTCCGGAGGATCCCAGCGGCCGGGCGGTCCCGCTCGTGCCCGTCGGCCCGCGGGAGGCAGGGACGTTCGCGTGCTTCGAGCTCGAGCTCTCCCCGCAGGATGCGAGCGCCACCGAGAGCGCAACGATCGAAACTGCGCTGTCGAGGAAGCGGCGCACGGTCTGACATATTCTGACCGGCGGGCATCCCGGCCAATCGGGTTCGCCGGCGTGACGGGCGCTATTGTCCAGCCATGGACCGCGAAGCCAGTCTCGGAGAGGCCCAGTCCTCCAATCCGCCTGACGATCCGGAGATGATCGAGCCGGACGCCGACCCGCTCGACACCGACGTCGAGGACGCCGATCTCTTCCTCGGCCTCGACGACGAGGAAAACGAGTAGGCGGCCGCTAGAGCGGACGGTCCCCGTTCGGAGGAACGGGACCGCAACCACGCTTGCTCGGGCGATTGGGCGCAACGTATACGTGCAGCGTTCCCATTACGTGGTCGTGCGGGATGCTGTTGTCGTAAGTCGCGGTCAGCCCGAGGACTTCTCCCTCAAAGACCGGGATCCCGACCGGGGACGTGAAAGAGGTGACGTGAACCGGGCCATCGTATGGCGCCGGGACCGCAGTGCGATCCACCGGTCGTGCGTTAGCGAGGGTGCGCCCGCCACAGCTCGGCTCACTGAGGGTCAAGCCGATCGCTCCCCCGTGCAAATGCCCGGTTGCCACCACTATGCGCCCGGGGCTCGATACCGAGATGTTCCTGGCCTGTGTGAACACGGATCCCGGTCCGCCGTTCCCCGGAACGTTGAAGGACCCGATCCTGCAGCTCAGCACCCGCATCCAGACAGGCCGGACGGGGGCGATCGCGCGTGAGGTGTTGACCCGGACGTTGTACCGGATGAAGACCCGATGGCGCGTGTCGGTGTGGTTCATCAGCATCCATTTGAGGAGCCAGTGGTCGCTTCGCTTGGTCCGGAGCCCGTAGCCGGCTGGAAGCTTCAAGGTCTCGTTCTCCTCGCCAGTCGCGTAGAAAGGCACGCTGTCCCGCCGCACGTGGCATTCGCTGTCGTAGGACGGCTTGATGTATCGCCTGAAGACGGCGTGATGCAGCATCACACGGTTGGTAGGCACCGGCCGGCCGCGCCCGTCCACGACGAATGCGTGCATGCGCGTGATGAACCCGTTCACACGAGGCGTGCGCACCCTCGTGTTGTGGAACTTCAACTCCGCCGCCTGCAGCGTGATCGGGCCAAAGCGCATGTGAAGTGTCCGCACCTTCGCCGGCGCCGGGGCGGGCAGGAGAAGCACGAGTGCGAGGGCAGACAGGGCCGCCGCGGATGCCGCTCTGCGCTCGCAAGCCCTCACCTGCATCTCACGACCTGAGCCTACCCTGAGCGCCCGGACGAACCCGTCGCGCAGCGGAGCTCGCTGAAAAGCGGTTTGCGGGCGACCAAGCGCGGGGAAAAGTATTGGCCTGATGACGCGGACCCGGTACAACGCGTATCGCTATCTGCGGTCCTCGCTCGACCTGGCCGACTTCACCCAATCCGAGCGTGAGCTCCTGATGGACGCCGCAGAGGGTTTCCTGCTTGCTGAGTCGCTCGACACCGAAGAGGTTGTCGAGCTTGGCCTGACCGTCGCGGTCACGCTCGACGGGGTCGTCGAGTCCGGCAGGATGTCGCGCTGGGCGGCCGACCATGCCAGGGCTTGGATCGATGCGTGTGGCCCGACGCCCGCGCCGCAGATAGCGGCGCTCGTCTAAGGGACCTTTCCGAACAACTCCGCGATCGCCTCCGCGCGGCGCGGCGGGGCAAAGTATTGACCCTGGCCGACGTCGCACCCGGCGGACTTCAAATACTCGAACTGCTGCCTGGTCTCGACGCCGTCGGCGACGGTCAGGATCTGAAGGGCGTGGGCCATACTGATCACTCCTGTCACGATCGCCCCGTCCTCCTCGTCCTCGCCGAGACCGCTGACAAAGGAGCGGTCGATCCTGAGCAGGTCGAGCGGGAAGCGTTTCAGCGCCCCGAGCGACGATTCGCTCGAGCCGAAGTCGTCGATGCTGATCATCACCCCGAGTTCCTTGAGTGCCTGCAGGGTTTCGAGCGCCGAATCGGCGTCGCTCATCAGGATCCGCTCGTTGATCCCCAGGCACAAGCTCGACGCGTCGACGCCGGCTCCTTCGACGATCCGGCGAACGCTCTCGACGAGCCGGTCGGTCAGCCGGCTCGTGAGCAGGTCGACGCAGACGCGCATGGGTGACCGAGTCGGGCCGGCGTCCCGCCACTGGGCCGCCCGGCGGCAGGCCTCCTGGAGGACCCAGTCGCCGATCCTGTCGATCAACCAGGTCTCCTCCGCCAGCCAGAGAAACTCGGCCGGCTCGAGCAGGCCGTGATCCGGGTGATCCCATCGAAGCATCGCCTCGAGCCCGACGATCTGCCCGTTTCGCAGGTCGACCTGCGGCTGGTAGAGGAGGCGGAGGTCCCCCGCCTCGACCGACCGCTCGAGCCGGCGCTGCATCTCGATCTGCTCTCGTGCGCGGGTGAGGACATCGTCTTCGAACACCTCGAACGGCACGCCCTGGTCCCTGGCCCGGTACATCGCGGCGTCAGCGTCGCGGATCAGGCTCTCGGCGGTGTCACTCCTTCCGTCGGATATCGCGATGCCCATGCTGACCCCGACATCCAGCTGCACGTCACCGAATACGAACGGCTCCTTCAGCTCGCCGAGGACACGTTTAGCGATCGCGATCACGTCCTGGAGACCCGAGACGTCCTCGCACAGGATCATGAACTCGTCCCCGCTGAAACGAGCGGCGGTGTCGCTCGCGCGCAGAGCATCCTGCAGGCGGCCGGCAAGCGCGACCAGCAGGTGGTCGCCGACCTCTCTGCCATGGATGTCGTTGATCGGCTTGAAGCCGCGGAGGTCGAGGAGCATCAACGCGAGGATCGTGCGGTGCCGCTTGGTTCGCACCACGGCCTGCTTGAGGCGGTCGAGGAAGAGAGTGCGGTTGGGGAGACCGGTGAGCGCGTCGTGCATCGCCCTGTGCGAAAGTTCCATCTCCGCGTGCTTGCGCTCGATCGCGTACGTGATCGACCGGCCGATCGCCGGGCCGTCTACGCGGCCCTTGACGAGATAGTCCTGAGCGCCTTCCTGGACCGCCTTGACCGCGAGCAGCTCGTCCTGGAGACCGCTGAGGATCACGATCGGGACGTCCGGGGCGGCCGCGCGAAGCTGCATCAGCGCCTCGAGCCGAGACGCATCGGGCAGCGAGAGGTCGAGCAGGACGCATCCCGCGCCCGCCTCGATCAGGGTCTGGCGCGCATCGGCGAGCCGTTCGACGTGCAACACCTCGAAGCGGGTGCTCTCGACCTCTTTCAGGAGCTCCTGTATGAGGCGCGCGTCTCCCCTGTTGTCCTCGACGAGGAGAACGGGAAAGCTCTGATCCTCGTCAGGCCTCAGTGTCATGTCACATCGGCCCGGCTAACTCGCGGGCAGGCGCGCGGTCGTCAGCCAGAAGTCTTCGATCGCGCGCACGACGTCGAAGAACTCGTCGAGATCGAGCGGCTTGGTGATGAAGCAGTTCGCCTTGAGGTCGTACGAGTGAAGGATGTCGGCCTCGGCGGCCGAGGTGGTAAGCACGATCACCGGTATGCGGCTCAGCGCCGGATCCGACTTGAGCTCCTGCAGAACCTCGCGGCCGTCCTTGCGCGGAAGGTTCAGGTCGAGCAGCACAAGCTTCGGGCGGGGGCTGTCCGTGTACCTACCCTCGCGGCGGAGGAAGGCCAGCGCCTCTTCACCGTCCGGCACGACGTTGAGGTGAGTGGTGAGACGGCCGCCCTCGAAGACTTCACGAGTCAGGCGGGCATCGGCCGGGTTGTCCTCCACCAGGAGGATCTCGACGGCGCCGTCCATCCCGTTCGCCGTGATCGGAATGTGGTCTGGTCGGGGTTGCGACGCGGCGCGCAGCTCCTCGGTGGCCGTCATTCCCATGCCGGTGTCTCTAAGCACGCGGAAACCCAAAGCGTCCCCTTTCTTTCACGCGCGACGCCCAGGCCGCACGTATCGCTCTTGATCTTTGTCGAGACCCGCGCCCCCGGGTGCCATCCGACATCCGTCCGCGGCCTCAGCTCGCATCCTCGACGCCGTCCGCGGAAGCGGGAAGCGTGAAGCAGAAACGGCTTCCGCCACCCTCGTTCTGCTCGACCCAGATGCGTCCCCGGTGGCGCTCCACGATCCGCTTGCAGATCGACAGGCCTATGCCGCTTCCCGGGTACGCGTCACGCCCGTGGAGTCGTTTGAACACCTCGAAGATGCGATCTGCGTGATTGGGGTCGATCCCGATCCCGTTGTCCGCGACCGAGAAGCGCCAGTCGCGCCCGTCTCGCACTGCCGCGACCTCGATCTGCGGCGGTCCGTCCTCCACGAACTTGATGCCGTTCGAGATCAAGTTCTGGAAGAGCTGGCGAAGCTGGCCGGGATCCCCCACGACCGTCGGCAGCCCGTCGCATGAGACCGCGGCGCCCGATTCGCTCACGGTGGCGCGCATTCCCTTGAGGGTGTCCTCCACGAGCGCCCTGATATCGACCTCCTCGAGCGTGTACTCGGAGGTCCCGACGCGCGAGTACGCGAGCAGGTCGTCGATCAGGCGCTGCATCCTGTTGACGCCGTCGACCGCGAACTCGATGAACTCGTGCGCGTCGGTGTCGAGCTTCTCGCCGTAGCGGCGCTCGAGCAACTGGACGTAGCTCGAAACCATCCGAAGCGGTTCCGACAGGTCGTGTGAGGCCACGTACGCGAACTGAGCCAGGTCCGCATTCGATCGCTCGAGCTCCACCGCTCGCTGCTCGAGCTCCGCTGCGACACGCGCAAGGCCCTCTTCCGCGCGCTTCCGCTCGGTGATGTCCTGGACCTGCGCGATCCCATAGAGCATACGGCCGGCCGCATCGTGCACCGCCGAGACGTTGTGCATCACCCACACGGTGATCCCGTTTCGGCGGACGAAGCGCTTCTCGAGCTGGTAGTTCGGAATACGCGCGGCGAGCAGATCCTCGACGAGCCCGAGCTCCCGCTCCTGATCCTGCGAGTGCGTGACGGCGTGGAGGCTCGTGCGGAGCAGCTCGTCCGCCGAGTAGCCGGTGATCGCGCAGAGCGAGCTATTCACCTGCAGCAGCTGCCCATCGTCGGCCGGGGCGACGCTGAAGAGCGCCATCCCGATCGGCGCGTCGTCGAAGGCGGTGCGGAACGCTTCCTGCACCTCGCGGAGCGCTTCCTCCGCACGCCTCCGATCGGTCCGGTCTCTGACGATGACCGAGACCCCCGCCAGTGCACCGGACGAGGCACGAATGGGCGACATCGACATCGACACCGGGACCAGCACGCCGGCCTTTCGCAGCTGGTCGGTCTCGTAATCGTCAACCCGCCGTCCGTTCAACGACTGCTTCAGGACGTCGAAGTCCAGGGGCGCTCGATCTGGACCGACGAGCATTCGAAAAGGCGCGCCGACCGCCTCTTCCACCGTGTAGCCGTACAGTTGCTCGGCGCCCGGGTTCCAGCTGGTGATCTCGCCCTTCGGCGTGGTCGCGAAGATTGCGTCGCCCGAGGCCTCGATGATGTCGGCGAGGCGGCGCAGCGCCTGCTCGGCGTGCTTCCGGACGCTGATGTCGTGGAGGAAGGCGTTGAACGCGTAGCGGTGGCCCACCCGCACGGCCGTGATCGTCATCTCAACGGGGAATTCGTGCCCATCACGGTGAAGAGCTTCGATCTCCAGGCGGCGATTCAGCAATGGCGCGTAGCCGGTGCTGAGGAACTGCTGGAGACCACGGATGTGATTGCCCCTGTGGCGCGCCGGAATGATCGTCTCCGCGAGATTCCGCCCGAGCGCCTCTTCTTCGGTCCAGCCAAAAGTGGTCTCGGCCTCCGGGTTCCATGCGGTGACCCGGCCCGATTCGTCCATCGACACGAACGCTTCGTGTGTCGTGTTGACGATCTCGCGGAAGTGCTGCTCGCTCGCCCGAAGGGTCTCCTCCGCGAGCTTGCGCTCGGTTATGTCGGTCGCAATCCCGCACACGGCGTATGGCCGCCGGGAGGAGTCGAGCAACGGGAACTTGATCGACAGGTAGGTTCGCATCCGGTCGCCGACCGGAATCACCTCTTCGAGCTCCAGCGGGATCTGCTCCCGGACGACCCGCAGGTCGTTGGCTCGTAGGATCTGCGCGAGCTCAGGGGCGAACAACGCGGCATCGTCTCGTCCGATCGCCTCGTCACGGGTCACCCCGAACAGCGCCTCGAACTCGCGGTTCACCAACACGTACCGCCCAAGTTCGTCCTTGAGATAGATGACCGCGGTCGTGTTGTCCAGGATCGCCTGCATGTTGTGGCTGGTCTCGCTCAGCCTGCGCTCCGCCTCCTTGCGCGCGGTCACGTTCTGGAGCTGCACGATCAGGTACAGGGGCCGCCCCTGCGCATTCCGGACGAGCGACGCGTTGAGCAGCACTTGCAGCAGCCGGCCGTCTGCGTGCCGCATGCGCGTCTCGGTCTCGTAGCTCGCCAGCTCTCCGGCCAGCATCCAGGGCACGTAGCGACGGTCGGCGGCGTCTGATCGCGGCGGGTCGATGAGCTCGCTCAGCTCCGTGCCGATCAGCTGCTCCTCGGTGTATCCGATGAGCTCCGTCAGCGCGCGATTGACGCGCAGGAAGCAGCCGGCGCGGTCCGCTTCGATACTCACCATCGCGATCCCGATCGGCGCCTGCGCGAAAGCGCTGCGGAACCGTTCCTCGGCCTCCTGCACCGCTTCCTCGGCCCGCTGCCTCTCGATTGCGAAGGAGCGTTCGTTGTGTCGCAGTGCATGCTCCGAGTGCATGACGGCGCCCAGCTGCCGCGCTGCCGCCTCCACGAGGCGCACGAGCTCGTCGTCGTTGTCGCCCGCCTGCTCGAGAAAGAACTCGAGCACCGCCACAACGTCGTCCTCCGCGATCACCGGCACTGCGAGTCCTGCCCCCAGGCCCGACTCCCTCGCGGAAGGCGCTCGGGCGTAATCGCCGCCCGTCGCCAACTCATGGAGCAGTACCGGCTCCCGCGAGGCGAGCGCGCGGCCCGGCAGGCCGAGTCCCGGCGGGAAGATGGTGCTCTCGCTCACCTTTCTGAACGCTTCGACACGACTCGACGACGCGTGCCAGGCAGAGCTGCAATGCAGCCGGCCGTCGGCGCCGGGGATCCACGCCTGCCCGAGCATCCAACCGGTTCGGTCACAAATCGTGCGGAGAGTCGATGCGAGCGCATCCTCGGTATTCCGGGCCTCGCCGATCTCGCGCGCGAGCTCGACCGCAAGCGCCAGTTCCGACTCGAGGCGGCGCTGCTCGGTGACGTCCTTGCCAACGATGAAGGTGAGCCCGTC
>JACXTT010014861.1_pt1 | contig 10150 bp, 10 predicted proteins | sample 9270951 | NCBI WGS metagenome assembly JACXTT01 (sample SAMN15532306, study PRJNA645909) | rock metagenome | isolation source: weathered quartz diorite | place: Puerto Rico | collected 2017-06-21
CCGCAGGTGAAAGAGGAATGCCGACATCACGGCAGCCAGCCACAGCGAGGTGGCGAGGAAATTGGGGGCGAATCCTGCGCCCGTGTTGGGAACCGGGGCGACAATGTCGATGGCTGGCTCCACCGAGTCGGCCAAGCCGCGGGCGCTACCTTCCGGGGCGCGGACATCACCCGGCAAGGATTGGTTCAGCAGTTTGAGGCCCGAGGCCAGTTCGCCCGAGCCGGCCCTGAGCTGAAGCAGCCCGGTATGGCGTTCTTCGGCGCCGTTGCTGACGGTATGCCCCGCGTTCGCCAACTCGTCCAGCCGTGCGTCGGGCGGCAGCTTGCTGGCTGCCGGGTGTATGCCGCCACCCAGGGCCTGCATGCCGTCGGCCAATTTGGAGGCGCCAACGCCCAGCTTCTGCGTGCCTTCGGCCAGCTTTTGCTGGCCGGTTCGTGCGGCCTGGAGTCCGCCGCCCAGCAGTGCGGCGCCATCACCCAGCTGGGAGGCGCCATCGGCGATGCGGCTACCAACCAGGGGTATACCGCGCGTCTCGTCACGCATCTTGTTGGCGCCATCGGCCAACTCCTGGGCACCATTTTGCAGATCGCGCAGGCCCTGGGCCAGTTCGATGTGGCCGGCCTGCAGTTCTCCGACGCCGGCCTTCAGCGCCGCCAGTTCCTGGCTGGCTGGTCGTGCCTGGTCCATGGTGCGCAGTCCCGCGCCCAGTTGCTTGACACCATCGGTGAGTTGGTTGACGGCCGTGCCCAGTGTGTCACTGCCATTGGCCAGTGCCTTGGAGCCAGCCTCGGCCTTGGCAAGGCCAGCCTCCAACTTGTGGGCGCCCTCATTCAGTGCCGCAGCCCCTTTGCGCAGTTCTGCCAATTTGTCGCGCGAACCGGTCACCGTGGTCAGCACCAGAGACCAGCGGTGCTCGTTCAGGTTGATGTTGACCTGGTGGCCCAGTTCGGAAGCAAAGCGCTTGGCAATATTGGCGCCGTTGTAGTTGTTGCCCTCCGAGACGTACATGACCAGTCGGCCACCGGCGGCCTCCTGGCCGGGTACGGCGTGGGCGCTGAAGTCTTTTGGAATGATCAGGGCAAAGGCCAGCTGGCCTTGCCGCACCGCTTTGCGGGCCTCTTCTTCCACAGGGTAGTCGACAAAGCCGAAACTGTGCCTTTCCTTAATGGCCTGCACCACGGTTTGGCCCACATTGATGTCCGTGCCGCGGTAGTTCAAGCCCTGGTCCAGGTTCACCAGTGCGGCCTTGAGGTCTACCGTGTGGGCGCTGGGGTCGTGCACACTGGACAGGTAAATCAAGCCATAGAGCGCCGGGATGATGATCACCCCCAGAGCCGATACCTTCAGCTTAGGAAAGCGCGAAAAAAGAGACGCCTCCAGGCGAAAGATCGCAAATGCATCGCGAATGAGGCGCATGGCTGCAAGGACCTAGCCGCCGGATTCCAGCGTGAAGGCGGCGTTGGCATCCTGCTTGAGCTGCGCCACCATTTGGGGCAGCGCCAGCTGCAGTCCGGCCTTCAGCGTATGCGGCGGGTTGACGATGAACATGCCGCTGGCGGGCAGCCCTGGGCGAACGACTTCACCCGACTCGTCTTGTTGCAGCTTGCTGGATTTGACGGTCAAGGTGGCATGCAGCCAGGGCTTGCCAACCTTGTTGGCCAAGGTCTTGAGCCGTTTGGGCAGGTCGTGGGCTTCGGGCCGCGGAATGATGGGGTACCAGACCACATAGGTGCCGGTGGCAAAACGCTGCAAGGCGTCGGCCACCATGTCGACGACGCGGCCATAGTCGGTCTTGAGCTCAAAGCTGGGGTCACACAGGACCAGGGCTCGACGCGACGGGGGCGGTAGGAATTTCTTCAGACCTTCAAAGCCGTCCTCGCGCAGGATGGCGACCTGACGGCCCGCCTCCAACTGGGCGATGTTGGCGGTCAATGTCTTGGTGTCGGTCGGGTGTAACTCGAATAACTTGAGTTTGTCACGGTCCCGTGCCTGGATGACATGTTGGATGATGAACGGCGAACCCGGATAGACCTTGTGGCTGCCCGGCTTGTTGAAGCTGGCGACCAGATCGACATAGTCTTGCAACATGGGTGCAAAGCCGGCGGCCGGAGGGTTGGCGACCAGCTTGAGGTAGCCGTCGGCCGCCTCGGAGCTGGTTTGCGCATAGTCCCCGTCCAGGCGGTACAAGCCGGCGCCGGCGTGGGTGTCGAAGGCCATCAGGGCCGTCTCTTTTTGCGCCATATGACGCAGCACCGCCAGCAAGACTGTGTGTTTGAGAACGTCGGCATGATTGCCGGCGTGAAAGGCGTGACGGTAACTGAACATCCCCAAATGGTAACCGGGTCGCACTGTTTGCGTGCGACCACGCACGCATGGGCCCACGAGTACCCAGGGCGCGACTGGTCTTTGCCCTGGTGTCATACTTCGTACCCCGACCATTCAGGACCGAGCTTTGAAACACGTCATAGAAACCAGTTTGCTGGAGGCCACCAGCGCGTTGAGCAATTTGTTGAGCAACCGTTCGGCCTTGGCCAACATCGAGCAGGCCGCCCAGTTGCTGGTGCAGGTGTTTGAGAACAAGGGCCGGGTCTATGCCTGCGGCAATGGGGGCTCCATGTGCGACGCCATGCACTTTGCCGAGGAATTGACCGGGCGCTACCGCAAGGACCGAAAGGCGCTGGGGGCGACCGCCATCAGCGACGCCGGGCACCTGACCTGTGTGGGCAACGACCTGGGTTACGAGGCCGTGTTTTCCCGCTACCTTGAGGCCCATGGCCGCCCGGGGGACTGTCTGGTGGCCCTGAGCACCAGCGGAACCAGCAAGAACATCGTGCGGGCGGCAGAAGCCGCCCGTGACCAGGGCATGCACGTCATCGTGCTCAGCGGGCGCGCCAGCGCGGTGCTGGAGCCTTTGAGTTCGGTCTATATCTGTACCCCTGGCGGCCAGTATGCCGACCGGGTGCAGGAGCTGCACATCAAGGTCCTGCACATCCTGATCGAACTGATCGAGCGGCACTTCTTCCCGGAAAACTACGCAGCCTAATGCCTGGCTGCCGAAAGGAAATAGGCCCCATTCCCCGGCTCGAGGCAAAAACTGGCATATTTTTGCCCAATCGCCTATAATCGTGGGCTTCGCAGCGATTTTGTGGTTCCGCGGCGAAGTACTTTGGGCAGCGCTTTTTGGTGTTTTGCCCAGGGTTGTCCCACCTAAGAGATTCCCGTCAGAGGAACGCCGACCGTGGAAAAGAGCCCTCCAAACCCTTCTTTTATAGAGAAAACTCATGACAACTTTCAGCGCAAAACCCGCTGAGGTGGTGCAAGAGTGGTTTGTGATTGACGCGACCGACAAGGTCCTCGGACGAGTAGCCAGCGAAGTTGCTCTCCGTTTGCGCGGCAAACACAAGGCTACCTACACGCCTCACGTCGACACCGGCGATTTCATCATCGTCACTAACGCAGCCAAGCTGCGTGTTACCGGCGCCAAGTCGCTGGACAAGATGTATTACCGCCACTCCGGTTACCCCGGTGGCATTTCCAGCACCAACTTCCGTGACATGCAAGGCAAGTTCCCGGGCCGTGCGCTGGAAAAAGCGGTCAAAGGCATGCTGCCCAAGGGTCCCCTGGGTTACGCCATGATCAAGAAGCTCAAGGTATACGGTGGTGCTGAGCACCCCCATACGGCCCAGCAGCCCAAGGTACTGGACATTCCAGGCATTTCTGCCAACGCAGTGAAAAGGGAGTCTGCCAAATGATTGGTGAATGGAACAATGGCACTGGCCGTCGCAAATCCAGCGTCGCCCGCGTGTTTCTGAAGAAGGGCTCCGGCCAGATCATCGTCAACGGCAAGGAGATCCAGAAGTTCTTCGGCCGTGAAACATCGATCATGATCTGCAAGCAGCCCCTGTTGCTGACCAACCACGCCGAAACCTTTGACATCATGGTCAATGTGGCCGGTGGCGGTGAGTCCGGTCAGGCTGGCGCCGTGCGCCACGGCATTACCCGTGCCCTGATCGACTATGATGCGTCGCTCAAACCCGAGCTGAGCAAGGCCGGCTTCGTGACGCGTGATGCGCGCGAAGTTGAGCGTAAGAAGGTCGGCTTCCACGGTGCCCGTCGCCGTAAGCAGTTCTCCAAGCGCTAATCTGGTTCGCCTGTCGAATCAAGACCGCCCAGGCTTGCCTTGGGCGGTTTTTTTTCGTCAAAAAATGGCTCCTGCGGGGGCAGCGCAGATCGCGAGGCGACTGGCGTGGGGAGGCAGACTTTTTAGGAAACTTGCATGCGTTTTCGGCTACTTCGTCGTCGCCTGACCATCAGTGCACCCCGCATGGCGGTGCGCAGTGCATTGCCCTGGCCGTTTCGCTGGGCCATTTTCGCCATCGTCCTGGGATTTTGCGCCGCCATCGGGCTGTGGGCGTTTGAGTTTGGCAAGGACATTGCGGGGTTGGAGAAAGGTTCCAAGGAGGAGCTGATGCGACTGCGTGCCGATCTGGCCAGCGCCCAGGCAGAATTGGCCACGGTCAAGGCTGAGCGGGACCAGGCGCAGTCGGTGGCCAATACCGCCAATACCTTGGTCACGGCCGAAAAAGCCGCCCATGAAAGCGTGTTGACCCAGTTCAAGCAGCTGGAAAGTGAGAACCGCACCTTGCGCGATGACCTGGGTTTCTTTGAGCGCCTGATACCGGCAACCGGCGTCGAGGGGCTGGCCATTCGCAGCCTGCAGGCCGATCTGCAAGCGGGCAACAAGCTAAAATGGCAGGTGCTGGTGATCCAGCCCGGAAAAAACCCGGCCGAATTCAATGGGCGGCTGGAGGTGACATTTTCCGGATTTCAAGGCGGCAAGCCCTGGACGGGTGGCTTGCCCGGCGAGCCCTTGATGATCAAGGTCAAGCAGTACGGCCGGGTTGAAGGCGAGTTTGATGTTCCGGCCCAAGTGGTGATCAAAGGCGTTTCTGCCAAGGTGATGGACGGTACGGTGGTCAAAGCCACGCAATCCATCAAGTTGTAGCTTTTTTTCTTTTGCAAGGTTCAAAGTCATGTTCAACAAGAAAAAGCAGCCTGCCATCAAAAGTTTGATTGCCGAAGGCAGTCAAATCGTTGGCAACATCACATTCACGGATGGTTTGCGGGTTGACGGCAGCATTGTCGGCAACATCCACGCCGGTGACGAGATCGCCAGCATCCTCGTGATCTCCGAAATTGCCAGCATCGTTGGCGAAATCGTGGCCGACCACATCATCATCAATGGCAGCGTCAAAGGCCCCATCCATGCCCGCAAGATGCTGGAGTTGCAACCCAAGGCCCGGATTGAAGGGGATGTGGACTATGCAGCCCTTGAAATGCACCAGGGCGCCCTGATCACGGGTCAATTGCGCCCTTTGCTGGGTGAGGGCGAAAAGCCCACACTGAAGCTGGCGGCAAATAACCAGTAAAAAGAATTCCCGAGCGATTTGCTGTAGTATTGCGGCAATCCCTGATTTTCCGGAGTTAGTCCATGAGTGCAGTAGCCGAAACCGTCCCAACCGAAATGCCCGCCCCTATTTTGTTCACCGACAATGCGGCGGCCAAAGTAGCAGACCTGATTGCCGAGGAAGGCAACCCGGACCTGAAGTTGCGCGTCTTTGTGCAGGGCGGCGGCTGCTCCGGATTTCAGTACGGTTTTACCTTTGACGAGATCACCAACGAAGACGACACCACCATGACCAAGAATGGGGTGTCCCTGCTGATTGACGCCATGAGCTACCAGTACCTGGTGGGCGCCGAAATCGACTACAAAGAGGACTTGCAAGGCGCCCAGTTCGTCATCAAGAATCCGAACGCCACCACCACCTGCGGCTGCGGTTCGTCGTTTTCTTAACGCGCAATTTTCCGCAGGGCCGCCCCAAGGAAAATTAGCCCCCTCGGGGGGCAGCGACCCGCGCGGCGGCGGAGCGTGGGGGCAAGTATTTCAAGCAGGGTAAATCGCGCCCAAGATGCGGGCACCTTTGGCACCTGTGACACTGGGCAGGCTGGCAGTCTGCCCCAGGATCGTCTGGCGCGCCAACCAGGCAAAGGCCGTGGCCTCTACCTGCAAGGCGGGTAGGCCAAAGTCGTCGGATGGCTGAACGCGGCAGTGGGGCAACGCGGCTTGCAGTCGCGCCATCAAATAGGTATTGCGCGCGCCGCCGCCACAGACGATGAGGGTCTTGCAATTGGGCAGGGCAGCATCCAGGCTGTCAGCGCAACCCCTGGCCGTCAATTCGGTCAGCGTGGCTTGCACATCCTGCGACGGTACGCCGGGAAATGCGGACAGTTGCGCCTGCAACCAGTCCTGGTTGAACTGATCGCGCCCCGTGCTCTTGGGGGGCGGTTTCGCAAAATAGCCGTCTTGGAGCATGGCAGCCAGCAATCCGCCGTGGACCTGGCCCTGCGCGGCCCAACGACCGGCATCGTCAAAGGCTTGGCCGGTGTGCGCCAGGCACCAGGCATCCATCAAGGCATTGCCGGGCCCGCAGTCAAAACCAATGACCGAAGCCTTGGCAGGCGCTAACACCGTCAGATTCGCGATACCGCCGATATTCAGCACGGCGCGCGGCTCGGTCGGCGAAGCAAAAAGGGCCTGGTGGAAGGGTGGCACCAGGGGCGCGCCCTGGCCGCCGGCTGCGACGTCGCGGCTGCGAAAGTCAGCCACCACATCCATGCCGCTCAGTTCCGCCAGCAAGGCCGGATTGTTCAACTGCAGGGTGTAACCCGTGCCGTCAAACGCCTGCGGGCGGTGGCGCACCGTCTGGCCATGGGCGCCAATGGCACGTACCGCGGTCGAGGGCACACCGGCCTGCCGGAGGAACTCCACCACCAGTTGCGCGTAAGTGCGTACCAGGGCGTTGGAAGCCAGGGCTGCGCGGTGTAGCTCGTTGTTGCCCGGGCTGTTCAGTGCCAGCAGTTCGTGTTTCAGCGCGTCGGCAAAGGCGCAGCTGCGATGGGCCAAGACCCGGGGCTGCGGCGCGCCATCAAAATCGACCAGTACGGCGTCGACACCATCCAGCGAGGTGCCGGACATCAGCCCAAGGTAAAGACCGGCCAAGTGCAGCCCAGCGTCGCTTATTGGGCCGTACCCAGCTGCATGTTGGCAGCGGCAGCCAGTTGTATGCGCACTTGGGCGGCCGCCTGGTTGAACGCGGCACGGGCAGAGGCAGCCACCGGCGTGGATTCGCTCTGCTTGGCAACAGTCAGAGGGTCGCGGTGCACACCATTGACGCGGAACTCAAAATGCAAGTGTGGGCCCGTGGCCCAACCGGTTTGCCCGACCAGACCAATGTTCTGGCTCTGGCTCACGCTTTGCCCGGTGCGCACATTGATGCGGCTCAAATGGGCATAGACCGTCATGGTGTTGTTGTGGTGTTTGACCATCACCACGTTGCCAAAGCCATTTTGCACACCGGCAAATTCGACCACGCCGTCACCCACGGTACGCACCGGCGTGCCGATAGCCGCGGCGTAATCCACGCCCAAGTGGGCGCGCCAGGTTTGCAGAATCGGGTGGAAGCGCATCTTGAAGCCGCTGCTGACCCGGGAAAACTCCATGGGTGAGGCCAAAAAGGCGCGGTGCAGGCTTTCGCCGGCCAGTGTGTAGTAGCCGCCCTTGGTCAGGGTGTGGCTGGCTGTGGAGGCTGCGGCGGCACCGCCGGCCACAGGCTCCTGGAACCACATGGCCTGAAAACTCTTGCCGGCGTTGACAAATTCGGCGCTCAACACCCGGCCGGCACGCAAGGGCTCGCCGTCGCCTTCCAGGGTTTCGTAGGTAACGGCAAAGCGGTCACCTTTGCGCAACGCGCGGTGGAAGTCAATGTCACCCTCGAAAATGCTGGCCAACTGGTTGGCCACGCTGTCCGGAATGCGGGCATCGTCCGTTGCGGCGTACAAGGAGGTATTGATCGTGCCGCTGGCCAGGCGCGAGGACGCCGTCATGGGCAAGGTTTCCAACTTGGACTGGAATCCGCTGGCGGTCTTTTCGACCGTCAGGCGTTTGAACATGCCGTCGTCTTCGGGGCTCCAGCGCGCGTTGAGCTTCAGCAGCGTGTTGGTCTCGCTGGCTTCCACCGTCACATTGCGACCGGCACGCCCCATCAGGGTTTGCTGGACCAGGCTGTCGGTGCGCAGAAAGGCGGCTGCCTGCGGATCGTATACACCCAGGCGTTTGAGCAGGGCCTCGGCCGTATCGCTGCTGCGGGTGGCATCGGAGCGGTACAGGCGCAGAGCCTGGGATTGCACGCTGTCCAGCTGCGAAGCAAAAGGCAGTGGGGTAACGTCTTCCACCACATTGTGCACGGGCAAATCGGCGGCATCCGGCGCCAGCGAGGCAACGGCAAAGGTGGCGCCGGTGCCGCACAATGCCAACGCGGCGATGGCCAAGGTCAACTGCTGGGGGTGGCGATGGACGAGATCGGCGGCGAAGGCAAATGAATCCTCAGCGGCCTGGATCAGGCGGTTTTTCAAAATGCGGGCTCCATGGATTGGGGGCAACGCCTTGCGGCAACCACCCCGAACTGCGACACGGTCGCGACTAAAATCCAGTCGCGGGCTCCAAAAACGTCGCAGGAGAGGACTGGCAGTATAACGGTCCCCTGCACCCCGGCAATATGAAAAACCCTTATGAATCAAGCTTCAAGCCCTGCGTTTCCTATCACTGACCGCGTCCGCGAGGCGTTGGCCGTGTCCTTGCGCGGCTGTGACGAACTCATCCCCCAGGATGAATGGGTCAAGAAACTGGCCCGGTCCGAGGCCACCGGCAAACCGCTGCGCATCAAGCTGGGTCTGGACCCGACCGCACCGGACATCCATCTTGGCCACACGGTGGTGCTCAACAAGATGCGCCAATTGCAGGATTTGGGCCACCGAGTCATTTTCCTGATCGGCGACTTCACCAGCCTGATTGGCGACCCGTCGGGCCGCAACAGCACCCGCCCGCCCCTGACGGCCGAGCAGATCAAGGTCAACGCCGAGACCTATTACAAGCAGGCCAGCCTGGTGCTGGATCCCAGCAAGACCGAGATCCGCTACAACAGCGAATGGAGCGACCCCCTGGGCGCGCGCGGCATGATCCAATTGGCCTCGCGTTACACCGTGGCCCGCATGATGGAGCGCAACGATTTTCACGACCGTTTCAAGGCCGGCCAGTCCATCAGCGTGCATGAGTTTTTGTACCCGCTGATGCAGGGCTACGACAGCGTGGCTTTGCACAGCGACCTGGAACTCGGTGGCACCGACCAGAAATTCAACCTGCTGGTGGGCCGCCAGCTGCAGGCCGAATATGGCCACGAGCCCCAATGCATCTTGACCATGCCCCTGCTGGAAGGTCTGGACGGCGTCGAGAAAATGTCCAAGAGCAAGAACAACTACATCGGCATCAGCGAAGACGCCAACACCATGTTCGCCAAGGTGCTGAGCATTTCCGACGTGCTGATGTGGAAGTGGTACACCCTGCTGAGCTTCCAGAGCGAAGCCGCCATTGCCGTGTTGAAGGCCGAGGTGGAGGCCGGGCGCAACCCCAAGGATGCCAAGGTGGCGCTGGCCAAGGAAATCACCGCCCGCTTTCACTCAGGCGCCGCCGCCGACGCTGCAGAGCAGGACTTCATCAACCGCAGCAAGGGTGGCGTACCTGACGAGATCGCCGAGATCAGCCTGCCGTTGGGAGAGGGCGGTGCGCCAGTGGGCATTGCAGCACTGCTCAAGGCCGCCAACTTGACCGCCTCCAGCGGAGAGGGCAACCGCCTGATTGACGGTGGCGGTGTGCGGGTGGACAGCAGCGTCGTCAGCGACAAGGGCTTGAAGCTGACGGCCGGAACCTATGTGCTGCAGGTGGGTCGGCGCAAGTTTGCACGCGTAACCCTGGCATGAGCCTGTACGGCCTGCTCACATGATTTCGGTACTACAGCGCGTCCGCTCTGCATCCGTGGTGGTCGATGGGCAGACCGTGGGCCAGATCGGCCCTGGCCTGTTGGTACTGGTGTGTGCGGAACAGGGCGACACCACCGAGCAGGGTGACAAGCTGCTGGCCAAAATCCTGAAGCTGCGCATCTTCAGCGACGCACAGGACAAGATGAACCTCAGCGTGCAGGACATGGATGGCCAAGGCACGCAAGGCGGCCTGCTGATCGTGAGCCAGTTCACGCTG
>JACXTT010014862.1_pt1 | contig 10150 bp, 12 predicted proteins | sample 9270951 | NCBI WGS metagenome assembly JACXTT01 (sample SAMN15532306, study PRJNA645909) | rock metagenome | isolation source: weathered quartz diorite | place: Puerto Rico | collected 2017-06-21
TGGGCATCGTGCACCGCTTCTAATAACAACGAGACACAAAGTAAAACGGGCGCCAAGGCGCCCGCTTTTTTTGTGCCGGCTCAAAGCCGACACCCTCACCCCAACCCTCTCCCGCCTCGCGGGAGAGGGGGGAGGAAAACTTACGCGGAGAACGACGATCCGCAGCCGCAGGTCGTGGTCGCGTTCGGATTCTTGATCACGAACTGCGCACCCTCGATGTCTTCCTTGTAGTCGATCTCGGCGCCGACCAGATACTGGTAGCTCATCGAGTCGATCAGCAGCGTCACGCCGTTGCGCTCCATCGTCGTGTCGTCCTCGTTCACGACCTCGTCGAACGTGAAGCCATACTGGAAGCCCGAGCAACCGCCTCCCTGGACAAATACGCGCAGCTTGAGCGCCGCATTGCCCTCTTCGTCGATCAGCTGTTTGACCTTGGCGGCCGCGGCGTCCGAAAAGATCAGCGGACCCGGCGTTTCGACGGCAGGTTTGGTGACGGGGTTGGGCGTTTCGACAGCAGCGCTCATGTGGAGTGCTCCAGAAGGCATTCGTTGCGTCGAATTATGACGCGGTTTGCCTGGTGTGGCGTCAAGTCATTGATTATTAAGCAACTTTAGTAATGGTCGTCTCGACCCGAGGCGAACCGTGGACGATCTTCGGGGGGGGCGTCGCTCGACCTTCGGCCGGGATATGGACCATCAGGCCCTCGACCACGGCGCCGTGATGCATCTCCAGCGCCCGGTACTGAACATCGCCCTGAACGCGCGCCTTGGGCTGCAGTTCGAGCAAGGCGGCGGCGTGAACCGGACCCTGGATTCGACCGGAGACCACGACATGGCTGGCGCGCACCTCGCCTTCGATCGTGCCGTGCTCGCTGACGACCAGGATGCCACCCTTCTCGGGCTCGCTACAGCGCACCGCGCCGCGCACGACACCGTCCACGCGCAGGCCACCGGAGAAGCTCACGTCGCCGACCACTGTGGTGCCGCCGCCGATTAGGCTTCCGATTTCCTGCGCGATCGCTTTCTTGCCGAACATAACTTGCCTCCGTCATTTCACCGAGGAAACGTTCACTGGATTGTCAAGCGTGAAACTCTGCTGGGCCCGGGTCTCACCCGAAGCCAATACGCGGACCAGAACCGAGTGCGCCACTGCGCCGGCAGGCAGCGTGAAGGCGCCCTCGAGCCGCTGGTAGTGCCGAAACGAAAGCTCGAACGCCTTGGAGCGCTCGGGCGTGGCGTCTGCCTCCGGCAGCTCGTAAAGGAAATTGCCGCCGTTCTGCACGAATCGCACCTCCATCTGCACCGAGCCCACGAAGTCCCGGTCGGCCTTACCGCTTTGCTGAATCAGCAGGCGGAAGCGCATCCGCTGAGCTTCATCGTCGGGCTGCAAGCGGAAGCTGCGGATCACGATTCCCTTGTCGCTCTTGCCGGCCGGCAGCAGGCTGTCATAGAAGGCGAGGTCCTCCTTCAGGCGCGTAGTTTCCTCTTCCAGTGCACGCACCTGCTGCACCAGCTGCTCCTGCGCCGCGCGCCCGACCTTCAACTCGCCCTCGTACGAATTGGCCAGCGCCGTACTGCGATCTCGCTCGGCGGCCGTCTGGCGCAATTGCTCGGCCAGCTGCTCGTTGTGAGCGACCAAGTCGCGCCGGTCCGGGCCGGCGAAGTCGCGACCATACTCATAGAGGGCCACTCCGGCGACCATAGCCAGCGCCGCCGCGACGAACCCGAGCGCTGCGCGCATCGGCCATGGCAGCGTGGAGCGCACCGTCACGCGCGGCGCGCTCACCGACATATTTCGCATCCACAGCTTCAAGCGCATCGAGTATTCGGTCCCTCACCCGCGCCCCTGTCCCCCAAGCGGGAGAGGGGAGGAAAATTGTTATGGGATCAGCGCGATCTGAGTCAGGCCCTCGGTCTCGGGCTGGCCGAACGCGATGTTCATCGCCTGCACCGCCTGTCCGGCAGCGCCCTTGACCAGGTTGTCCTCGACCACAAGCACGATCGCCAGATTCCCGGATGACCGATGCACGGCGATGCGCGCGACATTGGATCCACGCACCGAGCGGGTATCCGGGCAGCTGCCGGCCGGCATCACGTCGACGAAGGGCTCGTCGCGATAAAAGCGCGCATACACCTGCTGCAGGTCCTGGTCGGAAGCGGCTTCGAGCCGCACATAGATCGTCGAATGGATCCCCCGAATCATCGGGACCAAATGAGGCACGAACGTAAGCTGAACCGAGCGGCCGGTTGCGGCCCGAAGCTGCTGCTCGATCTCCGGGTGATGGCGATGCCCAGCCAGACCGTACGCACGAAAGTTGTCCGAGACCTCGGCCGCCAGCAGATCCAGCTCGGCCTTCCGGCCCGCCCCGCTGACCCCAGACTTGCAATCGGCGATCAACGCGTGCCAGTCGATCGCACGGCCGCGTCCGCCGCTGTGGTCCCCGTCGTGCTCTTTCTCGAGCTGCACCAGCGGCAGCAGCCCGAGCAGCACGCTGGTCGGATAACAGCCCGGCATTGCAATGATGCGAGCCCGCTTGATCGCGTCGCGCGCGGTCTCGGGGAGTCCGTAGACCGCTTCGCCCAGCAGCTCCGGGCAGGCGTGTGGGATCTTGTACCACCGTTCGAACTCGGCGGCATCGCGCAGCCGGAAATCGGCACTTAAGTCGATGACCCGCACGCCCGCCGCTAGCAGTTCGCGCGCCTGCGACATCGCGACACCATGGGGAGTCGAGAAGAAGACGACGTCGCAGCGTTCCAGGTGCGCCGCGGACGGCTCGACGAAACTCAGGCCGACGCGGCCGCGAAGCGAGGTGAAAAGGCGATCGACCGGTGTGCCGGCCACGCCGCGCGAGGTGATCGCCACGAGCTCGACCGCCGGATGCTGCGCAAGCAGCCGCAGCAGCTCCGCGCCGGTATAGCCGGTGCCACCGACGATGCCGGCCCGAATCGTTCCATCCGATCTGGATGCGCTCACCCGCTGGCTCCATTGCGCCGGAATTAGACCGCGGGCAAGGCTAGCCCGAACGGCTCCTATCCGTACCTTTACCCGGCCATTTCAGCCGTCGCCCGGCCGAGCGCGCGTCACTGGCCCTCTAAAGAGTAACCCCCCGGTCAGACCTGAGAGTATATGAGGCGGCTGCGCGAGCGATAGGCGTAACGCCGCGCGCAACAGCGCTCATCCCGGCGAACTAACCAAGTCACGCGAGTGGCGACGTAAGGAAAACGCTGCCCGCCCCCAGGGAAAGCGCCCCGACGGCCTTTCAGGGTTAGCGCTTCGAGAACTGCTTGCGGCGGCGAGCCTTGCGCAAGCCAACCTTCTTGCGCTCGACCTCGCGCGCATCGCGCGTGACCAGCCCCGCCTTCGAAAGGACCGGCTTGAGGTTGCCGTCGTAGTCGATCAGCGCGCGTGTAATGCCGTGACGAACAGCACCGGCTTGCCCGGATTCGCCACCGCCGTCCACGTTGACCTGGATGTCGAAGGTCGTGAGGTGATCAGTCAGTACGAGCGGCTGGCGCGCGATCATGCGGCCGGTCTCGCGATGGAAAAAATCGTCGATCGCGCGGCCGTTGATGGTGATCTCGCCTTTGCCGCGCGTCAGGAACACCCGCGCGACCGAGCTCTTGCGACGCCCCGTGCCGTAGTTGTACTTGCCGATCATCTGCGCTCTCTAATCGTTGCTGTGCCCGCTCAAACGACCAACGCTTTCGGCTGCTGCGCCGAGTGGGGATGGTCGCCCTGCGGGTAGATTTTCAGCTTCTTGATCATCGCGTAGCCGAGCGGCCCCTTGGGAAGCATGCCCTTGACCGCTTTCTGCAGCGCCCGCCCTGGAAAGCGCTGCTGCATCTTGGCGAACGTCGTCTCGTAAACGCCGCCCGGGTAGCTCGAATGGCGGTGATAAACCTTACTGGTTGCCTTGGTGCCGGTCACGCGCAACTTGGCCGCGTTGACAACCACGATGTAATCGCCGGTGTCCACATGCGGCGTGTACTCGGGCTTGTGCTTGCCGCGCAGGCGCAGCGCGATCTCGGCGGCCAGGCGGCCGAGAATCTTCTCGTTGGCATCGACCAGATACCAATCGCGGCGCACCTCGTGCGGCTTGGCCGAAAATGTCTTCGTGGTCATTGCAAGCTCGTTTGCGGGCTCGTGTGCAGTTATCCCATCTGCAACTTCCCGAGCCGGTCTCGAAAAGCTTTAAATTGTACCCTTATCCGTGAATCGACGGCAAGGTTGGACTCGGGTCCACCTGGGAGAGGCAACGATGGAATGCACGGTGCGTTGGGGCGGCCCCTCGGGGATGACGTTCCTCGCCGAAACAGGCAGCGGCCATCTGGTCTGCATGGACGGAGCGCCCGATGGCGGCGGCCGCGACCTGGCGGCGCGCCCGATGGAGCTGTTGCTGGCCGGCACCGGCGGCTGCACTGCCTACGACGTGGTGCTGATCCTTCAGCGTGGCCGACATGACGTGCGCGGCTGCGAGGTGCTCGTGAAGGCCGAGCGCGCGGCGGCCGACCCGAAAGTCTTCACGCGCATCGACTTCCGTTTCATCGTGCGCGGGCGCGGACTCAAGCAGGACGTCGTCGAACGGGCTGTGCGCCTGTCGCACGAGAAGTATTGCTCGGCGTCGGTGATGCTGGAAAAGACCGCGCAGCTGACCTATACGGTAGAGGTTGTCGAGGACTGAGGCCTCGGGCGTCAGACCAACACCCTCACCCCTGCCCCTGTCCCGCTCCGCGGGAGAGGGGAGTGAGTCTGTCAGACGTAGTACGCGGTGGTCGTCATAACCCGCGCCGCCAGCCTCATCGCGAAGCGGGCCGGAGCGGGCAGTTCCAAGCCACCCAGGTCGCTGGCCGCCAGCCCGTGGCGGCGCTCGTCTTCCCTCATCTGGGCGACGATCGCGCGCGAGGCCTGGTCGTGCACCGGTAGCCGTTCCAGGTGACCCAACAAATGCTGCTCGACCTGGCGCTCGGTCTCGACCACGAAGCCCAGGCTAACTCGATCTCCGAGGCGCGATGCCACCAGTCCGATCGCGAATGCGCCGGCATACCAAAGGGGATTCAGCAGGCTGGCTCGACCATCGAGCTCTTCGAGCCGCTTGCGGGTCCACGCCAAGTGGTCGACTTCTTCGCGCGACGCACGTTCGAGCGCGGCGCGTACGCGCTGCTGGCGCGCGCCGAGCGCCTGCGCCTCATACAGCGCCTGCGCGCAGACCTCGCCCACGTGATCGACCCGGATCAGCGCCGCAGCGTGGCGGCGCTCCGATTCCGACAAGGCGACCGGCGGCGCTTCGGCCGCCGCCAGCGGCGGATAGGGCCGGCTCGCGACCGACCGCCCGCTTACCGTCTGCACTGCGCGCTGAGCCGCCGCCAGCAACCGATCCAACGCAGTCAGGTTCTGCATACGAGCGAGTCTAGTCCAGTGAGTCCGAACCGCGCTGGCTGAGTCAGCTAATCAAGCCCAATGCCTAGACCGCTCGACCGCGCGCCGCCATTGCGACAGACGGGCCTGGCGCTGGTCGGCTGACAGCGCAGGCTCGAAACGGCGGTCAGCAGCCCACATCGACGCGATTTCGTCGGCACCGCTCCAGAACCCGACCGCCAGGCCCGCCAGATAGGCTGCGCCGAGCGCCGTCGTTTCGGTGACGGCCGGACGAACCACCGGAATGCCCAGCACATCGGCCTGCAACTGCATCAGCAGATCGTTGCGCGCGGCGCCCCCATCGACGCGAAGCTCGCTGATCGCGCCGCCGCAGTCGTCCTGCATCGCGGCCAGCAACTCGGCCGACTGCAATGCGATCGACTCGAGGGCGGCGCGCGCCAGATGCGCCCGCGTGCTGCCGCGAGTCAGCCCGACAATCGCACCGCGCGCGCCGGAATCCCAGTAGGGTGCACCCAGGCCGGCGAAAGCGGGAACCACGTACACCCCGCCCGCGTCCTCGACCTGCCGCGCCAGTGCTTCCACTTCGGCGGCATCCCGAATCAGCCCCAGGCCATCGCGTAGCCACTGGACTACGGCGCCACCGACAAACACGCTGCCCTCGAGCAGGTACGTCGGGGGAGCCGACCCGAGCTGCCAGCCGACAGTCGTCAGCAGTCGGTTGGCCGACCGATACGGCCGCGATCCCGTGTTGGCCAGCAGGAAGCAGCCGGTGCCATAGGTGTTCTTGGCCATGCCGGGCACAAAGCAGGCTTGACCGAATGTGGCAGCCTGCTGGTCACCGGCGCTGCCCGCCACGGCGATTTCGGCGCCGAGACAATCGGCTCGTGCGCGCCCGACGACCTGGCTCGATGGGGTTATGCGGGGAAGGAGCGAGCGCGGGACATCGAACAGCGCGAGCAGATGGTCGTCCCAATCCAGTGCAGCCAGGTTGAACAGCGAGGTGCGGGACGCGTTGCTGACGTCCGTGATGTGCTCGCCGGTCAGATTCCAGATCAGCCAGCTATCGATCGTGCCGAAGGCGAGCTCGCCGCGCTCGGCCCGCGCGCGAGCCCCCGGTACGTGATCGAGCAGCCAACCGATCTTGGTCGCCGAGAAATATGGATCGAGCACGAGGCCGGTCCTCGCGACCACGTCCGCCTCGTGCCCCTGCTCGGCCAGGCGGGCGCAAACATCGGACGTACGCCGGTCCTGCCAGACGACTGCACGGGCAATAGGCCGGCCGCCGGCGCGCTCCCAAATCACGGTGGTTTCGCGCTGGTTTGTAATTCCGATCGCCGCCAATTGCTTTGGACCCGCTCCGGCCGTTGCGAGCGCCTGGCGAGCACATTGCAGCTGGCTAGACCAGATCTCGTCAGGATCGTGCTCGACCCAGCCGGGCTGCGGGTAGTGCTGCCGCAGTTCCCGCTGGGCCACCGAGATCGGGCGGCCGGTGCGATCAAACAGGATCGCTCGAGAGCTGGTGGTTCCCTGATCAAGCGCCAGCACGCATTGCAATGGGGAGGTCATCGAGCAACCGGTTGTTCGAGACGCTGGATCATCGCCGCAATGGCTCGGATTTGCACGCCGCTGCGGACCGCGTAGTCGCCTCCTGAATACCCCCACCAGTCCCAGCAGCCCTCCGGGTTCAGCGGAAGCCACGGCGCGTACCAGGCAAACCGGGTCGGCACTGCCTGCGGATACAGGACGACGGTCGCGTGGCGCGCGGCCCAGGCGTTGTAGCCCGCGTAGTGGACGAATTCCGGCTCCGTTCCGGCGGCACCCTGCCGGCATCCGTGCAGTGCAACATGGAGCCGGCAGCCGCCTCGGTGGCAGCCCTTCGGGACAAACAAGTAGCCAACGCTGCCAAGCGAGGCGTTGCCGAAGATCCGACGCCAACCCGCGATGAATTCGACCTGATCGAAGCTGAGCAGATCACCGCCCACATCAGAATTGGCGGGCGCCTGCGGGTCCAGGTAGTCCAGCATCTGCGCCGCCGCGTCGAGACCGCAGGCATTCAAATACGACCCGCCGGTGTCGGCACACGGGCCGCCATGGTCAACCGTCGGCATTGAGTGGCCGGCGCCGCTCAAGACCCGGAATTGAACCCGGTCGCCGGCGTATCTCCGCAGAAAGTCACGCGTCGCCTCGACCACGCTCACCGAGACAACCGGATCGGCGCCTTCCGCCAGCAGCCAGCCGCGGATCCGCTCAAGGTTCGAGGGCGGATCGATCGCTCCCAGCGCAGCGGCGGTGTCGACGGCCCGCACCGAGTCGTGCCAATCCGGGTGCCCGCGCAGGCAGACGTCGGAGAACCTGAGCGGATCGAGCCGGGCGCAGTAGTACGGGCCGGCCGCGATCGCGCCGACGCCCCTCACGATGGCCGAATGCGCAACTGCGAATTGAAGCGCCATGAAACCGCCGGAAGACACCCCCGAGACCGTGACGTGGCTCGGGTCGACTGCGAGCGGCTCAAGCGGCCGGGCCATTGCGACGGCATTCAAGGTCCAAACAACAACGCCGACCGCCGCTCGGCACGCGGCCCGATCCGCCGATCGGGTCCGCCTCAATGTGTGGCGACGTTTGCCGAATAATTGAACAAGCGGCATGATTTTTCTCAATCGTCGGCCGGCGTCATCCGGCAATCATGCTGATGCGTTGAATCGGTTGAAGTGTTCGAGTCGGGTTGGACCTGGAGACGACGATGCGGTTGCAGGTCAGGGAGCAAGGCGACGAAGTTCACATCGAGGTCAGCGGGGTGGCCGGCCGGCACCAGCGTGTGCTGCAGGCGCTGACCGAGTGCAGCCGCGGGGTGTGCGGCGTGAACGGAGAGACCTCGCTGCATCCGCAGGACGTGTCTGTCCGGGCCGGCACCGACGAGATCAGGATCCGCCTGAAAGGCCGGGGCGGTCTGCGGTTCGAGCCGCTGGCGATTTATCGGTGCATGCGCCACGCGCTGATCGAGGAACGGAACGCACCGCTGGCGGGTGCCGCGCTTCCGGTCGGCTGAAAAGTAGGGAATTCCCCCACTAGGGTACGACCTGGTCGATCCGCACGTCGACCCCGGCGCTTCCGACTTTGACCGGCGCGCTGAAGCCCTGCAGATCCCCGCTGGCCGGCATCGCGTCGCCCGCTTTGGACACCCGCGCGCCGATGACTACCGATGAGAAGTTCGACAGCTTCATGCTGGGCATCATCGCCATCGAGTCGTCCAGCGCGAACTCGAGCGGCAGGTCCTTGACCTGCCGCTTCAACAGGGCAACCGGCATTCGCGGTCCCTGGGTCGCGCGAGCGAACACGAACAGCGTGTCGGTCGGAGTCACCTTGCCGGCCAAGTCGGCGGCCAGCTGAACCCGGCCCCTGACGAACGCTCCAGTCGGAGCCGCCACACCTTGCGGCGATGCACCTGCCGATTCGCGCGCGGCCAATGCCTGAGGCTGCGGCACAGACGCCTGGGCCGAGGCCGGCAAGGCCCCGCCGGCAAGCTTGCGGGCCTCCTCGAGGCCGGCCTCCAGTTGCTGGGTGAACTGCGGATCCGGCGGCTTCGCCTTGATGGCTCGATCCCAGTAGCCAACCGCGGCCGCGTAGTCGCGCCGATCGAAGGCCTCGCTGCCGGCCAGCGCGAGGGCTTTGACATCCTTCGGGTCGATTGCCAGCGCGCGCTGCACGAGCTTCATCGGCGCACCCGCCAAGCGCCTCTCCTGGGTCATGGCCAGCGCATCGGCGTAGTCGGCCAGCAGATGCGAGTCGTTCGGCAGCAGCTCGATCGCCTTTTCGTACGCTTTCACCGCCTCAGGGAACTTGCGCACATAACTGTAGGACCGGGCGAGCATGGCCCAGCCATCGCCGTCACCCGGATTCTGCTGAAGGCGCTTGGCCAACTGATCGATCATCGCCTGCACCTGCTCGGGCGTGATCGGATGCGGCGCGTTGTCGGCGCCTGACGTCTGGCCTTGCGCGCCCGCGGCCTGCGGCTCCGAGCTGAGCGGGTTGATTGCATCGGGCGTGCCGAGAGCCAGGTAAAGGCCCACCGGAACCACGACGACGAAGGCTCCGATGGCGGCCGCCGTCAATCCGGTCCGGTGCGTCACGGCCGACGCGGGCACGGACTGACCGATCTCCTCCAGCAACCGTCGCTCGAGCTCGCGGCGGCCGCCTTCAAACTGCTCGGCGTTGATCGTTCCGGCGGCATGATCGGCGCTCAATTCCCGCAACTGGTCGCGGTACAGCGACGCGATCGCCCGGTCGCGCCCGGCGGTACGAGCGCCGCCGCGCAGCAAGGGCCAAACCAAGAACGCAACGGCCAGCGCCACCAGCAGCACGGCGCACACCAGAAAGATCGTCATGACAGCTGGCCCTCGTCTTCGGACAGCAGGGCTAGCGCGCGCTTCTCCTGCTCGGCATTCAATGGCTCGGCGGGCGTGAGCCGGCGGCGCCGCAGCAGAACCGCGTATAGCGCGGTCAGCCCGCCTATCAGCAGCAGCGCGGGGCCAAACCAGAGCAACCATGTAGTTGGTTTCAGCGGCGGCCGATAGAGCACGAAGTCGCCATAGCGCGCCACCAGGTAGCGCTTGACCTGCTCATCGGACTGGCCCTTCTTCATCAGCTCTCGGATTTCCTGACGCAGATCGGCAGCCAAGTCCGCCTGCGAATCGGCCAGCGTCTGGTTCTGGCATACCAGGCACCGCAGTTCCTCCGCGAGCGTCATCATCCGATGCTCGATCGCCGGATCTTCACC
>JACXTT010014863.1_pt1 | contig 10150 bp, 10 predicted proteins | sample 9270951 | NCBI WGS metagenome assembly JACXTT01 (sample SAMN15532306, study PRJNA645909) | rock metagenome | isolation source: weathered quartz diorite | place: Puerto Rico | collected 2017-06-21
GTGCTGCCAGGAGGCCGGCCCGAAGGCCCCCCTCGGCACGTACTGGCTGGCCGGCGCACTCGGCCAGGCGACGCGCGAGCGGCAGACGACGGCCAGCAAGACGTTACCGACGATCGTGATGCTGCTGCGCGAGGCCATTGCCGGTGACGAGCGGATCGATCGGGCCGGACCGCACCGTGTGCTCGCGCTGCTGCTCGTGCGTGCGCCCGCGTGGCCCATCGGGCCGGGCGAACCCGAGGCGGCGCTGGTCGAGGCCCGGAAGGCAGTCTCGCTCTTTGCCGACTTCGCGCCCAACCAGCTGGCGCTCGCCGAGACACGGGCGAAGACAGGGGACACCGCGGGCGCGCTCGCGAGCTATGGCCGGGCGCAGGAGCTCGCCCTAGTTGCATTGCATGACGGCGATCCGGATGCAGAGCGCTGGCAGAGCGAGGCGAGCATCGGGATCTCAACAGTCAAACGCTGAGCCGCGGCGGAATCGTGGCGGTCCCGGGGTCGCAGAAGGGGAAGGCCACCGATGTAAACGCCAGGACGGCACGTGACCTCTGAATGAAATAGTCGAATGAATGCCCCACGTAGGCAGCGGCTGCGCCAAGTAGGTTCCGGAGACGTCGCCCCAGCCGAACCGGTGGAATGCATTGGGACCACCGCCGTGCGTTTGATCACGCTCGCCCCATAAGCCGCCGAAGCGGGCGCCGAATGGTCGTCGAGGCCCAAAGGAGGTCGATCGGCCTGAGCTCGGGTAGTGTCCTATAGGACACTACCGCTTGACGAACGTTGGAGGTGTATTCCTTGGTTTTACCATATTGGCCGCAAACCGACGGTATCGGCCGTATCTGCAACTGAGCGTTCGAAGGCTTCCCTGCTCGTCAAGCGCTCTCAGCCGGCGGTAGTGGGGCAGTCTCCAGAAAATGCGAACGGGGAAGGGACAACGTCCATTCCCCGTTCTCCAACCCCGTCGGTGATTCGCGAACAGTGCCTAGCGGCACTGGATGGCGGGTGGTGGTCGCCTCTCTGTGCCCTCTCGGTGCGCGCCGTGTGGTCGGCGCGGGGCCACGCAGTGCATAGTGCGTCGCACTTGAGGAGTATCCTCACCGGGCTGGGGCTCCTCGTGTGGCTCGCGGCTTGCGACAATTCTGGTGCTCCTGCGTCTGCGACATGGTCACACGACGCCCGCGTCCCCGCCCTGGAAGAAGAGGCGGACAGCGGGATCGACTGCGATGGCATCTACGATGCGTGTGTTGACCACGTGCACGTCGGGTGGTTGTGCGGCGCCGTAGCGAACCCCGACGGAGCCACTAGCTCCGGGTGAACGCCTCGTCGCCTCCCGCCGAAACGGCGGCCCCATGTCCCACGAGAGCACCAAGCAGACCAACCCGGCGATCAACGCGGCGATGCCGTGCTTCACGTGAATCTCCGGCGAGCCAGGATCGTAACCGAGCGCGGTCGGCAAAGGCAGGGAACCGGCGGGCTTGCCGAAGTAGAGCACCGCGAGCGCGAGGGCAATGACTCCCGTCACGGCGAGGATTACGCGGATCGCGCCCCTCATCGCACCTCCAGTGACCCCGGCGGATACCATCCCGGTCGGTCGACTGCCACCGTCAGTCGCTGCACGGCCCCGCTCCGGTAGCAACCCGCGCAACGCGTCGACAGCCGGTCATACCGAGCGGTGCACTAGCGACGCATCTCCGCGCGGTCGTCGAGCGTGCGGGTGACGGCGAGCGCGAGCGTGGGGTCGTCGCCATCGTTCGCGAGACGGGTGAGCGCCGCGCGCGGCGCCTGCTCCTGCTCTGCCCGCGTCGCCAGGACGTCGAGCGCCGAGGAGCGCAGCCCGTCGTTCGTCCTGGCCGTCTCCTCGAGCGTTTCGTCGGCCAGCGCCGCCAATCCGAGCATGGTTGCGCGGCGGACATCGTCCGCGTCGCCCACCGCGAGCGCACGGGCGAGGGACTCGCCCAGCCGGAATCCGGATGCGCGGGGGGGCTCGACATCGACGAGGCTCCGTACGATGCCGAGCTGGATGCGATCGTCCTCGTCGACGGCGACGCCTTCAGCCGTCTCGGAGTCCTCCCGAACGGTGCGGCGTCGGTCGGCGATGGTCGCCGGCGGGGAGACCTGACTCGGGAGCGAAACGAGCAGCCGCTCCGCGTGCGGCGTCCCCGCCGCATCGACCTTGAACACGAGGACGTAGTTGCGGCCGGGCAGGAGACGGGCGATCGCGTCGGTCAACGGGAGGCCGGCGAACGTGACCGTGGTCGGGTCGGCGGTCGGTCGAACGGCCCAGGCGATCGTCAGACCGGTCTCGCGTGCGAGCTCCAGAAGCACCTGATCGAGCGGCGTATCGACGACGGACGCCGAGAGCGCACCGTCACGATCGCGCGTCACGGCGCAGTGCGGGGCGGCGCCGACCGTCGCCGCAGGCGCGCCGACGGCGAACGTGATGATCGCACCGAGAAGAGCCACGATGGGGGACCGCATGGGTATCCTCGCATTCTCGCCTTGCGGCGGAAGCCCGACGGCGGACGGCGCCAGAGCGGAGCGCCGTCGGTGCCGTCCCGGGCTAGAGCTTCATGCACTCTCTCGTGGTCAAGCTGCACGCATAGCTGTGGCCGTCCTTGCCCGTACAGAGCGTCTGGGTCTTGTCCCCACAGCAGCAGCTGCCCGGTACCATGTCGTCCAACGTCACTGCCGCGCCGCTGACGGGCTGCATGATGGCCGGCCTTTGGAGCACCGCGTGCGCCGGCCGCATCGTGGCCGTCTGCAGCACGAGCGCTGCCGCGATTCCCACAACCGTAACCGTTCTCGACATCGTCGTGTCCTCCGTTTCGGACCGGCCGTTCGGCCAGTCGGTTTCGGAGGCACTACGCACGGGCGGGTCGGCCGGATGCGCAGCACCCGCCGAAACCCCGCGCGCTGACGACGCCCCGACGCGCTCAGCGGCCCTGGACGCAGCCCCCGTCCAGGTTCGACCACTCGTACTGGTAGCCGAAGCCGTCCACGAGGAACGGCGCCGGCGACCAGGCGCATTTGTCGTCGGCCTCGTTGCCCTTTTGATCGTACCACGCGGTGTCATCCGGATCGGTCACGGCCTCGCGCGTCTCGTGGCAGGCGAAGTGCTCTAGGTTCTGGGCGTCGGTCCACCCCGGCCATTGGCAACCGTCGCAGCTCGGGTACGGCATCGACGCGTACTTCACGTCCGCGCCGGCATGGGAGAAGTTGGCGTGGTAGGCGCAGAAGACGAGGCGCTTCCCGCCGCACGAGCTCGCGTTGCCGAAGGACGCGTACGAGGCCGGCGGCAGGAAGACCTCGTAGATCGCGCTCGGGTCGAAGCCGAGCTGGCCGATCGCCTTCACGACCTCGCCCTGCACGGCGGCGTCGGTCACGCCGGTCGGCGGGGTCGAGTTGTCGACCCAGTACGTGGTCGAGAGGTTCGTCGACCGCACGCTGCCGCCGAAGTCGTAGTACTGCGTCACAACGTTGAACTGCGGCGTGGTGCCGAACTGCCCGAAGAACGCGGTCATCGTCTGCGCGAGCGCGCTCGGTTTGGTGTTCGTTCCCCACGTCGCCGAGGGACCCCAGAAGATCGCAACCGTCTTCGCCCGATGGATCACGGGGCCGTTGTGATACGTGACGTTCACGGGCTTGGGGCCGCCGCCCGTCCCGGCGTCCGAGCGCGTCGGGTGGAGCTGCACGTGGCGTCCGTCGAGCGCGGTCGCACGGAACGCGAACGCCGGAGCGGCGAGCGCGCTGCACGTGACGGCGATGGCCGCACCAACCAGAAATCTCATCGGTCCTCCTGTGACGTCCCCAGGTCGGACCCGGGTCGCGACGCGCGCGAGCGTACGCACTTCGATGCCGGCCCTCAACCTACTTGCAGGTCTTCGTCTTCCCGTTGCATGTCCCCGAGCAGCAGTTCGAGGCGTGGGCGCACGATGCGCCGGTCGCACCGCACGTCCCCGGACGCGTCGTCGTCGTGCTCCCCCAGCGTCGTGCTCGTGCTACGTCGAATGACGCCTGAGCTGCGCGAGGAGATCCAAGCCTGGCTCGATGCCATCCCGAGACCGCCGCGTTCGCGATCCTGGACGACATTGAAGACATGGGGCACTTGTCGGATCGTCATCTCCGGACCGATGCGACCGTCGGTCTCCAGCCGATGCACGTCGAGGAGGCCCACGCGATGCTGAAGCGACCCCGGTAGCTCGCAGGCACATGACCGCTCGAGGTCCAGGGTTCGACCCCGGGGTCCAGTGAACTTTCCCGTTGACAGGCTAGTGATAATGGGCGTAACCGAGCCTTCAGGGGGGCTCGATGGCACTCATCATGGTCGTCGCCGTGATCGTCATCCTGATGGAAGCCGGGAATTGGTTCGGGCCGTCCGGCGTTGCATGAGGTGAGTCCCTAGCGCGAGTCCGTGGGCTACTCCTGTACGCGCGACCACGGGTCGCGCACCGGTGCATGAACAGCACCGCGCACCGGGCGGCGAGAAACCGGCGTGCAGGGCCAGTTGCGGGCGAAGTTCTCGGAGCATCAGGTCGCAGTCGCGTTCCCGGACCTGAGCCACTTGTCGGTCGCCGCGAGCGCGTCCTGTCCTACGGTCCGGCTACCGAGAAGGGGCCGTAGAGTCCGCTGGCGCCCGGCTTGCCGACGAAGAGCTGGGCGCCGAGGCTCGTGCCCATGATCGGCGACGGAGACAGCTCGACCCGCCCGCCGTCGACGGTGTTTCCGGAGGCGAAGCTGCCGGTGCAGGCGTAGTAGTCGGTTGGCCCGGTCGGAGTCCACGTCGTCGCCTGGCAGTTGAAGCCGGCGGGAGGGCTCGTGTTGGTGATTTGATGCCCCGGAAAGTAGAGGCCGAAGGCCGAGAACGTGCCGCCATTGGGGCACGAGAAGGCGATCTGAACGTCGCTGCCGCCGGGGATGAAGAGTGAGCCGTCGCAGCCGAAGTTCCCGGTGCCGAGCGTCGTGCTGGTGGTCGTGATCGCCGCCGAGGTGGTCGTCGTCGTGCTCTGTCCCGTCCCGGGCTGCCCGAGCGAGCCGACCAGGAGCACGGTCGCATTGCCGGGCGTCCTCGTCGCATCGCTCTGGATGCCGAGCTCCTCGGAGTAGACGCCCTTCTGCTTCGCGATGAACCGAACGCGAAACTCCGCACAGGCCTGCGGCGCGACCGTAACGCTCATCCCATCGGGACCGAGCAGGTCGCGATGACCCTGGCACCTGCGCATCCCATGGATCTTGAACGCGCTGGTGTCGCCGAACTCCATGAAGTTGACGTCGAGCGGGACGTTGCCGTCGTTCGACAGCGTGAGCGAGGCCTTGCGGGACGTCTTGGTGAAGCGGAGGCTCGTGGCGCTCAGCCCGAGGCTGCTGTCCTTCGACCCGCACGAACAGAAGACGCCGGGGTGCTTCTTCTTGCACTTGTCGACGATCTGCACGCAGACGTCGGTGCTGGTGGTCGGGCAGCTGCCCTTGTCTCCTACGCTCTGCCCGCTGTTGCACTCCGTGCTGCTCTGATCGCAGCACGAGGCGGCGGTCTTGTCGTCCGCCCAGCCCGGGGTTGAAAGCGACACCAGCAGCGCGACCGCGACTGGCGTCGTCCAGCTACTCCACGTTACGGTGGGACGGGCGAGGCCCATCTGCGGACGGTCGATGCCCGAATGCGAGCGAGGTTGCAAGCCGAGCGGTCATTGACGCTAGAGGTTATTTCATAACCCGTCGAAGGACGGATCACTGAGGTAGTGGGATTCGTGTGGTCAGGGTCCTTCCGAAGCGCCGCGCGAGGGGCGCTACGCGGACGCCTTCGCGAAGGCGAGCTCGATCACCTGCGCAGGCGTCATCCGCGACGCGAGCACGCAGACGACGTCGCCTTCCTGCCAGAGCGCGAGCGTCAGGCCGTCACGCTGCGCGACGTGTAGCGTGACCCGCCCGCGCGTACGCACTTCGCCGTCCGGCAGCGCGCGCTCGACGTCGCCACGGGACATCTCGCAGAGGACGAGCGCACCGCTCGCCGCGCGATAGACGAAGACGGCGTGGGGGCCGTCCGCCCGCTGGAGCACGGTGCCTCCCACGAGCGTGTAGCCCATCATCCCGAGATCGAACACGCGGCTCTGGAAGCCGAGCTGTCTGGCCGCAAAGAACCGCTCGAGGTCCGCCGGGTCGCTCGTCTCCCGCTCGAGAACGAGAGTGCCACGCTCGAGCGCGGACACGTCCTGGGCGACGAGATCGACCGGCCGCCCCTCGCCGTGCAGCCAGCGAAGCCACACTGCGCCGCCGAGCACGATCAGCAACGCCGCCGCGATCGCACCGTATCGGCGCAGCGTGAGGGGGCGCGTCCGCTCCGCATCGACGCCATCGAGAGCGGCCTGGATGGCGGCACGCGTCTCGGCCGACGCCGGGGCATTGGCTTCGCGATCGCGGACCGCTGCGAGCGCCTGCTTCACGCTGGCGAGGGCCTCGTACCGACGGACGCAGCGGGCACAATCCGCGAGGTGCATCCGCACGCGCGTCGTGGCCGCGTCGTCCAGGCGGCCGTCGAGATAGAACTGGAGCTCGTCGTCGACGTGGGTGTCCGAGGCGTCCATGGTCATTTCAGCTTGGATGGCCGGAGATAGCCCGACTCGATGGCGTAATCGCGCAAGCTCGTAAACAGGCGCTTGCGCGCGCGGAACAAGCGCGAGCGGAGCGTCCCGACCGGACAATCGAGCGCCGCCGCCGCCTCCTCGTAGCTCAGGTCCCGCAGGTCGACGAGCTCGACCGCCACCCGGAACGCCTCCGGCAGACGACCGATCGCCGCCTCGACCTCGCGGCCGGGCCCTCGCACGTCGGCGCCGCCCGCCGGATCCGGCCGATCCTCGAGCAGGTGCGCGAATGCGGCTTCGACCTCCTCGAGGGAAAGCGTGGCCGGCTCTCGCCGGCCTCGGCGGTAGCGGTTGACGAACACGGAGTACAGGATCGTAAACAGCCACGCCTTGCAGCTCGTTCCCTCGACGAAGCGATCGAAGCCGCGATACGCGCGCAGGTACGTCTCCTGCACGAGGTCCGTCGCGTCGGCGCCGCCGCGGGTGAGCCGCCGGGCCGTGCGCTCGAGCTGACCGGCATACGGGAGCGCGAGCGCTTCGAAGCGCGCGCGCCGCTCGGCCGAAGGGCTAGTCGGGCTCGCCATGGGCCATTGCTCGCGGGCAGTGGCTTCGATGCTGGGGACCGGTGAACGGTTTCGGCCTCAGCGGGAACTTTTCGATTCTAGGCGCGGTTCCGAGCGTCGAGGACCGCCGCGTCGTCGCGCCGAGAGCCCCCCGGCACGCACGAAGCGCCGGTGCCGGATCGTGGCGCTCGACCCGTCGCATCCGGCTCGAATCGCGTCCTGCGGGGCAGAAGGAGTCGTTCGTGTGAGAAATCACCGCAACACCGGCGCGATCGTGGTCGCGATCGCGCTCGGCCTCGTCCGCTCGTCGCCGGCCGAGCCGACACCGGGCGCTGTCTACACCATGTCCAACGGCACGGGGGGTAACGCCGTGTTGGTCTTCGACCGGCAACCCGGCGGGAGCCTCGTCGCCGCCGGTTCCGTCGCAACCGGCGGCCTCGGCACGGGCGGCGGGCTCGGCAATCAGGGGGCGCTCCGCCTGAGCCAGGACCACCGCTGGCTCTTTGCCGTGAACGCGGGGAGCAACGACGTCACGGTCTTCGCCGTCGAGCAGGGCGGCCTCCGCTGGGTGGATCGCGTCTCGTCGGGCGGCACGCGCCCGGTGAGCGTCACCGAGCACGACGGCCTCGTCTACGTGCTCGACGCCGGCAGCGATAGCATCTCGGGTATGGTCCAGCACGTCGACGGCACGCTCGCCCCGCTCCCCGGGGCGACGCAGCCGCTCAGCGCCACCGGCACGGCGCCCGCGGAAATCGACTTCAGTCCCGACGGCGTGACGCTGCTCGTCACCGAGAAGAGCACCAATCGACTCGTGACGTACGTCGTCGGCGGTGACGGGCTCGCCGGGCCGCCGACGGTGCACGCATCGAACGGCGCGACGCCCTTCGGCTTCGCCTTCGGCAAGCGGGGGCAGGTGCTCGTGAGCGAGGCTGGCGCGAACGCGGTCACCTCCTACGCGCTGACCGACGGCGACACCCTCGCGACACTGAGCCCCTCGGTCCCCACCAACCAGAAGGCCGCGTGCTGGGTCGGGGTGACGCACGATGGGCTCTCCGCCTACGCGACCGACACGGGCAGCGGCGCGATCACCGGCTACCGCGTGGCGGTTGACGGCACGCTCGCGCTCCTCGATGCCGACGGCCACACCGCGGACACCGGGGGCGCGAAGAGCGCGCCGATCGACCTCGCCCTCAGCGGCAACGAGCGGTACCTGTACTCGCTCGAGTCGACCGCGCACACGCTGGGCGTCTTCCGCATCATGCCGGACGGCCACCTGGCCCCGCTCCCGTTCGTCACCGGCCTGCCGGCCGGCGCCAACGGGCTCGCCGCCCAGTAGACAGGGAGCGCCGGGCCGAGCACGCGGAGTAGCGCGTGCTCGGTCCGGCGGCGGGGATGCGCTCGAGCCGAGCTGGCCGTCGTTCGGCTAGCCGGTCCGTCCCGACGTTTGCGGACCGCGACGGCGAGCGCGTCGACGTCCAGCCGTCGCTCGGCGGGTGCTTGTCCAACCTGGTGCATCCAATCCCCGTGTTCGCCGATGCGGTCCCCTCTTTCCGAAGGATCACTCGTGTATCGCGGCGAATCTCGGCGCCGCGCTCATCACCCTCCGCTCTGCTGGAGCACCTTCCTCGCGCGGCGCGCGCTCGGGCTGCCGTGGAGCGTCTCGCCGTGCGCCGTCGTCCCGCTCGGCTGGCCGAAGGGCAAGTACGGTCCGACCACGCGACGCCCGTCGGCGAGGTCGTCCACGTCGATCGCTACGGCAATCACCCGTTCCGGCGCTGACGCGTCAACGTCGCGATCACGGGCACGGCGGTACGGTGCCCGTGCTGTACGTGTTGTTCTTCCAGCAATTGCCGGCGCCGTTGTCGACGACGTCGACCCCGTTACCCGAGTCGAAGAAGTTCGCGATCAGCAGGTTGCCGCTCGATCCGGCGTCGATCTCGAGACCGCTCTGCGAGTTCGCGCCGATCTTGTTGTGGTCGACGATCGCGCGGCTCGTCCCGACGAGGAAGATGCCGCGGAGGCTTCCATAGGCGAAGTTCGACGACACGCGCACGGCGTTGATGCCGTCGTTCTCGAGCAGGATGCCGGCCGGCGTGTTGTCCGCCCCGCCGGCGATCGACTTCCGCAACTTCACCCGGCCGTCCTGGGGCGTGTCGGCGATTCGGATCCCCGCCGGCTGATCGGCGAAGCCGGTGCCCCAGATGTGATCGAGCGTGACCAGCGTGCAGCTCTCGATGTTGAACGCGGGCGCCGTGATCGTGCTCGCGCAGTTCGCGATCGAGAACACGCTCTTCAGCTTGATGTGGTTCCGGCCGACCACGTCGAGGCCACCGTCGACCCACTCGTTCAACGCGACGTCCCGGACCTGCACGCCGTCGGCCGTGATCGACACGAGCGGACCGGCGGTGCAGTTACCGTTCAAGGCCGTGAGCCGATCGGACTTGCTCGTGATGCCCTCGACACCGCGCAGTCGCAGGCTCTTCGAGATGACGATGTGCTCGTTGAACGTTCCGGGCGGGAGCCGGATGGTGTGGCCCGGGGCGGCCGCGTCGATCGCGTCCTGAAGGGGGGGGCCTGGGCCCGGCGACACGACGAATGTCGTTGCGTCCGCGGGCACTGCCGAGAGCACGAACGAGAGCAGGCCCGCAGCCCCGAGCGCGATCCGGATCATCGTGTCCCCCTTTTGGCCGGTTGCGATCAGGGAAACGCTACCGCGGGGCGTTCAGTCCCGTCAATGAAAATCGCGTGACGCGACGCTCAGCGGTGTAGCTGCCGGAAGAACGCGCGCACGGCGTCGACCAGCACCGCCGGTTCCTCCATCGCCGCGAAGTGTCCGCCCGAGGGGAACCGCGTCCAACGCGCGACGTCATAGAGCCGCTCGACACACTCGCGGGGCGGCTTCAGGATCTCCTTCGGGAAGATCGCGCAGCCCGTCGGGACGTTCACGCGGAACGCCTGCGGCGGGAACTTCCCGGCGTGCAGCATCTCATAGTAGAGCCGCGCCGAGCTCGTCGCCGTCTC
>JACXTT010014864.1_pt1 | contig 10150 bp, 5 predicted proteins | sample 9270951 | NCBI WGS metagenome assembly JACXTT01 (sample SAMN15532306, study PRJNA645909) | rock metagenome | isolation source: weathered quartz diorite | place: Puerto Rico | collected 2017-06-21
CAGCTCTTCAACGACGACGTCCTCGGCGGCTACCTGCTCTGGCGCGACCATCCGCGCCGGCGTGTCTTCATCGACGGCAGGTTCCAGGTTTACCCGCCCGAGGTCTACGCCGAGTACCAGGCGGTGCTCGACGATCCGCGCGCGTTCGCTGGGCTCGCGGCTCGCCGCGCGCTCGGCGCTGCGATCCTCTTTCATCCCGCGCCGGGTCGCCTGGAGCTGGCGCGCGCTATCGCAAGCATCCCCGGCTGGCGGATCGCCTATCTCGATGGCGGCGCGGTGGTGCTCCTCGCAGACGGCAAGTCTCCCGGCACGCCCGCGGGCCTCGACGATCCCGCCATCGAGCATCCGGCGTCGGCGATCGAGGATGCGGTGGCACACTACCAGCGCGGCCGCGCGTTGCTCTATCTCTTCGGCCCACCGGCGTTTCCGCGCGCGCGCGCGGACTTCCAGTCGGCGCTGCGTGCCTGGCCAGACCTGGACGATGCGCGGTTGGGGCTCACCGCCGCCGGGGAGTGATTCCGCAGCGCGTCACGAGTACGAAATGAATAGCAAAACCAGGTTCTTCCGCTCACGGCGCCCTCCCCGATTTTTCCTCGATCCCTTCCCGGAAATATTCTCTTGACACACGCTTCCTGACGGCCGTACAGACCAGGCCGAATAGTCCCGGGAGGAGGCCCGAGGGGCGAGGGTCCTTTGGGTCTTCAGGGCGCAACCAATGGACGGGCCCGCCGAAGCGGCCCAACGACAATGAGGAGGACAGAGATATGCTGAAGAAATTTGCGGCCGTGGCGGCGGGCGTCTTCGCGCTGGCGCTCGTCACGGGCAGCCCTGCCAGCGCGCAGGACAAGTGCAAGGGCGCGAAGCAGAAGGCGGCGGGCAAGACCGGCGGCGGCGTGATCAAGTGCGACTCGAAGGCCGACGCCAAGGGTCTCACGTCGACGGACATCGCGACGTGCTCGGCGAAGCCGGACGCGAGCCTGACGAGCGGCTACACCAAAGCCGACACCAAGGGCCCGTGCGCGGGCACCGCAGGCGATGCGCAGACCGCGATCAACAACTGCGAGGCCGCCGTCAACACGGCGATCGGGAACGCGGGTGCTACCCGGACGGCCAGCAAGTGCGACTCCAAGATCGCCGCCGCGATGGGGAAGAAGCTCTCCGGTCTGCTCGGCTGCGACTCCAAGGAGTCCAGCAAGGGCGCCGATCAGTCGGCGTGCCGGAGCGCCGTGGCAGCGAAGTTCACCGCGGCGATCGGCAAGCTCTCCACCGCGACGGATTGCACGAGCGGCGTGCCCAGCGCGCCGACCCTCGAGCCCGTCATCGACACCTGCCGGACGAACATCAACAACACCCTCGCCGGCGCACCCGCCCTCAGCCTGAAGTTCACGAACATCGCCGGCTCGACGAGCTGCGGCAGCCCGGGCCTCTCCACGCCGCCCGCAGCGCCGTTCACCGGCAAGCTCTTCGATGACACCGGCTGCTCCACGCCCAGCTCCGTCGCCAACCTCGGCCGCGGCTGCCTCTACATCGGCGGCGGCAACGCCAAGGCCATCCCGCCAGGCGCGGTGCCCGCGGGCGCGACCAACTACCTGGACATCTCCGGCGCGAACCTGGTCGCGAGCAACGGGACCGGCACCCTCGACTGCACCAAGGCCGCGGGTCCGGCGAAGTACTGCCTCAACAACGACTCGCTCCCCGCGTGCACGTCCGACGCGAATTGCGGCGGCTACACGATGGGCTGCCACGAGGTAGCGAACTGCTACTTCGGCCCGCCGCTCGAGTTCCCGAACCCGATCCTCAGCTCCCTCACCACCTGCGTCCAGAACGTCATCCAGACCGACGGGTCGGGGACGGGCAACCCCAACACCGGCGACTCCAGCGTCACGCTCCCGCTCTCCTCGTGGGTGTACGTCACCGGCAACCTCGGCTCACCCTGCCCGACGTGCCCCAGCGGCACCTGCACGTACGGCGCGAAGGCCGGCATGGCCTGCATTTCGGGTGGCAGCACCAACACCAGCCACGACTGTCCGCCGGAGCGCGGGGGCGGCGCGTTCCAGGCCCCGCTCTCCGTCACCCTGAGCCCACTCACCACGGGCTCGACCAGCCTGACTAACGCGGCAGGCAACTTCTGCCCGAGCCAGAAGACGGCAGGAGCTTTCGCCATCGGTACCGCCCGCTGCATACAGACGACGGGCAATCCCGCTGGCAACCTGACCGACGGCGCACCGCACGCGGGGGCGATCCTCGCGGCGGGCTTCTGCATCCCGACCACGACGAACAGCACCATCGACGGCGTGGCCGACCTGCCGGGTCCTGGACTCACCAGCCTCCCCGGCGGGGCTCAGATCGTTCCGACACCGTAACTGCAGCAGTCTCATCCTGGCGCCCGTTCGCACCCGCGGACGGGCGCCAGGTCTACCGGGGGCGCGCCGTCGCGGAATACCGCGGCGGCGCGTCGTCGCGTGTGGGGGTCGTAACTTTCCGGGAGGAGAACGCCCATGATCAGGGAAATGCCCACGCTCGCCCTCGCCCTGTTGACCCTCCTCGCACTCGGAGCTCAGCCCGCCAGCGCCCAGGCCGACCGCTGCGCGGCCGCGAAGCTGAAAGCCGCGGGGAAGAAGGCATCCTCCCGGAGCACGTGCTACGCGAAGGCCGTGTCGAAGGCGTCGCAGGTCGACGGCACCTGCCTCTCGAACGCGAGCGGCAAGCTCGACGCCGCCTTCAGCAAGGCGGAGCAGAAGTTCACCTGCCACACCAACATGGATGCCTCCACGATCGAGGGTGACGTGGACGCCTTCGTGGACCAGGTACGCAGCACCGTGAACGGGAGTGCCCAGGGCCCGAGCGGCTGCGACGCGAAGAAGATCCAGGCGGCCGGCAAGAAGGCGTCGGGCAAGGCGAGCTGCTACTCGAAGCAGGCCGCCAAGGGCGCCGCCCAGGTCGATTCGAGCTGCATCTCGAAGGCGGAGTCGAAGTTCAGCGCCGCGATCGGCAAGGCCGAGAGCGGCGGCGCCGCGTGCACCAACATGAACCAGACCACGCCCCTCGAGGGCGTCGTCGATGCGTTCATCACGCAGCTCGTGAACGCGCTCGAGCCGCCGCCGACGACCACCACGACGACGACCACGAGCTCGACGTCCAGCACGAGCACCACCACGAACCCACCCGCCGAGGGGCAGCTGTCCTTCACCACGCAGCCCGGCAGCACCAGCTGCGGTGGACCCGGCCTGAGCCCGGGTCCCGCGACGCCGGTCTCGGGCGAGCTCGACTCCGACCAGGGGTGCACGACGAAGATCGTCGACCTGGGGCTGAGCTGCCTCTACGTGGGCGGCGGCAACGGGAAGGCCATCCCGCCGGGCTCCGTCCCCGAGAACGCGACGCTCATCTTCGACGTCAACGGCACGAACCTCTTCGCCAGCAGCGGGACGTCCCCGGAGGACTGCACGAAGGGTGCCGGGCCGGGCAGGCAGTGCGTCAACAACGACGCCGAGCCGGCGTGCACGTCGGACGTCAACTGCGGTGGCTACACGGGCGCCTGCACGCTCTCCGCGAACTGCTTCTTCGGACCGCCGCTCCAGTTCCCGAACCCGCTCCTGAGCTCGCTCACCACCTGCGTGGTGAACGTCGTCGAGACGAACGGCAGCGGGACCTTCGCGCCGAGCACCGGGGATGCCAGCGTCAACCTGGCGCTCTCCTCGCGCGTCTACGTCACCGGCAACCTGGGGTCCCCATGCCCCCACTGCGTGAGCGGGGCATGCAACTACGGACCGAAGGCGACCGACGCGTGCACCACGACCAACACTCAGCTGACGACCCTCGACTGCACCCCCGAGGAGGGCGGTGGCGCCTTCCAGGCACCCCTGGCCGTCAACCTGGGACCGCTCCTCACCGTGACGAGCCAGAGCACCTCGCCGGACGGTAATTTCTGCCCGAGCCAGCGGACGGCAGGCGCCTTCGGCCAGGCCGGAACCCGCTGCATCGTGCAGAACGGAATGGCGGCGGGCAATCTGACCGACGGCCAGCCGCACGCTGCGGTCCTCGGCTACAGCTTCTGCATCCCGACCACCACGAACAGCACCATCGACGGGGTCGCCGACCTCCCGGGCCCCGGCTCGGTCGGTCTCAACGTGAACGCGCAGCTCACCGAGTCGACGACGACCACCGTCACGGCGACCACGACGACCGCGACCAGCTCCTCGAGCACGACCCTCACGCTCCCGCCGTGTGGCTCGGCGACCTTCCCCGCCTGCCTGGGTGACTGCGTTTCGGGGAACTGCCTGCCGGACGCGATGAGCATGACCTGCACGTGCCAGCCGTGAACCCGGCCGACGCCGGTTCACTCAGCAAAGCTTGACGCACTGCCCCGGCGCTGCCGGCGCCGGGGCAGTGCGTCTCTTTCACTCGCCCATCGTATTGACCCTTCTCGTGTATCCCTGATAACGGGTCGACTAATTCACGCTCCATCAGGTTCCAATCGAGAAGGGAGACCAGGCATGCGCAAGTCGGGGTCAGGTAACGGGGTGCGGGGACGTGGCGTGGCGCTCGCCGCCGCTTTCGTGTCCGCGGTGGTGCTCGTCGCTTCGTTGCCACGGGTGGGCCACGCACAGGATTGCCTGGTCGAGTTCAAGGAGCAGGGTGGTGACGTGGTCGCCGACGGCTCCTCGCTCTGCCAGACGGCCGTCAGCAACAAGTGCACGTTCACTCTCGGGCTGTGCATCAACGGTGACGGCTGTACGCCGGTCGACCTGAAGCACAAGAACATCCGCGCCTCCGGGCACTGCGGGCCGGTGGGCCAGGTGAAGGTCAAGGCGAACGGCACCAGCTCCGTCTGCGGCGCATTCGCCGGCATCAAGGTGCGGACGAAGAAGCACGGCAAGAAGGCCGGGAGCTGCAAGATCCGCGTGAAGGCCGGGACGGACCTCGACAAGATCACGCTCAACTGCATGCCGACGACGAGCCCGTGCCCCACGACAACTACCACCACCATCGTGTCGGCCACGACGACCACCACCCATCCGCTCATGGCGGGCACTCTCACCTTCCTCAACACCCCCGGCACGACGAGCTGTGGCGGGGCGGGGCTGTCGCCCGCCGCCGCCGCGCCGTTCACCGGCGCGCTCTTCTCCGACACCGGCTGCAGCACCAAGACCAACGACACGGGCCGCGGCTGCCTCTACATCGGCGGCGGCAACGCCAAGGCCATCCCGCCGGGCGCCGTACCCTCGGGCGCGACCTCGGTACTCGGCATCTCCGGCTCGAACCTGGTCGCGAACGACGGCACGGGTGCGCTCGACTGTACGAAGGGCGCCGGCCCGGCCAAGGCCTGCCTCAACAACGACGCGCTCCCGGCCTGTAGCAGCGATGCGGACTGCGCCGGCTACACCAACGCGTGCCACGGGGTCGCGAACTGCTTCTTCGGCCCGCCGCTGGAGTTCCCGAACCCGATCCTTTCCGCCCTGACCACCTGCGTCCTCAACGTCATCCAGAGCGACGCCTCGGGGACCGGGAACGCGGCGACGGGCGAGTCCACGGTCACCTTGCCGCTCGCCTCGGAGGTCTACGTGACGGGCAACGGAACCTCCCCCTGCCCGCACTGCCTGTCCAACCAATGCAGCTACGGCGCGGCCGCGGGTGCTGCGTGCACCACGATCTCGAGCAGCATGACGAGCCACGACTGCGTGCCGGAGCGGGGCGGCGGCGCGTTCCAGGCGCCGCTCAGCGTGACGCTGAGCCCGCTCACGACGGGTTCGACGAGCCTGACCGACGCGGCGGGGAACCTCTGCCCTAGCCAGAAGACGGCCGGGGCCTTCGGTGTCCCCGGGGTCCAGTGCGTCACGACGCAGGGCATGCCGGCTGGCGATCTGTCGGACGGGCAGCCACACGCGGCGATCCTCGCGGCGGCCTTCTGCATCCCGACCACCACGAACACGACGATCGACGGGGTGGCCGACCTGCCCGGTCCGGGCCTCACGAGCCTCCCCGGGATGGCCCAGGTCCACTAGGGATCACCCACCCGGCGCTCGCCCGCGATTCGAGCGGGCGAGCGCCGGAGCGTTCCAGCCCTCTCCCGGCGTTGACGAACTGCGTCATCGCGCCACGCCAGACCCCGGTGGCTCCATCCTGCGCACATAGCGCGCGATCCGGAGCCTCGCCCCGTTGACGCTCGTCGTATTCACCTGCTAACGGACCCTCCAGTTTCGCCCCACGTTCCGTTCCCAAGGAGGGATCCGATGCTGAAGCTACGCTCGACGATCGCCGCGCTGCTCGCCCTCGGGCTGATGCTCGGGCCGGTGGCGCCGGCTTCCGCCGGACTCGTTCCCGGCGGCGGTAGTCCGAAGTCCGATTGCTACAGCGAATTCGACGTTGGCGGTGTCAGCACCCCGGGCAACGTCATCAGCTGCATGGAAGGCACCGACGCGTGCGACCAGGACGGCGTTCCCAACGACGTCTGCGACTTCAAGGTCGCCATCTGCCCGAACCAGACCGACCCCAACGTGCCGGCGTGTACACCGCACCCGCCACTCACGAGCCTGAAGATCAAGGGCGGGGCGGGGCCAAAGAAGCCCTCCGCCCTGCCACCTGCCCCCACGGACCTCTCCGGGACGACCTGCGGAAGCGAGGTCGACATCCTGGTACCGCTAAAGGTGCTCAAGAACGGCAAGAAGAAGGCACGCACCGCGGTCGTCATGGTGAAGGCGAAGGGCAGCGCGCCGCCGAAGGCTGATCCGGACAAGCTCGTTCTCAAGTGCGTTCCACCCGTGCCCAAGGCCACCTGCACGACGGCGAACCCCAATGGTGGTCCCGACGAGCTCGATCTATCGAGCGCAGAGACCGGTACCGACCTCGACAACGGCTGGACCGGCATCTCGCACAACTTCCCGACCCCGCCGCGCTCAGCCGTGACGCTCTGCCTCTCGGGCTGCGATGCGAGCACCAACCCGGTGTGCGATGGGACCGGCCCGACCGGCACGGGCTCGGTGAACGGCGAGACCTTCGGCCCGCCCCTGCCGCTCATCGCCCAGGGCGTCCCGGTGTGCGTCATCAACGCCTACCAGCCCGGAGATCTCACCGCGAAGATCAACGTCCAGACGGGCGAGGTTCCGGACAGCAATCCGCTTGCCGTGAACCTCTTCTCCAAGGTGCACCTCACGTCGGCGACCGCGGTGTGCCCACGATGCAAGACGAACGGCGCGCCGTCGTTCGGTGGCACGGGCACCTGCGACACCGGGCCCGCCGCAGGCCAGGCGTGCACGGTCGATTCGATCCTCACCGTCGTCGGCTCGCAGGGAAATCCGGTGTACGGCCTCTCCAAGACCTGCGTTCCCACCCCCAGTCAGCTGGCGGGCACGCTGAACATCAAGCTGAAGCTCACCACCGGCACCCAGATGCTCCAGGGGCCGAAGCCGTGCACGGCGCAGCCGGGTGAGCCCACCGGCGTGCCGGTCCAGGACGACAACTGCAACGGCACCCCGTGCAACGCGACGTGCACCGGCAGCGCCTGCGTCAGCCACGACTCCCAGGGCCGGTGCGTCGACGCCAAGGGCGGCATCAGCCAGGTCTGCTGTGCCGGCAACACGCTGGCGCCGTGCTTCCCGACCGCCGGCGGCGGCTCGATCGTGCGCACGGGCAACCCCGATCCGCCCGCCCCGGTGTGGCCGGATACGACCTATCCCAAGACGAGCACCAACGGCATCCTGGTCACCACCTTCTGCGAGGCCTCGACGGGGACGACCACGATCGATGCGACCGCCGGGCTCCCCGGGCCGGGGGCACTCATCCTGCCCGGCACGCAGATCCTCAGGAAGATTCAGTAGCGGTGAACACGCGGGCGGCGGGAGGGGCACTCCCGCCGCCCGCCTTGCAAACATTGCAATCCTCGGCTCTGCGGGCTAGCTAGAGCCGGCAACGGCAACGCAGCACATCGGCCACGCCACGGAGGGGGAATGTCGATGCGACGCTCAGCGGCTGCTGTCTCGATGCTCGCGGTGCTCTCCTGCCTCGCCCCGGGGTCCGCGCGTGCGACCCAGAAGTTCGGGCCGATCCAGGTGTCGGGCAACCTCCAGACGATGAACATCGTCCGCACGCCCGACGTGAACACCTACCAGTACATCATGAACCGGAACGTGGCCCACGTCCGGCTCGACTACGACTGGCTCCAGTCGGGGAAGTTCTACAACAAGTACAACATCCCCTTCATCGACAGCTCCCACCTCTCGGTCATCTGGCGGGGCGTCTACGACAGCATCTACGACACCACGCCCGGCTTCATCCAGAAGGAAGACATCCACGGGCGCGCGTACGGCAACAACCTGACGCTCGACGAGTACCGGAAGCTCGCCGGCTTCCCGCGCAGCGTGCTCGAGGTGAGCGGCCTCTCGCGCGGGGATCGCGACGCGCTCAAGTTCGACAACCAGCTGCGCGAGTTCTACATCGACCTCAAGTTCCGGAACATCCCGCTCAGCGTGCGCGCCGGGCGCCAGCAGATCGTGTGGGGCGAGACCGACAACTTCCGCATGCTCGACCGCGCCAACTCCCTCGACCTCACCTGGCACTTCACGCAGGAGGTGCCCGGACCCGTGACCTACGGGTGGGACGAGCTCCGCCGCCCCTTCTGGATGTTCAAGTTCCTCTACGACCTGGGCGACGTCTGGAAGCTCTCGCAGAACTTCCTCGAGTGGTACTGGAACCCGGGCGACTGGTATCCGAGCAAGCAGACCTTCCTGCCCCGGCCGTGGGGTCTGCCCTTCCTGAACCCGCTCACCAACCCGATCGACGGCGTGTTCATCGGCGGCGTGTGCGGCACCTCGCGACTCAAGGTCGCCTCGGGACCCAACAAGGGCCTCGGCCTGTGCACCACCCTGATGGACAGCACGCGCCTCTTCCAGCAGGGCGACTACGCGCGCAACCCGATCGACAACAGCCAGGTCGGCGTGCGCTACCACGCGCTCACGCCCGTCGGGCTCGAGTTCACGCTGAACTACTACTACCAGAGGTGGGACGGGGGAGACGGGACCAACTACGCGCCGCTGCGGGGGCTCGCCAAGAACGACATCAACGCCGGCAAGACCGTGAAGCTCGAGCAGCAGGGCATCTTCCCGGCCGAGTTCATCGCGCCCTACGTCCACACCATCGGCACCTCGGGCAACTACTCGGACGAGGCCTTCACGCAGACCGTGTTCCGCTACGAGACGATCTATGACGTCGGCATCCCCTTCTTCGACGTCGCCAAGGAGACCACGATCGACCGCCCCGCCCTGCCCGGCGTCACCAAGAAGAACATGTGGAAGGGCATGATCGCCTTCGATCGCCCGACCTGGATCAAGCCCCTCAACAAGAAGAGCACGATCTTCCTCACCGGGCAGTTCTTCTGGCACTACGTGGTCAACAACCCGAGGTGCGACGCGCAGACCGTCGCCAACCTGCCGAGCGCCGCGAAGAAACAGGTCGGCTCGTGCCTGGTGGGCGGACTCGACCTGCCCTCGACCCCGCGCCTGGGCAACACACCCCAGGAACCCTCCTTCCGCGACAAGATCCGCGACTGGGAGAGCATCTTCACGCTCGCCGCGTTCACCTTCTACCGCGGCGGCAGCATCGTGCCCGTCGCCGGCATGGCCGTCGACTGGGTGAACCAGTGGAGCATGGAGCCGTTCTGGACCGTGACCTACGTCGTGCGCGATGATTTCGTGGTCAACGTCGCACAGCGCTACTTCGTCACCCCGAAGGGCCGCAGCACGCCGATCTTCGAGAGCTGGGGGCTCGGCGGCCTGAACAACAGCCGCTCGGAGACGGAGCTGGTACTCACCTACCAGTTCTAGCGGCGTCGCGCTGATCGCGGATTGAAGTCGGGCGGGGGCCCCGTTAGACTTCCGGCCCTCGCCCGATGCCTCCCAGCCCCACCCGTCACCGCGTGGCGTTCGCCCTGGCGCTGGCTGGCGCCGCGCTGAACGGCGTCACACTCGAGGTGCATCGGCGCCTGAGCGACGGCTCCGGCTACACGAGCTTCTGCAACCTGGGCGGCGTGGTGAACTGCGACGCGGTGCTCGGGAGTCGCTTCGGCGTCATCCTCGGCGTGCCAGTGCCCGCCTGGGGGATCCTCGCGTTCGCCGCCGGCGCGGTGCTGGCGCTTCCGGGCGCGCGCGCCGCGGCGGCC
>JACXTT010014865.1_pt1 | contig 10149 bp, 9 predicted proteins | sample 9270951 | NCBI WGS metagenome assembly JACXTT01 (sample SAMN15532306, study PRJNA645909) | rock metagenome | isolation source: weathered quartz diorite | place: Puerto Rico | collected 2017-06-21
AACCGGCGGTGCCAAGTTCGTCGACGGTTTGCGTCAGATCGTTCCCGCCAAGGATCTCACCATCATCGTCAACACCGGGGACGATCTGGAATGGTGGGGGCTCTACATTTCACCCGACCTCGACTCCGTCACCTACGTCCTTGCCGGGCTGCTCAGCAAAGAGCGCGGTTGGGGCGTGAAGGGCGATACGTTCTTTTGCCTGCAGGCGATGGGCGAATTGGGCGAGCCCATCTGGTTCCATGCCGGCGACCGCGACCTCGCCGTCCACCTTCTGCGCACCAAAATGCTCCGAGAGGGCAAGACCCTCAGTGAAGTCGCTGTCGAGGTGGCCAGCAGGATGGGGGTTCAAGCCCGCATTCTGCCCATGTCCAACGCTCGCGTCGAAACCCGGGTCGACACACCCATCGGCGAACTGAGCTTCGAGGAATATTTCGTACAACGCTGGTATCAGGACCCGGTCAAGTCCATCCGTTTCGCGGGAGTCGAGAAATCCGAACCCGCCCCCGGCGTCATTGATGCCATTCTGAGCGCAAGTCTCGTACTGCTCGCGCCCAGCAACCCCATCACCAGCATAGGCCCCATCCTTGCCGTTCCCGGCATCATCGACGCGCTACAGCGGTCCCGCGCCCCGATCGCAGCCGTCAGCCCGATCATCGGTGACAAAGCGGTCTCCGGCCCGGCCGGCATTCTCATGGCAGCCCAGGGCTTGCCTGTCTCCATCGCGGGCGTCGCCCAAGCCTACCGGGAATTTCTCGACGTCTTGATTGTCGATCACCGCGACGCCAAGGCTGCCGAGGCATTACGGCGATCCGGACACCGCGTTCACTGCGCCAACACCGTCATGGGCACAGCCAGCGAAAAGGCCGGCCTCGCCCGCGAGATCTTGTCCTTATTCTCCGCGGAGAGTGCCGCTCGCGCCGGTTCAGACCCACTATGATTCTCGTCCCTGTCAAAGACCTCGCTGGCGCCAAGCAACGCCTAGCCGCAATTCTCGATCAGCCCTCCCGCACCGAGCTGGCGAAAGCGATGCTCCTCGACGTCCTCCGTACTTTGGCCGCGTGGCCGCTGCGCCCCGAAGTTGGAATTGTCACCAGCGACCCATTTGCTCTTCAGCTTGCTGATCAATTTCGTTTCTCCGTGATTGCCGACAACGGCAGTCGCAGCGAGACCGATGCGATCGACATCGCAACCCGCTTCTGCGAGTCGCAAGGCGTAGCCAGCACACTGGTGATTCCGGGCGATATCCCGCTCATCCAATCCTGGGAGCTGGAAAGCATTCTTGCCGCCGCGCCCGCCTGGGGCTCGGTGCTGGTGCCCGCCGCGGACGGACGCGGCACCAACGCCATCTGGCGTAGTCCCGCCGGCCTGTTCCCCGCGCGCTTCGGCAATGACAGTTTCAAGCCGCACCGCGCCGCCGCCCACGCCACGGGAAAGCCCTGCGTCATCCTCTCGCTGCCCGGCATTGCTCTCGACGTCGACAATCCGGAGGACTTGCGCGCCCTCGCCGGCACCCCCGGCGAAACCCTTTCCCAACGCCTGATCCGGCGATGGGAACTTTCAGATCTACCGCTGGCAACTAATGAGTAAGCCGTTAACCATGCGCCAAGCGAAAAAGCCAACCGGGCGAAAGAAGTCCCGTCGCCCCTCCGCTCGGGAGCTCCGCATCATTCCCCTCCGGCTTGAAGCCGAGGTCCACCCCGGCCAGTCCCTGTCCAGGCTGCTTCTCCAGGCCATCAAGCGTCAAAAGCACAGATTGCAGCAGGGCGACATCTTGATCGTCAAACACAAGATCGTTTCCAAGGCCGAGGGGCAACTCGTGGAATTGCGAACCATCGACCCGTCCCCGGCTTCCCGAAGTTGGGCACGCCGCTTCGGCCTCGATGCTCGCGTCATCGAACTGGCCATCGCCCAAAGCCGCCGCGTCGTTCGCCGCAGACGTGGAGTGCTGATCACGGAAACTCCCCACGGTCTGATCTGCGCCAACAGCGCCGTGGACGTCTCCAACGTCGACGGCGGCCACCATGCCCTCCTGCTGCCCAAAGATCCCGACCGTTCCGCCCTGCAAATCCACGCCGCTCTCGAGAAATCTTTGCACCTTTCCATCCCTGTCATCATCACTGATACTTTCGGAAGGGCTTGGCGGGAAGGCCTTACCGAGGTGGCTATCGGGGTGGCTGGCATGAAGGCTCTGCACGACTATCGCGGCTGCCGCGATCCGCACAATTACAAGCTACGGGCAAGCATCGAAGCCGATGCCGACCAGCTGGCTTGCGCTGCCGGCCTGGTCTGCGGCAAGCTGACACGGACGCCGGCGTGTATTATTCGAGGATTCGCTTATCAGTCCGGTCGCGGCACTGCTCGTGATCTGATTCGCCCGGCCGCCAATGACCTGTTTCGCTGAAACCGTTGCCGCAAGGAGGGAGTTGTGACCCGAGCTGTGAACCGAGTCTTATCCGATCGCGAACTTGAATCCTTCCCTGCCCTAGAATGGCCGGACATTGCCGCCGACACCTCGTCGGAAGTGGGCAATGCACTCGAGCAGGTCATGGCGTCCCAGGATGGCAGCGTGCTCTCCCGCGAACAATGTCTGCTGCTGGCTCATGCCGAAGGCGACGATCTCCTCGCCCTGCTGGTTGCCGCCGACGTGCTGCGCCGTGGTCTCGTCGGCAATCTTGTCACCTACGTTGTCAATCGCAACATGAACTTCACCAATGTTTGTTTCGTCGGCTGCAAATTCTGCGCCTTCAGCCGGGGCCCACGCGAAGCCGACAGCTACTTCCACAGCCTGGAGACCATGGTGCAAAAAGCGGTCGAAGCATGGGCCATGGGCGCAACCGAGGTTTGCATCCAGGGCGGTCTCCCCCACGGTCTGCCTCCCTTTTACTATCGCGACATCCTGCGGGCCATCAAGCAAGCCGTGCCCGGCATGCACATCCACGCCTTCTCGCCCATGGAAATCGTCTACGGTGTCGAACTCACTGGCATGCCGCTGCCTGACTATCTGTGCATGCTGCGCGATAACGGCCTTGACACCCTTCCCGGAACGGCCGCTGAAATTCTCGATGACGACGTGCGTTTCGTACTCTCCCGCAATAAGCTCACGACCGCGCGCTGGACGGAAGTGATCCGCACGGCCCACCAATTGGGCATTCGCAGTACTTCCACGCTGATGTATGGGCACGTGGAAACTCCGGTGCACTGGGTCAATCAGCTCTTGCTTCTTCGTGAAATCCAGGAACAAACCGGCGGCTTCACCGAATTCGTTCCGCTTGGCTTCGTCCATCAGAACACCCTGCTCTTCCAGCAGGGAATCGCCCGCCCGGGCCCCACCCTAGCCGAACATCTCAAGATTCACGCGCTGGCGCGAGTCATGCTGGCCGACGCCATTGAAAATATTCAAGTGTCCTGGGTGAAGCTGAACCGGCGCCTGTCGCAGCTGTGCCTGCACGCCGGAGCGAACGACTACGGCGGCACTTTGATGGAAGAGAATATTTCCCGCGAGGCGGGGGCCACGGCGGGCCAGTACACCAGCGCCGAAGAATTCCAGTCGCTGATTCTCGAAACCGGACGCATTCCCGCAGAGCGCAATACCACCTACACTCGGATCAACATCAAACTGCGCCCCGACCATCTCACTTTCGAACAGTCGATCGAGCCGGAGTTCGCATGACGAGGTGGATGCGATGAGGTCGGCCCAACCATGACCCGCACGGTCGCGATTCTCGGCGGCACCGGTCCGGAGGGCTTTGGGTTGGCTCTGCGCTGGGCACGTGCCGGCGAAAGCGTCATCATCGGATCGCGCGATGCGGGGCGCGCACAGACCGCAGCAGCGAAAATCAAGGCTGCCGTCAGCGGCGCCACCGTTTCGGGTCAGGAAAACGTCGCGGCTTGCGCCAGCGCCGACCTGTTGGTGCTGACCGTCCCCTTCGAGGGTCACGCCGCCCTGCTCAAGCAGATCAAACCGGCGATCCGTCCCGGTAGTATCGTAGTCGATGCCACCGTACCCCTAGCGGCCAGCGTGGGCGGGCGCGCCACCCGTACTCTTGGCATCTGGCAGGGCTCTGTGGCACAGCAAACGGCGGAACTGGTGCCCAAGGAAATATCCGTGGTTGCCGCATTCCACAACGCCTCCGCCGAATTGCTGAATGCCGACGCTCCCGTCGACTGCGATGTAATCGTGTGTAGCGATGACCCCAACGCCACTCAGGAAGTTCGGGCTCTGGCCGCCAGGATTCCCGGCGTGCGGGCCATCGACGGTGGCAAGCTCGAGACCGCCCGCATTCTGGAGCAGATCACCGCGCTCCTCATTGGCCTCAACATCCGCCACAAAGGCCACTCTGGGATTCGCATCACGGGCCTGCCTACACCAGCGTACGAAGTGAAGTAGCAGCGTCCAGCGTGCTGTCTGGAAGGCGTCTTGCCCTCGAAGCGTAACCCACATCGACGCGAGCCATGATCGATTCTCCCGAGAACCGCCCAGCCATCCAATTTCGCGACGTCTCCTATCGGCTCGAGACTGGCCACGCACTTCTGCGCAATCTGAATCTCGAAGTCCATCGCGGCGAAACTCTTGTGCTGTTGGGCCGCAGCGGTTCGGGCAAGACCACCACTCTCAAGCTGATCAATCGTCTGCTGGTACAAAACGAAGGCGAAATTCTGGTAGATGGCTGCTCCCTCGCGAAGTGGGACGTCATACGCCTCCGCCGCATGATCGGTTACGTGATTCAGGAAGTCGGACTGTTTCCCCACTTCAACGTCGCGCGCAACATCGGCGTCGTTCCCCGCATCGAGGGCTGGCCCGGCGATCGCATTGAGCAACGCGTCCACGAGCTGCTGAATCTGGTGGGCCTTGAGCCTCAACTCGCATCGCGCTATCCGCGCGAGCTATCAGGAGGGCAGCGGCAACGAGTCGGCGTGGCCCGTGCTCTTGCCGCCGATCCTTCGTTCCTCCTGATGGACGAGCCGTTTGGCGCCCTCGACCCTATCACCCGCGCCGAGCTGCAACGTGAGTTCCTAGCCCTGCAACAACGTCTGCAAAAAACCGTAGTTTTTGTCACCCACGATCTCCGCGAAGCACTGTTGCTCGGCACCCGCATCGCTCTCATGGAAGCCGGCCAGCTGATAGTCACGCTCGCGCGCGACGAATTCATGCACTCCCCCAACCCCTTGGCTGCTGCCTACATCGATGCCTTCCATACCACGCCTGGAGGCCACGATGAATCCCGGTAGATTTGGCGTCCTTTTGACTGCGCTGAGCGAAGGCCCGCGGGCTGTCGCGAGGATACCCTGCGCTGGAGGCTCCCAGCAGTACGCCACACCTTTTTCGCGAGGCAAATCATGAATTTCCTGCACTTCGTCATCCAGAATCGCACCGAGGTCCTGGAACTCACCGCCGAACATCTGTGGCTGGTGGGAGCGTCGATCCTGCTGGCGGTGCTGATGGGAATCCCGCTGGGGATTCTGATCACGCGCTGGCCGGTCCTCCACAAGCCGGTGCTTGGCGGAGCCAACATCATCCAGACCATCCCGAGCCTCGCTCTGTTTGGGTTTCTGTTGCCCGCACCCTGGATCGGCGCCCGCGCCGATCGCCTTGCCATTCTTGCCCTCACCTTGTACGCACTGCTGCCGCTCATCCGCAACACCTACACTGGCATCAAAGGCGTGGATCGGGCGGTGGTCGAAGCCGGACGCGGCATGGGTATGACGGATGCCCAATTGCTTTGGCAAGTGGAATTGCCACTGGCCTTGGGGGTAATCATTGCCGGCGTCAGAGTTGCCGCCGTGATCTCGATCGGGCTCGCCACGATCGCGGCCGCAATCGGAGCCGGTGGGCTGGGCGAATATATCTTTCGCGGGCTGGCCATGGTCAACAACCAGGTGATCCTGGCGGGCGCAGTTCCCGCCGCCGCCCTTGCTATCCTGACGGACCTAAGCCTGGGCTGGCTGGAGAAGCGCCTCACCGCGCACTAAGCAGTACCAGGTGTGAGAGTTGTCATCCTCAGGGGAGCGGAGGAGCAATGCAATCGGCCCGCACCATTCTCTTTCTCGCAATTGTGGCCCTGCTCGCCACCTGCGGCCCTCCTCGCTCGGAGCGCATCGTCATCGGCTCCAAGAATTTCACCGAACAGCTCGTTCTCGGTGAAATCATCGCTCAACAGGTCGAAAACTACACCCATCTCCCTGTCGAGCGCCGCTTCTACCTTGCCGGCAGCTACATTTGTCACCAGGCCATTCTCGGCGGCCGCATCGATATCTATCCCGAATACACGGGCACGGCCCTCACCGCGATTTTGAAGCAGCAACCTTCGAGCGACCGCGGCCAGGTCTACAACCAGGTCAGGACAGAATACGCAAAGCGATTCAATCTGGAAGTCGGTGAGACTTTCGGATTCAACGATACCTTCGCCATCGAGATTCGCGGCGAGGACGCTCGCCGTCTTGGCCTGAAAACCATCTCTCAGGCCGCCGCTCACACTCCGCAATGGCGCGCAGGATTCGGCTACGAATTCATGGAGCGCCCCGACGGCTATAAAGGACTGGCCGCCCTCTACGGCCTGCGCTTTGTCGAATCTCCCCGCATCATGGACCTGGGCCTGCTGGCCCGGGCGCTCAAAGACAAACAACTGGATCTGGCCGCGGGCAATGCAACGGACGGCCTGATCCGGGCGTTGGATCTGTTCGTGCTTGAAGACGACAAGAACTATTTTCCACCTTACGAAGCCGTGCCCATCATCCGCCGGGAGACGCTCGCTCATCACCCCGAAGTGGGACAAGCCCTGAATCAGCTCGCAGGAAAGATTTCCGACGACGACATGCGCCAGCTAAACTACGCCGTCGACGGCCAGCATCGCGACGTCAAACAGGTGGTGAAGGAGTTTCTGAGCAAGAAAGGCCTATCGGCTCTCTGAAGCTCGACAACGGAAGCCCGGCAACTGAGGTTCACATCAACCAAACCGCGTCCACATCCACAATGACTTGGCTTCGCGGAATCTTCTCCTGCGCGGCATACACGAGCATCGATCTTAGCAGCGCGTTCAATTTCTGCCGGCTGGCCGACTTCAAAACAAAGTGATAGCGATAATCCTGCTTAAGCCGCGGAATCGGCGCCGCCGCAGGCCCTAGCACTCGAATGCCCTCATGCCGGGTCTTCTCGAACCATCTTCCCAAAGTTCCCGACCAGCGCAACGCTTCCTCCATCTTGGTGCTGCGCACCAGCACATTGGCCAGCGCGCTGTACGGCGGATAGTGCATCCAGCTGCGAAAGCGCAACTCTTTGTCATAGAAGCCGGCAAAGTCATGCTGCGCCGCGTACTGCACGGCATAGTGATCGGGGAAATATGTTTGCAGCACTACCTTTCCCAGCGTGTTTCCGCGCCCCGCCCGGCCGGCGACCTGAGTCAGCAACTGAAACGTGCGCTCCGCCGCGCGAAAATCCGGAAATCCCAGCGCCATGTCAGCCCCAACCACTCCTACCAGCGTAACCCCGTGAATGTCGTGCCCCTTGGCGATCATCTGCGTGCCCACCAGCAAATCGAGTTGGCCTTCGTCGAGCGCATTGAGCACCTGTTCGAAGTCTTCCCGGCCGCGCACCGTGTCGCGATCCAGCCGACCGATACGCGCCTGGGGAAACATGCCGTGCAGCAGCTCTTCTAGTTTCTCCGAACCGGTGCCGAGGAAATATACGTACTCACTGCCACAATGGACGCAGGCCTGGGGCACCGGATCGGCGTAGCCGCAATAGTGGCACTCCATGCGGTTCGAACGCTTGTGATGGGTCATGGCGATGGCGCAGTTCTTGCATTGCAGCGTCTTGCCGCAGGCGCGACACAGAACCACCGGGGAGTAGCCGCGCCGATTCAGCAGGACCATGACTTGCTCCTTACGCTCCAGCCGCTGCTTGATCTCTTCCGCCAACTTGCGCGAGATCACCTGCTCGCTGCCGGTTTCCTGAAACTCCTGCCGCATGTCAATGATTTCGACTTCCGGCAATGGTCGCTTTTCCACCCGGTCCGGCAGCTCGAGCAGCGTGTACTTACTTTTCTTCGCGTTGAAGTAGGACTCCAGGGATGGCGTGGCCGATCCGAGGACCACCACCGCGTTCGCCATCTTGGCTCGCATCACGGCCACGTCGCGCGCGTGATATCGCGGCATCTCCTCTTGCTTGTACGACGGATCCTGTTCCTCATCTACGATCATCAGCGCCAGGTCGGACACCGGAGCGAACACCGCCGAGCGCGTGCCCACCACCATGCGCGCATCTCCGCACTTGATGCGGTGCCATTGTTCGGCACGTTCTTTTTCTGACAGCGCGGAGTGGAGAATGGCAACCTGTTCTCCAAACAGCTGATGCAAGTCGGCTGCCACCGATGGAGTCAACCCGATCTCCGGCACCAAAAGAATGGCGGAGCGCCCCCTCTCCAGTACCGATTGCATCGCGGCGAGATAGATCGCGGTCTTGCCCGATCCCGTTATGCCGTGCAGCAGCATGCCGGCAAATTTTTCCGCGTCCACCCGCTCCTGAATTGCCCTGAGCCCTGCCTGCTGTGCCGGGTTGAACTGCACATGAAACAGCTTGGGGCGAGCCCTTCGCGCTGAAACCGAGAAGCCAGCAGGCTCTGGAATGACCTCCACCACTCCGCGCTTCACCAGCGTATTTAGCGTCGTGCGCGGGATGGCGAGCGGCTGGAGGGCGTCCACAGGAATCCTTCCCCCGGCTGCGGCGAGCGTATCGGTCAGAACCTTCTGGTTCGCATTGAGCTTGCCTTCCACAATCTTCAATACCGCGGTCTTCATGGTGCGCGAGGCATCGCGCGCTTTGGACACATCCTCCCGCGTAATCCACTTTTTTCGCACCATGCCGGCCAGCAACGCCTTCGACGCCCGGGTAGTGGTGCGCAGGCTTTCTTCTCGCGTGGTCTCGCGCTCGGCCAGGTAGTCGAGGACGCGGAACTCCGCCAATTGATCCTCAGGAGTCTTGTGGGAACGGGCCGATGATCCTGCCATGCCGGCGAGATGCAATGCCGTGTGTCCCTGCTCGGTGATGCGATAACCGACAGCCCTCTTGAATTCGGCACCCAGGGGTAGCATGGTGCGGAAGACCTCTCCCACGGGAGCGAGATAGTAGTCGGCAATCCACTGCCCCAGGCGAATCAGTGGCCTATCGAGGACGGGCGTGGGGTCGAGCACTGTGATGAGGTCCCTGGTCGCGACTTCCCTGGTTCCAGACCGGGGTTTGCGATCATGCAATTCCGTAACCACGCCCCACATGCGCCGCTGGCGGAAGGGCACCAGCACGCGCCCGCCCACCACCGGTTGCATTCCAACGGGAACGCTGTAGGTAAAGACCGCGTCCAGGGGCACCGCAAGGGCTACATCGCAAAATTCAGGCATTTCGGGTTACGCCAGCGTTGTGGACGGCGCAAAGGCATCGTAACATCTGAAAATGGAAGTGCAGGAAGCGCGGATCTGGTAAACCGGCGAAGTGTTCAGCGCGGAACACCCTGTACTTTCTAATGTGTATGTACAACAAAGGTATGTCCATGAAAATGAAGCGACGGCTGAAAAACACAAGAAGTGGAAAGGTGGGCAGAATCAGGGCCGCGGCCGAGGAGATGAGACGATCTCCCGAGCTGGCGGAGATGTATCGGCCGATCAAGAAGCCGGTCACCTTGCGGCTGGATGCCGATGTAATCGCGTGGTTCAAGGCCCAGGGTCGCGGTTACCAGACGCGCATCAACCGGTCCCTGCGCCAGGTCATGTTGGGAGAAAAAAAGGGCTAGGAGCCCGCCGCCGGCTCCCCTCCCGGGAGGAGGCCGGTAGACTCTCTGCTCCTCTTATCGTTCTCGGGCACGGCTTGCCCGAGCGGGTCGCTCGCACCGGCATTTTCTGCGCGTCCGCTGCTACGTCGTCTGGGCCGGCGCCGCCAGGCCCAACTCTTTCATCACCATTTGCAAGTCTTTCCAGGCTTCTTTCTTCTGGCGGGGGTCGCGCAGCAGGAAAGCTGGATGATAGGTGACTGCGAGCCTAGTGCCGCGGAAGTCGTACCATTTGCCGCGCAGTTCGGTCATGGGGGCGTTGATGGCCAGCAAGGTCTTGGCCGCGACCGCACCCAGGGCCACGATCGCCTTCGGCTGGATCGTCGCGATTTGC
>JACXTT010014866.1_pt1 | contig 10148 bp, 8 predicted proteins | sample 9270951 | NCBI WGS metagenome assembly JACXTT01 (sample SAMN15532306, study PRJNA645909) | rock metagenome | isolation source: weathered quartz diorite | place: Puerto Rico | collected 2017-06-21
CCCCAAATGGTCTCGCCGCCGATGAGGAGGTGGGGAAGGTTTTCAACGGGCTGGGGGAGGGGAATGCGGAAGGGTGGGTGCTGAACATCGAAGCGCGTCGAATCTACGCGCGGGGCATGGCCGGCGGCATGGTGTGGTTTGACTTCAAGACCCTGTGCGGCGGGCCGCGTTCGCAAAACGACTATCTGGAAATTGCCTCGCGCTTTCACACCGTGTTTTTGAGTGATGTGCCGCATATGCCGCTGCGCATGGCGTCCGAGGCGCGGCGTTTTACCTGGCTGATCGACGTGCTGTATGACCGGCGTGTCAAACTCATCGTCTCGGCGGCGGTGCCGCCCATGGAGTTGTACACCGACGGTCCGCTGGCCCACGAATTTCCACGCACCGTGTCACGCTTGAGCGAAATGCAGACGCCTGAGTATTTGTCGCAAGAGCGGCGTCTGGTGGATACGGGGCTGACATGACACCCAAGACGCTACGTTCTGCTGGTGTGCTGTTTTGCCTGGGCTTGGCGGCTGCTGTTGCCTGGGGCCAGGGCAACGCTGACGCAGACCCGGGCGCTAACCCGGCGCCCGACCCCTTTGCGCTGGAGCACCAACGTATCGACGCATTGCGAGACCAGAAAACCAAGGCCTTCGACGAGCAGGAGAAGGCATGTGCAAGCAAATTTGCGGTTACCGACTGCGAGAACGCCATCAAGGCGCAGCGGCGTGAGATGCTGGCCGACTTCCGGCGCCAGGAAGTCACCATAAACGACGCGCAGCGCAAACAAAAGGCTGCTCAACGCACGCAAGCCACAGCCGACAAAGCGGCCGACAGCGCCTTGCACCAGGCCGATGTGCAGGCCCAGGCGGAGCGCGGCAAGACGCAAGAAGAGCGGCAAAAAGACCAGGACGAAAAAGTCCTGAATCACAAGAATCAGGCGCATGCTCCTGTGGTCAAGGCGCCTAAGACAGGATCAGGACCGGACGCCAAGACGGCGGAGAAAAACCGGCAGGCCTACGCCGAAAAGCTCAAAGACCTGGAGAAACGCCGCCAGGAGCGTGACAAGAATGTGCGCGAACATGGCACCAGCGGGCCACCACTGCCCCAACCAGTGCAATAGACCGCTGCAGCGCAGGCTAGGGCGTCAGCGGCTCCAATTTGACGACCACAATGGACAGGTTGTCGCCCGTACCCCGGCCGCGTGAGCGGGCTTTTTCAATCAGGAATTCAGTTGCTTCACGGGCAGACAGCGTAGACAGCACCGAACCCAGCTCGCCAGTGTTGAAATAGTGCCAGACACCGTCGCTGCATGCCATCAGCACATCACCCGTTCGCAACTGCGGGATAAAGTGGAAGTCTACCGGCGGTTCATTTTCGGTGCCCAGGCAGCCCATCAGAATATTCGACTGTGGATGCACCGCCGCCTGCTCTTCGGTGATTTCTCCCCGGTTCACCAGGGCCTGCACATAGGAATGGTCCATGGTGCGTTTGACAAAACGGCTGCCATGGAAGTGATAAATGCGCGAATCGCCGGTGTGGGCCCAGTGGCAATCGCCTTTTTCGTTGATCAAAAAGGCCGCCAGCGTGCTGTGCGGCTCTTCTTCGGACGAAATGGCCGTCAGCTTGATAACGATGTGCGCTTCCTGCACGATTTGGGACAGGATGGCCGAGGCGTCATCGGTATCGGGGTCGTAACGCTCAAACAGCTGCTTGGAGGTCATCATGACCTGGTCCGAGGCTTTTCTGCCGCCGCTGCGCCCGCCCATACCGTCAGCAACGATGGCCAGAACGCAGCCATTGACGCGCGGGTGCTTCAACAGCGCAATCTGGTCCTGTTGATACTCGCGATCGCCCTTGTGGATGCCCGTGGAAGCAGTGAGTCGGTAACCAGTGGCCATGTTGGGTTGCTTGTGCAGCAATACTTTCTACAAATAGACGGTAAGGTCGTATTATCCAGCCAGTGCGACCTGTCGCCCCGTAGTTTAAACCCGTACTGGATCGTATTACCCTTGGTAACAAATCTCCACTCGCCAGAGCGCCATTTGATCGAATTGCGCATTGAACATGCCGATCTGGACGCCATGATAGACCGCACCAGCGCGGATTCGCCCATCGACGAGTTGATGATGCGCCGGCTGAAAAAGCGCCGCCTGCTGTTGCGCGACGAAATTGCCCGCGTCGAGCGCGAACTGCAGCCCAACGAGCCGGCCTGAGCCATGGCCTTGACGGAAGTCGTAGCCCAGGCCTTCGAGCCCGGCGGGTCGCTGGCATGCTGTGTGCTGGAGTTTTCACCCCGGCCCGGCCAGACCGAGATGGCGCTGGCGGTGGCCCAAACCATGGATGCGGGTGGCGTTTTGGTGGTGGAGGCGGGCACCGGCGTCGGTAAAACCTTTGCGTATCTGGTGCCGGCCCTGCTCAGCGGCGAGCGGGTTTTGCTGTCCACTGCCACCAAGACGCTGCAGGACCAGCTATTCGGACGTGACATTCCCCGCTTGGTAGACGCTCTGGGCATTGTGGTGCGCACTGCTGTGCTCAAGGGGCGCGGCAGCTACTTGTGTCTGCACAGGTTGGAGGGCGCCCGCCAGGACCTGCAGGCACCCCACAGCGCCCTGCGGCGCGACCTGGCGCGGGTCGCACACTGGGCCGTGACCACCCGTAGCGGTGACCTGGCCGAACTGCACCAGCTCGACGAGCGCTCACCGGTGATACCGCTGGTAACCTCTACGCGCGACAACTGCCTGGGAGCGCAATGCCCGCAGGCACAGGCCTGTCACGTCAACCTGGCGCGCCGTGAAGCCATGGCCGCCGACGTTGTGGTCATCAACCATCACCTGTTTTTTGCCGATTTGAACATCCGCGAGTCCGGCGTGGCCGAACTGCTGCCCAGCGTGCAATGCGTTGTGTTTGACGAGGCCCACCAACTCAACGACATTGGCGTGCAGTTTTCAGGCCGCCAGGTCAGCAGCCACCAGTTGGATGGTTTTGGCCGTGACCTGGAGCGCCAGGGGCCGCAGTTGGCCTTGGCATCCGCGCAGTGGCCGCAGCTGGTGGCCGAACTGGACGCCCGTGTGGCTGCCTTGCGTGCACTCTTTGGCACCCGCCACGAATCTACCCGCGTAGCCTGGCAGGACCACGCTCCAGCGGGCGTGGACGCTGGGGCCTGGCAGCAGGTGGTTGCCGACCTGCATGGCGTGTTGCAACGCTGTGAAATGCTGCTGCGCAGCATTGAAGAAGCATCGCCCGAGCTGCAGAACCTGTGTGAGCGAGCGTCCCGCCTGATGGCCGAACTGGACATCTTTTCGCACCCCCTGGAGCCCGGCTTTGTGCGTTGGCTGGAGGTGGGCACACAGGTGCGGTTGAGCCAGTCACCGCTGGACATTGCGCAGACCATGCAATCCCGGGTGTTGCCGGCCAATGACGCCGAGCCGGGTTCGCGCAAGTCATGGATCTTCACGTCGGCCACCCTGGGGCACGACGCCACGTTGGCGCATTTTCTGGAAACCTGCGGCCTGCAAGGCGCGCGGGTGCTGCAAGTGCAAAGCCCGTTTGACTACGCCACGCAGGCGGCAGTCTATGTTCCACAGGACATGCCAAAACCCAATGATCTATCCCATAGCGATGCGGTGGCTGACCTGGTGGCCCAGGCCGTACGCATTTTGGGTGGCAGAACCTTGGTGCTGACCACCACATTGCGCGCCATGCGCCAGATTGCCGCGGGCTTGCGCGACATGATTCCCGTGGAGGCCGGCATTGACGTACTGCTGCAGGGCGAGTCATCCAAACGAGAGTTGACCGAGCGCTTTGTGCGGGCCAGCGCCCTGGGTGGCGCCGGCAGTGTACTGGTCGGGTCGGCGTCCTTCTGGGAAGGTATTGACGTGCCCGGTGACGCGCTGCAGTTGGTAGTGATTGACAAACTGCCGTTTTCACCGCCCGGCGACCCGGTGGTAGACGCCCGCTCCAAGCAGATGGAGGCCGCCGGCAAAAATCCGTTCCAGCACTTTCATGTGCCGCAAGCCGCTATTGTGCTGAAACAGGGCGCCGGCCGGCTGAACCGGCGGGAGACCGACCGCGGCGTGCTGGTGGTCTGCGACGTACGCCTCAGCCAGATGGGCTACGGGCGCCGCATACTGGCCGCCTTGCCGCCGATGCGACGTCTAGCCACCGCCGATCAGTTTGTGGAGACTTTGAATGATCTAGTCGCCGCTGGGCCGCCCCAAGGCGGGGACGGCCCCCTTGGAACTTGCGAACAAATCGATTTGCATTCCCCGAACAGCTGATCGGCCACACCTCGCGTAAGGCAGCTGGCGTGGCCCGCGTTCTCCGGCTGTGTCGCGGGCGGCTGGTGTTGGTGCTTGTAAATTACTTCGTCAACGCCGTAACTGGTAATCCCCATCTGTGGCAACCGCGAGTACTGCCTGCGCCCGCGGACCCCACCAGCCACCTTCAAGGAAGGAACTGGTGCTCCTCGGTGAATACCGAAGCCACTTCGAAGGCGAGTGGTGGGGTTCGCGGGCGCAGGCAGTACTCGCGGTTGCCACAGACTCCGCACACCAATCATCGCCTTAACGAAGCAGCTTCAAAGCGTCAACGGCAGACGCCCGCGACACAGCCGGAGAACGCGGGCCACGCCGCTCGCCTTACGCGAGGTGTAGCTGGACTACGCTCGCCTTGAGCCAGGTATAGCCGGTCAAATGCCTGCGCGATATAGCTTGATTTATTCACAGCCCCTCGGGGGGCAAAGAGCTACACACAGTGCGCGAACGTGGGAGCAACAATTTCCCGCAGGGCCGCCCCAAGGGAAATTAGCCCCTTGAGGGGGCAGCGACCCACACGCAGTGGGGGAGCGTGGGGGCTACTATTTCACCAGACCTTCCACCACGGATCATCAATGGTGCGAAAGCCCTTGGTCAGAAATTCGGTGTTGGGATAGGTGGCCACGAGCACGCGCTTGGTGTCGTCACGCAGTTGGGTCAAGCCCAGCGCGTCGTAGGAGCGGTACATGATGAACAGCGCCTCTTCCACTGCGGGAACCTGGCGGTAGTCCGACACGGCGGTCTGGGCACGGTTCAGTGCTGCCATATACGCGCCGCGCTTGTAATAGTAGCGCGCCACATGCACCTCGTACTGCGCCAGCGTGCTGACGATGTAGCTCATGCGCTGTCGTGCATCCGATGCATAGCGTGATTGGGGGAAACGGTCCACCAGCTCCTTGAACGCTTCAAACGACTCCTTGGCTGCCTTCTGGTCGCGTTCCGAGTTGTCTTGGCGAGCAAACTTGGCAAACAAACCCAGGTCGTCATTGAAATTGATGACGCCTCTGAGGTAGATGGCGTAGTCAATGGCCGGGCTAGCCGGGTGCAGCTTGGTGAAGCGTTCCAAAGTTGCCAGTGCCTGCGCGGGCTCCTGTGACTTGTACTGTGAATAGGCCTTGTCGAGTTGCGCCTGCTGTGCCAGCGGTGTGCCGGCGGCCCGTGCTTCCAGTTTATCCAGCAATGTCACAGCGGCTTCCCATTGGCCAGCCGCCATATTGTCCTTGGCATCGGCGTAGATCTTGTTGGGACTCTGCGCAGCCGTCTTGTCCACCGGCGTACTGGAGCAGCCTGCGGTCAACAGAGCGACAGTCGCCAACAGCGAAACGCAAACGACCGATAATTTGACACGAAGCATGTTAGGAATACTTTCTTGAAACAGAGCACAGGAATTATATCGAGCGCCCCAATGGGTACAGACCCTGATGAGTTGGAAGAGGCGGCGGCCGAGATCGAGTGGCGCACGGTGGCGGTTGCCGCCGCACAGCACGGCCAGCGCCTGGACCTGGCCTTGGTAGAGGCGGCGCCCGAATTTTCCCGCAGCTACTTGCAGCAGTTGGTGGAGGCCGCGCGGGTAACGGTCAACGGTAAAGCTGTGGTAAAGGCCTCAACCAAGGTCAAGGCGGGTGACAGTCTGGTACTGGAGTTGCGCCCCACACCGCAGAGTCAGGCCTTTACCCCGCAGGCCATGGCCTTGGATGTGGTGTTTCAGGACGAGCACTTGCTGGTGATCAACAAGCCGGCCGGTTTGGTGGTTCACCCGGCACCGGGAAATTGGAGCGGAACGTTGCTGAACGGACTGTTGGCGTTTGACAAAGCCATCTCCCTGGTGCCGCGGGCGGGCATCGTGCACCGCCTGGACAAAGATACCAGCGGTTTGATGGTGGTGGCCCGCACCCGTGCGGTGATGGATCTGCTGGTGCAGGCCATTGCTGCGCGCATTGTCAGCCGGCAATACCTGGCGGTGGCGCACAAGCCTTGGAGCGGCCCCACCCACCAGACAGTGGACGCGCCGATAGGGCGGGATCCACGCAACCGCCTGCGTATGGCGGTGGTGGATATGGACAGCCAGTCTGGCAAGACTGCCAAGACCGATTTTGCGCTGCTGGACAATGCCGACGATGGCTGTCTGGTGCACTGCAGCTTGCATACCGGGCGCACCCATCAGATTCGCGTACATATGGCGTCTCTGAAGCATCCACTGGTTGCCGATGTGGTCTATGGCGGCACGCCCGTGGCCGCCATGCAGCGCCAGGCTTTGCACGCGGTGCGCCTGGCATTTGAGCACCCGGTCACGGCCAAGCGCATGGTGTTCGAGGCGCCGTTGCCAGCAGATTTCACGGCGCTGCTCAATAGCTGGGGGCTGCGCTACAATTCGGCTACACAGGCCTAAAGCCTGTATGAGCCCCGGCGCATGATTGGGGCAGGCACGGTGAATTCTTCACATCTGCTGCCGTCCGTTTGGAATCTCTTTTGATTGGTCACCGGGTTGGTGGCGTTTCCGATAAAGCCTGACTATGAACATGGCAGATGCAAAACGGGTCCTGGAGACTGCGTTGATTTGCTCGCAGCAACCGTTGCCGTTGCGCGATTTGCGTTCGCTCTTTAATGAGTCGTTGGGGGCAGACACGCTCAAGAACTTGCTCGAAGAGCTGCACCATGACTGGTCTGGCAGGGGCGTAGAGCTGGTGCAGATCGCCTCCGGCTGGCGATTCCAAAGCCGCCCGGAAATGCGAGAATACCTGGACCGCCTGCATCCCGAGAAACCGCCGCGCTACACCCGTGCGACCTTGGAAACGCTGGCCATCATTGCCTACCGCCAACCAGTGACCCGTGGCGACATGGAGGACATTCGTGGCGTTACCATCAACTCGCTGCTGATCAAGCAGCTGGAAGACCGTGGCTGGGTAGAAGTCATTGGTCACCGCGATGCGGCAGGGCGGCCGGCGCTGTTTGCCACCACCCGCCAGTTTTTGGATGATCTGGGCTTGCAGTCGCTGGACCAGTTGCCGCTGCTGGAAAGCGTGGCCAACCAGGGCGGCGTTTTTGGCGCGTTGGTTGAATCTGCCGGTATTGCCGAAGAGCTACCCCTAGCCGAAGACGAGGCAACGGGCGACGCAGGCTTGCAATTGGATATGCCGCTGGAAACCTCCCAGCCAGACACCCATCCACCTTTGAATGGATTTTCAGAATGAACGACAACATGCCCACCGACGCGACTGAGCCTGACACCGCTCCCGACACGCCCGAGGCGGCCACACAAGCCGCGACGCAGGATGATCTGGTTGCGGCTGCGCCCGCTGCGGATGCCGCGTTACCCGAGGTGGCCACGGATGCGCCCGCAGCGCCAGCCGAGGCGGTTGTTGGGCTGGTGAACCCAGTGGCGCCGAAAGTGAGCTTCGAAAACCGCTTTGATGACGTGGTTTCCGGTCAATTTGACGCTGACGAAGACATTGCCGAGCTGGCGCCGCCCAAGCGCGTGCTGGCACCCATGGCTGAAACGCCCAAATTGCACAAGGTGCTGGCTCAGGCTGGCATGGGCTCCAGGCTGGAGATGGAGCAGCTCATCATGGAAGGCCGCATTTCGGTCAACAACGAGCCGGCGCATATCGGCCAACGCATACAGTTTGGCGACAACATCAAGGTCAACGGCAAGCCAATTCGCGTGCGCATCGACCCGCCGCCAGCCCGTGTCATCGCCTACCACAAGCCGGTTGGCGAGGTGGTGACACATGACGACCCGCAAAACCGGCCCACCGTATTTCGCCGCCTGCCCAAACTGCACCAGGGCAAGTGGCAGTCGGTCGGCCGTCTGGATTTGAATACCGAAGGGCTGCTGCTGTTCACCAGCTCCGGTGAACTGGCCAACAACCTGATGCATCCCCGCTTCGGCCTGGAGCGCGAATACGCGGTGCGGGTGCTGGGCTCCTTGAACAAGGAAGAGAAAAAGGCCTTGCTCGATGGCGTCAAGCTCGACGACGGCATGGCCCAATTTGGTTCCATTGAGGATGGCGGCGGCGAGGGCTCCAATTGCTGGTACCGCGTCACCATTTCCGAAGGCCGCAACCGCGAAGTGCGCCGCATGCTGGAAGCCGTGGGCCACGCAGTCAGCCGGCTGATACGCATCCGCTATGGCGCCATGGTGCTGCCGCGCGGACTCAAGCGCGGTGGCTGGATGGAGTTGGATGAGGCCGATATCCGTGCGCTGGTGCAGGCGGCCGGTGGACGCGCCCAATCCTCGGACGGTGCCCGCGAAGACGGTGCTCCGCGGGGCAACGGCGGGCGTGGCGGCCAGGGTGCGGGTCAGCAGCGCAGGGGCAACCGCATGGGCGGGCCACGCGGTGCCAATGCCGGCGGCGCTCCCCGTGCGCCATCTCAAGGTGGATTCAAAGGCGGCAATGGTGGCGGCGGCAATGGCAAGCCACGCGGCGACAACCATGGCAACCGTAACAACGATGCTGATCGACGGGGTGGTGCGGCCCAGCCCGACCCCATGAAAACCGCGTTTGGCTATATCGGCGCCGACAGTTTTACCCGCCAGCGCCAGGACGGCGGACAGCGACCCGGCGGTGGTGCCGGCGGCCAGCGACGAAAGAGCAGGGGACGGTAATCTGCAAATGCTAAAATCAAAGGCTTTGCTTCACCAATCCAGTTCAGGAAATACTATGACAATCGAACGTACTCTCTCCATCATCAAGCCTGACGCAGTCGCCAAGAACGTCATCGGTCAAATTTACGCACGCTTTGAAGCCGCTGGCCTGAAGGTTGTGGCCGCTCGCATGGCCCACCTGTCGCGCGGTGAAGCCGAAGCCTTCTACGCTGTGCACAAGGCACGTCCTTTCTTCAACGACTTGGTGAGCTTCATGATCTCCGGCCCCGTGATGATCCAGGTTCTGGAAGGCGAAAACGCCATTCTGAAGCACCGCGACCTGATGGGCGCAACCGACCCGAAAAAGGCTGCCCCCGGCACCATCCGCGCTGACTTCGCTGACAGCATCGATGCCAATGCCGTGCACGGTTCCGACGCTGCTGAAACCGCTGCCGTCGAAATCGCGTTCTTCTTCGCTGGCATGAACACCTATTCCCGCTAAGCTATGCAATGACGGCCAACCTGCTTGATTACGATCTAGACGGATTGGCCGCCTTTTGCGAGCGGCTAGGGGAGAAGCGTTTTCGCGCCACACAGCTATTCCGCTGGATTCACCAGCGGGGTGTGGCCCAATTTGACGACATGAGTGATCTCGCCAAGTCTTTGCGCGAGAAACTCAAGGTCACCGCCCATGTGCAGGCGCTGCCGGTGTTGCAGCAGCACATATCGGCCGATGGCACCATCAAGTGGCTGTTTGACGTTGGCGGCGGCGACGCCATCGAGACCGTTTTTATTCCCGAAGACGACCGGGGCACGCTGTGCATTTCCTCGCAAGCAGGTTGCGCGGTGAACTGTCGTTTTTGTTCCACGGGCCACCAGGGCTTCAGCCGCAACCTGACCACCGGCGAGATCGTCTCCCAACTATGGTTTGCCGAGCGTTTTTTGCGCCAGCATCTCAAGCAGGATGAACGTGTCATCTCCAACGTGGTCATGATGGGCATGGGCGAGCCGCTGCAAAACTACTCCGCCTTGGTGCCAGCGCTGCGCGTCATGCTCAGCGACCATGGCTATGGCTTGTCGCGTCGGCGCGTCACGGTGTCCACGTCAGGCGTGGTGCCCATGATGGATCGCCTGGGGCAGGACTGCCCGGTGGCGCTGGCCGTATCCTTGCACGCCCCCCATGACGCGCTTCGCGACGGGCTTGGCCCGCTGAAAAAAAAAAACCCCCACGCCCAGTTTTTGGAGACCTTCCAAACCCACTCTGG
>JACXTT010014867.1_pt1 | contig 10147 bp, 8 predicted proteins | sample 9270951 | NCBI WGS metagenome assembly JACXTT01 (sample SAMN15532306, study PRJNA645909) | rock metagenome | isolation source: weathered quartz diorite | place: Puerto Rico | collected 2017-06-21
AAAGTGTGTGTCTTGTATTTGAGGCTCAAACTGTCGCAATAGTTTTTTATCGTATCCACTCCTTTCATTCGTGTGCCCACTGCTGGACGAACATTCAGCACATTGTCCAGCGCGCTGGACAAATTACTTTTCGCGGCGTTCAGGCCGTTGGCGAGCGCGGTATTATCGGCGGCGGTAATCACCGGCGTTTCGAGAACGCCGACCAGATCGGAGAGGGTCTTGAACAAGCTCTGGTACCCGCCTCCGGAGGCAGGGATGCGCTCGAATACTTCCCGCCCTGATTCGCTCACCGCAAGCTGGCGCGACGTGCTGGCCTGTATCATCCGCACGCCATCGTCGCCGAGGTACTGTACGCCGCCGCCGGTATCCGCGAAAGGCTTGGTCGATCCCTGGAAACCGGAAAACAGATATTGCCCGCTGGCATCGGTACGATTGGCAAGCCCCAGCAGTTCCTCGAGATTGCCGCGTAATTCGGTTGCGATGGCCTTGCGTCCGCTATCGGTCAATGTACCGTTGACCGCGGACACGACAAGTTGCTGCGCGTTCTGCACCAGTGCCGTTACGCTTCCCAAGGTGCCTTCGAGCGCCCCCAGGCTACTCGTGGCACTCTGCCGGTTCAGGGCGTACTGGGTATTGCCCGAGTCGGCCTGGGATACTTCCAGCGCCCGGACATAGGCCGCCGGGCCTTCGGAAGGTGAAAGAACGCGCCGGCCGCTGCTGATTTGTTCCATCGTGTTGGTCAGCGCGGCTTGCTGGCGGTTGATGGCGGCAATGCCGAGATCATAGGTGGTGTTACTGCTGATGCGCATCATGACTCCCTGGCTTATCTATTGCGTCCATCGGGTACCCTGATGGTGCCCCGTGTACGATGGATTATATAAATACGAATAAACAGTGACGAATAAACCGTGGCGAACGTGCAAGAGCGCACGTAACCGTATCCGCTTTTTTACTTGACCACCTCAAGCAGCGTGTCGAACATTTGACTGGCTGTTTGTATTACCTTGCTGGCTGCCTGGTACGCCTGCTGGTAGCGTAACAGATTGGCTGCTTCCTCATCCAGGTTGACGCCCGACTCGGATTGCTGCAATGCCTGTGTCTGGTTCAGCAGCGCCGCCTGCGCTTGACTGGTCACTTTCAGCTCACTGGTCTTGCTGCCTATCAGGCTGACTATCTGGCTGTAGGCGCCCTGGTAATTTACTGTACCGCCTGCCAAGGTGGCATTGCTCTGCAATGCCCCCAGCAGCAGGGCATTGCGGTTATCCGCCACGCCATTGGAGTTGGGACCGATACTGAACGTATCCCCAGGTCTGGGTGATCCGGTGATTTGCACGGTCCACCCGTTATAGCTGATTGCGCCGCCTGGTGTATACGTGACGCCAGCCGGGTTACCAGTCCCGTTACCGCTCACATCGAACGTGGTGGCGCTGGTAAAAGTAATCGTCACGGGCTGTGTCAGATTTGGATCGGGAGGTGGCGGGGCATTAACGGTACCCGCGCTGATACGCCCAGTACCGGTATTGGAAAGCGGCGTATCTGTGCGGATTGGCGCCGCAGCCGCGATCAGGCTCGTGTCTTGAATCGCCACGCCGATTTGGCCCGCACCATTTACCGTAGGCCGGACGAGAAATTCGTCTCCCGCCGCCATGGCGCCGGAAGCGAGATTCAAAACCACTCCATCCACTGTCTGAGGGAAGATGGTGAAGGTTTGCGCAGCGCCCTCGACACCGTTCGTCAGTGGCGTGAGGGTGTAATTGGCGCCATCGTACCGCAGACGGTAATCACTGGTGGTGAGCGCACCGTAGTTGACAATGGCGGCCGTGATGACCGCGCTGCCGGTGTTTCGCGTGGATGGCGCCACCAATGGGCTCGGCATGGTGAAGAAATCGCCACCGGGATTACCCTGTAAATCCTGCCCCAGCCTATGCTGCGCGTTGAAAGTACCCGCCAAGCCGATGGCGACGCGCCCCAAGCCGTTACGTGCGGCATTCAATTCCACATTTCTAAATTGCAGCAATCCGCCCAGCTTGCCGCCATCCAGGCTCGAATCCTTGATCGGAATACTGCTGCCACTGGCCATATACGTCACTTCGATATGGTTCACGTCAACCGGGGAAGCCGTGGCGCCGAGCTGGAATGTTTTGTCACCCACTACCAGAGATTGCCCCGAGCCAATGAAGATGCTGTATTTGCCGTCGCTCTGCTGAATGACCTGGGTACGGATCTCCTGGTTGAGCTGCGTCACCAGTGCGTCTCGCTGGTCCCGCAAATCATTCGCCGGCTGGCCGCCCACTGCACCCTCAGCCTGGCTGATGGTACCGTTCAGTTTGCTGATCTGATCCGCCAGTGTGTTGATGAGCGAAACACTATTCTTGATCTGTGCGTTCACCCCATCCTGAATTTCATCGAGACGATCGTTCAGCGACTGGAAACGCCGTACCAGCACCTCGGCATTGGACAGCATCGATTGCCGGGAGGCTACTTCGGATGGATTGGTGGACACATTCTGCAAGCTACCAAAAAAGTCCTGCAGCGCCGGGGCCAGGCCAAGGCTTCCGCTCGGGTCCGCCAATAGACTGTCGATCTGTGTCGTCTGGGAAAGATACGTGTCAAGCTTGCTGGACTCGGTTTGTGCGTGCGCCACCTGCTTGGTCAGAAATTGGTCATATACACGCTTCACCGAATCGATCTGCACACCTTGGCCAATGAATCCACTGCCAGTCGCTTGCGCCTGATTCGTTGACTGATCGATCTGCTGGCGGGTATAACCGGCGGTTGAGGCATTACCGATGTTGTGGCCGGTAACCAGCAATCCGCGCTGCGCTGCGTTAAGTGCGCTAAGGCCAATACCAAAAATGCCGTTACTCATGTTCCATCCTTGTCATGCTGATTAATTACATATGCTAACGGCGCCGCACTGAAAATATTTAGCCCCCGCAAATGCCCATGAACTTTCTTCCATACGGAAAACATCCGTTGCACCGGATTTGGAATAAACCATGAGACGAACACGCGCGACGATATCGATTCTTCAAATCCGGCAGGCTGTCAGGACCACTGCGTGTTCTTGATGATCCGGCTCAGCTTATCTGCATAGTTCGGGTCCGTCGCATAACCCGCCCGTTGCAGGCCATGCGCGAAACCCTCCGCGTCGAGCCCCTGTGCCGCCTGTGCCAGCACTCCCGCATAACGCGGGCTGCTACGCAGCAGGTTGGCATAATCCCGGAAGGCATCGGCATAGGACGAGTAAGCCCGGAATTTCTCGACGGTCTTGCGTGCAACGCCATTGACATACTCCGTCGTCACCGCTTCCACAACCGGACCATTCCAGCCCCCGCCGGCCTTTATGCCGAACAGATTATGGCTGGGCGTTCCATCCGCTGCGCGAAGCTCCCGTTTACCCCATCCGCTTTCAAGCGCCGCCTGCCCGAGCATGAACCGCGCCGGTATGCCGGTCGCTTGGCTAGCCTCATGCGCGGAGGCCATCAGCCTGGCCTGGAACGCCATCGCAGGGGACTGTTGTATCCGTGATTGCTGCCCGGGTTGAGGCGCCATCGGCGGCGCCTGCCGCGCCTGCTCCGGTGATGTGGATTGCGCGGATAATTCCTGCACCTCCCCTTGTTGCGTAAGGGTGCGCGGGGAGCCCGGTTGTGGCGCAACTGGTTGCGGCGCTTTTATGATGAGCGCTTCTGTAACCCGCGATTGATCCGAGGGCGGCGCATCCATCTGTTGTGGCGTGTCCGGCGTTGAACCATGGCGCAGTTGCCGCATCATGATCTCTGCCAAGCCAACGCCGCGTGCAGCCATGCTTTGAGACAACTGCTGATCGAGCATTGATATGTAAAGACGGCTTTGCTCGCTATCCATCAGATTATCTTTCGGTGTTGCCTCACGCATGCTCTTGAGCATCATATTCAGGAACAGGGCCTCGAACTGCCTGGCGGCGGCTTCAAGCCCTGCCTGTCCGGTTTTCCTTGCAGCGGTCCGTAATCCGTTGACCGCTTGCACATCAAGTGCGAATTTGCCGGAGATATCAGCCGGGGCGGTCATCAGATGACCTCCAATTCCGCCCGCAGCGCCCCAGCCGATTTCATCGCTTGCAATATTGCCAGCAGATCTTGTGGCGTCGCCCCGATCGCATTCAGCGCCTTCACCACTTCAGCCAGCGACGTGCCTTGAACCATTGTGAGCATACCCGATTCCTGTTTGATCTCGATGGTCGAGCGCTGCGCCTGCACCGTCCGTCCGCTGGAAAATGGCCCGGGTTGGCTGATCACGGGCTCGGTGCTGATGACCACGGATAAATTCCCATGGGCGACGGCACATGGCTCCACCGTGGCGGCTTGGTTCATCACAACCGAACCGGTGCGGCTGTTGACTATCACCTTCGCCTGGGCGTGAGAAGGATTGATATTCAGGCTCTCCATTTCCGCCATGAACGCCACGCGCTGATCGCTGCCCGCCGGTGTCCGTACCTGAACCGCCCGGCCATCCAGCGCGTAAGCAGTGCCTTCGCCGAATCTGGTGTTGATTGCATCCACCACCCGCCGTGTAGTGGAAAAATCAGTGCTGTTAAGCTCGAGCCGGATCGTATCATCCTGTGCCAGCGCGACCGGCACCGCGCGCTCCACCGTTGCGCCGCCGGTGATACGCCCCACGCTCAAATGATTGACCTGCACCTTGCTGCCGCTGGCGGAGGCCCCGAATCCACCAACCAGCAAGTTGCCCTGAGCCATTCCGTATACCTGGCCGTCGGCTCCCTTAAGCGCCGTCATGAGTAATGTACCGCCGCGCAGACTTCTGGCATTACCCATGCTGGATACCGTTACGTCGATGACCTGGCCTGGCTGGGCAAGGGGCGGGAGCACGGCGGTTACCATCACGCCTGCCACGTTTCTCAACCGCATATTGGTACCGGGCGGCACATTGATGCCCATTTGCATCAGCATGCTGTTGAGCGTTTGTATGGTAAACGGGGTCTGAATGGTTTGATCGCCGGTGCCGTCCAGGCCCACTACCAGGCCGTAGCCGACAAGCTGGTTGGGACGCACGCCCTGGACCGACGCGAGATCCTTGATGCGCTCAGCCTGCGCCGCCGGTACGATGGCCCAGCACCCCAGCCAAAGCACAAACAGCCATTGCCCAGCAAGCTCGGGGGTAATTTTTAATTTTCCCATAAATTAGAAGGGCGAAATCGTCAGGAAAAAACGCGAGAGCCAACCCATTGTCTGGGCTTCATCGATATAGCCATTGGCCTTGTACTCAATGCGCGCATCGGCTACTTGAACCGAGGACACCGTATTATTGATGACAGTTTCCGGGCGTACCACCCCGGAGAAGCGGATATACTCGCTGCCCTGCGTCATCGCCAGCTGTTTTTCTCCGCTTACCACCAGGTTTCTGTTGGGCAGCACATCGATTACCGTAACAGTGATTGTGCCTGTGAAATTATTGGTGGATGCCGCCTCGCCTTTGCCCGAGAAATCGTTTTTGGACGAGGCTCCAAGATCCACATTCTTCGTGATGGGTACGCCGAATACCATGGGCGGAACAGCAAAATTCAAGGTGCCGTTCTTGTTGGCGCTGCTGTTGGATTTTTTGCTCGCATTGGTCTTCTCGTTAAGCAGTATCACCAGGGTATCGCCCACCTGGCGCGCACGGCGATCCTCGAATAACGGGCGATCGTAAGTGCCTGCCTGGTAGATGGCACCATTGTTGGGTGGCGGCCCAAATTGCGGCGCGCGGGCGGACATGGGTTGCTGCACGATTGCGGGCGGGGCCGGCAGGGTGATGCAGCCGGAAAGCATGGTAAGCACAGCGGCGAGCAGAATAGACGCCCCTACCCCACGTACCCCGCCGCCACGTGTTCCCGAAAAAACCGGAATCATGCGGTCCCTGCCTGATTTAACAATTGTGCCCTCGCCCGATCCCAGCCATTTCTACATTTGTGACAAGCGCTGGAGCATCTGATCCGAAGTCTGGATGGATTTGCTATTGATCTCATAGGCGCGTTGCGTCTGAATCATGTTGACCAGTTCTTCCACCACGTTGACGTTTGAAGTTTCCACATACCCCTGGTTGAGTAAGCCGGCGCCGTTCGTGCCCGGGATATCGATGTTAGGAGTTCCGCTGGCAGCGGTTTCCATATAGAGATTTTCCCCCACGCTCTGCAATCCCGCCGGGTTGATAAATGTAGCGAGTTGCAGCGACCCTACCTGAACCGCAGCAGTCGTGTCCGGCTGTGTTACGGAAACCGTGCCGTCACGGCCGATGGTGATGCTTTGGGCATTGGCGGGGATGGTGATCGCCGGCTGAACGAAATAACCGCTGGATGTCACGAGTTGACCTTCTGCATCGGTTTGAAACGAACCATCCCGCGTATAGGCCGTTGATCCATCCGGCCGCAAAACCTGGAAGAACCCTTGACCCTGGATGGCCACGTCCTTGGAATTTCCGGTTTGCTGCAAGTTACCTTGGGTAAAGACTCTTTCCGTAGCGACCGGCCTGACTCCCGTGCCAATCTGCAAACCGGACGGCAATTGTGTCTGTTGCGATGACTGAGCCCCGGGCTGACGCAGGGTCTGATACAACAGGTCTTCGAATACCGCACGCGAGCGCTTAAACCCATTCGTGCTGACATTCGCCAGATTATTGGCGATTACATCCATTTGGGTCTGTTGCGCATCCAGACCCGTCTTCGAAATCCAAAGCGAGCGAATCAAATGAACCTCCTGGGTGATACAAAAAATTAGGGTTGGTCGTAGGCAGGACTCCGCCCGCCGTTCCGGAATGCCGGGCAAAGCCCGGCCCACTCACCATTACGAATTGATGCTCAGCAGGTTGCTTGCCCGTTGCGCATTGCCTTCGGCGTTCTGCAGCAGTTTCATGTGCATCTCGAATTGACGGGAGAGTGAAATCATATCCACCATCGCCTCGATGACGTTGACATTGCTGCCCTCCAGCGCGCCGCTAATGAGCGCGACATCCGCATCGGCCTCAACCTCGCCTCCGCCCGCGAGCCTGAACAAGCCGTCAGGTCCGCGTGTAAGCTGAGCCTCGGGAGGGTTGACCAGCTTGATGCGGCCAATCATCGCCGGGATATTCGGTTCGCTCATTCCCGCGCTGGTGGGTGCCGTTGAAACCGTTCCATCTTTTGCAATGGCAACAATGCTATTCGGCGGAATGGATATAGGCCCGCCATCTCCTTGCACGTTCAGCCCATTGCGTGTTTGCAACAGACCGTTTGCGCTGATATGGAGGTTACCGTTACGCGTATAGGCCTCGCTGCCGTCTTCAAGCTGCACCGCGAGCCAGCCCGGTCCCTGAATGGCCATGTCGAGATCACGTCCGGTTTCCTGTACGGTTCCCGTACGGAAATCCGCGCCGGCGCTTGAATCCACGACGAACGCACGAGTCGCCAGGGTATCGCTGAACACGGGCGCCGCGCGCAAGACGTGGGTTTCAGCCCGATAACCGGTGGTATTCGCGTTAGCCAGGTTGTTTGAGACAGCAGCGTGCTGCCCCAGCGTGTGCTTGGCGCCTGTCATGGCCACATAGATCATGCGATCCATGGCGCCCCCGCTCCCGATCGGGGCTGATACGCCTCCAAAATGCCGGATCCCGGATTTTCGCTGCTATCCCTCATTTACGATTTTCCATCATTTCAGGTTTACCATCGTCTGCAGCAATTGGTCCTGTGTTTTAATGGTTTGAGCGTTGGCCTGGTAAACCCGCTGCGCCATAATCATATTGACCAGTTCCGCAGTGAGTTCCACGTTCGAGTCCTCAACCGCGCCCGATTGCAACACACCGAGGCCACCGGTATTCGGTGCGCCAACCAGCGCAACGCCTGAGGCGGAGCTCTCCTTCCAGGTATTGTTACCCTGCACCTCGAGCCCCTGGGGGTTGGCGAAATTAGCGAGTGCAACCTGCCCCAGGTTGAGAAATTTGCCGTTCGAGTAACCGCCGCGGATTACGCCATCAGCATCCACAGAAAAGCCGGTCAACCGGCCCGAGGCGTAGCCATCCTGACTCAATGCGTTGACGCCGAAGCTCGAACCGAATTGAGTCGTGCCGGCGAAGTCCAGATTGAAGACCAGAGGGCTGGTCGCGCCGGTAACGACCGGGGCCGTTATGTTGAATGTGCTGGGGCTCAGGGGATCAAGCAGTCCGCTGGACAAAAAATTCAGCGTTCCGACCGACGCTCCGCCGTTAAGCGGATTACCGTCATTGGCTGCAAACACGTCCCAAGTATTGGCGGCAGTCTTGAGGAAATAGGTTGACAGCGTACTCGAATTGCCCAGGCTGTCGTAGACCGGTACCGAGGTAGTACGGTTATAGGTAGCCGGATCGGTTGGATTGAATGCGAGCGGATTCAGCGCCGTTTCACGCGCGTCGAGGTTGACCATCGCAGTTACCAGACCTGTTGAGACGGGAGGCAGGTCAGATTTGGAAATCTGCAGATCGGCTGGCGCTGTGGTATTGATCTGGCCGGTTGCATTCGCCGGATAGCCGGTGAGGCGCAGGCCGTTGCTGTTGACGATATACCCGTCCTTGTCGGTATGAAACTGACCGTTGCGGGAATAGCTGATGGCGCCCTGATCGCTCAAGCGGTAAAAACCGCTGCCGTTAATGGCGATATCGAGTGGATTGCCGGAAGCGGTGACGCTTCCCTGACTGAACTGCTGCGCAATAGCTGCCACTTTGACACCGATGCCGGCCTGGTTGCCGCCACCGCCCGAAAGCGAGTTGGCAAACATGTCCGCAAACTGTATCTGCGACTGCTTGAACCCTACCGTATTGGAATTGGCCACATTGTTGCCGATCACGTCCAGGTTCTTGGACGCTGCGTTCAGACCGCTCAAACCTTGCTGAAAACTCATCGTGTGCTCCTTGTTGTACGCCCTGGTAAACGTTTAGTAAGTGTTTAATAAGCATCTAATAAGCGTTTGGTAAGTGATTTACCTTGAAATAACTATCTCTTCTTCGGACCGGCATTCTTCCGCCCGGATGTCGCCTGGAGCAGAATGCCCTCCTCCTGTACCTGGGTTAAAAGATCTGCTTGATGTCCGGCAACCCCACCAACCCCGGCGCACCCACATTCAACCGCACGCCCTGATCACCCTGGACCACGCCCTGGACCGTGGCGGAGGTCAATGTTTGCGCGTCGACTTTCTGGCCACCGTTCAATGCGCTGACGCTCAGGCTGTAATTCCCATCCGCAGCCTGAGCGCCATCCGAGGTTTTTCCATCCCATGCCAGTGTCAGGGGGCCGGCCGGCTGCACGCCCAGATCCATGGCGCGCACTTCGCGGCCGGAGGCATCGTATATGGATACTTTTACCTGGTCCGCCGCCTGCCCCAGATCGACGCCGAATAATGCGCTCCCGCCCGCCAGGCGCAGCGTTGAAGCTGGCACGAGCACATCCCTGCCGATCATGCCTGCGGCCTGCAGCGATTGCCCTGCGGCCAAACTGCTCGCCATGGCCTGAATCGTCGTGTTGAGTTTTTCAATCCCGTTCACTGTGCTGATTTGCGCAAGTTGCGAAGTCACCTGGGCATTGTCGAGCGGATTGAGGGGATCCTGATTTTTCATCTGCGTAACCAGCAGCTTGAGGAACCGGTCCTGAGGGTCATCCGCGCTACGCTTGGCCGTATTGCTGGCGCCGTATGCATTTGCCGATTGGGTAGATTGAATATCTTGAACTGTGCTCATGGTGCTCCCTTATTCTCAGAATTTACTGCCCGATTGATAAAGTCTTCAACAGCAATGTCTTGGCCGTATTCATCATATCCACATTGTTCTGATACGAGCGCGAGGCGGAAATCATGTCGACCATCTCTTCCACCACATTCACATTCGGCATGGTCACGTAACCCGCTTCATTCGCCATCGGATGACTGGGTTCATGCACCAGTTTCATCGGCGACTGATCCTCGATCACTTTCGATACCTTTACACCATGGGTACCGCCCGCCAAGCTATTGGGATCGGTGCTGATGGTGAAAGGGGTACTTTCAAATACCACTTGTTTTGCCTTGTAAGGCTGGCCATTTGAACTCACCGCGCTATCGGCGTTGGCCAGATTGCTGGCGACGACGTTGAGGCGCTGGCTCTGGGCTGTCATCGCCGAGCCGGCAACAGTAAA
>JACXTT010014868.1_pt1 | contig 10146 bp, 14 predicted proteins | sample 9270951 | NCBI WGS metagenome assembly JACXTT01 (sample SAMN15532306, study PRJNA645909) | rock metagenome | isolation source: weathered quartz diorite | place: Puerto Rico | collected 2017-06-21
GCAGTCGGAGCAAGCGGACTCGGTCTGCTGGTCGTCGTGCTCGAGCCGCAGGGCGCCCATTTACAGGTAATCCTTGGGGTCGAGGCTCCGGGTGATGGTGGTGAAGTTGTCGAAGCCGCGCTTCGTGACCAGGCCCAGGTCCTCGATCCGCATCCCGCCCAGGCCGATCTGGTAGAGCCCGGGCTCGACCGTGATGACATCACCTTCCTCGAGCGGATGGGGGCCGCGCATGCCGGGCTCCTCGTGCACGTCGAGGCCGACGCCGTGACCCGTGCCATGGTTCATCCGCGGTCCGTCGGATTGACCTTCATAGCCGGCCGTGGTGGTGCCGTAGCCGCGGTCGACCAGCACCTGGCAGACCGCGTGATGCACATCGCGCGCCGGCACGCCGGCGCGGATCACCTCGACACCCGCGTCCAACGCCTGCAGCGTCGCCGCGTGCATGCGGCGAAATTCCTCCGGGACCTCGCCCACCACCACCGTGCGGGTCAGGTCGCCGTGATAGTGACTCGAACGTCCGACCGGAAAGATGTCGATTACCACCGGCGCGCCGGAGCGGATCTGCCCGGCGCCGCGGAAGTGCGGCATCGCGTTTTCCGGTGAGCCGGCGATGACCATGTCCGGACAGGCGAAGCCCAGCTCTCCCAACACCAGGGATGCGCGGGCGGAGAGCCACTCTGTGGTCATGGGTCGGCCATCCATCCAGAGCACGCCCTCACGGATCTCGGCCGCGGCGAGGTGCCGAACGATCTCGGTCATGGCCGCCTCAGCGGCCTGTTGGGCCTTGCGGATGGCGTCGGCCTCATCGGGGCGCTTGTGCCGGCGCTCGGCTGCCAACAGCGTGGCGTCGACGTCGATGTCGATCCCGGTCTCACGCAGAGCCTCGAGATAGCCCGCCGGCAGGTGAGGCGAGACGCGCGCCTCAGCATGGCCACGCGCGCGCAGCAGGCGCGCCGCCACTGCAGCCAGCGAGCCATACTCGCCCCGCTCTTCATACCCTGCTTCCTTGAACGCCAGCACGCGCTCCACCCTGCTCTCGGCTCGCGTCCTCTCGATCTCGAGTGGGCCGGCGACGATCAGCTCGTCGCCCGGAGCGAACTGGATGAACAGTGCCGTCTCGACGGCCATGCCGGTGGCGTAGATGAAGTCGGCGTCGTCGTGGCCCTGTGGGATCAGGACCAGCGGGCCTGAACCGGTGGCGGCTCGCGGCCGGCGCCGCGGGCTGCTCGCGCTGATCGGGTTCGTCTCGCGCCACAGGCCGGCGGTCTCCACGGCCTGGGCGACCGCCTGCAGAAGGGCGTCATCGCCGCGTGCCCGCGGCTTCTTCTTGGACCTGCCTTCGAGGTTCAGCTTCTCCTGGACCTCGTAGCCGCTGGTGTAGGCGACCTCGTAGCCGAGGTCGCGCAGATGGGCGAGGTCGCGGTGCAGGGTGCGCTCGGACACGCCGGCGCGCTCGGCAAGCTCGATCGGATTCAGTCCGGGCTCGGCGATGATCGCCGCGAGCACCCTGAGCAGCCGAGCGAGCCGCTCAGCGCGATTCATAAGCGCGGGTGAGATCTGCGGATCTCCCCCGCGGAACCCCCTCTGGGGCTACTCGTCGCGGCGCTTGGGTGGCAATACAGCACGCCTGGTGACGGCCGGAATAAATCCGGCCTGAACGCCACGCCTGCTATCCGATCTCTTCCCAGGACGTGGTCGGGTTGCCGCCCTCGAACGGGTCGGGCTCGGCCTCCTCCTGGTTGCCGACCTTCTGGTGGAACCTGCTGGCGATCATCTGGTAGGCCATCGCCTTCGGGATCCCCAGCTTGGTGAGTGACTTGACCTCGTCGGCCATGACCTTGTCGCGAGCGGCCTCAACCGCCGCCAGCACCTCTTCAATCGTTGCAGTCTTCTTGACCATCAGCCCCTAATTCTACCCAGCGCCCCTCGCTCCCAATCTCGCCCTTAACTGAACCTTAGACTTAGCTCGTAACCACATCTGGCGCTGGTTCATGGGGGTTGAATGGCCGCCGATTACACGCCTGACAAGATCCGCAACGTAGTCCTGCTCGGGCACTCCCACGACGGAAAGACGACGCTGGCCGAGGCGATGATGTTCGCCGCCGGAGGGGTCGCCAGGATGGGCTCGCCGGACCAGAGCACGGCGACCATGGACTTCGAACCCGAGGAGCACAAACGCAAAATCTCGATCAACCTCGGGGTCGGGTTCGCGGAGCACAACGGCTTCAAGATCAACATCCTCGACGCGCCTGGCTTCTTCGATTTCGCCGGGCAGGCCATGAGCGGACTGCGTGCGGCTGAGGGCGCGATCGTGGTCGTCGGTCCCAGCGATCACCTGGCGGTCGGTACGGAGGTCGCATGGGAGCAGCTGAACCGCCGCAGCAAGCCGCGCATGGTGGTGGTCAACAAGCTCGATAAGGAGAACGCCGACTTCTACGTCGCAGTGGCGGCGATGCGCGCGACGCTCACGCCGCGGCCGTTCCCGCTGCACCTGCCCATCGGCGCGGAGCAGGACTTTCGTGGCGTTGTCGACCTGCTACACATGAAGGCTTTCGTCACTTCGCCAGACGGCAAGGGCGGAGAGGTGCCGATCCCGGACGACATGAAGGCCCGCGTCGATGAGTACCGCGGGCAGCTCATCGAGGCCGCGGCCGAGAGCGACGACGCGTTGCTCGAGAAGTACCTGGACGCGGGCACGCTCGATGAGGACGAGATCCAGCTCGGTCTGCGCGAGGGCATCCTTGCGGGCAAAGTCGCGCCCATCCTCTGCTGCTCGGCCACCAAGATGCTGGGCGTGCGCACGCTCATGTCCACGATCTGCGAGCTGCTGCCGCCGGCCGAAGGGGAGCCCGCCAAGCAAACTCGCGCCTTCGTCTTCAGCACCGGCGGCGACCAGTTCGGCCGCGTGAGCTACTTCAAGGTCGTGGCGGGCGCCGTCAAGGCTGACCAGCACCTGCCGAACCTCAATCACAACGCCGACGAGCGCCTGGCGCAGATCTTCTTCCCGCGCGGCAAGGAGCACGTGGCGGCAACCGAGGTGAAAGCAGGGGATATCGGCGCTGCGACCAAGCTCACACACACGTTGACCGGCGACACCCTGGGAGCCAAGGACGGCGGACCGTTGGACCCACTTGACCTGCCCGGCCAGGCGTACAGCGTGGCCATCACCCCCAAAGCGCGTGGGGACGAGGAGAAGATCTCGAGCGGGCTCGCGCGATTGAGCGAAGAGGACCCGACGCTACACGTCGAGAGGGTCGAGGAAACTCACCAGCTCGTCATCGCGGGGTTGGGCGACGTCCACCTCGAAGTCACCCTCGAGAAGCTGAAGCGCAAGTATGGTGTCGAAGCGACCACGGCCACGCCGAGAGTCGCGTACCGCGAAACCGTTTCCGGCCACAGCCGCGCCGAGGGCAGGCATGTGAAGCAATCCGGAGGACATGGTCAGTACGGCATCTGTGTGATCGAGGTGTCACCGACGAAGCGCGGTGAAGGCTTTGTCTGGGAGGACAAGATCTTCGGCGGTGCCATCCCGCAGAACTTCCGTGCCTCGGTTCAGAAAGGCATCGTGGACAACATGGCCAAGGGCGTGGTGGCGGGCTACCCCATGGTCGACGTCAAAGTGACGCTCGTGGACGGGAAGTTCCACCAGGTGGACTCGAACGACATGGCCTTCCAGATCGCCGGTTCCCTGGCGATCCGCAAGGGCGCGCTCGATGCCGGCCCAGTGCTGCTGGAGCCGATCGTCGAAGCCGAGATCCGCGTCCCGGAGAAAAACCTCGGCGACATCATGTCGGACGTCAACGGCCGGCGCGGCAAGATCATGGGCACTGAGCCCGACGACGGCTACCAGAAGGTGAAGGCCACTGTCCCGGAGTCGGAGATGCTGCGCTTCGCTCTCGACCTGCGCTCCATCACGCAGGGGCGCGGCAGCTTCTCCAAGAAGTTCTCGCACTACGACGAGATGCCTGCGCACCTCGCCAAGGCCATCATCGAGGAGTTCCAGAAGCAGCACGAAGCGGCTTCATAGCTCGTGAGCCAGCCTTCCGCTCACGATGTGATCGTCATCGGCGGTGGCATCACCGGCGCCGGGGTCGCACGCGATCTTTCACTGCGCGGCCTGTCGGTGCTGGTCATCGACAAAGGCGATTGGGGCGGTGGGACGAGCGGGGCGTCGAGCTGGATGATCCATGGCGGGCCGCGCTACCTGGAGTTCGACTGGGACACCACGCGACTCTCCACCAAGGACGCCGGCCACATCGTGACGATCGCGCGCAACATGGTGTACCGGATCGTCTTCGTCATCCCAGTCCTGCCGCACGACAAGAACAACATCGAGCGGATGGAGACGGCGATGGAGGTGTACGACCGCTTCCAGCCTCTGAAGAAGTCGCATCCGCACACGCGGCTCACCAAAGAGGAAGCGTTGCAGGTCGAACCGGGCCTTACGCCTGACATGGTCGGCGCCGTGACGATGGAGGAGTGGGGCGTCGACCCGCACCGTCTGGTCTTCGCCAACGTTCAGGATGCGGTGATGCACGGCGCGCGGGCGCTGAACCACACGCGAGTGGTCGAGCTCCTGCGCGACGGCGGTGCAGTCATCGGAGTGCGCTATCGCGCCGCAGATGGGACGACAAGCGAAGCTCGGGCGAAGGTCGTCGTCAATGCCGCCGGACCGTGGGTGCCAGAGGTGTGCCGCATGGCCGACAACGAGGTCCTGCTGCGGCCGGCGAAAGGCATCCACATCGTGTACCCGCACCGGATCTCGAAGTTCGCGATCAGCGCTGAGTCGATCGACGGGCGCGACCTTTTGATGGTGTCGCACGCGGGCTTCACGCTCCTGGGCACGACCGACGACGACTTCTATGGCGACCTCGACTCGATCGACGTGTTGAGGGACGAGGTCGAGTACGTGCTCCAGGCATTCGAACGCGTCTTCCCATCGATCCGCCAGTTCCGGCCTGTGCGCACCACGGCTGGCGTGCGCCCCACGCTGTTCAAATGGCGGCGCTATGAGGACGAGCTGTCGCGCCGTTACCAGATCTTCGACCACAGCACTGACGGTGTCGAAGGCTTCGTCACCATCGCCGGCGGCAAGCTGTCGATGTACCGGCTGATGGCCGAGGAGACTTCCGACGCTGTGTGCCGCAAGCTCGGCCACCAGGCGCCGTGCACCACCGCGACCACCCCGCTGCCAGGAAATGAGAGAGATATGGAGCCTGCCGAGGAGCTGGCGCGGCGGTTCAACATCACCGCTCTTGCCGCGATCAAGCTGCAGAGCCGTCACGGCTCGCACGCGGCTGAGGTGCTGCAGGACGCTCGCTCGGGCCGCCTGGTGTGCCGGTGCGAGCCCCTTCTCGAGGCCGAGCTCGTGTACGCCGCGCGCAACGAGCATGCGCGTTCGCTCGCTGATGCGTTCCGTCGAGTCGGCGTGGCCGCGGGACCATGCGCGGGCGCGGTGTGCATCGTGCGCGCTGCCGAGGTGGTTGGCAGGGAGCTCGGTTGGAGCGCGCTTCAGCGCCTGGACGCGGCCCGCCAGTTCATGCGTGACTCTTGGGCCGGGCGCGCACCTGTGATCGCGCACTCCGGGTGGGCGCAGGAAGAGCTCGTGCAGGGCGCCTGGCGAGGACTCTTGAAATAAATGGGGCGCGCGGACTCGCTAGCCAAGCTCGCGTTCGCGTACGGCGTGCACCTCACGCGCCGGCGAGTAACTCCTGTCCGGCCGCAGGTCAAACGCCTGCTGGAGATGTACGCCGACGACGGCCTTGTTCCGCTGACCCCCGAAGAGCAGGCGCACCACCCGCGGATGGTCGGCTGCATCAACTGCGGTTTGTGCGCTCTGGCAGCGGGCCGCATGGGCCGCACACGGCTACCCGATGTGGCGGCGAGCTATCTACGCATCTACGCGCGGCTGGGCGATGCGTCCGCCGACGTGGCCGGCGAGGCGCCCGACCTCGAAGCAGCCGCGGCGTCCTGCCCGGTCGGCGTGCCTTTGCCCGAGGTCGCGGCGATCGTGCGCCGGCTCGCCGCCGGCTGAGGCCGCGTCCCAACCCGCCAGGCCGACACCCCCATCCGCATCACCATCGCCGGCGCGCCCTGACGCCAGTGAGCGCAAAGGGGTCGCATCGCTTGGGCCGGCCGCACGGTCGCCGTCTCAACTTGCCCCCACCGGCCCGGTTCGGGCGGCAGGTCGATCGGCGTCGATAGTTGCCAGGTATCCACATTCTGTATACAGTCTGTGGAAATCACACTACATATAGCCCCTTATGGTCAATAGGCTGTTGCGCCCACTTCGCCGCTGGCCGGCCTTCGAGGCTGTCTTGACCCGCCTGGCGGGCCATGTGACCACCTGGCCGGTGGACGAGTTCGACCGGTTTGTGCGCACCCCATTCGGTGGTGACCTGTCCGCCGGGGACCCGGTCCATCCGCCCCGGGGCGACGTCCACCGGCCGGCGCCGCCGATGTCGAGCGCGCCGGCGACGTTCGAGCTGCGATTCATGAAGCTTCATGCCGAGGGCCGCTTCGACGAAATGTGGGAGATGATCGCCGAGGACGCGCAACGTGCGTGGGGCGGCCGCGAGGCGTTCATCCGCGACATGCCGCGTATGGGCGACAACACCGAGCTGCTCGACGTCCAGGTGCTGAACGTAAAGGTGCTCGAGACCTGGTACGACGTGCGCCACGAGCGCCGGTACAACAACGTCGCGCAAGTGATGCTGCGCTATCGAGTGCGTGAGCAGTGGCGGGACTGGACGCTCGACCGGCAGGTGCATCTCATCCCAGCGGCCGGCGGCTGGCGCACATTGTGCTATCCGCCTAATGTGAGAAGTGCAGCCCAGACCCGCTGATATAGTGGGTTACGGACCATGCTTCAACAAACCATCGAAGAACAGGACCGGCATTTTCGATGGCACCGCATGCGCGATCGCGCGATGACGCCGCGCAGGTTGCTGCAGGAGTCTGACGAGCTCCTTTACTGGGTCGAGGAATGCATGGTGCAGGAAAAGCGCATCGTACCCGGATGGTTGGTCTCACGACTGATGGTGGTGCTCGGGCAGGCACATCCCGAGCTTCCCGCACGACTTGGTCGCGAGCGCCGACCCAACCAGGTCATGGAGATCATCTACGACGCGCAGGCGGCGTTGATGGACCAAGCGTGCAGGAGTCGGGGACCCGCGGAGGTCATCCCGCTGTTCGCCCGGTCGCGCGAACGAGTGGCCGAAGTCGCAACCGTCTAGGTCCGCGTCTTGCGGATCGACCTGCACCTGCACTCGCGTTACTCGCACGACAGCAGCACGTCCCTCGAGGCTTTGATCGAACGCTGCAGAGAGCTCGGCCTCGATCGCATCGCGCTGACGGATCACAACACGGTCGAAGGCGCGCTCAAGCTCGCGCAGATGGCGCCATCGCTCGCCATCGTCGGTGAGGAGGCCAAGACTCGCGAGGGTGAGGTGATTGGCCTCTTCATCACGCGACGGATACCGCCGTACTTGCGACCTGAGGAAGCGATGGACCTGGTGCACGACATGGGAGGGCTGACATATCTGCCGCATCCGCTGGACCGCGCCCGATCGCATTTCAGTCCGGAGCGCGTCGTCGAGCTGGCATCACGCGTCGACATCATCGAGACGTATAACCCTTGGTGCGAGCCCGATGCGAATCGCGCGGCCGCAGAGCTCGCTGCGGACATGGGAAAGGTCACCGCGACGGGATCGGACTCACACGGATTGCTGGAGCTGGGGCGCAGCTGGATGGAGATCGAGGAGTTTGATGGCGCGGATGACTTTCTCGAGAAGCTTGCCTTAGCGCGCCATGTTGTGACCTCCGGGAGCGGGACCGGCCGTCGCGCTTAATGCACCAGACGACAGTCGTGATCATCAGCGGTGACCTCGTCGAGCAGGACGTCGACGCCATCGTCAACGCGGCAAACAACGACCTGTTGCTCGGCGGCGGTGTGGCCGGTGCGATCCGCAGGCGCGGCGGACCCGCTATCCAGGACGAGTGCACGGCGCACGGTCGCTGGGCCGGCGGACGAGCGCCGACTCATTGCGCTCGGCGATGGACGCCACGTTCCGCATTGCGCGCGACAACATGATTCGGACGATCGCGGTGCCGGCTGTCGGCACCGGCATCGCAGGCTTTCCACTCGACGAATGCGCGCGGATCATGGCGGTCTGCGTCAGGCGCGCGATTGCTGACGGCTGGTCGCCTGATGAGGTGCGTTTCGTCCTCTACGATGCCGACGCATTGCGGGCCTTTGAGCGCCCCTTTTTCGAGACCTATAACGCGTAAAAATGTTGCTTGATCGCGGCTGCATTAATGACGCGCGCGCATGAGGCGATTTGAATTGGGGTTGAATTGGGCAAAGTGGGTGCCTAGAATGGGCCAGAGTCGCCCCCGCACAGAATTTCAACAGAGGATGGTGAACTAGTGGAAGGCTACTGTTTGAAGGACAAGAAAAAGGTCGAAATGGTTGACCCGCAACCGATCACGATGAAGAACGGCAAGCCGGCAACTGTCGGCACATGCCCGATCTGCGGCACCAAGATTTACAAGATCGGCAAGTCGACGGCGTAAGTAAGGGGGATGAGGGACCGCTCCATGGGGCGGTCCTACAGTCCTCGGTCAGGTGGTGATCGGGGGTTCCAAGGCGCCGAGCAAGATCTCGGTCGCTGACACTGCTTCATCGACCCCAAGCGTCTTGAAAATCTCAACGTTCGAGGGATTGTTCACGCGCGCGATTGTCTTCTTCACATTGAAATGTCGCTTGGCCATCTGCAGGGCGATGAGGTTGTCCTCGTCATCAGCGGTGACGGCAACGATCGCGTCCGCGCGCTCGATGCCGGTCTGAGAAAGGAACTTCACCTCGCAACCATCCCCCCGCATGACGATGCTGCCGAGCTGCGTCTCGAGCCAGTCGGCGCGGCGGCCGTCCTTCTCGATAAGCGTGACCTCATGGCCTCGGTCAAGCAGGTCGCGCGAAAGGTAGTAGCCGACCGTGCCGCCGCCGACCACTAGAACGTACAAGGCCTATTTCTCCAGCAGCGTCTTTTCGATGCGCTTGGCACCGTCGATGGTGGGACAGATGGTGTGCAGCCCGAGCTTCTCGTAGGCCTCGGCCCGCTCAGGGTCGTAGATGCGGGCCACGACCCGTGGCACTTTGAAGACGTGCTTGGCGATCTGTGAGGCCATGATGTTGCGGTTGTCACCCTCGGTGACGGCAACGAACCCGTCTGCCTCCTCCACGCCGGCCCTCCGCAGGACATCTGCGTCGGTGCCGTTGCCCACGACCTGGTTGCCTTTGAAGTCATTGGTCAACACGCCGCGCTGAGACGCCCGTGAGAACTGGGAGGGATCGCGGTCGATGATGGTCACATCGTGGCCGCTCTTGTCCATGTCGGCGGCGATCTGCGAGCCGACACGCCCGCAGCCGACGATCAGGATCTTCAAAGCTGGTTGATTATAGGGAGGCCCGAGAGCTCGATTTTGAACCGCGGCACGCTGTCTCGGCTAGCATTTTTGGCAGTGCGCTTTCCCTTCACTTTCTTGGGGATCATGGCGCTGGCCATCGGGTTGTGGGTGGTGGTGTACCTGGTGACACATCCGGGGATGGACGCCTTGGCGAACGGCATGGCGATCGCCACCGTGGTCGCCGCCTGGGCGTTTGGCGCGTATGTGATCATTCGCCGGCTCAAACGTGGCTCGGAACACTAGGTCCGCGCGTTTCGGGGTGGCTGACCACACTCACGACCCGACGGCAAAGAAGGTCATGGTGGCGGTGGGCGGCCAGGGCATCGATGCCGAGACGGTGCGGCTCGCATGCCGGATGACCGACCCGCACGGCGGCAAGCTGTACGGGGTGCACATCATCGAGGTCAATCGATCTTTACCGTTGGGTGCCGTGATGGACGAGGTGGTGGAGCGGGGCGAGAAGATCCTGGACGAGGTCGAGCAGCTCGCGACCGAAGCGCAGCTGGCGGTGGAGACCGAGCTGGTGCAGGCGCGGGACACGGGGCCGGCGTTGGTGGATGAGGCCGTCGAGTGGGGGGCGGACTTGATTGTCATGGGGCTGCCCTACAAGCGGCGATTCGGGGAGTTCAACCTCGGCAAGACCGTGCCGTACGTTTTGAAGAACGCCAACTGCCGGGT
>JACXTT010014869.1_pt1 | contig 10146 bp, 8 predicted proteins | sample 9270951 | NCBI WGS metagenome assembly JACXTT01 (sample SAMN15532306, study PRJNA645909) | rock metagenome | isolation source: weathered quartz diorite | place: Puerto Rico | collected 2017-06-21
GGGTTCTTCGTTTGGGGGGGCGTAGGGTTTGCGCGCGGGCTGGCCCTTGCCCTGCGAAGGCACGTCGATGCGGAACAGGGGCGGCTGCGCGACGTACACGTTGCCGTTGTCGATGAGCTTGGGGAAGTGCCTGAAGAACAGCGCGAGCAGCAGCACCTGGATGTGCGCTCCGTCCACGTCGGCATCGGCGAGGATGATGATTTTCCTGTAGCGCAGCCCGGAGAGATCCACGATATCGCCGGGCTTGTGGTGGTCCACACCTATAGCCAAGGCGATCGCCTCGATCTCCTTGTTGGCGTAGAGCGTGTCGGCGCTGTCCTGCCAGGTGTTCTTCGGCTTTCCCTTGAGCGGGAGCACCGCCTGGAACTCCTTGTCGCGCGCCTGTTTCGCCGAGCCGCCGGCGGAATCGCCTTCGACGATGAAAAGTTCGTTGCGGTCCGGGTCCTCGGAGGCGCAGTCGGTGAGCTTGCCCGGCAGTACCGCCACGCCCGAGGTCTTGCGCCGCTCCACTTTCTGCGCCACGCGGGTGCGTGCGTTTGCCTGGGCGATCACCAGCTCGGCGATGCGCCGGCCTTCGTCCACGTGCTGGTTGAGCCACAGTTCGATGGGATCGCGCACCATCTGCGCGATCAGCTTCACCGCGTCGCGGGAGATCAGCTCGTTCTTGACTTGCCCCTTGAACTGCGGGTCGAGCATCTTCAACGCCAGCACATACGAGGCGCGAGACCACACGTCCTCGGGTACCACTTTCAGTCCGCGCTGGCCCATCGCGTGCAGGTCGATGAAATTCTTGATGGCGTTGTAGACGCCTTCGCGCAAGCCGGCGACGTGAGTACCGCCCAGGCGGGTGGGGATCATATTGACGTAGGATTCGGTGACCTGATCGCCTTCCGTGGTCCACGCGATCGCCCACATCGCGCCCTCGCCCTCGGCGAAATTGTCGGACTCGGACTGCGCGGCGATGTAGCGCTCGCCGAGGAAGGTGCTCGCCACCGGATCGAAGCCGGCGATTGCGGATTCGAAGTAGCCCTTGATGCCTTCGGGGAAGTGCCAGGTCTGGGTCTCGATCTTCTTGTTCTTCTGTGTGCCAAGGCTGAACTTGACCCCCGGCAGCAGCATCGCCTTGGCGCGCAGCAGCGCGGCGACGTCGGCGGCGACGATCTTCGGCGAATCGAAGTACTTGGTGTCCGGCCAGAAGCGCACGCGGGTACCGCTGTCGCGCGGGCCGACCTGGCCCAGCTTCTTCAGCGGATCCTTTACCTTGCCGTTGGGTGCGAACACGATACGGTGCTTCTCGCCATCGCGTTTGACTTCGACTTCGAGGCGCGTGGACAGCGCGTTGGGCACACACACGCCCACACCGTGCAGGCCGCCGGCGATGCGGTAGGCCGCGTCCTTGTCGGTCTTGCGAAATTTGCCGCCGGAATGCAGTGTGGTAAAGATCACCTGTACCGCGGGTATGTTCTTCTTCGGATGGATGTCTACGGGGATGCCGCGGCCGTCGTCAGTGACTTCCGCCGAGCCGTCTTCGTAGAGCACGACGGTGACATTTTTTGCGAATCCGGCAAGGCCTTCGTCGGCGGCGTTGTCGATGATCTCGACCAGCGCGTGGTTCGGATTCGACGGGTCGGTGTACATGCCCGGCCGGTGCAGGATCGGCGACAGGTCCTCGAGAATCTCGATGTCTTCTGCGGTGTAGGCGTTGGGTTTCTTTGCCATGTCGGTTTTCAGGTCGCGCGTTTCTTCAATGCAAACAGGCCGCCCGCACGGGCGGCCGATGCAGAGCGTGGGAAAAGTCCGGAGGGCAGGAATCCGTGGAGGGCCGGCCTGGCCATCCGGGAGGTGTTGCGGTCCGCTGCGGTACGACTCACGGCGCGTATTGTAGTGTGTCCGACAGGATTCTTCCTGTGTCTTTCAGCGCATGTCGGCGAGTTTCTGGAGCGCAGGTCCGGTCACGCGGAAGATGGTCCAGTCGTCCAGCGCCACTGCGCCCAACGATTTGTAGAAGCGGATCGCCGGTTCGTTCCAGTCGAGAGCCGCCCACTCGAAACGCCCGCAGCCGCGGCTGCGAGCGATGCGCGCGACGTGGAGCAGCAGCGTGCGCCCGTATCCGTGCCGCCGCAACGCAGGACGCACGTAAAGATCTTCCAGCCAGAGGCCCTTGACGCCCAGAAATGTGGAGAAATTGTGGAAGTACACCGCGAACCCTGCCGGAGTGTCGCCCGCGAAACCGAGCAGGACTTCTGCTCCCGGACGCTCCCCGAAAAGCGATTCGCGCAGCCTCTCTTCGGTCGCCGAAACCAGGTCGCTGAGACGTTCGTACTCGGCGAGTTCCGTGACGAATGCGAGCACGAGCGGAATGTCTTCCGGCGTGGCGGGGCGGATATGGAACCTGGGTGCCGTCTTTTCGTCCATGCCGCGACTCCGTCAGCGTGATTTCAGGATGCAACTTTCGCACGGATGCGCGGCACCCGCTTCGGTCTGTCGGTCGTGACCTGCAAAGCGGGGATGGCCAGGAATTCGTCGCGCACGAAATCAAGGAACAAGCGCACCTTGCTCGACAGGAAACGCGCCGAAGGATACACGGCATGGATGTCGACCGGCGGTGGCCCGTAGTCGGACAGCACCTGCGTTAGCCGGCCTTTGTCGATGTCCTCCTGCACGAACACCGCCGGCATGTACGCAATGCCGATACCTTCGAGCGTGGCGGCGCGAATGGTGATGGCGCTGTTGGCGCGGAAGTCTCCCTTGACCCGCACCGACTGCAGTCCCTGCGGCCCTTCGAACTGCCACTCGTTGCTGAACAGGTAGTTGTAGGTGATGCAGTTGTGCGCGGACAGATCGGCCGGTGAATGCGGCGTGCCGCGCGCTCGCAGGTAGTCCGGAGAGGCGACGCACACCCGGCGGACTCCTCCTACGCGACGGGCGACGACCTGCGAGTCGGCGAGGTCGCCAAAACGGATGGCGACGTCCACCCCTTCCTGCACCAGGTCCACGAAGCGGTCGTTGAGGGTCAGGTCCACCGCCAGCCCCGGGTACTTTTGCCGGAAGCGGAATACCAGGGGAAGCATGTGGAGCTGGCCGAAGGCCACCGGCGCGTTGACCCGCAACAGCCCGGTGGTGCGGTTCTGCAGATCAGAAAGGCTGCCTTCGAGGTCGGTGACCTCGTCGAGGATGTGTCGGCAGCGGTCGTAGTACTTGCGGCCGGCTTCGGTCGGACTCAACTGGCGGGTGGTGCGGTTGAGCAGCCGAACACCCAAATGTTCTTCCAAAGCAGTAAGTTGCTTGCTTACCGTGGGCTGAATGGTGCCCAGTTCCCGGGCCACCGCGGAGAAGCTTCCGGTCTCCACGATGCGGACGTAAAGGCGCATTTGGTATAATCGGTCCATCTGAAATTTAATTTACCACTTAAGCCGCATAAATCCTATTCGAACCGTATCTCTTGTAATAAATTATGCATAAGCCTATATTTGGATCATTGGAATAGCCCAATTGGAGGAGGTCCGAAATGGATACGCTGCTTGAAGCCTTTTTACGAATAGTCAGGAATCCGCGCCGGGAGCCGGTGGAGTCCGATGTGAGCGCACCCGTCAGGATCGAGAAACGGCTGTTGGAACTGGCGTCGAGGGATCACGGCAACTTCCCTTACCTGCCGTAAGCAAGGCTGTCGAATCAACGGATTGGGCGGGATGACCGGGCGTGGGAAACCCCGGGCAGTGTGGACATGGAAACGATTTCCTCCCCCACGTAACTCTCTCCTCCTCCTTGAGCTACGTGGTTTTAGAGGGGCGCCACGCGCCCCTCTTTTTTTGCCCGCCGCTACCGGCAGACTTACTTTGCCGGCAGGACCGCCGGAGCGCGAATCCCGTACCGCGCCGCCCAGCCCAACCCTTCCCAAGTGTTTCCCTTGGGACGGTACTCGCAGCCGATCCAGCCTTGGTAGCCGAGTGAATCCAGCAGGTCGAACAGGTAGGGATAGTTGATCTCCCCAACCGTCGGTTCGTGGCGGCCGGGCACCCCGGCGATCTGCAAATGGCGGATGAGGCCGATGTCCGCCTCGATGGTTTCGGCAAGGTGTCCCTCGAGCATCTGCATGTGATAGACGTCGAGGTGCAGGTACAGATTGCGGCTTCCGACCTGTTCCAGGATCTGCCGCGCGTGCTCGGTGTGGTTGAGAAAGTAGCCGTGCATGCCTTGCGTGGTGTAACTCGGGCCGTTCTTGACCAAGCCCATTTTCTTGTTGATCGGCTCGATCACGACTGCGAGGCCGTTCTTTTCCAGGAAGGCGGCGGCGTAGCGCAGGTTCTCCACGTAAGTGCGTTCGGCGGCTTGATAGTCCAGGCCGGGCCCGACCACCCCGGCCATGGTGTGGACGGTGTGGCAATCGAGCGCGTGGCCGTACTCGACGACGCGCGCGAGGCTGTCGCGGAATTCTTTTTCCCGGCCAGGCACCGCGGCCAAACCGCGGTCGCCGGCATCCCAGTTTCCCATCGGTGTGTCGAACAGCACCATCTTCAGGCCGTGCGCCTTCAGCCGCGCCGCGAGCTCGGCGGGTGGATGTTCGTAAGGCACCTGGAACTCTGCGCCCTTGAAGCCTGCGCGGGCCGCGGCTTCGAAGCGGTCGAGGAAGGGAACTTCGGTAAAAAGGTAATGCAAGTTGGCGGCGAACTTGGGCATAAGGGCGGAAGTACGACGGGGATCGAACGTTATCGTGGCTGCGTGATCATTATAGGGACCTGGACGCCAGTTACCCGGTCACGGTGGCAATCGAAATCTTTTCTGTGTATACATTGCACTCGCACGGCAACAGTCAGTGATCACTTCTTTGGATACGCCTTCGGAGGATGGACATGGGCAAGAAGGACAACAAGAAACCCGACGGTGAAGGCAAGGGCAAGAAGCGCGGGAAGAAAAAGAAGGGCTACGCCACGCTGCCGATCGAGGACGCGCTCGCCTGCCCGCCGTCGGCGAAGTTCTTCTACGAATTGGTGGTCGGCAACGGCATCGGCGAAGACGCGGTCAACGACGCGGTGGAAGCCTATCGGCACGCCTGGGAATCGCGGCGCGAAAAAGCGCTCGAAGCGGCACAGAAGCACGAACACGACTGCGGCAAGAGTTGCAGGTCCGGCGAACATCTTATCCTCGGGCCCTTTTTCGGTCCGCAGGACTGGCGCGTCGAAGGCGACGATCCGCAGCGCGCAACAACATGGAGCTGGATCGGTTTCCAATCGGTACATTTCTGCCGAAAGAACTGACCGGGCAGTCAGTCTTCGCGGTTGCAAAATCCACAGGTTTCTCGACACCGCTGATATCCACAGAATCTGTGGATAACCTTGTGGATGGCTTGCGGCATTTTGCGCGAAACCGCTTTGCTGCTTAAGCTCCCGTTTGTGCTGCTCAATTAATCAGCAGCGCTGTCACCGCACGACGACAAACAAAAACAATCTCTCTGCCGGAGGATTTCTTCCCATGCGCATCACCGATGTCCGCACCATTTCCGTCGAAGTCAAATTGCCGAAGCCGATGTTCGACGCCAACTACACGATGGCGACCAAGCCGGCGCTGCTGGTCGAAGTCGAAACCGATCAGGGACTCGTGGGTCTGGGAGAAGCAGCGCATTTCGGCGGACCGATGGCTTCGACCGCGCAAGTGATTGAACATGAGTTGCGCGAATACCTGATAGACCAGGATCCGCGGCAGATCGAATACCTATGGGAATTGATGCACCGGCGCGCATACAAGCACGCGCGCGGCGGCATCGTCATCGCCGCGATCAGCGGAATCGACATCGCACTCTGGGATCTGCGCGGCAAGATGGCCGGCATGCCGTTGTGGCAATTGCTCGGCGGCTACCGCAAACGCGTGCCCGCATACGCGACCGGCGGCTTCTATTCCGAAGGCAAGGGCGTGCGCGAACTCGGGAAGGAGATGGAGTCCTACGTCAAGCATGGCTTCCGCGCGGTGAAAATGAAAGTTGGGCGCAACGCCGGCATCGAGCTTTCGCCATTGCGCGTGATGGACAACCGCGGTCAATGCGAAGTCACGCTGGCGCAGGACCTGGAGCGCGTCGCTGCGGTGCGCGACGCGATCGGTCCGGACATCAAGCTGATGGTGGACGCCAACGGCGCCTGGGATGTTGCGACCGCAGTGAAGATGGGCCGTGCGATGGAACGCCACGACATCTACTGGTACGAGGAGCCGGTGTGGCCGGACGACGTAGCCGGCAGCGCCGAGGTCGCCGCCAAGGTCGGCATCGCGATTGCGGGTTATGAAACCTGCAGCTACGGCATCGTCGATTTCAACGACTACATCCGGGCGCGCGCGGTCCATTTCGTGCAACCGGACGTGGCGTGGGCGGGTGGGCTTACCGAATCGCTGAAGATCGCGCACCTGGCCCAGGCCGCAAACCTGCCGATCGCTCCGCACATCCACGGCTCGGCGGTGGCGGTTGCGGCGGCGGTGCATTTTCTGGGTGCGGTCAGGAACGGCTCGATGGCGGAAACCGTCTATCCCGCGCACGCGCTGATGACCGAGCTGGTCAAGGAACCATTCGCGGTGGACAAGAAAGGCGATATCGAATTACCCGACCGCCCCGGACTGGGCGTCGAACTCGATCCCAGGATCATGAAGAAGTACCTTGCCCGCTAGAAGTCTTAATCAAGATCGACGCTCACCACGGAGGACACGGAGGACGCAGAGAAAACCGAGAAACGAGGGAAAGCAACTTGGAGTTAAAAGTGAAATGACTGTTCGCGAACCTGTGCTGCAAATTTCACTGCAACGGATCATCAGCCATTGAAGGGTTTACCCTCGTCATCTTTTTGCTCTTGCCTTTCCTCTGCGTGCGCCGCTTCCTCCGTAATAAGCGCTGTTTTTTGGGTCTCCGTGGTGAGCGCGGTTCTTGGGTCTCTAGAGATTTCACCAGCCGCACGTGCGCGCCTTGACAGGGCAGAGGGCGGCACCTATCCTCGGGCGCCGACAACGACAACGGCTCCACTCAATTCCGATTCGCCTTCGATGACCGACGCAATCATCTATCTGGCCACCAGTTTCTGGATCGGCGCGGTGCACGCCGCCACGCCGGGGCACGGCAAGACCATCGCCGCCGCTTATATCGTCGGCGCGCGCGGCAAGCCGGTGGACGCCGTGATCCTGGGCGTGTTCGTCACGCTGTCGCACACCAGCGGCATCGTGCTGGTGGGCATATTGGCTTCGCTCGGACTGCCAGGAATGATGCCGCAGCGCATTGAGGCTTGGATGGCGCTGGTTACCGGCCTGCTGGTGATCGGCATCGGTCTGTGGACCTTATGGACGCAACGGGAACTGATGCTGCAGTTGCAGGGCGCCGCACCTGCTCCGTTGCACACGCGCGATCATCCTCATGAGACTGCGCAGGCGCGCGCCGAAATGCGTTTCCACCCGCACGCCCACGATGGCGAACGCAGACATGGCCACCATCGGCATGGCCATGATCACGTACAAGGGCACCATCATCTCCACGACCATGACCACGCGCATCTGCATCACGACTCGGAAGCGGGTTCGCACAGCCACGGCTGGGGATTCAAGCACACGCATGATCTGCGGCTGGCGACCAGCAATCGCCCCAGCCTATGGGTGTTGATCGGGCTGGGCATCGCCGGCGGCCTGCTTCCCGACCCGGCGGCGCTGGCGATTTTGCTGAACGCGCTGGCTCAGGGGAAGGTGATGCTGGGCCTGGGAACCGTAGTGGTGTTCAGCATCGGCTTCGCATCCACGCTTGTGATCGTCGGCGCGATCGCGGCGAAGGTCGGACAGAAGATCCTCGACTGGCTGGCGGGACCATGGGCCGCGCGCCTGCAGATCTCGACCTCGCTGCTGATCGTGCTGGTCGGCGTGATTCTTTCCTTCAAGGCGTGGACCACGCTCAGCACGCTCGCGTGAGGCTTCGCAGTGATGAGGGATAAGGGATGAGGGATGAGCAAAAAAAACCAATTTCCTAATCCCTACCCCTCGCCCCTGCTTGTCCTTACCCTTCACTCATTCACCCTTCACGCATTCACTGCCGCTAGGCCAGTCCCTCGCCCCTATCTTTTCGCCGCGTCCGCCCTCAGCATTCCCACATAGCCGCTGATGTCGGCGTACCAGATATTTCCTTTCTTGTCGGCGGCCAAAGTGTAGGGTCGCGCATCGGCGCGCGGCAATGGGAACACCTTGATCTCGCCGTCGCGCAAGCGCCCCAGGAGGTGGCGCCGCAGCAGTCCGAACCAGACAGAACCGTCCGGCGCGGCGGTAAGGCCCGTCAGCCCGCCCCATTCTCCAGGCACCTCGAATTCGGTGAACCTACCTCCAGCGAACTTGCCGATCTTGTTGCTGCGGAACTCGAGAAACCAGGTGTTTCCGGCGTTGTCCACGACTATATCGCTGGGCGAGCTGCCGCGGGTCGGCGCTTCATACTCGGCGATTTCTCCCGCCGCAGAGATCTTCACGATCTGGTTGCCGCTTTGGAGCGTCCCCCACAGGTTGCCTTGCGCGTCCACCGCAACGCCGTAGGGCCCGCCGCGAACCGACTTCGGCACGTTGCGGGCAAACACGCCGTCCTTGAGACGGGTAAACCCATAGCCCGTCCCTTCGGCGAACCAGACCGCGCCGTCGGCCGCGACCGTCAATCGTCCCAGCCGCGCTATGGGCGTACCAAGAGGGAAGGATTTGATTTCGCCGCCTGGCAACATGCGCGAGATCATCGCCCCGGACGCATCGCCGTACCAGGCCGCGCCTTCGGCATCCACCGCGAGCCCGATCGGTTCCACGATCTTTCTGACCGTCGTCAGACGCGCGACCTTGCCGTTCCGGATGACTCCCATCACACCCGCGGAATCGATGGTGAACCACACGGTGCCGTCCGGCGCAATAGCCACCGCCGTCGGAATGTCGGTCGCAAGCGCCATCGGATACTCGACGAAATCTCCGTGCGCGCGCGGCCAAAATCGCCAGAGCAATACCGCAGCGACAACCAAAGTGGCGGCCGCAAGCAGCAACAGATTGCGTTTGGATAGAAACTTCAGGTTCATCGCGCGATTGTCCTTTCAACGGAAACGGGGTGTGGCGTCGCCGTCACGGTAACGCCGCGACAGCCAGCGCGTGGCCGCGACGCCGAGAACGATCAGCAATACGAGAAACGCCAGCCCCCCCGCCAGGCTGAGCGGATCAATTTGCGCCAGCAGCGAGCCACCCTGTTCGGCGCGACGCCACATCTCGCTGTAAGGACTCAGAGAGAAGCCGACGTAAAGCGTCGTCGCGTCGTGGCGATCGCGCAGCAAAGGACCCGCTTCCAGGTGCACCGGCAGCGTACCCTCGATCTGCACCCAGCTCTGCCCGCTGTCTATGCTGCGCAGCACGCCACGATGCGTGCTCAGCACGATGACCCTGCCACTCTCGGCCACGGCGAGGCCACGCACCGAAGTATCTTTTTCCGGCAGCGGCCGGCCATGAGCCTTCCAGTTCTCGCCGGCATCGTCGCTCATCAATACCTGATCGGCCGCCACGCTCCACAGGCGTCGGGCCCGCCCGGAATCTGCAACAAGGGCTTCGATGCGCGCGGCCTTGGATGCGGCACCGCGCATACGCCAGGTCTGCCCGGTGTCGCCGCTCGCCCATACCTTGCCATCGATCACCGCATAGACGGTTTCCGGCGGCCCAACAGTCACGAGCAAAACAGCGACAGGCGCTTCAGGAAGTACCCCTTCGCCCGCGCGCAACCAGTTGCGCCCGCCGTCGTCGCTGGCGAACAGCCCGTGGGCGCCGGCGAGGTAAACGCGCCCGACCGGCGACCCGAGGGCGAACGCTCGCGCTGGCGCCGCGCCCGCCGGCGCCAGCGTGTCCTGCCAGTTGGCACCGTCCGCGTTATGGAAAATCCGGGCTCCGGTGGAGGCGATCCCACTCACCCCGTCCGGAGCAAACGCAACCGCGAATACGGCGCCAGTCAGTACATCGGGGGCTTCGGTCACCCAGTCGCGGCCACCATTCCTCGACCGCAACAGTCGTGCATCGGTGCCGTACAGAAGATGATTGCCATCCTTCGGGTGCACTGCGACCCCGAGGGCGCCGCCGATCAACAGGCCGGCATCGGCGGGAAAACGAGTTGGACGCACCGCTCGCGCGAGGGAA
>JACXTT010014870.1_pt1 | contig 10145 bp, 10 predicted proteins | sample 9270951 | NCBI WGS metagenome assembly JACXTT01 (sample SAMN15532306, study PRJNA645909) | rock metagenome | isolation source: weathered quartz diorite | place: Puerto Rico | collected 2017-06-21
CTTCTTCAAACGATCTAAACGGGCGCAAGCCCAACTTAACTGAAATAGGAAATTGTAATGGCAACTGGCATCGTAAAATGGTTCAATGATTCGAAGGGTTTTGGCTTTATCACCCCTGATGAAGGCGGCGAAGATCTGTTCGCTCACTTCTCGGCGATCCAGTCGAACGGCTTCAAATCGCTGCAAGAGAACCAGCGCGTCTCTTTCGAAGTTACCGCCGGCCCTAAAGGCAAGCAAGCTTCGAACATTCAGGCTATCTAATTAGCATCTGAAGCAACGAACAAAAATCCTCGGTTTCCGGGGATTTTTTTTCGCCCATGGTTATGCAAGATCGTGCATAATTTGCGCTTCGTGCGCTTCTTTTGCTATTCAGCCCGCCAGTAGCCCGCCTGCGTGTAGGTATGCCGCAGAAAATCGACGAAGGCCCGTATCCGCAGCGGCAGGTGCCGCCGCTGGGCGAACACCGCGTAGATATCGTTACCGGGCGCCGCGTGCTGATCCAGCACCGTTCTGAGCCGTCCGGCGCGCAGTTCCGGCCCCACTTCCCACATCGAACGCCACGCCAGGCCCTTGCCGGCGAGTGCCCAGTCGTGCAGCACCTCGCCGTCGTTGCATTGCATGTTGCCGCCCACCTTGATGGTGACCGGTTTGCCATTGTCGATAAACGTCCAGCCGCGCTGGCTGCCTTCGCTGGAGATTGCCAGGCAGTTGTGGCGCGCCAGATCGTCCAGCGCAAGCGGGGTGCCGTAGCGCTTGAAATAGGCGGGCGAGCCCACCAGCACGCGCTGGTTGTCGGCCAGCTTGACGCCGACCAGGCTGGAATCGGACAGGCTGGCAATGCGGATGGCGACGTCCACGCCTTCGCCCACCACGTCGACCAGGCGGTCGTTCAAATTCAAATCGATGGTCAGTTCACGGTGCTCGGCCAGAAAAGAGGGCAGCAGCGGTGCCACGTGCTGGCGGCCGAAGCCGGCCGGCGCCGACACCAGCAGGTGGCCGCTGGCGCGCGCGCTGCGTTCGGCCACGGCCGATTCCGCTTCTTCCAACTCGCCGAGTATTCGCTGGCAATCTTCCAGGAAGGCGGCGCCCTCGTTGGTTAGTGCCAGCCGCCTCGTGGTGCGTTGCAGCAGCTTGACCCCCAGCCGGGCCTCCAGCGCGTCCAGTCGGCGGCCTATCATGGCTGGTGCGATGCCTTCGGCGCGGGCGGCGGCCGACAGGCTGCCCTTGGCGACCACTTCGACGAAGGTGGAGATCTGGCGGAATTGTCCCATAGGGCGAAGCCTCGTTTCGCATTGTGCATTTGTGATAAAAACGCACAGATGAATATATAAAATGTCTCGTTTAGCGTATCTTTGCTGAATATACTGCAACACATCAGCCGGGCCAACGGATGAGTTGTCGAGGCATGCGGCACGCTTGCTGCAACGCCGCAGAAGACCCCTTCTGCAGGCCCGGCAATAACAAACACAAACAACGGAGCGAAACATGACGATCACTACCCCTGCAGGCATGACAATCACCGGCGCCATCGAGCCCGGTTTCGAAACCATCCTCACCCCGGACGCGCTGGCCCTGGTGGCCAAACTGTCGCGCGCCTTCGAACCGCGCCGCCAGGAATTGCTGGCCAAGCGCGCCGCGCTGGCCGCCCGCCTGGACGCCGGAGAGAAGCTGGATTTTCTGGCTGAAACCGCCGCCATCCGCGCCGGCGACTGGAAAATCGCACCGATTCCCGACGCCCTGCAATGTCGCCGCGTGGAAATCACCGGCCCGACCGACCGCAAAATGGTCATCAACGCCCTGAACTCGGGCGCGGATGCCTACATGACCGACTTCGAAGATTCGCAAACGCCGAATTGGCACAACCAGGTCGACGGCCAGATCAACCTGATGGAAGCCATCCGCGGCACCATCACCCTGGAACAGAAGGGCAAGTCATACAAGCTGAACGACAAGATCGCCACCCTGATCGTGCGCCCGCGCGGCTGGCACCTCGATGAAAAGCACGTGACGGTGGACGGCAAGCGCATCTCCGGCGGCATTTTCGATTTTGCCCTGTTCATGTTCCACAACGCCAAGGAACAACTGAAGCGCGGCCTCGGCCCATACTTCTATCTGCCGAAAATCGAATCGCACCTGGAAGCACGCCTGTGGAACGATATTTTCGTCATGACGCAGAACGAGCTGGGCCTGCCGCAGGGCACCATCAAGGCGACCGTGCTGATCGAGACCATCAACGCCGCCTTCGAGATGGATGAGATTCTCTACGAACTGCGCGAACACAGCGCCGGCCTGAACGCGGGCCGCTGGGATTACATTTTCTCGTGCATCAAGAAATTCAAGCTCGACAAGGATTTCTGCCTGGCCGACCGCCCGAAAGTGACGATGACGGCGCCTTTCATGCGTTCGTATGCCTTGCTGCTGCTGAAAACCTGCCACCACCGCGGCGCGCAGGCGATGGGCGGCATGGCCGCACTGATCCCGATCAAGAACGATCCGGAAAAGAACGACATCGCCATGGCCGGCGTGCGCGTCGACAAAGCCCGCGACGCCACCGACGGCTACGACGGCGGCTGGGTCGCCCACCCTGGCCTGGTGCAACTGGCCATGACGGAATTCGTCAACGTTTTGAAAGACAAGCCGAACCAGGTCGAAAAACTGCGCCCCGACGTCGAAGTGACCGCCGCACAACTGCTCGACTTCAAGCCGGAAGCGCCGATCACGGAAGCGGGCCTGCGCTACAACATCAACGTCGGCATCCATTATCTGGGCAGCTGGCTGACCGGCAACGGCTGCGTGCCGATCCACAACCTGATGGAAGATGCCGCCACCGCCGAAATCAGCCGCTCGCAAGTGTGGCAGTGGATTCGTTCGAGCAAGGGCATCCTGGAAGACGGCCGCAAAGTCACCGCCGACATGGTCCGGGCCATGATTCCCGAGGAACTGGCCAAGGTCAAAGTCGATGCGCCGAATGGCGACAACCCAAGCTACGAGCGTGCCGCTTCGATTTTTGAAACCATGGCGACCTCCGACAAGTTCGAAGAGTTTTTGACGCTGCCGCTGTACGAAGAGATTTAATTAGCAGGCGGCAAGAGCATCGGGGTCTGGCACTGCGTGCCTGACCCCATTTTTTTTACTGAGGCAAATTATCCGATGGCCTCGAGCGTCTTCAGCGCCGCCTCATCCAGCACCACGTTCACGGCCGCCACATTCTCCCTCAAATGCCCCACCGACGACGTCCCCGGTATCACCAGCATATTCGGCGACCGCTGCAACAACCACGCCAACGCCACCTGCATCGGCGTCGCATTCAACCGGGCAGCCACCTCGTCGAGCGCCGACGACTGCAAGGGCGAAAATCCCCCCAGCGGAAAGAACGGCACATACGCCACCCGCTGCGCCGCCAGGGCATCGATCAAAGCATCGCCCCCCCGATGCACCAGGTTGTAATGGTTCTGCACGCACACGATCGGCACAATCGCCTGCGCCTCGGCCACCTGCGCCGCCGTCACATTCGACAAGCCGATATGCCGCACCAGCCCCTCGCGTTGCAAGCGGGCCAGCGTGTCGACGCCTTCTGCAATCGACACATCCTCCGGCCCATTCACCCCCGGCGCCCGGAAATTGACCACATCCATGCGCTCCAGCCCCAGGTTGCGCAGATTCGACTGCACGGCCTCGCGCAACTGCACGGGAGAGGCCGCTGGCTGCCAGGACGCATCGTCGCCCCGTAGATAGCCGACCTTGGTCACGATGTGCAAGCCCTCGCGATACGGGTGCAGGGCTTCGCGGATCAGCTGGTTGGTGACATACGGCCCGTAAAAATCGGACGTGTCGATGTGATTGATGCCCAGCTCGACAGCCGCGCGCAACACGGCCAGTGCGGCGGCATGATCTTTCGGCGGTCCGAACACGTGCGGCCCCGCCAATTGCATGGCGCCGTAGCCCATGCGGTTCAACACCAGGTCGCTGTTGGAGGGAGTAAATTGTTCAATCATGGCGCATCCTTCGAAGAAAGTTGAGTGGAGTACGGCAAATGGTAGCGACAAAACATTCGTGTGATAATCCGTCCAATCGCGCACAGGTTGTGCGCCAGGCCGCACAATGAATCGACAATAAACCCGGCAATAAATCCGACAATGAACCTCAACCTCGCCTCCATGGCCGACCTGGCCAGCTTCGCCCTGGTGGCAGCGCATCACGGTTTCCGCCAGGCGGCGCGCGCCAGCGGCCAGTCGGCATCGATGCTCAGCGAAGCGGTGCGCCGCCTGGAACAGCAGCTGGGCCTGCGCCTCTTGCTGCGCACCACCCGCAGCGTGACGCCGACCGAGGCGGGGGCGCTCTTGCTGAGCCGCCTGCGCCCGGCGCTGGCTGACGTGGCCGGCGCCCTCGATGTTCTCAACGATTTACGGGACAGCCCGCGCGGCACCTTGCGCCTGAACGTGCCGGTGATCGCCGCCAGGCTGTTCTTGCCCGACATGATCAACCGCTTCCTGGCCGCTTATCCGCACATCGTGCTCGACCTTGTCGTCGACAACAATTTCGTCGATGTCGTGGCCGGCGGCTTCGATGCCGGCATCCGCTACGGCGAAAGTCTGGCCCAGGATGTCATCGCCGTGCCGATCGGCCCGCGCAGCCAGCGCTACGCGATCGCGGCCTCGCCCGACTATCTGTCTCGGCGCGGCGTGCCGCAGCACCCGCGCGACCTGCTGGAGCACGCCTGCATCCGTATGAAATTTTTAAGTGGCGCCACGGCGCCGTGGGAATTCGAAAAAGACGGCCAGAGCCTTTCGGTGGAGCCGAGCGGGCCGCTGATCGTCACGCCCACTTCCTATGAGCTCGGCGTTTCCAGCGCGATTGCCGGGCACGGCATGATCGGCCTGTTCGAGGAATGCCTGCTACCGTATTTCGCCTCCGGCGAACTGCTTCCCGTGCTGGAAGATTGGTGGCTGCGCTTTCCCGGTCCGTATTTATATTACGCGGGCCGCAAGCATTTGCCCGCGCCCCTGCGCGCTTTCATCGATTTTATCCAGGCTGACCAGCAAGCTTAACGCTGCGCCATGGCCGGCCGCGCCAGGATCTCCGCCAGCGCCGCCTCGTCTATTCTCGCCCCCTGCAGGTAGCGCATCAGCGAATGCACGCGGTCGGCGCCCCAGAACAGCTCGCTGCCCACTTTGAAGGTCGGCACGCCGAACACGCCTTCGGCGATGGCCTGCTCGGTATCGGCCGCCAGCTGCACTTTGACGCCGGCCTGCCTGGCCTGAAAGGCGATGGCGTCGCCGTCCAGTTCGCAATCGGCGGCGACTTGCTTGAGGATGGCGACATCGCTGATGTCGAGACCTTGTTCCCAGGCAGCCGCCATCACCTTCAGCGAAAAACGACGGCGTGCATCGGCTTCCCTGACCGCCAGGCACATGCGCAGCGCTTGCAGGGGATTGAAAGGGTGGCCGGGCGGCGCTTGAAAGGGCAGGCCGGCGCGGGTCGCTTCGCGCAGGACGTCGCGGAATATGTAGCGGCGCTTGGCCTCGACTTCGGCCGGCCCCTTGGTGCCGTTGGCGTTGAGCAGTCCGGCGAACAGCACGGGCTGAAAGGCGATCTCGCCACCGATATCGTCGATCCTACCCAGCGCCTTGCTGGCCAGCCATGCGTAGGGGCTGATCGGATCGAAATAAAAGGTGACGGGGATGGCCGCCATCAGAAGCTGTTCTTCCATTCGCGCAGGGCGGTGAAGCTGGCCAGGGGCGAGGCGCCCGCCGCGACCTTGCCGGCCGCCACCAGGCTGGCGACGATGTCCGGTTCGGTGTAGCGCAAGAATGGATTGGTGGCGTTTTCCAGCGCGATGGTCGACGGCACGGTGGGGATATTCGCCTCGCGCTTGGCGGTGTCGGCGGCAATTCGCGCTTGCAGGGCGGGGCTGGCCGCTTCGACCGCGTTGGCGAAGCGCAGGTTCGACAGGGTGTATTCATGGGCGCAAAACACCAGGGTATCGCCCGGCAAGGCGGCCAGCTTGGCCAGCGAACTCGCCATTTGCGTGGGCGTGCCCTCGAAAATGCGGCCGCAGCCGCCCGCGAACAGGGTGTCGCCGCAAAACAGCCAGTGCTGTTCCGCGCTGAAGTAGGCGATGTGGCCCAGGGTGTGGCCGGGTACGTCGATCACGCGCAGGGCCAGATGGACGCCGGGCACGACGATGGCATCGCCTTCGCCCAGCTTGTCGGTGACGGCGGCGATGTTGTCGTTTCTCGGGCCAAACACGGGCACGCTGGCATGGGCCAACAAGGCAGGAACACCGCCGGTATGGTCAGCGTGATGGTGGGTGAGTAAAATGGCAGTCAGGTTCAGGCCCAATCGACCGAGCGCGGCAAGAATCGGCGCGGCATCGCCCGGATCGACCACGGCGGCATCGACGCCATCGTGGATCAGCCACAGGTAGTTGTCCTTGAAGGCAGGGACGGCAAGAACGGTGAGGGGTGATCGCTGCGGTTCGGACATGGCGGTTTGGCTGTTGGTGTGAATGTTAGCGGTGAAATGTAGGGCAAATTAAGGTTCGAAAACCGGCATGGACAGCGCAGGCTCGCAAAAATCCATTATAGCGCTCGACGGCTGGCTGCAATCGCCGGCCGGCGCCTACGTGCGCGCCTGGGAGCAACAGTGCCTCGACGAACTGACCGCCGACATTTTCGGCTACAACGCGCTGCAGATCGGCCTGCCGCAAATCGACGCCCTGGCCGCCAGCCGCATGCCGAACAAATGGCGCTCGGCCACCCGCACATCCAGTGCCGAGCAGCTGGCCATGGCTGCCGACCCGCGCCAAATCGCCGTCGCCCTCGATTTCGCCGAATTGCCCTTCGCCTCGCAAAGCCTCGATCTGGTGGTGATGCCGCACGTGCTCGAGTTTGCCGCCGAACCGCACCAGGTATTGCGCGAAGTCGAACGGGTCCTGATTCCCGAGGGCCAGTTGATCATCTGCGGCTTCAATCCGGCCAGCCTGTGGGGCGCGCGCCAGGCCATGGGCAAGGTGTTGCGCAGTCCGTATTTGCCTGAAGCGGGCGAATTCATCTCTATGCCGCGCATGAAAGACTGGTTAAAATTGCTCAATCTTGGCGTCAGCCGCAGCCATTTCGGCTGTTACGCGCCGCCTTGCCGCAGCGCCAAGTGGCTCAAACGTTTCGAATTTCTCGAAGACGCCGGCCAGCGCGGCTGGCCCTACCTGGGGGCCGTCTACATGGTGCACGCCATCAAGCGGGTCAAGGGCGGCACCATCATCGGTCCGGCATGGAACAAACGCACGGCGGGCGCGCCGAAAGCGGTGCCGGCCACTAACCGAAAACATAAAGTATCCGAATGAGCAAAGTAGAAATTTTTACCGATGGCGCCTGCAAGGGCAACCCCGGCACCGGCGGCTGGGGCGCCTTGCTGGTGGCCGACGGCCACGAAAAAGAGATTTTCGGCGGAGAACTGAACACGACCAATAACCGCATGGAGTTGCGCGCCGTGATCGAGGCGCTGGGCATCCTCACGCGGCCCTGCGACGTGGTGCTGCATACCGACAGCCAGTATGTGCAAAAGGGGATATCGGAGTGGATACACGGCTGGAAGAAGCGGGGGTGGAAAACGGCGTCGAAGGAACCCGTGAAAAACGAAGATCTGTGGAAAGCGCTGGATCTGGCACAGGCGGAACATAAGGTCGATTGGCGTTGGGTGCGGGGGCATAATGGCCATCCGGGCAATGAGCGGGCGGACGTGCTCGCGAATCGGGGAGTGGAGACTGTCAAACGAAAGTGAAAACCTACTTTCGTTTGGGCTTGATCGGAGAAGCAAGTTTAAAACCGGCTTACCGGCGCAAAACCAGATGGGTAAAAATCACCGGCGGAGCCGGATGATTTTTGGGGGACGCAAACCCGATGCAGATTTGAGTTCGCCTCGGGGATATGAGGCGTTGGGTTGCGAGCTTTATTTATTTTGAAGGAAATTATGCGTCAAATCGTTCTCGATACGGAAACCACGGGATTGAATCCCCGCACGGGCGACCGGGTTATCGAAGTCGGCTGCGTCGAGCTGCATAACCGCATGCTGACCGGTAATAATTTTCACCGTTACATCAATCCCGAGCGCGATTCGGAAGAGGGCGCGCTGGCGGTGCACGGCTTGACCACCGAATTTTTACGGGACAAGCCGAAATTCGCCCAGATCGCCGAGGAGTTGCGCGAGTATATACGTGGCGCCGAAGTGATCATCCACAACGCGCCCTTCGATCTGGGCTTCCTCAACCAGGAATTCAAGCTGCTGGGCCTGCCGACTTTCACCGAGCATTGCAGCGGGGTCATCGACACCCTGGTGCACGCCAAAGAGCTGCATCCGGGCAAGCGCAATTCCCTGGACGCCCTGTGCGACCGCTACGGCGTGTCGAATTCCCACCGCAAGCTGCACGGCGCCTTGCTCGATGCCGAGTTGCTGGCCGACGTCTACCTGTCGATGACGCGCGGGCAGAATTCGCTGTCGATGTACATGGAAGAAGAAGTGGCCAGCGGCGGCGCCCAGCTGGAGGCGGTGCCGCTGGCCGCCATCATGGTGCTGCCGGCGAATGAGGCTGAAAACGCCGAACACGAAGCGCTGCTGGCGGGCCTCGACAAGGCCGTCAAGGGCACCTGCATCTGGCATGCCTACGCCGCCGCTTGATGCATGTCACTTTGTTGTTGGCAGTTTTGCCTGCGGTATGCGATAATTCGCCCCGCTTCGGGAGGTTAGCTCAGGGGTAGAGCACTGCATTCACACTGCAGGGGTCGCAAGTTCGAAACTTGCACTTCCCACCAAATTCGCAGGATATCAATGGCTTACACCAAACAGGTGTAAGCCATTTTTGCGTGTGCGCCCGAAAATAAAAATAAGCGCACGCCCTCTGCGTTCGATCATGACGCCGCCTTACGCCAGGCGATCTTCCGCAATCCCTTGAACTTCATGCCCGCGTGCGCATCGAAGCTTCATGTTCCGTTCACCAGGGATGCTTGCGCACTTGTGTTCCAGGTGCGGCGGGGAGTGGTGTGCCTGGTGCCGGCAATGCTTTGCCGACGGCCGCCGGCCGTTCCACGCTGGTCCAGTCTGTCTCCGAGAGGCACGTCATGACTGTTGCAAAACGTATGCTTGTGCTGCTGTTGCTGCTGCTAGCGGGCTGCGGCCGGGGCGAGCAGGCGGCCAAGGGGCCGCCGCCGCCCCAGGTCTCGGTGGCGCCGGCGCTCGAGCGCGAGATCCAAGAGTTCGACGAGTTCACCGCCCGCCTGGAGGCGCCCGACACGGTGGAGGTGCGCTCGCGCGTGCCTGGCACCCTGATGGCCGTGCATTTTCACGAAGGCCAGCTTGTCAAGAAAGGCGCCTTGCTGTTCACCATCGATGCGCGGCCGTTTGCCGCCGAAGCGGCCCGGGTCGAGGCCCAGCTGGCGGCGGCGCGTACCCAGTCGGAGCAAAGCGCCAGCGAGCTGGCGCGGGCCGACCGGCTGGTGCAGATCAGGGGCGTCAGCCAGCAAGAGATCGACCAGCTGCGGTCGACCGTGCGCACGGCGCAGGCCAATATCAAGGCGCTCGAGGCCGCACTGGCGCAGGCCAAATTGAACGTCGAATTCACCCGCATCGTCGCGCCCGTGTCGGGCCGCACCTCGCGTGCCAACGTCACCGCGGGCAACCTGGTCAGCGTGGGCGATCCGGTGCTCACTTCGGTGGTGTCCAGCGACAAGGTATATGCCTATTTCGATGCCAGCGAGGCGGTCTATCTCAAATACATGCGCGCCGCGCGCGAGGGCACGCGTCCGTCCAGCCGCGATGCGCCGAACGCGGTGTATCTCGGCCTCTCCAACGAGGACGGCTACCCGCATGCCGGCCACATGGATTTCGTCGACAACCGCCTCGATCCGGCAACGGCGTCGATCCGCGGCCGCGCCGTGTTCGACAACAAGGAGGGGCTGTACACGCCTGGCCTGTTCGCCCGCATCAAGCTGGTCGGCAGCGGCAAGTACCGCGCCATCGTCATCTCCGACCGCGCCATCAGTACCGACCAGACCCGCAAGGTGGTGCTGATCGTCGGCAAGAACAACATCGTCGAGCAGCGCGAAGTCAAGACCGGCGCCTTGGTCGATGGCATGCGCGCCGTGGCCGGGGTC
>JACXTT010014871.1_pt1 | contig 10145 bp, 11 predicted proteins | sample 9270951 | NCBI WGS metagenome assembly JACXTT01 (sample SAMN15532306, study PRJNA645909) | rock metagenome | isolation source: weathered quartz diorite | place: Puerto Rico | collected 2017-06-21
TGCGCCTACCCTTGAGCCGGATCCCGCAGACAAATGAGCGAGTACGCTTTTTCCGTGGCGGTACGTACCCAGTACCTGCCCGACCAGTCCGACCCCGAACGCGGGCGCCATGCCTTCGCGTACACCATCACGATCCACAATATCGGCGAAGTCGCGGCGCAGCTGATCTCGCGCCACTGGATCATCACCGACAGCGACAATACCTCGCAGGAGGTCTCTGGCCTCGGCGTGGTCGGCCACCAGCCGCTGCTGAAGCCGGGCGAGCATTTCGAATACACGAGCTGGGCCACGATCTCGACGGGGGTAGGCTCGATGAAGGGCGAATACTTCTGCGTGGCCGAGGACGGCCACCGCTTCGAGGTGCCGATCCCCGAATTCGCGCTGGTGCTGCCGCGCATGCTGCACTGAGGCGCATCGGCCCTCAGCATGCTGCGCCGGGAACCTACTGGCCCGGCTGGCTGTCCTGATCCTGCGCCGGCTTTCGGTCCTGGGTCTGGCGCGACGAGTGGTCGGCGGGGGCACGGGTCGGGCGCGGGTTCTTCTTCGCCGTGCCCATGGTCCAGACCACGATGAAGATCAGCAGCAACAGCGCCACGCCGGCTTCGAGCGCGAACAGCAGCATCGGGTGGGCTTCAAGGAACTCGGACATGATCGGTACGGCGGGCGGCCTTCACGGGCGCCGGCAACGGTGACGATTGACGCCGGGCATTGTAGGGCATCAGCCCCGATCGATGCGCGGAGGCGCTGGACAATACGAACTGACAAGATGGCAATTCCGCATTTCTTTTCCACGTATCCGCGAATGAAAGCCAGCCGCTATGCCGGCGCTCCATGGCGGGGCTGGCTCGCGCTGGCCGCCGGCGCCGCGCTGCTGGCCGGCTGCATGAGTGGGCCGCCACCGCGTATCGAGACCGGCGGTGCGCCCGGCACGACGGCGCCAACGCCGGGCACGCAGAAGGGCCGCCTGCAGGCCGCGGACTGGAATGAAATCAACGGCTGGACGCAGGACGATATGCGCGCCGCCTGGCCCGCGCTGCAGGCAAGCTGCCAGGCGCTGAAGAAGCGAGCCGAATGGAGCCGGGCCTGCGCCGCGGGCCTGATGGTCGACGCCGGCGACCTCGGCGCCATGCGCGCCTACTTCGAAGCCAACTTCCAGCCTTACCGTGTGATCAACGGCGACGGTACCGAGAGCGGCCTGATCACGGGCTACTACGAACCCATCCTGCATGGCTCGCGCACGCGCCAGGGCCAATTCCAGGTTCCGCTGTACCGCAAGCCGGCGCAGATGGCCGGCCGGGCGCTGCCGGCGCGCGCCGAGCTGCTGCAGAATCCGGCCATGCGCGGCAACGAGCTGGTGTGGGTGGACGACGCGGTCGAAGCCGCCTTCCTGCAGATCCAGGGTTCCGGCCGCATCCGGCTGCCCAATGGCACCTTGATGCGCGTGGGCTTTGGCGGCACCAACGACCAGCCGTTCCGCTCGTTCGGCAAGTGGCTGCTCGACCGTGGCGAGATCACGCCGGCGCAGGCAACCATGCAGGGGATCAAGGCGTGGGCGCGGGCCAATCCGTCGCGCGTGGATGAGATGCTCAACGTGAACCCGCGCTTCGTGTTCTTCCGGGAACTGCCGCCGACCAATGACGGCCCGGTCGGGGCGCTGGGCGTGCCGCTGACGGCCGAGCGCTCGATCGCGGTCGATCCGGCCACAATTCCGCTGGGCGTGCCCGTGTTCCTGTCGACCACGCGGCCTCTTTCGACCGAACCGATCGAGCGGCTGATGTTCGCGCAGGACACCGGCAGCGCCATCAAGGGCGGCGTGCGCGCCGACTTCTTCTGGGGCGCCGGCGACGCCGCGGGCGAGACCGCCGGCCGCATGAAGCAGGGCGGCCGCATGTGGGTGCTGATGCCGCGCAGCTGACGCAGCGCGGCGGTTCTTATCGCGGGCGCTGGTCGACGATGCGACGCGCCTTGCCGACCGAGCGCTCGATGCCGCCGGCCGGCAGCACCTCGATGCCGGCGCTGACGCCGATATACGCCTTGATATCGTGGGCCAGCGCGTCGCGCGCGGCCTGCGCCGTCGCCGGTTCGTCGCCGTGGGCACATTCCACGCGCACCGTCAGCATATCCATCGGCCCCTCGCGGGTCAGCACGCACTGGTAGTGGGGCGCCAGTTCCGGGCGCTTCAGGATCAGTTCCTCGATCTGCGACGGGAACACGTTCACGCCGCGCACGATCATCATGTCGTCGGTACGGCCGGTGACCTTTTCCATGCGCCGGAACGCCGCGCGGGCGGTGCCCGGCAGCAGCCGGGTCAGGTCGCGGGTCCGGTAGCGCACCACCGGCATGGCTTCCTTGGTCAGCGAGGTGAACACCAGCTCGCCGAACTCGCCGTCGGGCAGTACCGCGCCGGTGTCCGGGTCGATGATTTCGGGGTAGAAGTGGTCTTCCCAGATGGTCGGGCCGTCCTTGGTTTCGGCGCACTCGTTGGCCACGCCCGGGCCCATCACCTCGGACAGGCCGTAGATATCCACCGCCGAAATGTTCATGCGCTTCTCGATCGCCAGGCGCATTTCCGGCGTCCAGGGCTCGGCGCCGAAGATGCCCACGCGCAGCGAGGTCGTGGCCGGGTCGATGCCCTGGCGCTCGAATTCGTCGGCAATCGCCAGCATGTAGCTCGGCGTGACCATGATGATCTCGGGCTTGAAATCCATGATCAGCTGCACCTGCCGCTCGGTCTGTCCGCCGCCGAACGGGATCGCCGTCAGGCCGGCCTTCTCCACGCCGTAGTGCGCGCCCAGGCCGCCGGTGAACAGGCCGTAGCCGTAGCTGACATGCACCTTGTCGCCGCGCCGCGCGCCGGAGGCCCGAATCGAGCGCGCCATTACGGTGGCCCAGGTGTCGATGTCTTTCAGCGTGTAGCCCACCACCGTCGGTTTGCCCGTGGTGCCGGACGAGGCATGCACGCGCGCGACGCGATCCTGCGGCACGGCGAACATGCCGAACGGGTAGTTGTCGCGCAGGTCCTGCTTGGTGGTGAACGGGAAGCGCGCCAGGTCAGCCAGGGTATGAAGCTGGTCCGGGTGAACGCCGGCCTCGTCGAACTTGCGGCGGTAGACCGGCGAATGCTCGTAGGCGTGATGCAGCGACCACTTCAGGCGTTCGAGCTGCAGTGCCTGCAGTTCGGCGCGGCTGGCGGTCTCGATGGGTTCGAGCGGCAGATCGGTCAGGCGCGTGCTCATATCGTCTCCTGCACGTGGGGCGTTCTCGTCGATGACATCGTCTTGTGCGGGGTCAGGCCGCGGGCCTTACGGGCCTCGTGGATTCGAGGGGCGTCAGGCGCCGCTGTCTGGCGGTACCACGTGTCCCTTGATCTGCGCCGACTTGCCGCGGAACATGGCCACCGCTTCGCCGGCGGCATTGGTCACGCGGATATCGTAGATGCCATGCCGGCCGGACAGCGTTTGCTCGATCGCCTCGGCCGTCAGCACGTCGCCGCCGTGCACGGGTTTCAGGAACTCGATGCTGCAGCCCGCCGCCACTGTATTGATATTGTGGCTATTGCACGCGAAAGCGAAGCTGGAGTCAGCCAGTGTAAACATCAGTCCGCCATGGCAGATGCCGTGGCCATTAAGGAATTCGGGGCGCACCGGCATGGTCAGCCGGGCGTAGCCGGGCCGCACTTCCTGGACCACGATGCCGAGCCAGCGGCTGCAGGTGTCGGCTTCGTACATGGCGGCGGCGGCCGCCTCGGCAAGTGCCTGCGGATCTTTGGTCAAGCGGATCTCCTGTCTTGTGGGGCGGCGCCCGATGGCGCCCGCCGGTCAGCGGCCGGTGAACTTCGGCGCGCGCTTTTCCAGGAAGGCATTGACGCCTTCCGCATAGTCGCCGGATTGCCCGAGCTCGCGCTGCAGGTCCCGCTCAAGGTCGAGCTGCGCATCGAGCGTCGAAGTCGCGCTCGCATACATGGCGCGCTTGATCGCCGCGAGCGCGCGCGTGGGCTGGGCCGCGAGATGCGCGGCGAGCGCCAGCGCCTGCTCGTGCAGCAGCGGATCGTCCATGATTTCCCAGACCAGGCCCCATTTCTCGGCCTCTTCGGCGGTGAGCTTCTCGCCGGTCATGGCCAAGCCCATGGCGCGCGCCATGCCGACGCGCTTGGGCAGCAGCCAGGTGCCGCCCGAGTCGGGCACCAGCCCGATCTTGACGAACGCCTGGATGAAACTGGCCGAACGCGCCGCCAGCACCATGTCGCAGGCCAGCGCCAGGTTGGCGCCGGCACCCGCGGCGGTGCCGTTCACGGCGGCCACCACCGGCAGCGGCAGCGCCTGCAGGCGGCGCACGAGCGGATTGAAATAGCTGTCGATCAGGTCGCCCAGGTCGGTCATCTTGCCGGGCGTGAAGTCCAGGTCGGCGAGATCCTGGCCGGCGCAGAAGCCGCGGCCGGCCCCGGTGAGCAGCAGCGCACGGGCGCCGCCACCTTCCACATGGTCCAGTGCCTGCTGCAGCGCGCCGTGCATCTCGCGCGTGAAACTGTTGAGCTTGTCGGGGCGGTTGAGGGTGACTACGGCCACATTGCCTTGCCATGCCAGCAAGACCGGGCCGGAGTCCATGCTGACCGGCTGGCCAGCGGGCGCGGACATCGGGGGCATTGTTGTCTCCTGCCTTGGTGTTCTCGTCGGACGGTTTTAATTAACCGACCAGTCGGTCGGTGAATGGTAGCATCAAATATCGCATGCGGGTTGTGTCCGCGGCTATCCCGCCTCGCGGAAGGCAAGTGTCGCTGTTTTCACATTGTGCCCCGTGCGCACGGCCGGCGACCGGGGCCTTGCAAGTGGCAACCCATCAAGGTTTGCGCGATTGACGGCGGCCGCCGGCAGGGCGGTGAGGGGTGTCGCTCTATAATCGCGCTGCCACAAACAACCTCAAGCCCGTCGATCTCCGCACCCCGGACACCGACGCGCCGTTCTATTCGCATTGGATATCCCCATGAAGAAATTCGCTGCTTTGCTCCTGATTTCGACCGTCGCGCTGCTTGGCGCGTGCGGCAAGAAGGAATCGGCACCCGCCGCCGGCACGGAGTCGGCTCCGGCCGCGGCAACCACGATCATTGTCGGCCTGGACGACAATTTCCCGCCGATGGGCTTCCGCGACAGCAATAACGAACTCGTCGGCTTCGATATCGACATGGCCAAGGAAGCGAGCCGCCGCCTCGGCATGACGGTCGAGTTCAAGCCAATCGACTGGAGCGCCAAGGAAGCCGAGCTCAACGGCAAGCGCGTGGATGTCCTGTGGAATGGCCTGACCATCACGGACGAGCGCAAGCAGAACATCAGCTTCACCGCGCCCTATATGACGAACCACCAGATCGTGATCGTCGGCGTCAAGTCGCCGGTGAAGACCAAGGCCGATCTGGCCGGCCGCATCGTCGGCGCGCAGGACGGCAGCAGCGCGGTGGATGCGATCAAGAAGGAGGGTCAGGTCGCGGCCAGCCTGAAGGAACTCAAGACCTTCGGCGATAACGTGACGGCCCTGATGGACCTGTCGACCGTCCGCCTCGACGCGATCGTGGTGGACGAAGTGGTGGGCCGCTACCTGATCAGCAAGCGCGCCGGCGAATACCGCGTGCTGGACGAGAACTTCGGCACGGAAGACTACGGAGTCGGCGTGCGCAAGGACGACGGCGAACTGCTCGGCAAGCTCGACAAGACCCTGGCTTCGATGAAGGAAGACGGTACCGCGGCCCGCATCGCCACCCAGTGGTTCGGCGCCGACATCACCAAGTAATTCCGACCCTTTCGCGACGTCCCGCGCCGCCTTGGCGCGGCGTCGCGCCTCATTGCGGTCCGGGCGCAGGCACGGTAGCAACAGTCCCGCGCCTCGGACCCGAACCCGTACCCATTCCATCCGCGCAAGCATGGATTACGTCTTATCTCTTCTGACGCCACTGGCACAGGGTGCGAAAGTCACCCTCACACTGTTCGTCATCACGCTCGCCCTCTCGGTACCGCTGGGGCTGGCGCTGGCGCTCGCGCGCATCTCGAAATGGCCGCTGTTGAGCGGCCTTGTCAACGGCTATATCTGGCTGATGCGCGGCACGCCGCTGATGCTGCAGATGCTGTTCATCTATTTCGCGCTGCCGTTCGTGCCGGTCGTCGGCGTGCGCCTGCCGGACTTTCCCGCCGCGGTGGTGGCGTTCGCGCTGAACTACGCAGCCTATTTCGCGGAGATCTTCCGCGCGGGGATCAAGTCCGTCGATCGCGGCCAGTATGAAGCCAGCAAGGCGCTTGGCATGAACTACTTCCAGACCATGCGGCGCGTCGTGCTGCCGCAGATGGTCAGCCGCGTCCTGCCGCCGGTCAGCAACGAGACCATCACGCTGATCAAGGACACGTCCCTGATCTACGTGCTGGCGCTCAACGATATTCTTCGCACCGCGCGCGGCATCGTGCAGCGCGATTTCACCACCACGCCATTCCTGGTCGCCGCGCTCTTCTATCTGGTGATGACGCTGATCCTGACCTGGTTCTTCCAGCACCTCGAGAAACGCTATGCCAAACATGATGACTGACCCGGCCGCAGCCGGATCCGACCGCGCACCCGGGGTCATGGTCGCGGCGCGGGACATCGTCAAGGCATTCGGGCCGCTGCAGGTCCTGCACGGTGTCTCCCTGACCTTGCGCAAGGGCGATGTCACGGCGGTGATCGGGCCTTCGGGCTCGGGCAAGAGTACCTTGCTGCGCTGTCTCAATCATCTTGAGGTGATCGACCGCGGCACCATCGAGGTCGAAGGCGAGGCGCTGGCAAGCACGGGGCCCGACGGCGCCGCCAAATACGTGCCGGATGCGGAAGTGCGCCGCATCTGTCGCAAGATGGGCATGGTGTTCCAGTCGTTCAACCTGTTCCCGCACATGACGGTGCTGCAGAACATCATCGAGGCGCCGATGACCGTCAAGGGTTTGTCGCGCGATGCCGCGGTGCCCAAGGCCGAGGCGCTGTTGCGCAAGGTCGGCCTGCTGGCCAAGCGGGACAGCTATCCGGCGCGCCTGTCCGGCGGGCAGAAGCAGCGCGTGGCCATCGCGCGGGCGTTGGCGATGGAGCCCGACATCATGCTGTTCGATGAGCCGACATCCGCGCTCGATCCGGAACTGACCGGAGAAGTCCTCCGGACCATGCGGCAACTCGCCGATGAGCATATGACCATGCTCGTGGTCACGCATGAGATGGGCTTCGCACGCGAAGTCGCCAATCATGTCGTGTTCATGGACGAGGGCAGAATCGTCGAGGAAGGGTCGCCCGAGCGCGTGTTCGGCGCACCGGCCCATGCACGTACCCGGGAATTCCTGGCGCACATGCTTTAGTCCGCTAGTCAGCCGCCGCATGAGGATTGCCAGGGGAACGATATTCCCCTGCGATACCCGCTTATTGTCAGGGCGCCCTGGCGCATCCATTCTGGCGCGGCCAGGCGGCTGACTGAATTGCCTCGGCTTCCCCAAAGCCTGCGGGCATACTTGCCTCGTCCGGATCCACCGAAACTCAAGGCTCACTTTGGTTCGGGATGACGCAACACTCCCTACTTCCCCCGGTCGTCTATTTTTGAATACCGACCAATGGCCTGCGCACCGCTCCTACATGCGATCTTTGGGTTGCATTTCGCCGGCTCGGCGATGATCCCGGGGTAAGTCATTTGAATGCAACCAAAATGCATTTCGCATGTCTTTATATCCAAACAAGGGGCGGGCAGACTCAAGCCGCCGGATATTTGGTCCAACACCACCGCCGCAGCTGGAGAGTCAATCTTGCAGAAAGCGAAACTGGCGAACGGGAAATCGAGGCCGCGTGTACTGGTTCTATGCATTGGCGGGCTCGGCGATGTCGTGTGGGCCAGCGCATCCATCGATGCCTTGCGCGAAACCTACGGGAACAATATTGAGATCGATGTGCTGGTGAAGCACCGGTCCGGCGATCTGTTCAGGCACGACCCGCGCATCGCGCGTGTCCTGATCCTGCGCGGTGGCCCCCGGCTTCCGTTGCTGGTGAATCCGCACAAGTGGCGGATACTCTCGCTTGCGCTGCTTCGCTATCCCTATCACCTGATCCTGGACCTGACCATCAACCGGACGGACTTTTTCCCCAGTCTGGGCTGGTTCTTTCCTGCCGCCCGCAAGGTCAAGGTCTACAAGGTGCGTCATGAAGTGGATCCGCCGGACACCCACAGGACGACGGTCATTCAGCGCCTGCTGGCCTATTGCACCCCCGACCATATCGCCCGTCGCGCCATGCCTTCGCTGCGCAGGCCGGATATCGATATCCGCTCACGCTTCGGCCTTGAAGCGCCCTATATCTGCCTGCATACCGGGAACAGCTCGTTCTACCACAACCGGGCAAACATTCGTCTCTGGCCGGTGAGCAGATGGATCGGGTTGCTGGAAGGGTGGTCGCAGTTCTTTCCGCGCCATCAGCCCGTACTGATCGGTACGCCGGCTGAAGCGGAGCATGTCGCGCAGATTGCCGGGAAATTTTCCGATGTCATCAATCTTTGCGGGAGGACTTCCTTGCCGGAAATGATGGCGCTGATCGCCGACTCGGAGTTGCTGATCGGCACGGATACCGGGCCTACCCATGTCGCGGCGGCATTCGGTACCCCAGTCATTGCGATTTTCGGGCCGACGCTGTCGCATGTGACGGGGCCCGCGGGGGATAGCAACCGGTTGCGTATCGTCAAGCCGTCGACGGGCACTCGGATCGAGGACGTGCAGGTGGAGCAGGTCGTCAGTGCTTCTTATGCGTTGATGGCAAACAGCGGGAGTCCTTGCGCGGCAGCGCCGGACGATGGCGTTCGGGACGCCATCGGCAGACAATCGCAGCGAAAGTTGGTCTGGAATCGGGCGGATGGCCTCCCGAACGCAAGCGGCGCGGCGTCGTGATCGCGTTCGCAGCCAATGCAGCCCGCCCCAACACAATCGGGTAACGTGGCAGACTTGCCGCCGGACCAACATTTGATCCGTTTGCAGACAAAGGAGAAGACATGTCGTACGAAAACATCCTGGTGGAAACGCGCGGCCGCGTCGGGCTGGTCACGCTGAACCGCCCGAAAGCCCTGAACGCGCTCAACGACGCGCTGATGGATGAACTGGGCGCCGCGCTGACGGCTTTCGACAAGGATGAGGGCATCGGCGCCATCGTCATTACTGGCAGCGAGAAGGCTTTCGCCGCCGGCGCCGACATCGGCATGATGGCCAAGTACTCGTTCATGGACGTGTACAAGGGCGACTACATCACCCGCAACTGGGAAACCATCCGCAGCATCCGCAAGCCGGTGATCGCGGCCGTGGCGGGCTATGCGCTCGGCGGCGGCTCCGAACTCGCCATGATGTGCGACATCATCATCGCCGCCGAAAATGCGCGGTTTGGCCAACCGGAAGTGAAGCTTGGCACCATGCCCGGCGCCGGTGGCACGCAGCGTATGCCGCGTGCGGTGTCCAAGGCCAAGGCCATGGACCTGTGCCTGAGCGCCCGCATGATGGATGCCGCCGAAGCCGAGCGCGCTGGCCTGGTGTCGCGCGTGGTGCCGGTGGACAAGCTGCTGGACGAAACGCTGGCAGCGGCCGAAACGATCGCTGGCTTCTCGTTGCCGGTGGTCATGATGATCAAGGAGTCGATCAACGCGGCCTACGAGACCACGCTTGCCGAAGGCGTGCGCTTCGAACGCCGGCTGTTCCATTCAACCTTTGCCAGCGAAGACCAGAAGGAAGGGATGACTGCCTTCGTCGAGAAGCGCAGCCCGGACTTCAAGCATCGCTGATAACTTGATAGGGGAATACCCGAGAGATTTTCACGGGTATTCATTATCCCGGTGTCGATAAAGCACGGTATTCCCTTATCGATCAATAGGTTGGATACGCCGGGCGGCATGCATTGCCATGCTGATGTGACAAAGTTGTTGCAACCTCCGCCGAACGGATCTAATATTCGCCCCCTCGCAACACAACGCGGCGCTGCAAGGCAGAGCTGGCAAGGGTTGCGGGGTTGACGGGGTGGTTGGAAGCGAGCAGTTGGCGCGGCTGACCGAAGCAAAAAAAGATTGCTGCCCTGGTTGACGAAACGTAGAAAGTTCTTCATAATCTCTTTTCTCTGCTGCAGACAACGCAGCG
>JACXTT010014872.1_pt1 | contig 10144 bp, 7 predicted proteins | sample 9270951 | NCBI WGS metagenome assembly JACXTT01 (sample SAMN15532306, study PRJNA645909) | rock metagenome | isolation source: weathered quartz diorite | place: Puerto Rico | collected 2017-06-21
CAGGTCGAGCAACACCATCAGCAGCAGACACAGCAAATGGAACAGAGACATATCCAGCAGCAGCAGCACTTGCAGGAAAGGCAGCAACCCGGCAACCGCAACAACCAGCCCAGGCCTCATTGATAACCGGTTCGTGGGCGCGCTTTGGTTTCGCGTGCCGAATCGGCAACCCCGCTTCCGATCGAGCAGGTTCCCAGTGTCATTCCCACCGGCTCCAGCCGGTGGGGAGTGTTATCAAACCACCTAAAGGCTGTTCATTTGCTTGCAGGCACTGGCCCGCCATCGGCAGCCGCCTGCTACCCTGATGTAGAATGGCGCCCGGAGTCAGGACCTGCAAGGAAAAATATGCGGAGGAGAGCATGAACAAGTCGCTGCTAACGGTAGGGGTAGCAATTGCGTTGGTGATTGCGTGGTCCGTCGGGCGAGCGCAGGGACAGCAGGATCAGTCGAAAGGGAAAGTGGTCTTCGTCTCCGCTGATCAGGCAAATTTCCGTGACACGGTCAAGGGGGTCTCCATGGCCGCAATCTGGGGCGACGCCGACAAAGGAGCGCACGCCACATTCACCAAGTTCGTGCCGGGATACGATGCCGGGATGCATACCCACACGAACGATGTTTGGATCGTCGTTGTAAAAGGCGCCTATCTGTACAAGGATGAGGCCGGGGAAAAACGTGTGGGCCCGGGCAGTTTCTTGCGAGTTCCCGGTGGAAAGAAGCATTGGAGTGGAGGCGATCCCAAAGAGGGAGCGCTTTTCTATGAAGAAGGGTCCGGTAAGTTCGACTTGATTCCTGCAAAGTAGGATGCAATTTCATTCCCCACCTTTGGCCGAAATCGGCGGGAGGTGGGGTTTTCGTCCTCAAGCGTAGGAATCGACGTTTGTCGTCGAATCATTCACGCTCACGGACTTGGCGAAACCTGAGAGCGCTGCTCCCTTCAACCGCTGCCTAAAGACCCTCCGATGTTTACTTCCCGCAGCCGGCAAAACGCCGATTCCACCCGTGATACTGCCGCACTTTGGAATGACAATTTCGAACAGGCACTGCCATGAGGCGCCTTCTGGCCGGCTGGCAAGTAGCGTCCTTACCCCCGCCATGGCAGAATGCCACATGCTCAAACCTGCTTTCGCTGGGTTTTTCAGCGTCATGCTTTCTCTCGTACTGCTTCTGTGCGATGGTTCGCTAGCCGCCCAGAACATGCCTCCTGACCTGGACAAGCAACTCGCCCGTGACATCTACAAGGAGTTTGTCGAGATCCAGTCGGGCTACACTACCGGCTCAACTACGCCCGTGGCGGAGGCGGCGGCGGCACGTCTGCGTAGCGCAGGTCTTCCGGATTCCGACATTTTCGTCGGTGGAGCAACTCCGAAGAAGGCGAATCTTGTGGTGCGCTACCGCGGCACTGGCAGTCGAAGACCCCTCCTGCTTCTCGCCCATACCGATGTGGTCGAAGCGAAACCCGAAGACTGGAGCACGGACCCTTTCCAACTGGTCGAGAAAGATGGCTACTTTTACGGGCGTGGCACTTGCGACGACAAAGCGCAAGCGGCGGTCTGGATCGCCACTCTGATTCGCTTTAAACGGGAGGGCTTCAAACCCGACCGCGACATCATCGTGGCGCTCACCGCGGACGAAGAAGGTGGCGGACCTTACAACGGCGTCGATTGGCTGATCAAGAACCAACATGAACTGATCGACGCGGAACTTGCCTTGAACGAGGGCGGCTGGGGAGAATCCGACGGTGAGAAGAAAATCTCCAACAACTTGCAGGTCAGCGAAAAATACGTTATCAATTTTCGCTTTGAGGTGCGCAACAAGGGCGGCCACAGTTCCATCCCCGTGGCGAACAACGCCATCTATCATCTCGCTGGCGCTCTGCAGCGGCTGTCAACCTTCGGCTTCCCGCTAAAAACCAACGATGTGACCGCTGTCTATTTTCAGCAGATGGCGAAAATCGAAACCGGTTCGGCGCGACAGGATCTGGCGAAGACCGCCCAGGGCTCACAGGAGGCCATGCAGCGGATCGCTGCCGGTTCTCCTACCTGGAACGCTACCCTGCGCACCACTTGCGTGGCCACCCAACTGGAAGGCGGTCATGCCGTGAACGCGCTGCCGCAGCTCGCGGCCGCGAGTGTGAATTGCCGGGTGTTGCCGGAAGACTCCGTCGAGTATGTACAGAGCGCGTTGCAGACGGTTGTGGCGGACGATCAGGTGACCATTAAGATCGTGGGCAACCCGGGCAAGGCGTCCGCCTCCCCGATGCGTCCCGACGTCCTCAATGCTGCCACCCGGGTCACCAGCCATCTTTGGCCGGGCGTGCCGGTGGTGCCGACCATGGTCATGGGCGCGACCGACGGACGCTCCCTGCGCGTCGCGGGCATTCCCACCTACGGCATCCAGGGGTTTTTCCTGGACCGCAACGACATTCGCTTTCACGGCCGGGATGAACGCATGAGCGTGCAATCCTTCTATGAAGGACAAATGTTCCTGTATCACCTGGTCAAGATGTTGTCCAAGACGGGGGAATAGGGCGACGATTTTCCCGCTGGTCGGCGCTCCGGACCTACTGAAAGCGGCTGTTCGCAGGCCGCCGGAACGCGCCCATGAAGTCATCCATATCCTGTAAGGTGAACGGTTTGCGCAGGACGGGAGATCCGGTAGTGAAGGCATAGTGCTGGTGGGGGTTCTTCTGCCGCATATCTTCGATAAATTTGGCGCCGCCCGCGCGCGAGCTGCGCAGGAACTTCATGGCGATCAGAACCACATCGTATGGACCCTCATTGCAGTATGCAAGGTATGCTTCGTCGCAGCTTGCCGTTAGCGACGCCTTGTACCCCAACCGGGTGAGCATGACACCCATCACCTTCCGGGCGGTCTCTTCTGCCTCGACGACCAGAATTTTCATGGGGCCCCCTCTAGCGTCTTGGTCGAACTGCGTCTCCCCCCTATTTTACTGGCAGTCCGGACGCGAACGCTGACCCGGCGTCACCAGCGGTGGTGACTATCGTCATCTTGTTCAGAGTTCGATCCTGCTTCAATCTAGTGAAGGCGTAACCAAGGTTTGCGGTGCTGTTCTTCGGGGACGTTTTCTCTCTTTATGAGTGACTCCAAGTATTCCGGCACAGGTGCGGATTGGACGCAACTGCTGACCGATCCGTCGCTGGTAAGTCATCTTGGAGAATTGCTGCAAGTCTATCGCGAGGCGGCTCCAGAAAAGCGCGACCAGGCATTGCTCGATGCCATGCGCAACATCAGGAGCAACCCCGGGTCAAAAGCTGTCGCGTCGAAACCTGCCAGCACCGCACCGGTGGTACCGACCGTTCCGACAGTGCCTGCGCCAGCTCCGCCGCTGGCCACGAGCCCCGCGGCCAGCCCGCCGTTTGAACCCGATATTTTCACCCCTGCTTCCAGCCAGGACCGACGCCGCCACACCCGTATGAAGTGCTTCGTCGCGGTCGAACTGCGCTTGGGTAACTCCACCGTTCCGGTCTGGGGGAATCTCGCCAACACCGGACTGGGTGGATGCTTCGTGGAGACGGCCACACCCGTGCCCTCTGGCGTACCGGTGGAAATCGGCCTTTGGCTGGCCAATGGAAAGATTTGGATCAAGGGTCTGATCCTCACCGGAATCGTTACCAAGAGCAGTCCGTCGTTTGGCGTCCGCATCAAGTTTTCCGAACTCGACCCCACGGAGCGCGAAAACCTGCGGCACTTTCTAAAGTTCGTTGAAAGCACAACCAACGGCTACAACACCGAAAACGGCTATCTCGCACAATTGAAGCGCTAGCATCCCTTCCGCCATCCAATTCAGTAGACACCTGTATTAGACGCTAACTGGCGCAGTCGAAAAGGTCCACCCCGCGCGATCACCCTGGCCGGTGATGGCGAGCGACATGTCGCGCGATAAATTGGTAGACTGGCAGGACACGGTAACGGGAAATTCCCGTGCCTCACCATACGATCAGCAGAGGAAATCGTCGACCTGCGTCGACGGTGACGTGCCCTCGAAAGGGAGGGTTCTCCATGGCAGTGAGCGAACAGACTTTGGCAACCGGCACGCAACTGGATGCGCTATGCATCAATACCATTCGCACTCTCGCGATGGATGCGGTACAGCAGGCGAACTCAGGACACCCGGGCGCGCCGATGGCTCTTGCGCCGGTCACCTACTCGTTGTGGCAGCAAATCCTGCGCTACGATCCCGCCGACCCGGTCTGGCCCAATCGCGACCGATTCGTTCTCTCCAACGGCCATGCCTCTATGTTGCTCTACGCCATGCTCTATCTGGCGGAAGTACGTGGCACGAACCCGGAGTACGAGCGCCTGGGGGAGTTCGCCGTCACCCTGGACGACATCAAGAGATTTCGCCAACTCGACAGCAAAACCCCCGGACACCCCGAATACCGCTGGACAGCCGGGGTAGAAACCACCACCGGTCCTCTCGGCCAGGGCGTGGCCAACAGCGTGGGCATGGCCCTTGCCGGCAAATGGCTGGGGGCGCACTTTAACCAGCCCGGCTTCGAAATCTTTAACTACAACGTGTATGCCGTCTGCGGGGATGGCGACATGATGGAAGGCGTCGCCAGCGAAGCGGCGTCGTTGGCCGGCCACCTCAAACTCCCCAACCTCTGCTGGATCTACGACGAGAATCATGTCACGCTCGACGGTCCCGCCAACGTTTCCTTCACCGAAAACGTGGGCGAGCGCTTTGCGGGGTACGGCTGGAACGTGTTGCACGTTACCGACGCGAATGATTTGGAAATGCTGGCCAAAGCCTACAACGGCTTCCTGCACACCGCCGATCGCCCCACTTTGATCCGGGTCAATAGCCACATCGGTTACGGATCTCCCCACAAACAGGACACCAACGCCGCTCACGGCGAACCCCTCGGCGATGAGGAAGTCAGGCTGGTAAAGAAATTCTACGGCTGGCCCGAGGACAGCAAATTCTTGGTTCCTGACGGAGTGTTGGATCATTTCCGCAACGGAATTGGCAAACGCGGCGGCGACCTGCGCCGCCAGTGGGAAACCTTGTTTGCGGAGTACGGAAAGAAATTCCCTCAACTCGCGGACCAGATCAAACGCATGCAGCATCGCGAACTTCCCGATGGCTGGGAGAAGAGTCTACCTGTGTTCCCGGCCGACGCCAAGGGTCTCGCGACGCGCGAAAGCGCCGGCAAAGTCTTGAACACCGTCGCGGAAAATGTGCCCTGGATGGTCGGCGGCTCGGCCGATCTGGCGGGCTCCGACCGTACCCGCCTAAAATTTGACGGCGCAGGGGATTTCCAGGCCGGCAGCTATGGTGGCCGCAATTTGCACTTCGGGGTGCGCGAACACGCCATGGCTGCGGCTTTAAACGGCATGGCTGTATCCAAGATTCGCGCTTTCGGCGGAACTTTTTTCAACTTTAGCGATTACATGCGCCCCTCGGTTCGACTGGCCTCGCTGATGGAGCTTCCTACCATTTACGTTTTCACCCACGACTCCATCGGCCTGGGCGAGGACGGGCCCACCCACCAGCCGATCGAGCAACTAGCGTCACTGCGCGCTATGCCTGGCCTGATGCTGCTCCGGCCGGCCGACGCCAACGAAGTGGTAGAGGCCTGGAAGGTCGTCATGCAGTTGCAGCACGAACCCGCTGCCATCGTGCTGAGCCGGCAAGCTGTCCCGACGTTTGATCGCTCCAAATATGGTTCTGCATCGGGGGTGGCCAAAGGCGCCTACATCCTGGCCGACGCAGCTGATGGCAAACCGGAAGTCATCTTGCTGGCAACCGGAACCGAAGTCTCGTTGTGCGTCGGTGCCTATGAGCAACTAAAAACCGAAGGCGTCAAAGCCCGCGTAGTCAGCATGCCTTCCTGGAATCTTTTCGAGCATCAAAGCGACGAATACAAGGCCAAAGTTCTGCCGCCCGACGTGAAAGCACGGGTCGCGGTCGAACAGGCGTCCACGTTCGGATGGTCGCAATATGTCGGTCCAACCGGCATCATCATCGGCATGCGCAGGTTCGGCGCTTCGGCACCGATCAAGGATTTGCAAAAGAAGTTCGGGTTCACCACGGAAAACGTAGTCACGGCAGCCCGTAAAGCAATCGGGAAATAACCCTCGTCAGTGGCCCGCGAACGGAGAAGCGAGGACTGACCACTGACAATCAAGAAAAGAGGTCACATGCAACCAGTAGGAGTTTTGGAAACCGCCAAAAAAACTAATCCCCTCAAAGATTTGCTGCAGTTCGGGCAATCCGTATGGTTGGACTACATCCGCCGCGATCTGCTCACCGGCGGCGAGCTGCGTCGACTGATCGAAGAAGATGGCCTTCGCGGCATGACGTCCAACCCCGCCATCTTCGAGAAGGCGATCACGGGCAGCACTCTGTACGCCGATCTGTTGAATTCCCTGCGCTCGCGTACCGATCTTGATGCCAAGGGGCGCTACGAGATCCTTGCCATCCGAGATATTCAGGACGCCGCCGATTTCCTTCGGCCGGTCTATCAGAGCTCGCAGCGGCGCGACGGCTACGTCAGTCTAGAGGTCTCACCCTATCTCGCTCGCGACACCAAGGGCTCCATCGAGGAAGCGCGCAGATTGTGGAAGGCAGTCGGGCGCGAAAACGTCATGATTAAGATTCCCGGCACCGCCGAGGGCATCCCGGCCTTTCAACAAGCCATCAGCGAAGGCATCAATGTCAACGTGACTTTGCTTTTTGCGCAAGACGTCTATGTGAAAGTGGCGGAAGCCTACATCGCCGGCCTGGAACAACTTGCCGCCAAGGGCGGAGACGTCAGCTTGATGGCCAGCGTGGCCAGCTTTTTCATCAGCCGCATCGATTCCGCCGTAGATGCCGTCGTCGATGGCAAGCTCAAGACCTGCAAAGATGCAGGCGAGCAGCAACAGTTGAAGAGCGTGCAGGGCAAAGTCGCGATTGCAAACGGCAAGCAGACCTACCAGAAGTATCAAGCCATTTTCGGCACCGATCGCTGGAAGGCGCTGGCCGCCAAAGGAGCTCAGACGCAACGCGTACTCTGGGCCAGCACCAGTACCAAGAACCCCGCGTACCGTGACGTGATCTACGTCGAGGAAATGATTGGACCAGATACGGTTAACACCATTCCGCCAGCCACCCTCGACGCCTTCCGCGATCACGGCAAGCCGCGCGCTAGCCTGACCGAAGATGTCGCGTCAGCCAAGCGGACCATGGAAACGGTCGCCCAACTCGGCATTTCCATGAAAGAGGTCACCGACAAGCTCACCGACGATGGAGTCCGCCTGTTCGCCGAGGCTTTCGACAAGCTTCTTGAAGCTGTAGAAAAGAGTTCAAAATAGCAATGAGCGCCAAAGCAAGCTTGCAAACTACCAAACTACCGGAGCCTCTGGCTGGCCAGGTCAAGGCGAATATTGAGGACTGGCGTTCCGGCGACAAGGTCCGCCGGTTTTGGCAGCACGACGCCTCGCTCTGGACCAACAAGGACGAAGCCAACTGGATGGGCTGGCTTGATATCACGGCAGATCAGATCGTCCACAGCGAGAAGCTTCGCGCGGCGGTGGTCGACATCAAGAAGGAAAACTTTAGCGACATCCTGCTGCTGGGCATGGGCGGGTCCAGTCTCTGTCCGGATGTGCTCAAGGCGACCTTCGGCAGGATTGCCGGTTTCCCTGAATTGCACGTGCTCGATTCGACCGATCCCGCACAAGTCAAGGCTTTCGAAAAGAGTGTGGATTTAGCGAAGACGTTGTTTATCGTGTCCAGCAAGTCGGGCACCACGCTGGAACCAAACATCTTCAAGCAATATTTTTTCGAGCGCGCGAAACAAACCGTGGGTGCGGACAAAGCCGGCAGTCACTTTATCGCGATCACCGATCCCGGGTCCAAAATGCAGCAGGTGGCCGAAGACGATGGCTTTCGCCACGTTTTTTTTGGACTGGCAAGCATCGGCGGGCGCTATTCCGCGCTGTCGAATTTCGGCGTCGTTCCCGCGGGACTCATGGGTCTGGATTTGAAGCGCTTCCTCGGCCGCACCCAGGAAATGGTCGAGGCCTGTGGCGCTGCGGTACCCGCCGATCAGAATCCAGGCGTTCAACTGGGAATCGTTCTCGGTACTGCCGCCCGCAACGGACGCGACAAGCTCACCATCCTCACTTCGCATGGACTTTCGGCTTTGGGGGCGTGGCTGGAACAACTGGTCGCCGAATCTACTGGCAAACAGGGCAAAGGCATCGTCCCGGTCGACCGCGAAGAAGCGGGTGCACCCGGAGTCTACGGCACAGACCGGGTCTTCGCCTACGTGCGCCTGAGTTCGGACCCGGACAAGACCCAGGACGCCAAAGTTGCGGCCCTCGAACAAGCCGGCCATCCCGTTGTCCGCATCGTGGTTGGCGATGTTTACGATTTGGGTCAGGAATTTTTCCGCTGGGAAATCGCGACCGCCGTCGCTGGCTCCATCATCGGTATCAACCCGTTCAATCAGCCCGACGTCGAAGCCAGCAAGATCGCAACTCGCACTCTAACCACGGAATACGAGAAAACCGGCTCCCTGCCAGCGGAAAAACCCATACTCACCGAGGCCGGGGTCAATTTGTTTACGGATTCCAAAAATGCCGAGGCACTGGCGCGAGCTGCCGGCAGCGATCAATCCCTGGCCGGATATCTTCGCGCGCACCTCGACCGCGCGGGCGCCGGCGATTATTTCGCTGTGCTGGCTTATATTCAGATGAACGCCGGTCATGAAGTATTCTTGCAACAATTGCGCCAAGCGCTGCGCGACAAGAAACGAGTGGCCACCTGTCTGGAATTCGGCCCGCGCTTTCTTCACTCCACAGGACAGGCTTACAAAGGCGGACCCAACAGTGGGGTGATTCTCCAAATCACCTGCGACGATGCTGCCGACTTGCCGGTACCAGAACAGAAATACACGTTCGGCGTGGTCAAAGCGGCGCAGGCCCGGGGGGACTTTCAGGTACTCGCCGAGCGCGGCCGCCGGGCGTTGCGGCTACATTTGGGCAGGGACCTCGCCTCCGGCTTGGCTACCTTGGCAGAGGCGTTCCGTCAGGCCCTGCGTTAAGCTCCCACGGGTATAGTGAACGGGTTTCCGCTGGAACCAAGGCAGTGGCCTGTACAATTTAGAGAAACGATTTAATATGGCAAAGGAGCGGAATATGCGACTGGGAATGGTCGGTCTGGGCAAGATGGGCGCGAACATGACGCGCCGCCTGATGCGCGGCGGACACGAGGTCGTGGTCACCGACCTGAGCAGGGACAACGTCGCCAAAATGGCGGGCGAGGGCGCCATCGCTTCGACCTCGCTCGATGACTTCATCGGCCAGCTGGGCACGCCCCGGATCGCATGGCTCATGGTGCCCGCCGGCGGCCCGACCGAGCAGACCGTACAGGCGCTCGCGCAACGCATGCAACCTGGCGACATTCTCATCGACGGCGGCAATTCCTATTTTAAGGATGACGTGCGCCGTTCCACGCAGCTCAAGACAAAAGGTATTCACTACGTTGACGTGGGCACCAGCGGCGGCGTCTGGGGGCTGGAGCGCGGCTACTGCATGATGATCGGCGGCCCGAAGGATATCGTCCAGCAGCTCGATCCGATTTTCAAAACACTGGCTCCCGGCCGCGGCGATATCCCCCGCACCCCCGGACGCGAGAAGCTCCCCGGCACCGCCGAGGACGGGTACATCCACAGTGGTCCCTCGGGCGCTGGACATTTTGTGAAAATGGTTCACAACGGAATTGAGTATGGATTGATGCAAGCCTACGCCGAAGGCTTCGACATTTTCCGCAATGCCACCAGCCAAGAGGTTCCGGAACAGCATCGCTATGATCTGAACCTGGCTGATATCGCAGAAGTGTGGCGCCGCGGCAGCGTGGTGAGTTCGTGGCTGCTCGATCTCACCGCCATGGCCCTGGCGGAGAATCCCACGCTCTCCGGTTACACCGGTTTCGTACAGGATTCCGGTGAAGGCCGCTGGACCATTCAGGCTGCGATTGACGAAGCCGTTCCAGCGGAGGTTCTCTCGGCAGCGCTCTATACCCGATTCCGCTCGCGCCAGGAACATACCTTCGCCGAGAAAATGCTTTCCGCCATGCGTCAAAAATTCGGGGGACACATCGAACAGGGGCCTGCCGCGAAACCAAAGCCTT
>JACXTT010014873.1_pt1 | contig 10143 bp, 9 predicted proteins | sample 9270951 | NCBI WGS metagenome assembly JACXTT01 (sample SAMN15532306, study PRJNA645909) | rock metagenome | isolation source: weathered quartz diorite | place: Puerto Rico | collected 2017-06-21
GATACCGGCCTGACCATCCACCTGCACAACACCCGCGGCATGGGCCTGGCCAATGCCCTGGCTGCCTGGCAGACCGGCGTGACGCGCTTCGACGCGGCCGCCGGCGGCCTGGGCGGCTGCCCTTACGCCCCCGGTGCCAGCGGCAACGTCAGCACCGAAGACCTGGTCCACATGTTCGACTGCATGGGCGTCGAGACCGGCGTCGGCCTGGGCGCGCTGCTCGACGTGGTGGCCGGCATGCCGGCGCTGGTCGGGCGCGACATCCACAGCCAGCTGCTGAGCGCCGGCCCGCGCCTGCGCACGCACCAGCCGCCGGCCTGGATGGCAGAGCATTTCGCCGGGCAGGCATAGCCGGCACCCAGACAAGAACAACACATCCAACAGATAACGGAGACCCTCATGAAGCAAGCCCTTCAACGCAAGTCCACCATGCCCGCACGGCGCAAGGCCGTAGCCGCCACGCTGGCGGCACTCGGTGTGGCATGGTTCGCGCCCGTCGCCCTGGCGCAGGACGGTACCTATCCCACCCGTCCGGTGACGCTGGTGGTGTCGGCCGCTGCCGGTGGCACCACCGACATCGCGGCGCGCATGATTGCGGAACCGCTGTCCAAGGCGCTCGGCCAGCCGGTGGTGGTGGACAACCGTCCCGGCGGCAACGGCAGCATCGCCGCGCAACTGGTGGCACGGGCCAAGCCGGACGGCTACACGCTGATGCTGCAGTACTCGGGCTTCCACGTGATCACGCCGCTGCTGGTCAAGAACCTGTCGTGGGACCCGGTCAAGGACTTTGCGCCGGTGGCCAACATCCTGTCGGCGCCGCAGGTGCTGGTGGTGCGCCCGAGCCTGCCGGTCAAGTCGCTGAAGGAACTGGTGGCCTACGCCAAGGCCAATCCGGACAAGCTCAACTACGCCTCGTCGGGCAACGGCTCGCTGCAGCACGTATCGACCGAGCTGCTGAACCAGATGGCCGGCACGAAAATCACGCACGTGCCTTACAAGGGCACCGGCCCGGCCATGACCGACCTGCTGGGCGGCTCGGTGGACCTGACCATCACCACGCCGCCGCCGCTGATGGCCCATATCGCCGCCGGCAAGCTGCGTCCGCTGGTGGTGACCAGCAAGACCCGCCTGCCCAGCCTGAAGGACGTGCCGTCGGCGCCCGAGGCCGGCTACCCCGACCTGGACGTGTCGTCATGGTTTGCAATGTACGCACCGGCCGGCACGCCCAAGCCGGTGATCGACAAGCTGACCGGCGAAATCGACAAGATCATGCGCACCGAAGCCTTCCGCAAGAAGGCCGAGGACCTGGGCGCCGAGGCCAAGTACATGAACCCGCAGCAACTGGGGCAGTACCAGAAGGCGGAGCTGGCGCGCTGGGGCAAGGTGATCAAGTCCGCCGACATCCACGCGGAATGATGGCGAGGGCTGAGGCAAGGTGATCGAAAGGTAAGGGCGCTAAGCTGGCGGGTTTGCTAGGTGTTGATACCGATGCGGTGCATCGCACCGTCCGGTATCATCGCAACTTGCCGCACCGCGGCGCGCCCCCCTTCGAGCGCATGTTGCCGCAGCGCCAGTCCACACGGGTAGGAGATCTCGCATGTATAACAAGAAATTCTGGAAGCAATTCCTGATCGCGCTGGCGCTGTTCCTGGCCGGCTGGTTCACCTTCGGCCAGGCGCAGGCGCAGGGCAAGCCCGAGAAGACCAAGGTCACCATCGCGGTGGGCGGCAAGAACCTGTTCTACTACCTGCCGCTGACCATTGCCGAGCGCCTCGGCTACTTCAAGGAAGAAGGGCTGGACGTCGAGATCGTCGACTTCGCCGGCGGTGCCAAGGCGCTGCAGGCAGTGGTGGGCGGCAGCGCCGACGTGGTCTCGGGCGCCTACGAGCACACCATCAACCTGCAGGCCAAGGGCCAGCGCTACCAGGAATTCGTGCTGCAGGGCCGCGCCCCGCAGATCGTGCTGGTGGTGTCGAACAAGACCATGCCCAACTTCAAGTCGATCGCCGACCTGAAGGGCAAGAAGATCGGCGTGACCGCGCCGGGCTCGTCGACCAACATGATGGCCAACTTCGTGCTGGCCAAGGCCGGCCTGAAGCCGTCCGACGTGTCGTTCATCGGCGTGGGCGCCAGCGCCGGCGCGGTGGCGGCGATGCGTTCGGGCCAGATCGATGCGATGGCCAACCTGGACCCGGTGGTGTCGATGCTGACGCAGAAGAACGAAGTGCGCATCGCCTCGGACACCCGCACGCTCAAGGACACCCAGGCTGTGTTCGGCGGCAACATGCCGTCGGGCTGCCTGTATGCGTCGCAGGCGTTTATCCAGCAGAACCCCAACACCACGCAGGCGCTGACCAATGCCATGGTGCGCGCGCTCAAGTGGCTGCAGAAGGCGGGCCCGTCCGATATCGTCAAGACCGTGCCGGAAAGCTACCTGCTGGGTGACCGCGCGCTGTACCTGGCCGCGTGGGACAAGGTCAAGGAAGCGATCTCGCCGGACGGCACCATGCCGGCCGACGGCCCGCGCACCGCGTTCAACGCGCTGAGCCAGTTCGACGCCGAGCTCAAGGGCAAGCCGGTCAAGCTGGAAGAGACCTACACCAACGCCTTCGTGCAGAAGGCCAACGCGAAGTACAAATAAGACCCTCGCCGTCGATGCCATCGGCCCGCTGTCCGCAGCGGGCCTTTGTTTTGAAGCCTTGACGGCCAATCCATCATCACCCGCCCGCGCCGCGTCCCCCGGCGCCGCCACGGCGGGACCGAGACGGTTCACCATGAGCACTCCCGCACTTTCCCTCGACAAGGTCACCTGCACCTTTGTCTCGCGCGATGACCGCAGCCAGCGCTATACCGCGGTCCAGGACGTCACGCTGTCGATCCAGCCCGGCGAATTCGTCTCCGTGGTCGGCCCCACCGGCTGCGGCAAGTCCACGTTGCTGAACGTTGGCGCCGGCCTGCTGGAACCCTCCAGCGGCGAGGTGCGCATGTTCGGCGAACCCCTGCGCGGCATCAACCGGCGCGCCGGCTATATGTTCCAGACCGAGGCGCTGATGCCCTGGCGCAGCGCGCTGGACAACGTCGTCGCCGGCCTGGAGTTCCGCGGCGTGGCGCGCGCCGAGGCCGTGCAGCAGGGCGAAGAATGGCTGCGCCGCGTGGGCCTGGGCGGCTTTGGCGACCGCTACCCGCACCAGCTCTCGGGCGGCATGCGCAAGCGTGTCGCGCTGGCGCAGACGCTGGTGCTGGACCCGGACATCATCCTGATGGACGAACCGTTCTCGGCGCTGGATATCCAGACCCGCCAGCTGATGGAGAACGAGGTGCTGGAGCTGTGGGCCGCCAAGCGCAAGGCCGTGCTCTTCATCACCCACGACCTGGACGAGGCCATCGCCATGAGCGACCGCGTGGTGGTGCTGTCGGCGGGCCCCGGCACGCATCCGATCGGCGAGTTCGAGATCGACCTGCCGCGCCCGCGCGACGTGGCCGAGATCCGCAACCATCCGCGCTTTGTCGAACTGCACGCCGCGATCTGGGACGTGCTGCGCGAAGAAGTGCTCAAGGGCTATGCCCAGCAGCTCAAGGTGGCCTGAGCCTTCCCATCACAACAAGACCTGAATTCACGATGGCATTCCGTAACGACTCCAAGGGCATGCTGCGCGTCTGGCAGCTGCTCGTCCTGGTGGTGATCCTCGGCGTGTGGCATATGGCCACGCGCTCGCAGCAGGTTGCCTTTTTCTTCGGCGAACCGCTGATGGTGGCGCAGCGCATCTGGAGCTGGTTTATCGTCGAGCGCGATATCTACCTGCACCTGGGCGTGACGCTGATCGAAACCGTGCTGGCCTTCGGCATCGGCACGGTGGCGGGGCTGGGCGTGGGCCTGTGGCTGGCGCTGAGCCCGCTGACCTCAGCCATCCTCGACCCCTACGTCAAGGCCATGAACTCGATGCCGCGCGTGATCCTGGCACCGATCTTCGCGGTCTGGTTCGGCCTGGGCATCTGGTCGAAGGTGGCGCTGGCGGTGACGCTGGTGTTCTTTATCGTCTTCTTCAACGTCTACCAGGGCGTCAAGGAAGTGAGCCCGGTGGTGCTGGCCAACGCGCGCATGCTGGGCGCCAACCAGAAGCAGCTGCTGCGCCATGTCTACCTGCCCAGCGCCACCAGCTGGGTGTTCTCGTCGCTGCATACCTCGGTGGGCCTGGCCTTCGTGGGCGCGGTGGTGGGCGAATACCTGGGCTCGGCGCGCGGCGTGGGCTACCTGATCCTGCAGGCCGAAGGCACCTTCGACATCAATACCGTGTTTGCCGGCATCGTGGTGCTGACGGCGTTTGCGCTGGTGCTGGACTGGATGGTCGGCATGGGTGAGAAGCGGCTGATGAAGTGGCAGCCGCAGAGCGGGGAGACGGAGAAGCTTTGAACTGAAGCGCCGAAGCGAAGGGAAGGGCGGCTGCGGCCGCCCTTTTGCTTTGCCGGCAGCGCTCAGTCTGCGGCGCCTGCCTCAGGCGTATCAAAGCAGACCGATACGGTCAGCCCGCCTCCCGGCGTATCCCCCAGCACCACTGCTGCACCATGCAGCCGTGCGATCTCGCGCACGATCGACAGCCCCAGCCCGGTGCCTTCCACGGCCTGCCCGCTCTCGCCGCGATAGAAGCGCCGGAACACGGCATCGCGCTCTGCCGGCGCAATGCCGTGGCCGTTATCGATCACCTGCAGTCGCGGCACGCCGCCGTCCAGCGCCACGCGCACCGTGACCACGGCGCCATGTCCCGCATAGCGGATCGCATTGTCGATCAGGTTGCCCGTCAATTCCTGCAGCAGCTCGGCCTGCCCGGCGACCTCCACCGGCCCTTCCTGCTCGAAGCCCAGGTCGACCTCGCTGCCACGCGCCACCGGCGCCCAGTCCAGTGCCACGCCTTGCGCCAGCGCATCGAGCCGCAGCGGCCTGAGCGTGGGCATATACCCCGCATCAGGCTCCAGTCGCGACAGCGACAGCAGCTGCTGCACGCCCTTGGATGCATTGCGCACGGTGCCGTGCAGCAGCCGCATATGCTCGCGCACGCGTTCGCCGTCGCGCTCGCGCAGTGCCAGCTCGGACTGCGCCTGGATGATCGCCAGCGGCGTCTTGAGCTGGTGCGCGGCATCGGCGAAGAAGCGCTTGCGCGCCTGCACCATGCTGTGGAGCCGGTCCATGTACTGGTTCAGCGCCTGCACCAGCGGCTTCATCTCGGCGGGCAGGTCCTTCTGCTCGATCGGGTCGAGCTGCGTGCCGCGTCGCGCCACAGTGTCGGAGAGCCGGTTCAGCGGCCGCAGCCCGCGCCGCACGCCGAGCCAGACGATGCCCAGCGCCAGCGTCACCAGCATCAGCTCCTGCAGCAGCGAGCCGATCAGGATGTCGCGCGCCACCAGCTGGCGCGGCTCGATGGTCTCGCCCACCAGCACCCACACCAGCCGCGTGCGCGCCGAGCCCACGTCGTGCACCGGCAGCGCCTGGGCCGCCATGCGCAGCGGGTGCTCGCGGAAGATGGTGTCGTAGAACTCGGTGCGGTACAGCCGCAGCGGCGCCTCGGCCGGCATCGGCAGGTCGTCGTAGCCGGTCACGGTGGCGCCGTCCTCGTCGCGGATGCGGTAGAAGATGCGCGGGCCGGCCTGGTCGTCGAAGAGTTCCAGCGCCAGGTTGGGCACGTCGACCTGGAGCCGCCCCTCGCGCAGGCGGATGCCTTCGCGCATCGCGCGCAGCGACGCCTCCAGCGTGCGGTCGAAGGCGATATGCGCGGCCGACATGGCGCGCTCATAGGTCAGCCACGCATCGAAGGCGAGCAGGCCCATCAGCGGCAGCAGCAGCCATAGCGACAGCTGCAGGCGCAGGCTGGGCGCCTGTCGTGGGCGCTTCATGCCACCGGCCGCGCTTCGAGCAGGTAGCCCAGCCCGCGCAGCGTGACGATGGCCACGCCGCTGCCGTCGAGCTTCTTGCGCAGCCGGTGCACATAGATCTCGATCGCGTCCGGGTTGACCGATTCGTCGATGCCGAAGATCTTCTCCGACAGCGCCGCCTTGTTCACCGCGCGGCCATCGCGCAGCAGCAGCACCTCCAGCACGGCGCGCTCGCGCCCGGTCAGCGGCAGCAGCTCGCCGTGCAGCAGGACGGCACGGCTGACGCTGTCGTAGTGCAGCGGGCCGCAGGCGATCTGCGTGCTCTCATGCCCGTGGGCACGGCGGATCAGCGCGCGGGCGCGGGCTTCCAGTTCGGACAGGTCGAAGGGCTTGGCCAGGTAGTCGTCGGCGCCCAGGTCCAGGCCGCGCACGCGGTCTTCGACTGAGCCGTGCGCGGTCAGGATCAGCACCGGCAGCGGGTTGCGGCGCTGGCGCAGGCGGCGCAGCACTTCCAGGCCATCCAGTCCGGGCAGGCCCAGGTCCAGGATCAGCAGCGCGTAGTCCTGCGTGCTGAGCAGGTTGTCGGCGCTGCGGCCGTCGTGCATGCAGTCGACCGTGAAGCCGGCCTGGCCCAGGGCCTGGCTCAGGGAATTGGCCAGCATCACATTGTCTTCGGCAAGCAGGATACGCATGGGGCAGGGCAGTCAGGCGGCAATACAGAAAAACGGCCGGAACGGCCGAGGCCAGACAGATACAGGGAAGTGCGCCCGCTTAGAAGCTAGGGAAACCACCAACCCCGCAGCGGCGCCGCGCCCGCGAAAAGCCTGCATTCCGAAAGCGAACTGAAAGTGCGCGTCCCCTACCATCCGGCCGGCTAACGATTCACACAACAAGCACAAGCAAGGAGATAGCATGAAGCGTACGGCAATGGCATTCGCAGCGATGGGTCTGGCTGCAGCCGGGTCGGCATCCGCCCAATCGAGCGTGACGATGTATGGGCTGGTGGACGCCGGCATCGAATATGTCAGCCACGCGGGCCCGGACGGCTCGGCGGTCAAGCTGACCTCGGGCGGCAAGAACACCTCGCGCTGGGGCATCCGCGGCAGCGAAGACCTGGGCGGCGGCCTGAAGGCGATCTTCGCCCTGGAAAGCGGCATCGCCATCGACACCGGCAAGCTGGACACCGACAACACGCTGTTCGACCGCCGTGCCACGGTGGGCCTGGCAAGCCGCTACGGCCAGGTGGTGCTGGGCCGCACCTTCACCACGACCTACGACTTCATGCTGCCGTTCGACCCGATGGGCTACGCGCCGGCCTATTCGTGGGCGACCTCGTCGACCGCGACCGGCGGCCGCAAGGATGGCCTGTTCTCGCGCGCCTCGAACGCGGTCCGCTACGACGGCAGCTTTGGCGGCCTGAAGCTGGGCGCGACCGTGGCCATGGGCGAAGTGGGGGGGGACTTCAAGAGCTCGTCCAAGTACGCGCTGGGGGTGGGCTACAGCGCCGGCAACTTTGCCGCGGCCGCCACCTGGGACCGCCAGAACGGCGCCGGCAGCAGCACCACGCCGGCCGACAGCACCGACTACATCCAGGGCATCCATGCCGGCGCCAGCTATGACTTCGGCGACCTGAAGCTGTTTGCCGGCTACCGCAACTACAAGCGCACCTTCACCACCGGCGCGGCGACGGACCGCAGCGACATGTACTGGGGCGGCGCCAGCTATGACTTCACGCCGGCCTTCACGCTGTACGGCGCGGTCTACAAGCAGAACATCAAGGGCGGTAATAACGCCGACCCGATCCTGTTCTCGCTGCGCGGCCAGTACGCGCTGTCCAAGCGCACGGCGGCCTACCTGTCGGTGGGCTATGCCGATGCGCGCAACGGGCAGAACGTCAGCGTCTCGCGCGACTTGGTCGGCTTCGCCAACAACCAGACTGGCGTCATGGCCGGCCTGCAGCATCGCTTCTGAGGGAACGGCGGCCTGAATGGCCGGAATGGCCTCATTGGCCTGTTGGGAACTGCCCACCGCCTGGCGCATGGGTGTGCGCCATCCAGGGCGGCTGGCAGCTTGAGGCGCGTTGCCTCAGCCGGGCGCAGGGCGTAGCCGCACGCCTTGCGCCCTTCTTTTACCGGCGGGCAGAGCGCGCCGCCGGCGTGCGTGCCGCTCAGGGCACGATCACGATCTTGCCGGTGACCTTGCGCGCTTCCATGTCCTTGAGCGCCTGTGGGGCCTGCTCCAGCGGATAGCGCGCCGAGATATGCGGGCGAATCTTGCCTTCCTTCATCCAGCCCAGCATCTGCGCCATATTGGCCTGGTTGGCCTTGGGCTCGCGCCGCACGAAGTCGCCCCAGAACACGCCCACCAGCGAGGCGCCCTTGAGCAGCGCCAGGTTCAGCGGCAGCTTGGGGATCTCGCCATTGGCAAAACCCACCACCAGGTAGCGGCCGCGCCAGCCGATCGAACGGAAGGCCGGTTCGGCATAGATGCCGCCCACCGGGTCGTAGATCACGTCCGGGCCCTTGCCGTCGGTCAGCGCCTTGATACGCTCGCGCAGGTCTTCGGTGCTGTAGTTGATCAGCGCGTCGGCGCCGTGCTCCTTGCACACCGCCAGCTTCTCGTCGGTCGAGGCGGCGGCGATCACGCGCGCGCCGATGGCCTTGCCGATCTCGATTGCCGCCAGGCCCACGCCGCCGGCCGCCCCCAGCACCAGCATGGTCTGGCCGGCCTTCAGCTCGCCCCGATCGATGACCGCGTGGTGCGAGGTGCCGTAGGTCAGCGTGAAGGCCGCCGCGGTCTCGAAGTCGATGCCGGGAGGCATCGGCACCACCGACGCCGCCGGCGCTTTGGCCTGGCTGGCGAACGCGCCATTGCCCAGGTAGGCGATCACCTTGTCGCCAGGCTTGACGTGGGTGACGCCTTCGCCCACCGCATTGACCACGCCGGCCAGCTCCGAGCCCGGGCTGAACGGCAGGGCAGGCTTGGCCTGGTATTTGTTCTGGATGATGAGCACATCCGGGAAGTTGACGGCGGCCGCCTTGACGTCAATGACCACTTCGCCCTTGGCCGGCACCAGGTCGGGCAGGGTTTCGATGGTCAGCGAATCGGGCGGGCCCCAGGCTTTGCACAGTACGGCTTTCATCTTGTCTCCGGTGATGTTGGTGGCATTTCACGCCAGTCAAGCTTATGCGGGCGGGCAGGGCAAGTGTAGCGCAGAAATAGCACGGTCGTTCTGTTCCATGCCCAAGCGATGGAGGTGGTTATTTGCGGCCTGCATACAGCGCCAGAAACGTGCTTTCAGGGCGGCGCGCGGGCCGCTTGCGCGCGCGCGCTCAGGTACAATCGCGCCATGCATATCCTTCTCGCCAACGACGACGGTTATCTCGCGCCGGGACTGGCCGTTTTGCATGCCGCGCTCGCGCCGCTGGGCCGGATCACGGTCATCGCGCCGGAGCAGAACCATAGCGGTGCCTCCAACTCCCTGACCCTGCAGCGGCCGCTGTCGATCTACGAAGCGCGCGAAGGCGTGCAAAAAGGTTTTCGCTTCGTCAACGGAACGCCGACCGACTGCGTGCATATCGCGCTGACGGGCCTGCTGGAAGAAAAACCTGACCTGGTGGTGTCCGGCATCAACCAGGGACAGAACATGGGCGAAGACGTGCTGTACTCCGGCACCGTCGCCGCCGCCATCGAGGGCTACCTGCTGGGCATTCCGTCGATCGCCTTCTCGCAGGTGGACAAGGGCTGGGAGCACCTGGACGCCGCGGCACGCGTGGCGCGCACCGTGGTGGAGCGCATCATCGGCACGCCGCCGGCCGAGCCGTTCCTGCTCAACGTCAATATCCCGAACCTGCCGTTCGAACATATCAAGGGCTACCGCGCCACGCGCCTGGGCAAGCGTCATCCGTCGCAGCCGGTGATCACGCAGGTCAATCCGCGCGGCGACACCAACTACTGGATCGGCCCGGCGGGCGATGCGCGCGATGCCAGCGAGGGCACCGATTTCCATGCAACCGCGGCCGGCTATGTCTCGCTCACGCCGTTGCAGCTCGATCTGACGCACCGCGGGCAGCTCGATGCGCTCGACCAGTGGTTGAAGTAGGCCACCGATCCGCAGTGTCGCGCCCCCGATGAGTTCCACGCCCCGTCGCAACAAGTTTCCGCTGCCGCTCGATGCGGTAGTCGAGCGCAAGCCCGCACCGGCCCGCACTGCCGGCATGCCTGCCGTGGGCACGCCGCGACCGGCCGCGCCCACACCCACGCCAGCCAAGCCGGCCA
>JACXTT010014874.1_pt1 | contig 10142 bp, 6 predicted proteins | sample 9270951 | NCBI WGS metagenome assembly JACXTT01 (sample SAMN15532306, study PRJNA645909) | rock metagenome | isolation source: weathered quartz diorite | place: Puerto Rico | collected 2017-06-21
CACCGGAACTTTACCCGTTATTTGACATACTCTCGCCATGATGAACAAAAATTTAGGACGGCGAAGGTCGGTAAATTTGAGGATATAGCAAAGAGAAATTGTATTTTTTTGGCGTTTTCCGCGATTTTCTCCGAATTTAATGCCTTTGGGGCAGTGAGCCGGGTCAGGGGGCGCCTGCGGCGCCCGGGAAATTTTACCACAGAGGACACGGAGGTTTTTTGCACAGAGGGCACAGAGCGTTTGCTTCGTTTTTCCTTTTAAGGGACACTGAGGGGCGCCTGCGGCGCGGTTTGCAAGGCAAACCCTTTGTGTTCCCTTAAAAGGTATTAAAAAGGCCAGGAACTTATAATTAAAAGAGAGTTATAGAAGCAATCAACCCTTTGTGCCCTCTGTGCAAAAAACCTCCGTGTCCTCTGTGGTTAAAGAAAAGGCGCCGAAGGCGCCGTCCGGTTTCGATGGCTAATTAATAATTATTTAATTTCAGGCTTCTAAACAGCCATTACCTTGTAAACCAAAAGGCTGTACATGACTGACTGGAAAAGTATGAAAAAGAAAATCATTGTTCGGGATATCAGCTGGCTTTCCTTCAACGCAAGGGTATTGCAGGAAGCCGCCGACCCCTCGGTACCCCTCAAGGAACGCATTAAATTCCTCGGCATTTTTTCCAATAATATGGACGAGTTTTTCCGGGTGCGGGTGGGCACGCTCCGCCGGATGATTGAACTGGCCGGCAAAAACAACAAGCTGCGGGTAAACATGCACCTGGAAGAAGGCCCGGAAAAAATACTGGAAGACATCCAGATGATCGTTCTGCGCCAGCAAAACGAGTTTAACCGCATCTGGGGAGAGATATTCATAGCGCTGCAGCGTGAAAAGATATTTATCGTCAACGAAAAACAGCTGAATAAAGACCAGCGGCTGTTTGTACAGAAATATTTCGAGGAAGAAGTACGCTCCAATATCATCCCGCTGATGATAGAAAACATACAGCAGTTTCCCAACCTGCGCGATAAATCCATTTACCTGGGCGTGGTGATGTCTAAAAAAGAATCGGCCTATACCCAGAAATACGCGCTCATAGAAATACCCAGCAGGGTGTTGGGCCGCTTTGTGATCCTCCCCTCCCCCCACCCGGACGAACACCATATTATATTACTGGAAGACGTGGTGCGGTTTAACATGCCCTCCATCTTCTCCTATTTCGGCTATACCAAGTTCGACGCCTGGATATTTAAAGTAACCCGCGATGCGGAAATGGATATCGACAACGATGTAAGCACTACGCTGATCCAGAAAATAGAAAAAGGCCTTAAAAACAGGCGCCGCGGCAAACCCGTGCGCTTTGTGTACGATAAGGAAATCGATGCCGGCCTGCTGGAATTCCTGATACGCAAGATGAACATGAGCAAGAAAGACAATTTCATCCCCGGCGGCCGTATCCATAATTTCCGGCATTTTATGGACTTCCCGGATGTATTCAGCAAAAAAAGCCAGCGTAAAAAACCGTTTGTCCATCCCAAGCTGGCTGGCACGCGGCGGGTAACCGATGTGGTGCTGGAAAAAGACATCCTGCTCAGTTTTCCCTATCATTCCTTCAATGCTGTGCTTGATATGCTGCGCGAAGCGGCCATGGACCCCGATGTAACCGCCATCAAGATTGCCTGCTATCGCCTGGCGTCCAATTCAAAAGTCATCAACGCCCTTATCAATGCCCACCGCAACGGCAAACAGGTAACGGTGATGATGGAACTAAAAGCCCGCTTTGACGAAGAGGCCAACCTGGAATGGAAAGAACGCCTGGAAGAAGAAGGCGTGAAGGTATTGATTGGCATACCCGACATGAAAGTGCATGCCAAGCTTTGCCTGATCAAAAAGAAGCTGAATAACAGTACTACCTATTACGGGTTTGTAAGCACCGGCAACCAAAATGAGAAAACGGCCACGCTGTACGGCGACCATTGCCTGCTCACGTCCAACCGCAGCATTATGGCTGATGTCAACAAAGTGTTTCTCTACCTTGAAAAGCCAAAAGAATACGAAAAGCTGCTCAATACCTGCCAGGCGCTGATTCCCTGCCCGGTTAGCCTGCGCATGGAACTGCTCAAGATGATTAACCGGGAAATCATCCTGGCCCAGCGGGGGAAAAAAGCCAGCATTACGCTTAAAATGAACTCGCTCTCGGACGACGAGCTCATTACCACCCTGTATGACGCCGCCCGGGCCGGCGTGGAAATAAGACTGATTGTGCGCGGTATCTTTTGCATGCTCACCCAAAACAAGCATTTTGTAATTCCCATCAAAGCCGTGAGTATCATTGATGAGTACCTGGAGCATGCACGGGTGTTTATCTTCCATAACGGCGGCAAGGAGAAGGTGTTTATATCATCGGCCGACTGGATGGTGCGCAACCTGGATCACCGGGTAGAAGCCACCTGTCCCATATTTGACGAGGATATTAAGAAAGTGTTGAAAACTATTCTGAACATCCAGTTGGATGATAACGTGAAAGCCAGAATTTTGGACAATGGACTGAACAACCAGTATGTGAGGACCAACGGTAAAAGAATCCGCTCGCAGATAGAGATTTATCAATACCTGTTTAGCAAAGTAAATAAACCCGTGACAGAAGAACCGGCCCGGGAGCCGGTTGCCACTGCGGCAGCCCATCTCCCGCCTATTGAAGTACTAAAAACGTTTAAACATTGAGACTGGCAGCTATTGACATTGGAAGTAATGCGGCCCGGCTGCTGATTTCCGATGTGGTGAAAAACAACGAAGGCAAACCCGACTTTAATAAGCTCAACCTGGTGCGCGTGCCCCTGCGCCTGGGCTTCGACGTGTTTGAGAAAAAGGAGATTTCGGCCGAAAAAGAAGCGATGATCCTTAAAACCATCCAGGCCTATAAATGCCTGACCGATGTATACCAGGTAAAATACATCAAGGCCTGCGCCACTTCGGCTATGCGCGATGCCGTGAATGCAAGGGGCATTATTGAACGCATTAAATCGGATACCGGCATTGAAATAAAAGTGATCAGCGGCGAGGAAGAAGCCAGCATTATTTACGAAAACCATATTGCCGAAAAGCTGGACAAAGAGCATTCCTATCTCTATATTGATGTTGGCGGCGGCAGCACCGAGCTCACGTTTTTCAACGAAAACCAGCTGGTGTTTAAAGAGTCGTTTAATATCGGCACCATCCGCCTGCTTAAAAACCAGGTAAAGGACAAACAATGGGATGAGTTGAAGGACTTTTTGCGTGAAAGAACCCGGGGGACCAAAGAAATTGTAGCCATCGGCACCGGCGGTAATATTAATAAAGTGTTTTCTCTTTCCAAAAAGAAAGACGGCAAACCGCTTTCGCTCGAGCTGCTGCGGGATTATCATAAAGAACTCGGGGCGTTTTCGGTATACCAGCGCATGCGGCAATACAACCTGCGGGAAGACAGGGCCGATGTAATTGTACCCGCCCTGCTTATTTATATGAACGTAATGCGCTGGGCCGCTATCAATGAAATTTATGTGCCCAAAATAGGGCTGGTAGACGGGCTGCTACAAACCCTTTACCAGGAAGTAAGACTGAAAGAGCCGGCTATCTGAGATTCCCTACCTTCGTTACCCCAAAAACAACGATCCATGTCTATCCACAAGGATGTAAAAAAGATTACGACCAACACCCTGCAGAAGATGAAGAGCACGGGGGAAAAGATCTCGATGATAACAGCCTATGATTTTTCCTTTGCCCGGATTTTCGATGCAGCAGGCATCGATATTATACTGGTAGGCGATTCTGCCAGCAATGTAATGGCCGGGCATGAAACCACGCTGCCCATTACGCTGGACCAGATGATTTACCATGCCGCTTCGGTAGTGCGGGGCATTGACCGCTGCCTGGTAACGGTGGACCTTCCTTTTGGCGCCTACCAGGGCAATTCAAAAGAAGCGCTGCATTCCACCATACGCATTATGAAAGAAACCGGCGCCCATTCCATTAAGGTGGAAGGCGGCGAGGAGATACTGGAATCGATAAAACGTATTCTTTCGTCGGGTGTGCCCGTCATGGGGCACCTGGGGTTAACGCCCCAGTCTATTTACAAATTCGGCACCTATACCGTCCGGGCCCGGGAAGAAGCCGAGGCGGAGAAACTGAAGCGCGATGCCCTGTTATTGCAGGAAGCAGGCTGTTTTGCCATTGTGCTGGAAAAAATACCGGCGCTGCTGGCCAAAGAAGTGTCGGAAAGTTTATCCATTCCCACCATTGGTATCGGCGCCGGCAAATACTGCAACGGGCAGGTGCTGGTGATGCATGATTTGCTGGGCATCAATACCGAATTCAAACCGCGTTTCCTGCGGCAGTACCTCAACCTGCACGAGCAGGTAACGGGCGCTGTGCAGCGGTATATTGGCGATGTGAAGCAAAATGATTTTCCGAATGATAATGAGCAATACTGAGCTAAGAGTTCAAATGAGAAAAAGAGGCGCTGGGCGCGCTCCCTGCCGCGCAAAAGTCTCCTTTTCCTCTTTTTCTCTTTTAAACTCTTAGCCCCCCGCTCACCGATAAAAAGCCCTCCTTCCTCTATTATATTTTCACCGACCATCCTTGCGGAATAATTTTAGTGCCACCAGTTGCTAACCAGGGGCAGTGTTTGCCGCCAATTAACACCATGACCATCAACAAAAAAATACTACAGGTTATTATTCATATAGCCGTATGGACCGGCTTTCTTTTACTCCCGTTTGTTTCGTTTTCGGGGTCGAAGGAAACGCCGTTTGCCCCGGAGCGAAAAATTCAATACCTCTACTTTATTATCAATTGCTGCCTGATGGGATTTTATTACCTGCATTCGCTGGTACTGATACCCCGCCTGCTGGCAGCCCGGAAAATAGTGCTGTATATACTCAGCATACTGCTGCTGATGGCTTTTTTTGTGTTACTGCCTTACCTGTATTTTCATTTTGTAGAGTTTCCGGCACCACATTTTAGCGGCATCCCGCCGGGCGGCAACCCCGGACCTCCCCCGCACGGTTTTCAGCATCCCAACCAGCACCGGTCGTTTTTCGGGCGCCGCTTCTTTCCCTTTCCTTTTACCGGTGGCATCCTGTTTCTTTTCCTGCTCATACTTATTATCAGCGGCGGCATTAAAGTCATTAACCAGTGGTTCCGCACCGAGCAGCGCAATGAAGAAATTGAACGGGAAAAAGCAGTTACCGAACTGGCGCTGCTAAAATCGCAGATCAATCCCCATTTCTTTTTTAATACGCTGAACAATATTTATTCGCTGGCGGTAACCAATAGCCCCGGCACTGCCGCTGCCGTTATGAAACTGTCGTCCATTATGCGCTATGTGCTGGATGATGCCAAGAACAATTATGTGCCGCTGAATAAAGAATTGCAGTTTGTTGAAAATTATATCGCCCTGCAAAAAGACCGGCTGACCGATAAAGTGGAGCTGCATTTTTCCAGCGAGGGCGATACGGCCGACAAGCAAATAGCCCCCCTGCTGCTGATAGCATTCGTGGAAAACGCCTTTAAATACGGCGTGAGCACGCACCAGGCTTCCGTTATCACCATTGCACTGAAGGTTACCGATGCACACCTGAACTTTGTGGTCACCAACCAGAAATTTGCCACCAACGGCCCGGGATTAAGCAATACCGGTATTGGCCTGCGCAATACCAAAAGAAGGCTGGAACTGTTGTACCCCGGCCACCATTCGCTGCATATAGACGACAATAAAAATGCTTTTCACGTACACCTCATACTCGATCTGATATGATACGCTGCATAATTATAGATGATGAGCCGCTGGCAGGCAAACTGGTAAAAGAATACATCAGCCGGGTGTCTTTCCTGGAACTGGCGGGTGTTTTTACCGATGCCATTGAAGCAAGAAAATTCCTGGAGAAAGAAAAGACAGACCTGCTGTTTCTCGACATACAGATGCCCGATATCAACGGGCTGCAGTTTTATGAATCGCTGCAGGATAAGCCGATGGTTATTTTCACCACCGCTTTCAGCGAATATGCTGTGGAAGGGTTTAATGTAAACGCCGTCGACTACCTGCTGAAACCGTTTGAATACGATCGCTTTGTAAAATCGGTGTACAAGGCCAAGGAATACTATGAATTTTCGCGCAGCCAGGAAGTGCAGCTTACTTCCATCTTTGTAAAATCGGATTACCAGCTGGTAAAAATAAATTTAAAGGATGTATTGCTGATAGAGGGGCTGGACGATTATATCCGCATTCACCTGCCCAACAATAAAACCATCCTCACGCTGATGAGCCTGAAGGCCATTGCCGAAAAGCTGCCGCAGCAGGAATTTGTGCGCATACACCGCTCCTATATTGTACCGCTCAGCAAAATAGAAAAAGTGAGCAGCAAAAAGATTGAAATAGCCGGCAAGGAAGTGCCGGTAGGCATCAGTTATGCCGACGAGTTTTTTAAATTAATCGATAAAAGGACCTCCTGGTAAACTTGTCCCGGGCTTGCCGAAGGGCCATTCCCCGTTAAAAATCTTTTATTCACCTAATAAATTTTCTCTCTCAGGCCATCATGGCTAGTTTTAGGTCATGATACGCTAAGTATCTTTTTTTCATGATCTAGGTAAGGTGCAAGATCCGCGATTAGTAAAAGCTCTGATTTCTATCAGAGCTTTTTTAGTGCCATCAACCATCAACTACCAGCTATCAGCCATCAACTTCCCCGTATCTTTGCGCTCCAAAATAGCACGTATGATCAACGATATCCTGCAGGCCCTGCATATTCAGCCCGTAAACGAAGGCAGTTCTACCGGCAGCCGCCGGCTGAAAGGCAGCGACGCCACCCTCGACTCTTATTCACCCGTGGACGGTAAGCTGATAGCCTCCGTGGGCAGCACCAACAAAAAAAGCTACGATGAAATCGTGACCATTGCCGCCGGCGCCTTTAACGAATGGCGGCAATGGCCGGCCCCCAAACGCGGGGAGGTGGTGCGCCAGGTGGGCGAAGCCCTGCGCCGGGAAAAGGAGACCCTGGGCAGGCTGGTATCGTACGAAATGGGCAAGAGCCTGCAGGAGGGCTATGGCGAGGTACAGGAAATGATCGATATCTGTGATTTTGCCGTGGGCCTGTCGCGCCAGCTGCACGGCCTTACCATGCACAGCGAGCGCCCCGGCCACCGGATGTACGAGCAATACCATCCCCTGGGCATCGTGGGCATCATTTCCGCCTTCAATTTTCCCGTGGCCGTATGGAGCTGGAACAGTATGCTGGCCTGGGTATGTGGCAATGTGTGCATCTGGAAGCCCAGCGAAAAGACCCCGCTCTGCGGCATTGCCTGCCAGCAGATAACGGCGGAGGTATTTAAAAAGAACGGCGTGCCGGAAGGCGTAAGCTGCCTGGTGAGCGGCGGCCGCAGCGTGGGGGAATGGATAAGCCACGACAACCGCATTCCGCTGGTATCGGCCACTGGTTCCACCCGTATGGGTAAGGCCATCGGGGCTGCCGTAGGAGCCCGCCTGGGCCGTAGCCTGCTGGAGCTGGGCGGTAACAACGCCATCATCATTTCAGCGGAGGCCGACCTGGACATGGCGCTGATTGGCTGTGTATTCGGGGCCGTGGGCACAGCCGGGCAACGCTGCACCAGCACCCGCCGGCTTATTATCCATGAAAGCGTGTACGAGGCCTTTAAAACAAAACTGGTAAAGGCCTACGGGCATCTTAACATAGGCAACCCCCTTGACGAAAAAAACCATGTGGGACCGCTGATCGACAAAGACGCGGTGGCCCTGTACAGCTCGGCCATTGAAAAATGCCGGGCCGAAGGCGGGCGTTTTGTAGTGGAAGGCGGCGTACTGGCCGGGCCGGGCTATGAAAGCGGCTGCTACGTAAAACCCTGTATTGCCGAAGCGCAAAACGACTATAGTATTGTACAGCACGAAACCTTTGCCCCGGTACTTTACCTGATGAAATATAAAACAGTGGAAGAAGCCATTACCCTGCAAAACGGGGTGCCGCAGGGCCTCTCGTCCGCCATTATGACGCTCAACCTGCGGGAAGCCGAGCAGTTTTTATCTGCCGCGGGCAGCGACTGCGGCATTGCCAATGTAAATATCGGCACCAGCGGCGCGGAAATAGGCGGGGCTTTTGGCGGGGAGAAGGAAACCGGCGGCGGACGCGAAAGCGGCAGCGATGCCTGGAAAGCCTATATGCGCCGGCAAACCAATACCATTAATTACTCCAATAAGCTGCCCCTGGCCCAGGGAATTAAATTTGACATCGGGTAAACGGAAGGCTTGTAGCTACATCACTACAGGGCAGGGAAAATAACCAGCGGTTTACAAAAAAACACGATAATTTATGCAGGCGGTGTGCGTTTATTAAGGACTTATCCTCAAATTTGTCCGCATCCGCCTGGTTATTCTGTTAAATAATACGCAATACCAGTCTGCCCGGCGAACGGAACAGGGTCCTGCCTCGTCTGAATGGGAAGGGCCCGGAAACCGGTTCCATCTTCAAACAACAAAACGTTTAACTAAATGATGTCAATGATTAAGCATGTAATGGCGGGGGGAGCATTTCTCTTTTTGCTGGGCACAGCATCCGTATCCTTTGCACAGGGCACCAGCGCCAAAGGCGCACCAAAAGGCTGGCACCTGATGGACAAAGAAAAAGATGGGTTTTCCGGTATCAGCCTGGACAAAGCCTATGAATTTGTTCGTTCCAAAAACCTGAAAAGTAAAACCGTAATCGTGGCCGTGATAGACTCCGGCATTGATACCACCCACGAAGATCTGAAAAACATTCTGTGGACCAATCCCAAAGAAATACCGGGCAACGGGATAGATGATGACGGCAACGGGTATGTGGACGATATCCATGGCTGGAATTTCATTGGCGGCAAAGACGGCCGCAACGTAAAAGAAGATTCGTATGAAGGCGCCCGTGTGTACCACAAATACAAGAAAATGTTCAGCGGCACGGTAGATACGGCCAAACTGAGCGCGGAAGATAAAGAACAGTATACCATGTGGATGAAGGCCAAGGAAAAAGTGGAAGGCGATGCCAACGGCGATGGCGGTGTAGACATTGTAATCATGAAAAAAGCGCTGGAAAGCACCCTGAAAAACGACAGCATACTGCGCAAGTCGATGGGCAAGGAAGTGTTTACCGGCAATGAGCTGGACCAGTTTGCCCCGGTTACCCCCGAAGATAAAAAAGCCAAAGGCGGTTTATTATACCTTTTCAAAGCCAATAACATGATGGAAACAACCAACAAGGAATTTGTGGAAGGCTTCCAGGAATATGTTACCGGCGAAGAGCGCAAAAAAGAAGCGGCCGAAAAAGAACCCGATAATTACCGCGGCGATATTGTAAAAGACAATGAAGATGATTTTAGTGATCGCTACTACGGCAATAACGATGTAATGGCAGGCACTCCTTTCCACGGCACCCATGTATCGGGTATTATTGCCGCCGAAAGGGGCAATGGCAAGGGCATTGACGGCATTGCCGACAATGTGCGGATTATGATGATACGTGCCGTACCCGATGGCGATGAGCACGATAAAGATATTGCACTGGCTATCCGCTACGCGGTAGACAATGGCGCGAGAGTGGTGAATATGAGCTTTGGCAAAAGTTTTTCTCCCGGTAAACGCTGGGTAGACGATGCGGTAAAATATGCCGAAAGCCATGGCGTACTGCTGGTACATGCAGCCGGCAATGATGCCGCGAATGTAGACAGCACCGATAATTTTCCCAATCCCCACCTGCGGGCTACGCATATCAAAGCTACCAACTGGATTACCGTTGGCGCCAGCGGCGACCCCAAAGAAGGCGGTTATACGGCCGTGTTTTCCAACTATGGCAAAGAGGATGTAGACGTATTTGCACCGGGCGTAAAAATTTATTCTACCATTCCCGGAGGTAATACCTACGGCAATGCACAGGGTACCAGCATGGCCTGCCCCGTAGTGGTGGGTACAGCGGCTTTCCTGCTGGAATATTTTCCCGGGCTTAGCGCAGAGCAGGTAAAATACTGCCTGGAAAAATCGGCCCAGAGTCCCGGTATGAAAGTGAAAAAACCCGGTACAGACGAACTGGTAGACATGAGTGATATCAGCGTTTCGGGCGGTGTTATCAATGCCTTTGAAGCGGCCA
>JACXTT010014875.1_pt1 | contig 10142 bp, 10 predicted proteins | sample 9270951 | NCBI WGS metagenome assembly JACXTT01 (sample SAMN15532306, study PRJNA645909) | rock metagenome | isolation source: weathered quartz diorite | place: Puerto Rico | collected 2017-06-21
AACATCGCGCGTGGTGGCGTGTGGCGAAAGCTGTAGACGAGCGTGTAGCGTTCACCATCCACTATCGGCGCCACGGCGTGAAAGGAAACTGGCGATACTTCGAATATGAAACCGCTGCCGTGGGCAGGCATTATCTCATCTCTAACATCCTCAGGATCGTGACTGCCAAAGATCATTAGAGCCCCTCCCATGTCAGGATGCCAGCCTGTATTGAGTTGAATGAGGGCGCGATAGGTCTCATTCCCCGACACATAATCACTGTGAACGTTGATCGTTTGCCCTGGGACGAGTTTGTGCGCAGCGACGCTGACCAGATCCAATTCAGCATTGGTACGAAAGCCGCGCCGAATGATGGTGCGCAACGCCTCAATAAATTCAGCCCCAACTAGTTCCGCCAAATCGCCAGGAGGGTGGTTCGCCAACAACCCAAGCTCGTATTGCTCGTAAAAGCTCTCAACCCGGTGACGCCAGGGTGCCTCAGCGCGAAGCCAGTTCAGGACGCGATCGGCCACGGTCGGCGTCAAGGCCTGTTCGATACGAACATGAGGGAAAGGTACGATGCGTCGCACCGCACCGATGGCTTGAGGGCGTATCTCGGAAATGGCAGATTGACTGACGCTCATAGCGAACCAAACGAAAGCCCGAGCAAATCGCCAATCCGCGCCAGTGCCGATGTCTCGGTGCAAACATTGCGCGACGCGTTGGGCATGAGATGCCTGGCTGTCTCCCACTGGGTGGCATTGAGATTCTGCAGGCCATTGATCAGGCGTGTCGCGCACACGGTGGTCAACAGGTCTCGCGGGGACAGTGACGCATAACGCACCGCGTCGCTGTCCAGTATTGGGCGAATGCGAACCGCGCGATCCTTGGACGTGGTGATAATGCTGGTACCGTTCAGCGTGAAGGCGCCGAATACCACTGGCTGAGTGTAGTCCTCGAAACGAAGGAGCTCTCGGCCCGAGCGGGCGTCCCAAACGCGAACCGTGAGGTCATCGGAGCCTGTAACGACGCGCGTATCATCCGGGGACCAGATGGCGAAATTCACTTGGCTTCGGTGTCCGCTAAGCACAAGGATTTGACGCCTCGAACGCAAGTCCCAAATCCGCGCAGTGCCATCGGAACCCGCGCTTACGAGGCGGTTGCCATCGTGAGAAAAATGTGCGTCGTTGACGGCTTCGGTGTGGCCTGCAAGCTGATAGATCTCTTGGAATGTTGATGCGTTCCATACTCGAATGAGATTGTCACCCCCCACTGTGACCGCGAGCGCGCCATCACTTGAAAAGTCCGCGTCCGTCGCCTCTGTTGAACTTTGGTGGAGCACGCCCAATTGCCTGCCGCTGCGCCGGTCCCAAATGCGCGCCGTACCGTCCTGCGAGGCGGTGATTACTTTAGCGCCGTCGGCGCTGATCGCCACTGAGGAGATCTCGCTTGCATGACCGACAAAACGAGCCAATTCGCGCCCATCGTCAACGCTCCAGAGCCGCGCTAAGTGATCGGTTGAGCCGGTTACGACTTCGCCGTCACCTGGTGCAAAGACCGCAGCGATGACGGGATGCTCGCGTGATCCAGTCGCCGCCACTTGAGCGCCTGAGGCCGGGTCAATGACGTGCGCCATGCCATCGCTCGAGGCGACGAGGATATTGCGGCCGGCGTGAGCGGGGATTGCGGAGTAAAGCGTATCGGGGCTGGTGAACACGACCGTTGGATCGAGCGACCAAATGCTGGCGCTGTTATCGCTTGCGCCTACAATGATCGAGGCATCGTCAGTTGAGAAATTTATTGAATTGAGCGGGCCGGAATTGATGCGGTAGCGCGCCAGCTCGCGTCCGGACGCAGCATTCCAGATTCGCGCTGTGCCATCCTGTCCCGCCGTTGCGATGAGAGCACCGCTGTTGGAGAAACGGACGGAGGCTACAGATCCGCTATGACCCTGCAATACGGCGATCTGTCGCCCGCTGGAGACCTCCCAGATTCGTGCGCTATTGTCGGTTGACGCCGTAACCAGGCGTTCACCTTGAGGTGAGAACGCCAGCGAAGCAACCGTGCCAACATGACCTTCGAATCGCCGCAATTCGCGGCCGCTAGCTGCATCCCAAAGGCGCGCAGTATGATCTCTGGAGGCCGTCGCGACGCGTGTGTCATTCGGCGAAAATGTCGCCTCAAGCACGCTGCCGGTATGCCCATTGAGATCGAGCAATCGTCTCCCGCTTGAAGCATCCCAGATCGTCGCACGGTTGTTGCTCTGAGCGGTGACGATCCTCGATCCATTCTTGGAAAATTCCGCCGAATTGAACTCAGCGTCGGCGTCCGCGCGCAGACGCAAAACTTCACGTCCGTCCGACACCGACCAAATCCGTGCAGCCCCATCATCGGAAGCGGTCAACAGTCGCGCGCCGTCTCGCGAGAACTGGCCGAACATGACCCAACCGTTGTGACCGGGCAATGCGCGCACCAATTGCCCTGTCCGGGCGTTCCAGATTCGAGCAACGCCGTCGGCGGAGGCCGTCTCTGCAAGGTTGCCATCTCTTGAAAACGATGCCTGTACAACAATGTCGCGGTGTCCAACCAACCGCAGACGCAACCGCATCGCGTCAATCGCCCGGCGCAATGCATTTTCGGAGGAGCTTGCATCAAAGCCAATGAGCGGGGCGTCGTATCCGCGAATGCCGATGACTGCGTAACGGGCGGCCAAGTCATAATTGCCGTTGTTGGCGGCTTGCTCGGACAGATCGGCGAGAATGATCGAAGCAAGCTGATTTTCGATGCTAGTGATTCTAATTGCACGATAGCCTGTTGCGACAACAATGAGGCCGACCAGTGCCAGGAAGACGCCGGCCAATGTCTGAAACCTGCGTGTCCTACGAACCTGCTCCTTTTCGCGCAGAAGGCGCCGTTGCTCTTCGTCTACCCTTTGTGCTTGAAGCGCGCGGCAGGCGGCTAGGTAGTCGATGAGTATTGGCGTTACGACAGCGGCGAAGTCTCGCCGCCGCAGCAGCTCGTCAGCCTCACTCAAGCGTCCGCCCAGATGATAGAGCCATGCTTCCAGGCGCCCTTGGTGCGTCCACTCATTGGCGGAGCGTCGGACAGATTCAAGTTGAACCAAGTTGCTGCGCTCTTGGGCAATCCAGGAGGCAAGGCTCGGCCATTGTCGCAGGACAACCTCGTGGACGACGTCTGCGGTTTCGTTGTCGCCGTCGCGGCCATCGCCTGGATGAGCAACGAGAAGCCGCTCGTCCACAAAGCACCGGATCAAGGTGCGGCCTGACGGCGATAATTTGGACAGAGCGGCCTGCCGCCGCTTCGGTTGGCTCGTTTCGAGGTCGATTGCGACGAGCGCCGGCACAAATGTTTCGCGCGCCAATTTGAGTGCGCCCTCCATGTCCTTTGGGCAATTGGGCTTTGCCATCACCGCGTTAAGCGCAGCCTCGGCGGCTCGTGAAATTGTGCCAGCGACACCGCCCAAACCCTCGATATAATCGCGAAGGGTTATGCGTCCCTCGGTCCTGCATCGGAGGTGAAGGCGCTCAAGGGTTGCTGCAAGCAGCGGCAGCGAATCCGAAACGCCCAAATCGGCGATCAATTGGTCCGGCAATTCAGGATCGATTTCGAGGGGAGGTCGCGCAAGTTTGGCAGGGCCGGTGATGACCTCACGAAAAGCCGTCGGGGAGAGTGGTGGCAAGCTAAAAGGCAAATGGAGGGCCGGAGAAAAAGACGGCTGTTCTTGGAAATTCGCATAGGCCTCCAGGCGCGTCGCAATAATTACAATGAGGTTCGCGTCGCGCGCCAGCAGGGCGGTGAGAAGCTGAAAGAAAGTTTGAGTTTCGGAAGCGTCGCCGCTGAACAGCTCCTCGCCCTGGTCGACGGCGACGACAATAGCGGGCGGACGCATGTCGAACCCTTCGCCGGCGGCCTCCGACGCGCGCTTTACACGATCCATGACGGGAGCGCGCAGTGCATCGAAAGCTGAAGAGACGGCTTCTGGATTGACCAATGTCTCGCGTGGTGCGGACTGTAGCTTGGCAGAGGCCATCGCCGCAGTCAGCGCAGCAATAAACCCGTTCGACCCAGTGAGGACGCGATCGCCGGGACGCACCACAGGCAGCGGTAAGAAATTGAAGTCGTCGCGATGCAGCCGTGCAAGCAACCCCGCTTTGAGAAACGACGATTTTCCCGATCCGGAGACGCCTAAAATCACGAGCGCTCGTTCGCGCGAACCTTCGCGCATACGCCGCAAAGCATCGAGGCCTTTGGTTATCAGCGTGTCGCGCCCAAAAAAAACGCCCGCATCGACTTCTTCGAGCGCCTCCAATCCGCGATAGGGCGAGCGGGTCTTGTCGCGCTCAGGCGGCCAAGCGAAATGAAGCGGGTCAAGACCGGCGCGCTTAAGCCCGATGAGCAGCCGCTCAAATCCTTCGGACTCGGATTTCGGGTCGGAAATGTCAGCAAGTTGAAAATGCGCGATCAGTTCGGCGGGTAAATCCTGGAGAGGAGTCGGCTCAACGATAACAGGCAATATCTTCTTGCCGAGTTGCACCGCGAGCAGGAATTCGGCGAGGCACCATTTCGATGCGGCCCAAGCAGGGGAGACCAATACAACAATTGCGGCGCATTCTTCGCCGGCACGTCTGAGCTCTTCCTGCCAGCGTTGACCGGGTGCCAAGCCGGTGCGGTCCAGATCTAGGAAGACATCCTTCCAGCCTTCGCGGACGAGCCAATCGCGAATCCGGATCGCGGCATTATTATTTGCGTTTGAATGGCTTATAAAAATTCTAGCCATCAGCGCCCACCCAGCAGCACCGCTGCAAATGCAGGCTAGCGCCTTATCGCGCCCCGGTCGAGCTTACCGCACCGACTTCTCCTTGAATTTGATGGATTTACCGTTGCGCACGTGCGCCGTGAGACTTATCATCGAAGCGGTGGGTTGAATGCGGGGAGGAAGAAATGCCCGGCGACCGCGACCATCTGCATGTCATCACGAGGCTTGTTTGCGCAAGTGCGCTGGGCGCTTCCTTGAGCGCCGCGCTCGGTAGTCCCGCCGCCGCCGAGCCTCCCGCCGCCTCGGCGCCGCTCGCCGTCCGTCAAACTGACCCGCCGTCGACGAGAATTGCCAGCATCCGCGCCGCTGTGGTTGATTTTGTACGATCGGGCCGAATTCTTGAAGACGACGAAACGCTTCAGGAAAGCTTCGACAAGGTCGCGCATGTGAAGTCGCACGATAAGTCGGATCAAGTCACGCTCGATTGACGAGCGACGGGGCAAAGAACGATTCGGGGTGATGGCGCGCGCGCATCATGCAAACGAAGAACGTCACTCCGAAGATTTGGTTTCTCGTCATACAGGCCACGCCGTTCTGTAACATTGATTGCAGCTACTGCTATTTGCCGAACCGCGCTGACAAGAGCACAATCTCCTTCGAAACGCTTGAACGGCTCTTCGCTTCCGTCTTTGAATCGGGATTCGCCAGCAAGAGCATGACCGTGCTGTGGCACGCAGGCGAACCATTGCTCCTAAAGCCGGAGTTCTATGAACGGGCATTTGAGTTGATCGCCGGACTCACGCCGCCCGGAACAACAGTGCGTCAAAGCATCAACACGAATGGCATGCTCATTGATGAGCGGTGGTGCAACTTCTTCAAAGCCCAAAAGGTTATGCTCGGCGTCAGCATCGATGGGCCGAAGGAAATTCATGACTCTAATCGCGTAACGCGTGCGGGCGTCGGCACGTTTGACCAGACAATCGCGGGAATGAGAATGCTGCGCGCCAACGGCGTGCCATTCTACGTCATCAGCGTGCTCACCAACGCCTCACTTTCGAAACCTCGTGAGTTGTTCGATTTCTACGTCGCCGAAGGTGTCAAACACGTCTGCTTCAATGTTGAGGAAAGAGAGGGGGTTAATACGAAGAGGCCTATGGTGGGCCCAGATGAAGAAATGGCCTACGACGCCTTCCTGAGATCATTCTGGCAATTGGTGACCGCGGCAGGTCATCCCATCACTGTGCGCGAATTTGAGGGGATGCTGCGCGAATTGACTTGGCGTCCAGGCGTCACGCGGCCGCGAACCTTGGTTGAGCCATTCGGCCATCTGAATGTCGATGTGCGCGGAAATATTTACACCTTCGCGCCTGAGCTCATGGGCATGAAGTCGGCGCAATATAGCGATTTTATCATTGGAAACGTGATGCGCCACTCCCTGTCAGAATGTCTCGCATCGGAATCGCTGCGCAAACAGCTTGTTGACATTCAAGAGGGCGTTCAGCTTTGCAGGAGCAGTTGCGACTATTTTGAGGTCTGTGGCGGCGGCTCCCCAGCGAACAAGTTCAGCGAGAACGGCGCCTTTGCGACGACGGAGACGATGTTTTGCCGTATGTCGAAGAAGGTGGTGGCGAATGTGGTGCTCGATGCTTTCGAAAGCGCGTCAGCCGCGGACACTGCCGCCGAGCTCCAGGTAGACTTGCCCTACTGATCGAGACACGCGGAGGCGGCCTTGCTCGAGATCGGTTCCTCTGACGGCTTCGTGCTGGGGGACGCGAGCGTAACTCTCCTAGCGCCACAGCCAGACATGATCTTTGAAGGGCGTATCGCGCTCAGCGAAGGAAGCGTTCTCGCCCGTGAAGCCGATTCCGAAGGGCCTCGGCGCTCGCCAAGCGCAAACGGGACGCCGCGGATGGGCCGCTATCGAGAAGGCAGTCGCGTGCCGGCGATGACTTGGCGCGCACCATCAGCGCAGGAGGCACGCGCTTTGTGGTCGGCGCGCCCCTTCAGATCCGACAGGACCGTCGGCATTGTGCGTCTCTTCAATGGTGACATGTGGACTGACAATCCAGCAATCCCTGCGTTGAACACTGGGAAGTTGAACTCTGACGGAGCTCTGGAGCCCTGGGTTTTGCGCCGCGTTGCTAGCGTTTGTGACATGAGCGGCCCCCTCTCCGCCGTACGCGTCGTGGCAAACCCGCCTCATTCGGTCTCCACGACATTTGTCGGCGATGAGTGCCTCGGCCTTCATGTCGACGACGGCGCAGGTGTGCCAATTCGCGAATTGCCCTTCGCTTACAATCGCATCAGTGTAAATGTCGGACCGGGAGATCGTTTCTTTGTATTTGTCAATCTGACGGTTGCCGACATGGCGCGGCTCGTGGACATCCCTGTTGTCAGCGCGTCGTTTTCGCCAGGGGAGGCTGATGCGATCGGTCAAAAATTCCTAAGTGCTCGCCCGCGATATCCAGTCGTTAGGTTGCGTGTTCGCCCCGGAGAGGCCTACGTGGCACCTACAGAGAACCTCCTTCACGACGGGCAGACATCTTCTAGTCCCTGCAAGCACTTGACCTTTACCGGCAACTTTCATTTGCGAGGATGGGAGTGAAGCCGGCGGTGTGGCTTGCCGAGTTCGACTCATAAAGGTGATCGGTTTCGAGGCGCGCTTGCTACATGAGGAGGCGCTAGCCAGGGCGCGGATCGTCTACAAAGGCAAGTGGCGCGTATTCGCCGGTATGAACAATCTCGCGATTGCACTTTTGTTCTTGGTCGAACGCGAGAGACCAGGTAACTCTACCGTGAAGCCATCCAGAGCATTACTGCGTCGCTCGGTTCTGAGCATTATCTGACGAAAAGATTCGTGGAGACATTGAAGGGACCGGCGATCTTCCAGAAGCGCCGCGAAGTGATGTTGAGGCGGATGGCGCTGCCTCTGCTAACCGTTGGCGTCGTCGTGCTCGGAGGAGTTTTTCTAAGCTTGCTTATGCACTGGATCGGGTGATGCTGACCTGGAGGAAATGTTCCGTCCCCTCCCCGCGAAGCGGTGGCAGCTGCGAATCGGTCGCCGCAAGGGATAGTGAGACCCACTCAGCGCCTCTTCTTTATGCGAAGCTTTACACCGGGCTGATCGCCATTGGTGAACTCGACACCAGCCTTGATCAGCGCCTTTTCGACTGCGTTGATCGTCGCGGCGCGTCCAGTAAGTAGCGGTCCATCTTGGCCTTCGAGCCGTTTCACTGTTTCGACCGATACACCCGCGGCTGCGGCCAGTTCTGCCTGCTCAAGACGCAACATCGCGCGGGCGGCCCTGATCTGCTCGGCAGTGAGCATTGACACCTCAAGCAACAAAATAGACACGTCAAGTGTTGACACGTGGCGCGGCGATACTTACCCTCCAGGTGTCAAGACAGCCGTATCAGTATTTGGCTACTGGGGCCAGCGGGGCCTATGCCCTGTCAAACATGGAGGCGCGCCGCTTGTCGAGTATCTCCCGTCGCAAGGTGATCGCTGGCGCAGCCGTCGCACCTTTGACGCTGAGTTCAATCGCCCAAGCAGTCCCGGGTAGGAGGGAGCTACCGCGGTGCGCACTGCCAATTGCGCCGGGACTAGGATCCGATCCGGTGTTGGCGCGGACGGAGGCGTGGATCGCGGAACGTGACGCCATCGACGCGATGATGGGGGAGTGGCAGGATTTGGAAGCAGCGCTGTGCGAGACGGTCAAGACGTCGGCGATCACGCTAACTCAGGCTTATCGCTGTGGTCTGCCGGAAGCACGGGCGATGCGGGCGCTCGATCGGAAGATCAAGACTGGCCTCCGGTGTCTCGAACGCAAGGCGCGAACGATTGTGCTCATTCGTCCGATGTCGGCGGAGGGCGCCCTCGCCAAGATCCGGATGGGCCTGAGAATTCAGGGGCCTTACGATTGGGAGGACTATGCTTTTGCCCTGGCGCAGGATGGGTGTGAGCAGCTGGCGATAATCCTTAAACAATGTGGAGCCTCAGGAAACGCGTCCTGACAGTTCCCCGACATGCATTTTGTCGATCGCTCATTTTCCGTATCGCCCCTGTGCCCTGCTGCGCCGCCTCCGCGCGCCTAAACGACTGATCGCCCAGATTCGCCTGACAGGTTGTCAAGAGGCACAATCAGGCCCGATGACCAATCGCAATTGTCGGGAACTGTTGCTGTGGATAACTCAGAAGGAGCTAATCATGAGCAGCATCCAACAGCAGCGTACCAATCGACTTCTAACACGCCAGCAAGCAGCCAAGTTCTTGACGGAGTTGGGTCTCATTATGTCTACGCAGACGTTGGCGCGGTTTTTTTGCGAGAAGAAGGGACCGCCCTGTATGACAGTGGCGCGGCGCGCCATGTATAAGGAAGCGGACCTCGTCGAATACATGCACGAGCAATGCAACGCGCCACGTAAGTCGTCGTCCGAGCCACTACGTCCCGCCGCCGCCGAAGACTTGCCGATGCCCGCCAATGACCCCCATTCGCGGGGCCACTAAGCCGCTCATCATGAATGTCCAAGATCCGCCGAAGCGCGAAGGTGAAGGGAAGCGCCATGTCATCCGAAGACACGGCCTGTGTTCGATGGCTTCACGGCGAACGCCCGATCGAGGGCGCGCGATGGCGAAGACCAGCTCTTCTAGCCGCCGCAATCGAGACGTCTCATGAGTCGACCCTTGCCGTTTGATTGCCCACGCGGCCTCAACCGATTGGAAGCCGCTCGATACGTAGGCATCTCACCGACGACTTTTGACAAGCTCGTCGCCGACGGAAGAATGCCCAGACCGAAGGAGATCGGCTCGCGGCGTGTGTATGACCGCGCACTACTCGACAGCGCATTCGACGCGCTGGGCGAACTGGATGTCGACCTGGTGGCCGCCAACGAGTGGGATAGCCAGGCGCTTTTGCGATGATCACGCTCCGGTATGTAGACCGCTTCAAGGACCGCCACGGGACGTGGCGCTATTACTTTCGGCGCGCCGGCAAGAGGGTGCCCCTACCGGGGCGGCCGGGCGAGACGTCGTTCATGAGCGCCTATCAGTTGGCGTGCGCCTCCTTCGGTGCAATTAAGGGCAGTATCACTGCGGCTACCAATTCGGTGGATGTAGTTGCTGCAGCTTACTACCGCTCGCCTAATTTTCTTTCGCTCAACAGGAGCACCCAAACCACCTACAGGCGCGAGATCGAGCGCTGGCGGCAGGCTAACGGCGCCAAGTCCATCACGCGATTGGAGCGGCGTCACATCAAGGAGCAGATGACCGAACGGTTCGAAGCAGGGGGGCCGGAGGCGGCGAACAATTTGCTGCGCGTCATTCGCATCCTGTGTGGCTATGCCGTCGAACTCGATTTGCGTCGCGACAATCCAGCCCTCGGCATCAA
>JACXTT010014876.1_pt1 | contig 10142 bp, 5 predicted proteins | sample 9270951 | NCBI WGS metagenome assembly JACXTT01 (sample SAMN15532306, study PRJNA645909) | rock metagenome | isolation source: weathered quartz diorite | place: Puerto Rico | collected 2017-06-21
GACCGGCAGTGGCGGCAATATCATCCTCACGTCCGGTGCAAGCGGCGCTTCAGGTACAGCGGGATATATTCAAGTTCTGGCAGGAGATTCAACTACCGCAGCAGCCGGAGGATATGTTCAACTGAAAGGTGGAACCTACGGTGGGGCTGGAAGCTCAGAACTCCTTTTGAGTAAAAGTAATTCTCTTACGACAGGTTCAGTTCTTCTGCGATCAGGACCCGGAAATGGCATAGCTGGTGCGAGTGGTACAGTCACCGTTCAATCCTCTGATAGCGGTGTCGGCATGAACTCAAGTGCCGGGACTGTTTCAATTCTTGGCGGAAATGGCGACGGCACTGGCAGTGGCGGAGCCATCAATATCACTGCAGGTAACGGAGGTGCCACGAACGTGGCTGGATCAAACATTGTTCTCAACGGTGGAGCAAAGGGTGGTACGGCTGCTGATGGTAATGTTATCCTAGCAAATACGCGCGGCAATGTCGGCATCGGAACCACAACGCCAACATCGACATTATCAGTGAATGGAAACATAAGCGCAGTTGGTGGGATTACTTTAAATCCGGGGACGACGACAAATCTTATTATTAACAAAGACTCTAATCTATCTGGCGGATATACGGCTTTTGGCGATATCCGCTTCGGGGCAGGCAGAGGTTATGATCTCATTTTTCAAACAGGCGGATCAAATCACGCTATAATTCACGGCGGCCAAGATGCTTCTACAAATAGCATGCTTTCATTTTCAACGGACGTCGAAGCCATACGCATCAATTCCGCTGGAAATGTCGGAATCGGAACTGCAACTCCAAATGCACTTCTAGATGTTAACGGTACGATGCGAGTTTCGCAAATTTGCGACTCTACAGGTGCAAACTGCAAAACAGTTTCAGGTGGCTGGAATGCAACTGCTGGCTTATCTGCAATTACAGCCGCAACGGGTACAGATACCATTGATAACACCAACTACGCACAAACCTGGAATTGGTCGACAGCGACGACACAAAATCCAATGAGCTTAACCGCGAACGCACTTACGACCGGTACGATTTTAAATGTGACCAGCTCAGATGCTTCTCTTAATTCCACAAATGGATTATTAAACGTCGCCAATACGGGTGCCTCAACAAATGGTTTGGTCGCAAGAATTCAATCCAACTCCACCGCTGGCTCTGGACTAACAGTTCTGGCCAACGGCAATGTCGGTATTGGCACCACCATTCCGAATGGCCAGCTTTCTGTCGAAAGTGGGAACTCGGGCGGACCCGGTGGAAATATTTTGATTCGAAATACCAGCGAAACTGTCAACAGCTCTGCTACTCTGAAATTCAAAACGACATTTGATAATTCTGACTTCTATCAAAAAGGTTCTATCGCCTATGTTTCAACCGGAGGCTACGGAAAAGGCGATATGTATTTCATGCAAAACTCTGCAGCCGATGCGAGCAATGCAACACTGGCCAACGCAGTGATGGTCATCGCGAACACCGGTAAAGTTGGTATCGGCAACACCAATCCTGCCACATCTCTTGATGTGACCGGCAAAATAAACGCATCAACGAGTGCGACAAGTGGTAACGTTATCACAGCAACAAATTCTGATACGGGTGCTGATCTCACTTATGGTGTTTACGCAAGTACGGCCAGCACAGCGACCGGTACCAGCGGAGTGTATGGTTTAGCTTCAGGCAGCGGCGGATATGTCGCAGGTGTCGTCGGCTATGCGAGTGCAACTGGAGGATACGGTACTGGTGTCGCTGGAAAAACCGAAGCCCAATCAGGAATCGGTGTTTCGGGCATAGCAAACTATCAGTGGTCCGGCTACACCAGCTTTGGTGGAGACTTCGAGGCCAATGGACCTGACAGCTACGGAGTTTTGGCAAGAAATAATTCAACATCTGGAAACTCAATCGCCCTCTATACGACTTCTCCTAACAATGCTTCAGGCTACGCTCTCTACTCAGCGTCTGGCCAAAATTATTTTGCCGGAAAAGTCGGAGTCGGCACCGCCAGTCCAAGTGAAAAACTCACGGTCGCTGGAAATATCAATACAAGCACCGGGCAACTTTACGCAGGTTCACAAACTTCATCGGCGGCCTCACCACTGACATTTGATGCGAATGGTGGAAATTTAATGGTGTGGACAACAGCTGCAGCAAGCCCAACGGTGAATATTAATAATATGAAAGCTGGCGGCTCTTACATGCTCGTTGTGAATGGATCCGGAACCGGCACCGTAACGATCAATTGTTTTTCGGGCGTGGGCACCGGAAGTTTACCGAGCTCATTTATTCCGGTGAATGGCGCACGAACCAATGGGACTTTAAATAAATCCGTCTATACTCTCATTAGTGACGGGACAAATTGTTTGGTCACTTGGATCACAGGATTTTAGTTATGCCTCTCAGATTTTTTCAACATTTTTTATTTTCAGTTGTCGTCGTGATTTCATCTGTTGCGTTTTCGCAAGCGATCTTTCCGTTTGCGAATTGGCAAGCACTCAATGCCAAGCTGAGCTTTACGACTTCGACACAAAGTGTGCTGGCGCAATTGTGTTCGGGAGTTGTGAGCGTTCAAACGAACTCAGCCTCAGGCACTGCCGTCAATGTCGGCTCAAACTTGACCGTCAATTTATCAGGCCCAGGTGCTTTGACTTTTTACTCGGACTCCTCCTGCACAGCAGCCATTACCACGATCACGGTTTTCTCAGGAACCAGCACAAGTAGTTTTTATTTTTCATCGACCTCGTCTGGCACTCCAGCAGTTTCTGCATCGGCGACTGGTTACTCTTCTGTGTCGCAAACCGAAACCGTCTCAACAAATAATTTCATTTGGACAGGTTTAGGTGCTGATGCAAATTTCTCAACAGCTGCGAACTGGTCTGGCGGAGTGGTTCCCGGAGCAAGTGACATTGCTGTGTTTAGCTCGGGTTGCGCAAGCTTTTGTAATGCGACAATTTCGGCAAACCCGAGCGTTGGTGGCCTTCGCCTCACCAGTACTTATACCGGCACCATCACTCAAGCCAGTGGCATCGCCCTCTCTGTTGGGAGTAAAGGTTTTACTCAGCTCGCCGGAACTTTTGCCGGTGGCAATGCCGATCTCAGTGTAAACTCCCCTTTTGTTCTCACCGGCGGGGCCTTTACTGCACCAAGCACAAGCATCAATGCCCTCGGAAATATTTGGTTGGCCACCGCCCCAGCAAGCTATACCGCAAACTGTTCGACTTTAAAGTGGACCAACTGTCTCGTAAAAACCTCGCAAACCGCCGGCTCACTTTATAATGCAGAATTGAATTGGCCAGGCTGGTGTACCCACGTTCGTTCAGGAGTAATTCCCGTTGCCGGCTACCTAAAACTCGCTGCAGCAGCCGGTTGCGGCAGTTACTGTGGAATCTCAGGCGGAATTTTTGATCTCAAAGGAGATTTATTTCTCATCAATGACGGCGCCTATAGCACATCCACTTGGATTAAAATGAGCGGATCGAGCACACAAAAAGTCGACGCTTCATCAGGCTCGGCAAATGCGCAGTGCCCTTCGCTTGAAATTGCCTCCACAGGCGGACAAGTGAATTTGATCGGCGTGATGAGTATGACCGGTGACTATACTTATACTTCAGGAACTCTGGTTCCTGGCACTTCCACTCTCAACTTCTTCGTGAATGCCAACCAAAATATTCGACCAGGAGCTGCGAGCCTCAACAATGTCAGCTTCACCTGGAACTCATGGAATGGAAGCAATTTGCAATCACAGACCATGACCATTCTCGGAAATTTAAGCTTAGCTGGCGTGAACATGTCTTTTCATACCATTAACAACGGCACATTAGACGTCAAAGGAAACCTCACTATCACAGATCATACAGGTGGTTCGGCCGCCATCACGATGTCCGGATCGACGAATACAGTCATCAATTCTCCAGGCGCTGGAGACCGCATCCCTTCAGGGACTTTGACAGTTAATAAATCGGGCGGCGCAACAGTGAGTCTCGCTGGGAATGCATTTGATATCACCGGATCTGGACAGACACTCGCCGTGACCCATGGTGCCTTTAATATGGCGGGCTTTGCACTAACGACCACCGCCCTTTCACTCAGTAGCACGACTCTGACGAAAGGTGGCGGAGTCTTGACTGTGAATGGCACAACGGTGGGCACAGGATCGCTCTACGGCGGGACGATTGCGCCTTAATCAACTGGCCCCTTTGCCTGTTGATAAAAGAAAGTCGGACATACAGATTCGACAATCGGCTGACTTCAGCATCATTTATTTTTGAATCGATTTGGATAGGGAATGTACGGACTTTAATTCATATCAAAATGAAGATTATTTTCATCAACAGGCAAAGGGGCCAGTTTAAAGAGGCTGCACTCTTGTGCGACTTAAAGTGAGCTGAACAGCCATGTCAGTTCCCATCTGAAATTTCTTATCCGTTGCGGTCACTGTACCCTTCACTGCTACGCCTGAGCCAGTACCCTCCATATGAGGTCCAACTTTTAAAGTCATAGGACTTTTCGATGAAACCGGCCCGGTTTTTGGCGGATCAACGATGTTCGAAGGCCGAGCGCCTCGGACATAATCTTCAACTACTTTTCCACAAGAACTAAGAAGAATGAATGAGAGTAAAAAAGCTAAATTTTTCATAGTTCACTTATCGGTAAAAACTCTCGCTGACTTGAGTCCTATATTTGCCTCATTTTGAGATCAAGATCTGTTGATAATTTAGTTTAGTATCTTTGGTTTTTTCTCGTTAGAAAATGCCGATAAGAAGGCATGAGTTTTTTACTGAGATTTAAAAATTTTCTGCTCTTGGGAACCTATTTGATCCCCGCCATTGCTTTTGCCACTCAAGAAGCTCCGCAGACCTTTACCTTTGATGGACGAGCCTTTTCGAATACGACCGCCACCACTCCCCTTCTTGATAACATCAGCTTTCGCGTGCAAATTCTCAATCAAGCACAAGATTGTATTTTGTATGAAGAACAACAAAGCCTCAGCACTGCCACGACCGATGGCTACTTTACCATTCAAGTCGGATCGGTTGTCGGTGCCCCTAAACGAAGTGCCCTCGATTCTGCTCACCCCATGAGTGTGGTTTTTTCAAATACCTCCGGCTCCATTTCTGGTAAATTAGTCTCTAATGGTGCCGCTTGTTCTTACTCTCCTATCGCTGCCAATGTTCGATATCTTAGACTTCTCATGACCCCGAGTGATAATGTCACGAGAACGATTTCTCCTAATATGGCGCTCGATTCTGTCCCGCTTGCACTCGTTGCAGAGCGCGCTGAAACTCTACAGGGATTTTATCCAACTGATTTTTTAAATATTAATAATTCCACCGCCGTTCTCACTCAAGCCAATGCTGAAAATATTTTCTCCAGCACAAACTACTCTCGATTGACATCGCTGCTCTCTGTCCCTCCAGCAAATTATGTGCAAACCGGTGCTAATGGCAGTGCTGCCCTACCGGTTGTTAACGGAAATCCTTCTTCTGGTTTAACTGCCGGACAAATTTGGTATGATTCGGGATCGAATGTTTTAAAATATTATGACGGCTCTGTGAAAACTCTTGGCATCAGTGGTGGAACCAGCGGCATCTCTTCGCTCACCGCAGCCACAAGTACTGACTCTATTGATAATACGAATTATGCGCAGACTTGGAATTGGTCGACGGCGACCACGCAAAATTCTATGAGCTTAACTGCAAATGCACTCACCACCGGTACGATCTTAAGTGTGACGTCTTCAGATGCTTCTCTTAATTCTACTAATGGACTTTTATACGTCGCCAATACGGGAGCTTCGACGACAGGAACCGTGGCAAGAATTCAATCTAACTCGACTGCGGGCTCTGGCTTAACGGTTCTTGCCAATGGCAGTGTTGGAATCGGAACCACAACGCCGGCGGGAATTTTAGATGTTCGCGGAGGAACGGCCGCAGCAGCGACTAACGGATCAGATATTAATATTATTGGACAGTCCGGCGGCACCGGCGCTACCGGCGGTGGATCTATATTTCTATTTCCTGGAACTAAAGGCAGCACGGGAAGCACTGATGGCCATGTTTTTTTAGGTGGAGATCCGCGTGGATTCGGGGTCGGCGCTTTAGTTATTGTCCGTGGCACGTCAGCGGGTGGATGGCCATTTGCAGTTATGCCTTACGGAAATTCCGGGTATTCACAAGTTTGGACGAGTTCAAACGGTTCTTACGAAGCATCAGTCGATTACGCCGGAAACGCAAACTTTCCAATTATGACGTCACCTAACGTTTATGGTTCAGGTTCGGCCAGTAGCAATTTGACAATTGATTCAACATCTCATGCAACCAAAGGTAACATTTTTTTAGCGCCAAGTGGTGGCAGTGTAGGAATTGGGACCACAAGCGCTACGGGTACGAAACTTCATGTCGTGGATGGTACTTATAGCGAACCAATGGCCATTTTTGAAAGTGCATGCTCTGCCTGTGGAGTGGGTCCCATGGTTTATAATAATGCAACTCAAGCAGGTTCTTCGGCCATAATTAATTTTGGTACCGGCGGCGCAGGTACTCCACAGTGGAGTGGAAGTTTTGGCGCGTACAGAGTCAACAATAATGTGGATTCTGGTTTCATTTTTACTGCAGCTCAAAATGGAAATCCCATTGAAAGAATGCGCATCGATGGTTCTGGGAATGTCGGCATAGGAGCATCGGCACCAACAGCAAAGCTCGAAATTCAAGGACAGGTCCGCACCACCGGCGCTGGCGGAGCCGCGCAAATCAACGCATCGGCAGCGGTAGATTGGAATAATGGAAATGCACAATCGATGTCCGTCGCCTGCACCTCGACGACATTTACAAATATGCTCGACGGCGGAACTTACATTCTGGCCGTCACTGAAACCGGAACGACAACTTGCACTTTCTCGCAAGCTGGTCTGACATTTTATTTCAATCCCGCAAATGGAAATCGAACCAGCGGTCAACGAAGCGTTTATACTTTTCAGAGAATCGGTACCGATGTTTACGTCTCATGGATTTCTGGATTTCAATAATGAAATTATCTCTTCTTAAAATATTTTTTTCGATCATGGTTTTGCTAGGATCTGAGTTGGCCTACTCAGGGCAAATTCCTTTCGGATTTATGCGTACGAAAGCTAATAGGCTTTCTATCACAACAAGTACGCAAACTCTCTTGACTGGACTTTGCTCGGCAGTTGTAACTGTACAATATCAGGGGCCAGGTGGTACAGCAAAAAATGTGAGCGCCGATTTAACTGTTAATATCGGATCCGTCGCCGGCGTGACTTATTATTCAGACGCTAACTGTCTCACCCCTATTACGAGTTTCACCATTCTCAATGGCACAAGTGCTGCGAGCTTCTATTTTATCGGCGATACCACAGGCTCCAAAAATATCTCGGTCTCGACCGCGACGAATCTCATTGCTTCGCAAAGCGAAACACTCAATACGAATCCATTTCTTTGGACTGGTGGTGGAGGGAATGCGAACTGGAGTACAGTAGCGAACTGGTCTGGCGGAGTCGCTCCAGGCCTCTCAGACACCGCCCTTTTTAACGGAACCTGCTCTAGCAATTGCTCGCCCAATATCACCGCGAATATTTCTGTTGGCGGAGTTCGCATCGCTTCATCCTATGCGAGTACGATCACGCAGAACTCTGGCATCACATTAACAATTGGCGCTCAGAATTGGGTTCAGCTTGCCGGGACATTCGCTGGCAGCAATGCCGCCTTCACAATCAATGGCGCTCTCATTATTACTGGCGGAAGCTTTACTCTCCCGCAAAACACTTTGTCCGTGAACAATGGTCTGACTATTTTAAATACTCCTACAATCACCGCGACCAGCTCAACTTTACAACTCGGTTGTTCTTATGGTGTCACTTGCCAAATCACGCCAGGAGCCGCCACTTATAATCACGTCATTTTTCAAGGCACTTACGCGAAATTTAATTTAGGCGGCCACACAATGACAGTCGCAGGAAATTTATCTGTTGGTGACAACTATGGAGCCTCAGAGAAAACTAAACCTATCGATTCAGGTACGATCAATGTCGGCGGTAATATTTCTGTTATCAATAACGGCAATCAAGGGAGTGTTCTGATTGTTGCAACTGGAAATGCCTCTGGACAAACGATCACTGGCACTTCGAGCCTCTATCTTCCGGGGATTAAGATTGCCGCCGGCTCAAACTCAGTGACATTAAGTTCGGATTTAAATATTGCTGGCAGCTTCATCGTGAGCTCCGTCGGCACGCTCACCCCCAGTACAAATCTAAAAATCTTCTGCAGCTATGGCCAAGTGTGCACGCTGACTCCAGGCTCGACAACTTACAACAATCTTGTACTAACAAGTTTTTATGGAAACTTCGATTTAGGCGGCAGCACTTTTAATGTCAGCGGCAACTTCAGCGCGGGCGATACTTATGGTATAGGCTACAATGGACAACAGATCAATTCTGGAACCATTATGGTTCACGGAAATATCTCGACTCTAAATTATGGTTATCAAGGTAGCGCAAGCATCGTGGCGGCGGGAAATGCTTCAGGTCAAACAATTTCAGGTACCGCTTCCGGGCCAAGTTATTCGCTCCCAAATTTAACCATTGCTGCATGCACCAACCCAGTAAGCCTCAGTGGAACTGTTAGCATATCTCAAAGCTTCACCATGACATCCGTTGGGACATTCACGACGACTGGTTCAACTCTTTATATAAACTGTGTCTATGGTGTCACCTGTACAATTACACCAGGAGCAGCAACCTACAACAATGTGACCTTGAGCGGAAATTACTCGACATTTACACTCGGCGGAAACACCATGAATGTCGGCGGAAACTTTACTTTTGGCGATACCTATGGCCCAGGATATTTAGATCAGCAAATCAATTCCGGAACCTTCAATGTCACCGGTAATATCACAGCCGCCAATTATGGAAACAAGGGGACAGCCGTCATAGTCGCCACCGGAAATGCTTCTGGACAAACAATTACCGCCTCAAGCTCAATATGGATGCCAAATTTTCGCAGTAATGCCGGCGCAAATGCAGTCAGCATGGCGACAGATCTCAATGTTGCGGGCACGCTCACTGTTTCTTCAGGAAATTTAGGGATGGCAGGACATGCACTCAATGTCCTTTCAACGCTCACAATTTCTTCGGGCGCATCACTGACAAAGAGTAGCGGGTTTTTAAGTTACGGAAGTCTCAGCAACTCGGGGACAATTAATCCTTAGAGTCGCTTTATTGATGAACCATAATCCAAACGAGATACATATGGGTTAAGTGATGCACCATCTGATCAAAGCCCAGGGCATTCCAAAAGCCCGGGCGATCGCGATCATTAAATCGGCCGAGATAGCGCGGGCCAGATTTAATTCGATCCATGATGAAATGAACTCCAAAATCTAAAATCGCAAGCCACCAGAGGTGAGTGAGACCAAAAGCCAACACAATACTCAATGTGAGGACGGCATGGACTCCACAGTGCAAGCAAAGCGGAAAGAAGAAATCCCAATTCGGGCTAAATTTCTTGAGCATATATTCGCGCTGTAAAGGAAAGTCCGCAAAGAAATGCTTAAACTGAAAAATGACTAAGAGAAAAAAAATATTATTCACTGTAGGTGCCATCACGTTGCTTTCTCTTGTGCCACTGCTGAATCTTCTTCGCTCTCAATATTATAGTTCATTGTCTAAAAATTTTTAACCAAAAAAACAAGTCTAGACCTTAGGCCTTTCGAGCGAGTCTATTCGGGCGCCATCCATGATTTTGTTTTTGTCCCGTTTGCTTTGGCTCGATTTGCCTTCACCGGAACACGAATATCATATTCTAAATTTTCATCGATCGAAACATGAGCTGCTGAAATTCGTCGTGCCTCATGTGCGCTTAATTTTAAAAAAGCCTGGGTCAGCTGATCTTCTTTGCGGTCTTCTCGTTCTTGAAAAGCATTTTCAATTTTCTCTCTCTCTACAGCATCAGGCTCATGGATGCGAGCCTGCTCACGAACATATTGGCGTCTCGCTTCTTCAGCCTCTTTATTCTCACGAGTGCGTTCTTTCTTAAGTGCCGCGATATCAGATCTTTCTTGCGCACTCAAATGTTCTTCATTCAACAAAAACTCACGGTCTTTCTGAAAATCAATTTTTCGCTG
>JACXTT010014877.1_pt1 | contig 10142 bp, 4 predicted proteins | sample 9270951 | NCBI WGS metagenome assembly JACXTT01 (sample SAMN15532306, study PRJNA645909) | rock metagenome | isolation source: weathered quartz diorite | place: Puerto Rico | collected 2017-06-21
GCGCGCGGCGACCTGTCGCGCAAGATCACGGTCGACGTGAAGGGCGAAATTCTCGAACTGAAGAACACCATCAACACGATGGTGGACCAGCTCAATGCGTTTGCCTCCGAAGTGACGCGCGTCGCGCGCGAAGTCGGTACCGAAGGCAAGCTCGGTGGCCAGGCCGAAGTGCCGGGCGTCGCTGGTACGTGGAAAGACTTGACCGACAGCGTCAATTCGATGGCGGGCAACCTCACCGGCCAGGTGCGTAACATCGCCGAAGTGGCGACGGCCATCGCGGGCGGCGACCTCTCGCGCAAGATCACCGTGGACGTGCGCGGCGAAATCCTTCAGCTCAAGGAAACGCTCAACACCATGGTGGACCAGCTCAACCGCTTCGCTGGTGAGGTGACGCGCGTGGCACGCGAAGTCGGCACCGAAGGCCGTCTCGGCGGCCAAGCCAACGTGCCGGGAGTTGCCGGAACATGGAAGGATTTGACCGACTCGGTGAACTCGATGGCGGGCAACTTGACCGCCCAGGTGCGTAACATCGCCGAAGTGACCACGGCCGTGGCGCGCGGTGACTTGTCACGCAAGATCACGGTGGACGTGAAGGGTGAAATTCTCGAACTTAAGAACACCATCAACACCATGGTGGACCAGCTCAATTCGTTCGCCTCGGAAGTGACGCGCGTCGCGCGCGAAGTCGGCACCGAAGGCAAGCTCGGCGGTCAGGCGCAGGTGCCGGAAGTTGCGGGCACGTGGAAGGACTTGACCGACAACGTCAACTTCATGGCGTCGAACCTGACGGCTCAAGTCCGTAACATCGCGGAAGTGGCCACCGCTATCGCCGGTGGCGATCTTTCCAAAAAAATCACCGTCGACGTACGCGGCGAAATCCTGCTGCTGAAAGATACACTCAACACGATGGTCGAGCAGCTTCGCTCGTTCGCCGCCGAAGTGACGCGTGTCGCACGCGAGGTTGGTACCGAAGGCCGGTTGGGCGGACAAGCAGTGGTGCCGGGCGTCGGCGGCACTTGGAAAGACTTGACCGACAACGTCAACTTGCTGGCCGCGAATCTAACGACACAAGTTCGCAACATCGCCGAGGTAACCACCGCCGTGTCGCGCGGCGATCTTTCCCGCAAAATCACGGTGGACGTAAAGGGAGAAATTCTTGAGCTTAAAAATACCATCAACACGATGGTGGATCAGCTCAACGCCTTCGCATCTGAGGTGACGCGCGTCGCGCGCGAAGTCGGCACCGAAGGCAAGCTCGGCGGTCAGGCGGAAGTGCCCGGCGCGGCCGGTACCTGGAAGGATTTGACCGATACCGTGAACGTCATGGCCGCAAATCTTACTGAACAGGTGCGTGGCATCGTGAAGGTCGTGACCGCGGTTGCGGACGGCGACCTCAAGCAAAATCTGACCGTGAAATCCAAGGGCGAAGTGGCGGCATTGGCCGAAACCATTAACAACATGACCGATACGCTTGCGATTTTTGCCGACCAAGTGACTTCAGTCGCACGCGAAGTGGGCGTAGAAGGCCGGCTCGGCGGCCAGGCAGAAGTGCCCGGCGCGGCCGGTACATGGAAGGATTTGACCGGTAACGTCAATCTGCTCGCCGCCAACTTGACGACGCAAGTGCGCGCGATCGCAGAAGTGGCGACCGCCGTGACCAAGGGCGACCTCACGCGCTCAATTCAAGTCGATGCACGTGGCGAAGTGGCCGAGTTGAAAGACAACATCAACACGATGATCGGCAACTTGCGTCTAACCACCGACCGCAATACCGAGCAGGATTGGCTGAAAACGAATCTGGCCAGGTTCACCAGCATGTTGCAAGGCCAACGAGACCTTTCCACCGTCGGCCGGCTTCTGCTCAGCGAACTCACCCCATTGGTCAACGCGCAACTTGGCGTCATCTACCAAGTTGAGAGCGAAGAAACGCAAAGCATGCGCCTGTTGGCCGCCTATGGCGACGACGGTGCCAACGGGCATCCGCTACAGATAAAAGTTGGCAAGGGCCTGATCGGCCAATGCGCGGCCGATAGGCGGCGACTTTTGCTCACCGACGTGCCGGAAAATGCAGTGCCGATCGGGTCGGCATTGTTCAAGGTCGTTCCGCGCAACATGATTGTGCTCCCGGTTTTGTTTGAAAATCGGGTCAAGGCGGTGATCGAACTCGCTTCGATCACCGCGTTCACTTCGTTGCAGACGATGTTCCTCGAACAACTTACGGACAGCATCGGCATCGTGCTCAACAGCATCGAGGCGACCATGCAGACGGAGGGTCTGCTTAAGCAATCGCAACAACTTGCAGCCGAATTGCAGACTCAGCAGAGAGAATTGCAACAGACCAACGAACAGCTCGAACAAAAGGCGCAACAGCTGGCGGAACGCAACGTCGAAGTGGAACGCAAGAATCAGGAAATCGAACAAGCGCGCGGCGCGCTCGAAGAGAAGGCTTCGGAACTCGCGCTCAATTCGAGATACAAGTCGGAATTCCTGGCCAACATGTCGCACGAACTGCGCACACCGCTCAACAGTATTCTGATTCTGGGTCAGCAGTTGGCCGACAATCCTGACGGTAACCTCGCGTCCAAACAGGTCGAATGCGCGCGCACGATTCACGCGGCGGGTACCGATCTGCTCAATCTCATCAGCGATATTCTCGACCTGTCGAAGATCGAATCCGGTACCGTTACGGTTGACATCGAAGAGGTCTTCATCTCCAATCTCTTCGATACGATCGCGCGTCCGTTCCGGCACGAGGCAGAAAACCGGAAACTATCGTTTGACGTCGAAATTGACCAACACCTCGGTCGCAGCATCACCACCGACTCCAAGCGTCTGCAGCAAGTGCTGAAGAATCTGTTGTCGAACGCATTCAAGTTCACCGAGCACGGCGGCGTCCGAATGAGCATTTACGCAGCCGTCGGCGGATGGAACTCTGAACATCCGGTCCTCAGTCAGTCACCGGCTGTGGTGGCATTTGAAGTCTCGGATACCGGCATCGGTATTTCGCCGGAAAAACAAAAGATCATCTTCGAGGCGTTCCAGCAGGCGGACGCAAGCACCAGCCGAAAATACGGTGGAACCGGATTGGGCCTCGCGATTAGTCGCGAGTTGTCGACTCTTTTGGGTGGCGAAATCCAGCTGCACAGCACGCCCGGCAAGGGGAGCACCTTCGTGTTCTACCTGCCGGTCAAATATGTCGCGCCATTCAACGCGGTTCGCTCGTCTAGCGAACAGACCAGACAATTGGCGCGCTCGACCGCGGTGCATGACACGAGTCCTGTGACACGGCCGGTCGAGCAGATTCCGGACGACCGGCTGGAAATCAGCCCTGGCGATACCATTCTCCTGATCGTCGAGGATGACCCGCACTATGCGCGCGTGCTCATGGATCTCGCCCGCGATAAGGGCTTCAAGGTGCTGATGGCTACGCGCGGCGCCGATGCACTCAATCTCGCCAAGCAGTTCCAGCCGACCGCCGTCTCGCTCGATGTGTTCTTGCCTGACATGCTCGGTTGGACGGTGCTCAGTCAGCTCAAGCAAAATCCCCTCACCCGGCACATCCCAGTTCAGGTCATTACGCTCGATGAGGACCGTCAGCACGCGTTGGCAAGCGGCGCCTTCTCGTTCGTTACCAAACCAACGAGCGCGGAGGGCGTTGCAGCGGCGATGACTCGTATCCGAGATTACGCATCGCCGCGCCGCAAGCGGCTGCTGCTCGTCGAGGACAATGAGAACGAATTGATGAGCATCAAGGAGCTACTCGGATTCGACGACATCGAGATTGTCACCGCAGCAACCGGCAGCGAAGGCCTTTCCATGCTGCGTGAACACTCATGCGACTGCGTCGTCCTCGATCTGAGGCTGCCCGATATGTCGGGATTCGAAGTGCTTGAGAAAATTGGTCAAGATGCTTCGCTGTCGGACGTTCCCGTGGTGGTGTTCACCGGCAGAGAGCTTTCGGCCGAAGAAGATGCGCAATTGCACACCATGGCCCGCAGCATCGTGGTCAAGGGCGTGGAATCACCCGAGCGCTTGCTTGATGAGACTGCGCTATTTTTGCACCGCATCGTCACCGACTTGCCTGAGTCGAAACAGCGGATGCTCGAGAAGCTCAACAGTTCGGACGAGGACCTAGTTGGCGAGACTGCGCTTCTGGTGGACGACGACGCGCGAAATATTTTTGCGCTCAGCAGCGTGTTGGAGCGCCGAGGCATGCACGTGCTTACGGCGACAACGGGACACGAGGCGATCTCGATCATCGAATCGACACCGAACCTTGCGATTGTGTTGATGGATATCATGATGCCTGAAATGGATGGCTATCAGACGATGCAGGTGATCCGGCAGAAGCCGGGATTCCGCCGGCTGCCGATCATCGCCCTCACCGCCAAGGCCATGAAGGGCGACCGCGAGAAATGTCTGGAGGCCGGTGCTTCTGACTACTTGGCAAAGCCGGTCAATACCGAACAACTTTTATCGACGTTGCGCATGTGGCTTCATCGCTAAAGCTGGAGCGCAAAAATGACCGAACAAGACAAAGTCAACATTCTGCTGGTGGACGATCAGCCTGCAAAGCTGCTCAGCTACGAAGCCATTTTGCATGACCTCGGCGAGAATCTGGTCAAGGCATCGTCAGGTAGAGAAGCGCTCGAGCACCTGTTGAAGTCGGATATTGCCGTCATTCTGGTTGATGTATGCATGCCTGATCTGGACGGCTTCCAGCTCGCGGCCATGATCCGCGAGCATCCTCGTTTTCAAAAGACGGCGATGATCTTCGTCTCGGCAATTCACCTTTCCGACTTGGATCGCTTGCGCGGCTACGAGATGGGCGCGGTCGACTATGTCCCGGTGCCGGTCGTCCCGGAGGTGTTGCGGGCAAAGGTCAAGGTTTTCGCAGAACTTTACCGCAAGACACAGCAACTCGAACGTCTGAATACCGAACTCGAAACGCGGGTGCTGTCACGAACCGCCGACTTGGAGGCGTCAACCGCGCGACTGCAGCAAAGCGAACAGCGGCGCGGTCTGGCGCTCATCGCCGGCAACATGGGATCGTGGGACTGGGACTGCATCACCGGCGAGTGCATATGGGACGACGGACAGTGTCGGATTTTCGGGGTCAACAGGGAAACCTTCACCGTAACGACGAAAAACGTGCGCAGCTTGATCAATTCCGATGACTGGGAACCTTTGCGGGCCAGTTTGCGACGCCTCATGAAGGAACAGAAATCTTGCCACTATGAGTTCCGCGTACGCCGGCCGAATGGAGAGGAACGATGGTGCATGGGCACGGCCTCGCCAAGTGTCGATGCTTCAGGTCGCCTCGTCTGCATCAGCGGAGTGACTGTCGACATCACCGACCGGCGGGAAGCCGAGGAGCGACAGTCGCTTTTGGCGCGTGAGATCGATCATCGCGCAAAGAATGCGCTGGCATTGGTCCAATCGATTGTGCGGCTGACGCGCGCAAACGACATGGCAACCTACGTGGCTTCGGTCGACGGACGCATCAACGCGCTGTCCCGCGTACATACGGTGCTGTCTCAGTCCCGTTGGCAAGCTGTGGATCTGCGCGGCCTCATTGAAGAGGAGATCGCTCCTTATCGAGCTCAGGACGCCGACAAAATTGCTTTAGCCGGGCCAAAGATCTCGCTCGAACCCGCGCCTGCTCAAACATTCGCGCTTGCTTTGCATGAGCTCGTGACCAACGCGGTAAAGTATGGCGCGCTTTCCTCGATCGCCGGGCGCGCAACGCTGAATTGGGATTTGAAAGATGGTCAGCTGGTATTTCATTGGACAGAGGTCGGTGGGCCACCCACCAAGACCCCATCGTCGCCTGGCTTTGGAACAAGGATCATCACGGCAAGCATAGAAAGACAGCTTGGCGGAAAAGTAAGCTTCGAGTGGCGGTCGCAAGGCCTTAAGTGTCTCATATCCATTCCACGCAACGATCGGATCACGCAGCTCCCGCGTATTGGACGAGGAAAGCAAGACTCGGGCAAGGATGAAGCTCGGACCGAACCGGCGATCGCGATGGCCGGAAAACGCGTCATGGTTGTCGAAGACGAGACACTGCTAGCTTTGGTGATTAGCGAGTATTTGACCGAAATAGGACTATCGATTGTCGGCCCTTTTAACACCGTCATCGAAGCAATGTCCGCCTTGAAGAATAGCGATGTTGACGCCGCCGTACTCGACATCAACCTTGGCAAGGAGCTGGCTTATCCGCTGGCGGACGCCCTGCAAGCTGCAAAAGTGCCATTCATCTTTGTCACGGGTTACGGAGAGGCAGGGCTTGAAGATCGATTCAAGAACATTCCGGTCCTGCAAAAGCCAATCGATCGTCAAACATTGCGCAGCGTTTTCATTAGTTCGAAGAACAATTCAAACGATCCGAACATTAGGAGCAATACGCAACTCGGCTCATTACGGGCCGCGATGAAATAATATTGAATCAAAGCGCTTCGCATAGAGACGCATGATTAAATGGCGTTTCAAAAACTTCCGTTCGGGGTCAGAGCAGACGGGACGAAAGCTCAATCCAATTGCGAAAATAAAGCGGGCATCAAAGTATGTCCGCTAAGTGCCAGAAGTGGACGTCCCGCCCCTTACTCAATCGCCTCGTTGGCGCAGGCGACCGGCGCCAGCGGGAAGCCGAGCGCTACACGCGCGCGGCAGACCAGGAGCGGCTTGCGAGAAGAGCTATCCAGCGACAATCCGACGATACGAATGGCAAACTACCTATTGACGAAGTGGCAAACACCAGCGATGACGCCTTAAAATTCAATAGCTTAATGTGGAAGATGGCGCTCCCTGGGGGACTCGAACCCCCGTTTTCGCCGTGAGAGTCAGTGTTGCCGACAACGGCTGACGTCGGCGAACAACGCGATCTCTATATTTTACAAGCCTTTCGACTAAGCTTGTCTCGCAATGTCCGCGGCGGTTTGCCCACGGATATTAGACAAAAAGTAGGCAAAAATTTTGAAGCAGCGGAAATGGCACGCACAGTTTATGAAGCCACACTTGCGACTCGTAGCGCACGCCTTCGACTTCCAATCGCTGGCAAACCGCACTGGCGAGTGATCGAGCAGGGTCTGCATCTCGGCTACCGCCGACGCGCAACCGGCGGCAGCTGGATCGCACGTCATCGCAATGATTCAGGCCTCTACCACGAGACCAAGCTCGGCCTCGCCGACGATCTGCAGGATGCCAACGGCAACAACATCCTAGATTTCTCGCAAGCTCAACGCGTGGCGCGAGTTTGGTGCACACAGAAACAGCGCCTCGCCGCCGGCGACCGCGCGCCGACCGACGAACCCTACACCGTGGTGCGAGCGGTCGCCGACTACCTCGAAGACTATCGCCGCCGTGGCGGAAAATCGCCTGACGGCATCGAAAGTGTCGTAAAACGCAACATTCTGCCCGAGCTCGGTAAGATTGCAGTTGTTAAACTCACCCCACAACGCCTGCGCGACTGGCACCGTGGTTTGGCTGAACGAGCGCGCTACTGGCGTTCGCGCGACGGTGGCGGTGTAAAGCTCGCCCCGTTCGATCCAAAAGATGCGGAGCACGTACGCCGCCGGCGTGCCAGCGCCAACCGCGTTCTCACTTATCTCAAAGCGGCGCTCAATCTCTCCTGGCGCAATGGCCTCGTGCCGAGCGACGATGCTTGGCGGCGAGTCAAGCCGTTTCGATCGGTGGAGGCTCCCCTCGTTCGATATCTAAGCAGCGACGAGATCGTGCGGCTACGAAACGCCAGCTCCGGCAGCTTCCGAGATCTGATTTATCTGGCGCTTCTGACCGGCTGCCGCTACGGCGAGCTCTGCCGGTTCAAGGTTGCAGATTATAACGTAGACGTCGGCACCCTGAGCGTGCGCATCTCCAAGGGCGGAAAGGTGCGCCACGTCATTTTGACGACGGAAGCGAACACGTTCATCGCCAGTCTGATCGCCGGCCGTTCACCGGATGACGCGCTGTTGTGCCACGACGACGGACGATCATGGAAGCGTGCCGAGCAGGTGCGCCCGATGCGCGAAGCCTGCGCGCGCGCTGGCATCGTGCCGCCGGTCGGGTTTCACATACTGCGCCACACGCATGGATCATTGCTGGCGATGCGGGCGGTTCCAATGGCGGTGATTGCGCGCCAGCTAGGTCACGCCGATACCCGTATGACCGAGAAGCACTACGCCCATCTTGCGCCTAACTATGTCGCCGATATGATTCGAAAGAGCTTCCCGATTTTGTCGCCGGAAGTTCCCGTTATTGTCCCGATTGATCAAGGCCGTAAGGGCGCCCGGAACATGGATCTTCTAAGCTGAAGACTCTCATTTCTGTTGTCGGGTGAAAATCAGACATGGCGCTGAATCGCGGATTCAGTCTCTAACGACCCTTAGCTGACGTCATTCAAGCATGTCGCGATCGCGATCATCGACTCAGGTTTCGACCCGAACCGGACTCGCCAGGCTTGCGTCCGTCAAGGTGTAGCGCAACACTGAGTTGAGACGACAATCCGACGAGCGGCACGCCTTAGATAATTACAAGGCGACGAATGAGGAGAGCACCTATGACGACACGTTACACAGCAATAGCGTTGGGATTCATTTTTGGAATGACCTTGCTGGCACCACTGCCCGCGCAGGCGTTGACGATGAAAGAATGCAGCGCCAAGTACAAGGCTGCAAAGGACGCTGGTACACTCAAAGGACAAAAATGGAATGATTTCCGCAAGGCGGAATGCGGTTCAGATGCAACCGCAGCCCCTGCGACCCCTCCAACAACGGCTGCGCCACCCACCAAGCAGGATTCTTCAACAAAGCCGACTACTGCGCCGATCGTAGCTGCACCCGCTCCAAAGCAGCAACCCGCAACAAAGCCGACGACGATCGTGGCGGCGGCACCGACGGGTGCCAACGAATTTTCGAGTGAAGCGCAAGCCAAGGCTCACTGTCCGTCCGATACCGTCGTATGGGCAAATTTAGGTACAAAGGTCTACCACTTCAGCGGCAACAAGAGTTATGGCGCGACCAAAAAAGGCGCGTATATGTGCGAGAAGGACGCTGTTGGTGCGGCAATTCGCGCTGCAAAGAATGAGAAGCATCCCTGAACGCGGAATAATTCCCGGCGCTAATTCTGGCATTTTGATCGATCGCTAATGGCACTAAGCGAACAGCCGAAAGCGATTTATCTGTGGCTGCGCACTTGACGTGCTGCGTTACACCGAAGTCTCGTGACCAATGTCTGCTTAGGGCCATGAGTGGCCAATATGTGGCCCCCGCCCCGCGTTCGTTGTGCCCCCGCACGGACATCGCAGCGGATTTTGATCAACGTTGGCAAGTGCCAAAAGCATGCTCCATTGTGTCGAACATTGCGCACGCTACTGACGCCGAACCAATGCCAAGTTTTAGGCGTTCGTAGTCTCACCGTCGGAGGCAATTCAGCACAATACGAAAACGAGGAAAATATCACGCTGAATTCTTGATGAGATCGATTAATGCGGCTGTCAGTGCGCCATTGGGTCGAGCGAGTTCATCGAGAATGGAAAAATGGTGATGCCCTGGCAAAGTCGTTAGTCTTACCGACAATCCGCGCTCGATCCGGATGTTGTTACTTCCGCTCTCCCCCCAAAGCGGACATTGCTCGCGGTGGCGTGCACGTCTGGGCACTCTTGGCACTATGCGTTGTGGTAGCGGTTTCATTTAGAAATGATGCGATTTCTGTTCAGTCAGCTTTTGTCGTCAAATTCCGGACGGTACAGTACCGGCGACGAGCGCGAAAATGTTTTCCGTCCGTCTTTCAAAGCGAAAAGCGGCTGCGCCAATTCCGCGACAGCGGATTGTCCGTCCTGGCAATCAAGAGCCACAATATCGGCTGCATTTCCAACCGCAATCCCGTAGTCCGAAAGGTTCATAAGTTTTGCAGATTGTGTGGTGATCATGTCGAGGCACGCGGCGATATCTTTCATGCGACCGAGTTGCACGATATTGGCGTACAGGTTGGCTATGCGGATGAGCGAGCAATCGCCGAAGGGCGTGAACGGATTGAGTACGTTATTGGTAGCGAGCGAACATGTCACGCCGTGACGCATCAACTCGTGCACTGGCGCGACGCCACGCGGGATCGAATGCTTGTGGCCATGGCCCATGAGGAAT
>JACXTT010014878.1_pt1 | contig 10141 bp, 7 predicted proteins | sample 9270951 | NCBI WGS metagenome assembly JACXTT01 (sample SAMN15532306, study PRJNA645909) | rock metagenome | isolation source: weathered quartz diorite | place: Puerto Rico | collected 2017-06-21
CCCCCAGTGCTGGGGCCGTTTCGACGCCCGCGGCCGGGTCAGAACCGGCTCGCAGCAGGCCGCCTAGAAAGCGGACAGATAGTCGTGTCAAAAGCGGACACTTAGTCTTGCTCTCAACAGCGACGCCCGAGCGCACTCGGGAGCGCCGCTAGCGCAGGGTGAACCGGCCGGTGATCGTGTGCCCGAGCGCCTCGAGACGGTACAGGTAGATCTGAGGCGCAGCGCGCGCTCGACGCGCGTCCCATCGCGCCTCGTAGGCGCCCGCGGCCTTCGACTCGTCCACCGGCCGCGCCACCTCGCGGCCCGCGAGGTCGTAAATCGTCAACCGGACCCGATCCGAGGCCATCGGGACCGAGTACCGCAACGCGACCTCTCGAGTCGAAGGATTCGGCGCCGCCCAGGCCGCGAGTGTTAGCGGGGTCCCCGTCGCGGTCCCGGTCGGTGAGGGGGCGGTCGCGCTCGTGGTGAACACGTCGCCGCCGCCTCGGACCTCGTTTTCCAGGCTCGATGGTGCGTCCGCATCCTGCGCCGCCACCGTCTGGCGGGCGAACACGACGTCCTGATCGGCGCGCGTGCCTCCGTTGGTCGTGACGATGCGGCTGAAGTCTCCCCAAGCCGAATAGAACCCGCTCCCCGGCCCGGTGGGGGTCGTGTCGACCTTGAGGTCGTTGTAATCCCCCATGTAGGTCGATTCGACGAGCGGGTCGTAACCCACGGCGGGAATCATGCCGTTCGCTTGCGACGGACCCGCGCTCCGGATCCGCTGGTTCACGCCGAACGATCGCCCGCCGTCCCTGGAGCTGGCTCCGTAGACGTCCATCAGCACGTCGCCCGGCCGGTCGCCATGCCCCCGGCGGTCGTACCAGAAGACGCGAATGTCTCCGTCCCGATTGACGGCGAGGTCCGGAAACCACTGATCGGCGTCGCCGTGATCGTCGTTCACGCGCACGGGTGCGGACCAGGTGGCGCCGCGGTCCACCGAGCGCACGAACAGCACGTCGCCGGGATCGGGCCCCGGCGGGTTCGACGCGAACACGACGTAGACCTCTCCGTTCGCCGGATTGACGTCGATGCGTGGAAACGAGTTCGATCGGAAGTTGCCGGCCAGCTGACCGCTGCCGAAGCCGATCGGAATCGCCGCTGCCGCGATCACCGGCGCGCCGAAGCTCAGGCCGCCGTCCGTCGACCGCGCCACGACGATGTTCTGGGGCCCATAGGGGCCCTGGCCGCGATCTTGATTCCAGGCGACGTAGATCGTTCCGTCGGCGCCTACGACGGGCTCCGAGCCCTGGTTGAAGGTGCCTACCGCCGAGATCTGGATGGGTGCGGAGAAATGGGCTCCCGTGTCGACGGAGCGCGAGAACACGATGGGCAGCTGGTTGCCTCCCGTCGAGGCGAAATCGGTCCAGGTGACGTAGACGTTGCCGCTCGTCGGGCGATCGCTGGTGTCGACCGCGATGAAGTCCTTGTCCGTGAAGCTCCCGGGCGTGAACGGCGGGGCGTACACCGGGTGGCCCCAGGTCATGCCGCCGTCCGTCGACTTCTGGATCGCGATCCGATACTGGAACGGCCCGGGAAGGGTGTAGTCGAACGCGACGCACGACGAGTAGAAGCGACCCTGGCGATCGACGACCAGCCCGGGATCGCCGATGTTGGTCTCGGTAGGGCTCGGAGGAACGACTCCCATGTCGGTGAACCGCGCGCCGCCGTTCGTCGAACGGGAATACCCCATGAAGCAGTGGGTCGTGAGGTATTCACCCGAATCGTTGAAGGCGACGAGCACGGTGCTGCCCTGGTCGGTCGTGTAGGCGGCGACGGCCGTCTCGCTCTGCGTCGTGATGTCGCGGTCGGCGAAAGCGTCCTGGCTCGGATCGTTGACCCGCACCGCGCCGGGGGCGAGCCCGTTCTCCTCGGCCCGGACGGGCCCGGGACCGCCGAGCATCGCGGCGCGCGGCGGAGCGCTGATCAGCCGGAGTGCGTTGCGCCCGCTGGCCGAGAGACGCGCGCCCAGCTCCGACCGGAGAAGGTTCGCGGCTTGAGCCCGGGCCGACTCGGAGACGTGAACGGCGTAGTCGTCGGCCTGGGTGGGGGCCCCGCCGGCTTCGCTCGCCGCGTCATGTGCGCCGGCGGCGGCGTCCGCGCCGTGCGCGACGCCGTCCGCGAAAACCATCACTCCGAGAGTGAAAACCGATGCAATTGCCATGGTCACAATTTTCTTGGGCTGCATTTGTAACCTCCTCGGGAGGCATGGACCCGCCGCGGATGGGCGAAAGACTTCTGTGAAATGGAACTGCAGATTACTCGAAACAATGGCATTGGAATCCTCGAGCGGGAAGACAAAAGGCGCGCGCGCGAACCGCGACGCCCTCCGTCCCGCGATGGGGATCGCAGGGCGTACGGTCGCTCGAACCCCCCGCCTCGCTGTGAGATGTTGCCCGCATGAGCACCACGCATCCGCGGCAGCGCCACAGCCCGCTCGAGCCCCTGGGGAGGCTCCAGTTCCTGCCCGGAGTCGGTCCCGGCCGGGCCGCGGCGTTCGAGCGCCTGGGGCTCATCACGGTCGAGGATCTGCTGCGCCACTATCCACGCGCCTATCTGGACGCGCGCCGGTTCGTGCGGATCACCGACCTGAAGCCCGGCGAGCTGCTCACGGTGAGCGGCACCGTGCGCAGCGCCGCGGCGGTGCGGACGCGCGGCGGCCGCACCGACTTCGCGCTCACGCTGGCCGACGGCTCGGGGACGCTCGGCTGCTACTTCTTCGGCCAGCCGTTTCTCGCCCGCGTGCTCAAGCGCGGGGCCGCGGCGGTCGTGAGCGGGGTCGTGGACCCCCTCGAGCGCCGGATGCTGAATCCGATGTTCGAGGTGATCGAGGGCGACACCGAGCAGCTGCTGCACGCCGGCCGCTTGGTGCCGATTCACGCGCTGACGCGCGGCATCACCGGCAGGATGCTGCGACAGATCGTGCGCGTCGCGGTGGACCACGCCGCGGGGCGGGTCGTGGACCCGTTGCCCGAGGCCGTTCGGCGTGAGCACGATCTCGATCCGGTGGGCGTGGCGCTCGCCCACGTTCACTTCCCCGAGGACGACGCGCGGCTCGCGCGCGCGCGCCGCCGGCTGGCGTTCGAGGAGCTGCTGCTGCTCCAGCTCGTGATGGAGATCCGCCGCCGCACGTTCGCCGAGAGCGGGCGCGGTCTGGCGAGCGCGGGTGAGGGCCGGCTCGCCGAGCGGGTGATCGCCGCGCTGCCGTGGCCGCTCACGCCCGATCAGCGGCAGGCGCTCGGCGAGATCGTCGCCGATCTGCGCGATCCGCACCCCATGCACCGGCTGCTGCTGGGGGACGTGGGGAGCGGCAAGACCGTGGTCGCGTTGCTCGCGGCGCTCCACGTGGTCGAGGCCGGCCACACGGTCGCGTTCATGGTGCCGACCGAGATCCTGGCGCGACAGCACGCCGTGACGTGCGCGCGGCTCGCGTCGCCGGCCGCGATCCGAGTCGCGTGTCTCACCGCCGGCAGCTCGGCGGACGAGCGTCGTGCGGTGGCGACCTCGCTGACGGCGGGCGAGCCCATGCTGCTGGTCGGCACCCATGCGTTGATCGAGGGCGACCTCAAGCTTCCCGATCTGGCGCTCGCGATCGTGGACGAGCAGCACCGCTTCGGCGTGAAGCAGCGCTCGACGCTGGCGCAGAAGGGTGCGCTTCCCGACGTGCTCGTGCTCACCGCGACGCCGATCCCACGCACGTTGACGCTGGCGTTCTACGGCGACCTGGACGTCAGCCGATTGCGCCACCGCCCGGCGGAACGCGGCCGGCTCGTGACGCGCGTCGCGGGCGAGGAGAAGCTCGACCTCGTGATCGGTTTCGTGGCCAAGGAGCTGGCGGCGGGCCACCAGGCGTTCGTCGTCGTGCCGGCGATCGAGGACGGCGTGCGGCCCGTTCGATCGGCCGAGGCCGAATACCGGCGACTCGCCGCGCACCCGGAGCTGGCGAAGTATCGCGTGGGCTTGCTCCACGGGCGGATGAGGTCCGATGACAAGCGCGCCGTGATGAACGCCTTCTCCGCCCGGCAGCTCCATGTGCTCGTCTCCACGACCGTGGTCGAGGTCGGCATCGACGTGCCCAACGCCACGGTGATGGTGGTGGTGGGCGCCGAGACGTTCGGGCTCACCCAGCTGCACCAGCTGCGCGGCCGCGTGGGCCGGGGGCGCGAGCGCTCAGTGTGCGTGCTCGTGCCGGGAGCGGGCGCCTCGGCGCAGGCGCTCGAGCGGCTGGAGGTGCTGGCGTCGACGCAGGACGGCTTCGAGATCGCCGAAGCCGACCTGCGCCTGCGAGGACCCGGAGAGCCGTGGGGCACGCGCCAGAGCGGGCTACCGCGTCTCAAGCTCGCGGATTTGGCGCGCGACGAGGCGCTGCTCGGGGAGGCGCGCGAGGCGGCGGCGCGGCTGGTCGCGGGCGATTCCCAGCTGCGTGATCCCGCGCACGCCGCGTTGCGCGTCGCGCTCGAGCGGGACTACCGTGAGGCGTTGGATCTGTCCCTGGGGGCTTGAGGAAGGCACCTTGCACATCGTCTGCCCCGGCTGCTCGACACCCTACGAGCTTCCACCGCACCTGCTGGGCCCCGCCGGCGCTCGCGTCTGCTGCCCCGCATGCGGGGTCGCGTTCGTGCTTGGCCCGGACGGCGGGCTCGTGGCGCAGCGGGGCGCGCGAGAATCCGATGCGGACGCGGGCTCGAACGGCGCCGCCGCGACGCAGCCCGTGACGGTCGTGCCGGCCGCTACGATCGCCGTGGAGGTCTCCGCCCCTTCGGGCGTCACGATCGCTCGTGAGGTATCGGCCACGCCGTCCGAGTCTCCCTCGCTCGCGGCGCTAGGCGCCCTCGACGATCCTCCCGGCACGCTCGCCGCGGCGGCCGCCGCGGGCCGGCTGTTCGCCGACCACGGCCCGGCCCTGCTCGACGCCTTCGAGGCGCTGCGGCGAGCCACCCCGAACGAGGACGTCGCCACCGAGTTCAGGCGGGCGCTGCGGGAGATCGCGGGAGTGGACCTGGGAGCCGTGGGAGTCGATGCGGGTCAGGACTGGCCGCCCGATCACGGCGTCGTCGACGCGCGCTGATCCGGCCTCAGTCCCTGCCCACGCCGGTCCGCATCAGCGCCGGCACGCGGCGGCCCCACGCGAACGACAGCGCTCCGGCGCCCGCCACCACCGCGGCGCACATCAGTAGCGCGGGTTGAACGCCGATCGCGCGCGTGATCCAGCCGGCCGCGCTCACCCCGCCCAGGAACACGAGCCGCATCAGGAAGTCGCGGGCGCTGAACACGCGGCCGCGCTGGCCCTGTTCGGTGCCTTCCTGCAGCAGCGTCTCGGTGAGCATGAACGCCGGCGCGGCCGCGAGGCCGACGAACGCGGCGGCGATCGCGAACACCGCGAATCGCGTCGACACCGCGAACGCCACCAGCGCCAGCCCCGCGAGCACCAGCCCGCCGCCGAGCAGCCACGGCCGGGGGACGCGCTTGCCCTGCGTGTTGAGCCACCACGTGCTGACGCCGCTTCCCAGTCCCAGCACGCTCATGAGGATTCCCACGCGTTCCATGCCGGGCGCGCTGGCGGCGCGCTGGATGTGGAGGTTGCCCGCGACGTGGAGGAATCCCCCGCCGATCCACACCGCGGCGAGCCCGGTGAGCGCGAGCCCCACGGTGGGGTTCGTGCGCACCACGCGCCAGCCCTCGCGCACCTCGTGCAGGTAGCCGCCCACCGTCGGCTCGGCGGCTCGCTCGACCGGATCGCTCGGGCGGTAACGAATGACGAGCAGCGCGACGACCGAGACCAAGTAGGTCGCGCTGTTGACGTACAGCGCCGTCGTCCAGCCCGAGTGGTCGATGAGCCATCCGCCGCCGAGCGCCCCCGCCGCCGTCGCTGCGATGCCGGCGCCGGACAGCCAGGCGTTCGCGGCGAGCAGCTGCGGGGTGGCGACGATTTCGGGCGTGATCGCGCTCTTCGCCGGCAGGAAGAACACGTTGCACGTGAACAGCAGGAACACCAGCGCGAACACGGGGAAGGTGTGCTGCGTCGCGACGTACAGGATCGGCACCAGCAAGACAATGGCCGCCCGCACCAGGTCCGACAGCACCACGACGCGCTTCAGGTTCCAGCGGTCCACCCAGGCGCCGGTAAACGGAGCGAACAGCAGGACCGGCGCCAGCATGACGTTCGCGAGCAGCGACAACAACAGCGACGAGCGCGAGTCGCGAAAGCTGTGCGTGTGCTGAGACAACAGCCCGACGAGCGCCAGGTAGGTGAGTCGCTCGCCCATCAGCGAGATCAACTGGCCCCACCACAACGCGGAGAAGTCGCGCTGTCGAAACAGCGGTGGGTGTTGCGCGGGGGTGGTCATCGGCCTCTCCGCCGAGGGAGGGCTCGGCTCAGGCGGCGGTGGGCACCGGGGCGCGGCGCGCGAGCACGCCGCGGTACACGGCCTCGATGCGATCGGTGATGCGGGGCCAGGCGAAGTCGAGCGCGCGCTCGCGACCGCGGCGCCCCAGCTCGCGGCGCAGCTCGGCATCCTGCGCCAGCCGAACGATCTGTTCGGCCAATGCCGCGGCGCTTCCGGGAGTCGCGACGACGCCGTTGACCTCGGGCGTGACGATCGAGCGGTAGCCCGGGATGTCCGAGGCGACCACCGCGCGCCCGGCGGCCATCGCTTCGGCGAGTACGATGCCGAAGCTCTCATTGCCGGTGGCGGGCGACACGAACACGTCGCCCGTCGCGTACCAGCGCGGCAGATCGGCGCTCGGCACGTGGCCCAAGAACTTGACGTGTCTGCGTGCGACGTCCGCCACGGATGCCTCGAACCTCGGCCGCAGGTAGGAATCGCCGACGACCAGCAATCGCGCGCGGCCGTTCGTGCGGCGGACCACTTCGGGCATCGCGTCCACCAGCACCTGGACGCCCTTGCGCGGATCCAGACGCCCGACGAACAGCACGTTCACCCGCCCCGGTTCGCTCCACTCCGGGAACGGCTGCGCCCCCGGGCGGAACCGATCGACGTCGACGCCGTTGGGGATGATGTCGTAGTCCCCCGGGTAGTAGAGCAATGCCGTGTCGCGGGCGGTCTTGGAGACGGCGATGCGCGCGTCGAGCCGTCGCACCTGCTTCGACAGCATGGGCTGAAACGCGTCCTGCAGGAAGTTGCGTCCGCCCGTGGTGTGGAACGTGCCCACGAGCGGACACGTCGCGGTCTGCAGCGTGAACAGCGGCAGGGTCGGTGCGGTGGGGCAGTGGACGTGCACCAGGTCGAACTCGTTCGCCCGGAAGATCACGCGCAGCGCGTGGCGCAGTCGGACGCCGACGGTGAGGTCGACGAACGCGCGATTGAACGGCACGAGCACGTTGTAGCCCACGCGGATCACGCCGTTCGTGTTCGGGGCCTCGCCGCGGCGGAATCGGCTGGTGATCACCGAGACGTGATGCCCGCGCCGGCGCAACTCCTCGGCCGTGTGGTGCACGTGCTCGGTGACGCCGCCGTAGCGCGGGTAGTAGGACTGCGTGACGATCCCGAGCTTCACGCCGTGGCGCGGCGCCGCGCCGGCGCCGCTTCCGTGGCCGCGACCGTGGACGGCTCCCACAGCGGCCGGAAGATGCACCACTGGTCCAAGTGCTCGCGGATGTGGTGCGACGAAAGTTCGGCGATGCGGGCGTTCAACGCGTGAGCGCTGGGAAACGCCGCAGGATCGAGCGGCGGCTCGATCCGGATGCGGAATCGCCCGTTGCCCGTGCGTTCGCAATAGCCGCACAGCACCGGGGCCCCGGAGCGTCGCGCCAGCACTCCCGGACCCGCCGGCCAGCGAGTGTCGCGGCCAAAGAAGTCGACGGTGTCGCCGTGCTGGTAGAGGTCGCCGTCCACCATCAGCGCGACGAGCTCGTTGCGCTCGAGTGCCCGCAACAAGGTGCGAAGCCCGTCCTCGTGGGGCACCGTGTGGATCGCCAGCTCCGACTTGGTCTCGCGCACCGCCGTCGACAGCCAGCGGTTCAGCTGGACTCCGGCGACGGCGTAGAGCGTGTGCCCCCAATGGGCCAGGACGACCGCGGCCAGCTCCCAGTTGCCGATGTGGGTGCACGTGATGATGACGCCCTGGCCATGCTCGAGCGCGGCATCGAGATGCTCGCGACCCTGGACCTCGACGCTGCGCAGCAGCTCTTCGCGCTCCAGGTGGGGAAGGCGGAAGAACTCGAACAGCATGCGGTTGTAATTGCGCATCATGTTGCGGGCGACGCGCAGGCGCTCGGGCCGCGTGGCGGCGGGCATCATCACGGCGAGATTCGTGAGGGCCGCGTGGCGCCGAGACGGGAACAGCCACAGATGGAGTCCCGTCAACCACCCCGCAAGCGAGTAGCCGAGCGGTAGGGGAAGACTAGAAACGAGAGCGGTCAGCCAACCGTAGACGAGTCGAGCCATCGAGTTCCAGTCGGTCTGGGTGAGCGGCGGGAGCGCGATATGACCATCCCATCCCAAGCTACGGCCGTCGTGGAAAACCTGTCAAGACCGCTGCACGCGGCGGGACGCAAGCACCCGACGGACGTCGGAACGCGTTCATCGACAGGCCGTTGACTGGCGCGGGCCCCGGTTCTAGCATGCCGCAAGAACCCGCGCGCGTGATCGCACGCGATGGTGCAAAGCACCCAGTCGCGGTGCCGAGGCACACCAGGGAAGGCTGGAGCCAGGCCTCCGGCCGGAGGAGGCGTCGATGCCCAGCCAAAAGCTCGTTCGCTGTCAGGTGCGTCGCCGTGGCAGCACGGAAGCCGGGTCGCCGCGTTACATCCCGCTCGAAATCTTCGGACTGTGGGAGTACATGATGCAGTCCCGCCACGGGTTCGAAGTGCTCGAGCCGTGCGCGTCGTTGTGGCTCGACATGGAGGATTCCCCGGAGTCGGCCTACAGCGAGAACCAGTACGAGCGCGTGACCGAGGTCAGCGCATTCGTGTACTCGGGCCGCGACGAGATGTTCACTCGCAGCTGCCGGTATTTCGCCTCGCGCCAGGTCCAGCAGCTCAAGCCGATCTTCTTGTCCCACTACGAGGACACGACGGAGCGGCTCCAGACCCACGTTCGGGAGCGCCAGGGCATCTGGTTGATGCGGGAGCTGACTGGGGCCGTGACCTCCTGACGTGGAGGCGATGGCGGCTTTCGGCGGGTGCGCTCAGGCGCCCCCGCCGAATCGTTTTCGGCGTCAAGCCCGCCGCCCTCCGGACCGATAACCGCCTTTGATCGCGACGTCTCAGCCCGCCCGTCCGTCTCGGGGCGCGCCGGTTCAGGCGTCACGCTAACGCGTTTGCGACCCCGCCTGGTGGGCGACGCGATGCGGTGCGGCTGCCTGGCATCCGCTTCCCGCGCGCGACCGAACACCTTCAGGGTTCCCGTGGAGAAAGGGCGGCAAGGGGCTCCATGGGGCCAACGCCCTGCGACACGGTGGGGTCGCATCGGGAGGATCCGACCGTGGTCGTTGTCAGCTACTCGGGCAAAGAGATCAACGCCAAGCTGGTGTACTACGGAGCCGGCCTGAGCGGGAAGACGACCAACCTCGAGGCCATCTACGAAGCCGTCCCGGAGACGAGCCGCGGCAAGATGGTCAGCATGAAGACGCAGTCGGACCGCACCCTGTTCTTCGACCTGCTGCCCCTCGACCTGGGCGAGATCATGGGGTTCAAGACGCGGTTCCTGCTGTACACCGTACCCGGCCAGGTATTCTACAACGCCACGCGCAAGCTGGTGCTGAAGGGCGCGGACGCCATCGTGTTCGTCGCCGACAGCGCGGTCGGCAAGATGGACGAGAACATCGAGAGCTTGCAGAACCTGCGGCAGAACCTCTCCGACTACGCCCTGCGGCTCGAGGACATTCCCTGGGTGCTGCAATACAACAAGCGCGACCTGCCGAACGTCTATTCGATCGAAGAGCTGAACGCCTCGCTCAACCCGAGCGGCCAGGTGCCCGTGTTCGAGGCCGTCGCCTGCCAAGGCACCGGCGTGTTCGAGACCTTCCGCGGCATCTCGCACCTGCTCATGCAGAAGGTGACGCGCGAGCTGCACCGCTCGCCGCAGGGAGCGGCTGCGGCGCGCGCCGCACGTGCCGCCGCCGCCGAGCCCCCGCCGCC
>JACXTT010014879.1_pt1 | contig 10140 bp, 9 predicted proteins | sample 9270951 | NCBI WGS metagenome assembly JACXTT01 (sample SAMN15532306, study PRJNA645909) | rock metagenome | isolation source: weathered quartz diorite | place: Puerto Rico | collected 2017-06-21
ACCGGTCAGGAGAGGGGCGAAAAATGGAGCGTCGCCTGGAGGCAAGTCCCCATTTTCCCAAGCGCGGACCACGAGGAGGGGATCGAGTAATCGGTTCAATTGTTGATTCAGCCGCGGTTCACCCCCCTCAAGTCCCCCCTTGGAAAAGGGGGGACGATACTAAGCGCGGTCCAGGCACACCGATCGGTGCAAGAGTTGATTCTCTCTGGTATTTGGGGACCGGCACTTTACTGCTGGCTATTCTCCGATTCGGCCCGGTCTCATCATACCCAGGCTTTCCTATCTGCGGGTTTCATTGGCTAACAGGTCGCCCGTGTCCCTTGTGTGGGATGACCCGCGCGTTCGTTTGTCTGGTGAAGGGCGATTGGCTCATGGCCGTGCACTTGAATATCCTGAGTCCGCTGCTGTTTGGAATATTCTTAGCCACGATCGGATCAGCACTGCTTCGTTTTCTCGCTATTGAGATTTCCTATCCTGCCGATTTGGGACTGAGAAGAGCCGAATGGTGGAGAGTCTGTCTTATGTTGTTTGTGGTTTACGGACTGCTTCGTATTTGTCGCTTGGTCCCGTGAAGAAAGAAGGTCAGAATGAAAACGGCGGGAATGCTTCTCAGTTTGGTCGTGGTTCTTGGCATCGGATACTACTTTTACACTTCCCAAGTCTCGCCTGGACCCGCAGGCCAGGGTTCACCCCAGGAGTTGATTGACGTGGTCGGTGTGAAGAGCGATTTACTCGCCATCGCCCAGGCAGAGCGGCTTTTCATGGCAGCTAACGGTAATTATGGCAGCTTTGAACAGCTCCAGCAGGACGGATCCATCACCTTCTCTCCAATGAACCGGCGAAGCTATAACTTTGTCGTCGAACCGCACGGCGCGGAGGGATTCAAGGCTACCGCGACGCCAGCTGATCCGTCGAAGCGTAATTGGCCGGTTCTTTCGATTGACGAAACGATGCAGCTGACGCAGCGTTGAATGTTCCTTGATGTCTGCCGGCGGGGATTAGGTGGCCGCGATTAACGCCTCTCTTTTGGTAATCGTGCTGAGCCCAGGAGCAACGCACACGGTCAGGGCACTGATTGTGTGCTATTCAGGACGGAAGTGCCCAACTGTTCTGATAGCCAACATAGGCTCTTCGGTTCGCCATGACAACAAACCCTTCTTCCAAAACCCCTCTCATTCTCACGATCGACATCGGAAGCTCCTCGGTTCGGGCAATTTTTTTTGATGGCGGAGCTAACGTGCTCGATCACATGAGCGCGCACCGGAGTTACACGTTCGAGACGACACCGGATGGAGGTGTCGAGATTCCGGCAGAAACACTGCTTGACTTGGTGCTTGAAGTTATCGACGAAGTGCTCGGCACCGCCGGGAATTTGCACCCAAATATCGCGGCAGTGGCTGTATCGACATTTTGGCATAATCTAGTCGGTGTTGATTCCCGGGACGAGGCAATTACCCCGGTTTACTCCTGGGCTGATACTCGGAGCGCAGCGGCAGCTGAGGTGCTGCGGCAAAAGCTGTGTGAGAGTGAAATTCACGCTCGCACCGGTTGTGTCCTTCATCCCAATTACCTTCCGGCCAAGCTGTTCTGGTTGCAACAGACGCAGCCTCAGATTTTTAAAACGTCAACCCGTTGGATGTCGTTTGGCGAGTACCTCCATCTCAAATTGCTGGGCCGAACTATCTGCAGTCTATCGATGGCCTCAGGGACCGGTTTGCTGGACCAGAACCGTCGTGCTTGGGACGAGGAACTGATGAACGCGGTCTCTCTCCAGCCACACCAGCTCTCTCCTCTCGGCGATGTGAATACGCCGCTATCTGGCTTGTCTCCTGCCTATGCCGAGCGTTGGCCTGCGCTGCGCCGGCTTCCATGGTTCCCGGCTTTAGGCGACGGCGCCTGCAGTAACGTAGGGAGTGGCTGCTCCACCCAGGACCGTGCAGCCATCATGGTGGGAACGTCGGGCGCGATGCGGGTGATGTGGAAGGCAGAGAAGGTGATCATTCCGCCGGGACTATGGTGCTACCACGTCGATCGCAATCGCTTTGTGATGGGAGGAGCACTAAGCAATGGCGGTCTACTCTTCGAGTGGATGCGCGAGACTCTGCGCCTCAGTGACCATTCGGAAGAGCTTGAGCGTGAACTGTCCCATATGAGCCCGGACGGCCACGGGCTGACAGTGTTGCCCTTCCTCGCCGGTGAGCGCAGCACGGGCTGGAACCCCCATGCCAGGGCAGCGATTGTGGGGCTGAGCTTGCACACGAAGCCGCTAGATATCCTGCGCGCGGGTCTTGAGGCTGTGGCTTATCGCTTTGCAAAGATTGCGAGCCTATTGAAAGAGGCGATACCTGGAGCTCGTGAAATTGTGGCCTCCGGCGGTGCCCTGGTCAAATCTCCTACCTGGACGCAAATGATGGCTGACGTCCTGGGGCACACGGTGGTCGTGTCGGGAGTGGCCGAGGCGTCCAGCCGTGGAGCGGCTTTGCTGGCTCTGGAAGCTCTCGAGATGATTGGAAGTGTGGAACAAATTCCCGCTCCACTTGGAGAGACATTTCTGCCTGACGAGCAGAGCCATCAGCACTACCTGAAGGGCATGCAGAGGCAAGACGATCTGTATAACCTCTTGATCAAACGACAGGCAGCCACGCCGTAATCTGGGCTCACAGCAGCACAGACCTTGGGTTGGTTCGTCCCGCTTCCTGGGTATAGGACTTGAATCTGTGCTGGATGGAAATGACGCATCATGAGCATCATGACTTCAGTAGTTTTTCATTGTCTGCACTAGTTAACCGCGTTAGAGTTTAGCCCTGGGGGATTTATGAAGATTGCTGTTGGTGCCGATCACGCGGGCTTTCCCTTAAAGGGTACTTTGCTCGAATTCCTAAAATCTCAGGGATACGAGATCCTTGACCTGGGAACTCACAATACCGAACCCGTCGACTACCCGGATTTTGCTAAGGCTGTCGGTGACGCGGTCCTCAGCGGCAAGGTGGAGAGAGGCCTTATCGTGTGTGGCAGTGGGATTGGAGCTTGTGTTGCTGCCAATAAACTGCCCGGAATTCGAGCAGCTCTGTGCCATGACTCGTATTCGGCTCGTCAAGGAGTCTCTCATGATGACGTCAACGTTCTCTGCCTTGGCGCCCGCGTCATTGGTCCAGCTCTCGCCCTTGAGGTTCTTCAGGTCTGGCTCTCCGCACGCTTCTCAGAAGGGGAACGGCACAAACGGCGTCTTGCCAAAATCGAGCGGCTCGAAAGAGCAAATCTTCAGAAAGAACAATAAGGATAAGCCGATTTATTTGTAATGGGTGCTGCCCGCCATTGGGATTTGGCGTCTTATCGCGCAGGGTCCACGAGCAGCATCGAGATCGTTTTTCTTGGAGGACATGATGAACTTAGATTCTACAACGACCAAAGTCGCCAATCCACTGCTGGAACTGCGGAATTACGGCCAGAGTGTCTGGCATGACAATATCAGCCGCGGTCTGCTTGATTCCGGATCCTTGAAGAAGCTCATTGAGGAAGACGGCCTTAGGGGTTTAACTTCAAATCCCACAATCTTTGAGAAGGCAATCAACGGCAGCACCGAGTATGACGCATCACTCCGGTTGCTCATGAAGCAAGGCAAGGAAGCCAAAGAGATTTATGAAGCTCTCGCCATCGAAGACATTCAAAGGGCCGCCGATCTTTTCCGGCCGATCTTCGATTGCACCTCCGGCCAGGACGGGTTTGTCAGCTTGGAGGTATCGCCGAAACTGGCCTACAACACCACAGAGACGTTGCAGGAGGCGCGTCACCTCTGGAAAGCGGTGAATCGTCCGAACGTTATGATTAAGGTACCTGCGACTCCGGCGGGTATTCCAGCGATTGAACAGCTGATTGGAGAAGGGCTCAACATCAACATCACAATGATGTTTTCGATGGGTCATTATGTCCAGGTAGCAGAGGCTTATGTTCGGGGAGTGGCCGCGCTCGAGAAAAAAGGACGACCTCTCACGGTCGGTTCAGTAGCCAGTTTCTTCGTCAGTCGAGTCGACACCCTGGTAGACAAGCTTTTGGAGGAGCGAAAAGCGCAGGCGAAGGGCCCACAGGAAAAGAAAGAAATCGAGTCGCTCCTGGGAAAAACTGCGATTGCCAACTCCAAGTTGGTCTATCAAAAATTTAAAGAAATTTTCGGCAGCCCGCAATTCAGGGTTCTGAAAGCCAACGGTGCCAGAGTTCAGCGGCCTCTCTGGGCAAGTACGAGCACCAAGAATCCGAAATACCGTGACGTTCTTTACGCTGAGGAACTCATCGGTCCCGATACCGTGGACACGATGCCACCAGCTACGATTACAGCCTTTAGAGATCATGGTATGGTCAGGCCTAGCCTTGAGGAAAATGTGGAAGAATCACGGCAGGTATTGGATCGGCTGGCACAAGTCGGAGTTGACTTGGGGCAGGCGACTCAGAAGTTGCAGGATGACGGCGTGAAGCTGTTTGCCGATTCTTTTGATGCTCTGATGGATAGTATTTCCAAAAAGAGGACTGCTCTCGGCCAGCGATGAGCCTGTGGAATCCGAGATCCAGGATCCGCGCTCCACGCTCCCTCTGACCGTGGCTGTTAGGATTTGGTCTAACCTCCTCATCTCTCCTGACAGGTGGGCTGGGTGGTCTCGGCCGAGCCTTGCGCCGTTATTTTGGAGATTCGGCTGAGTGAAAGTCCTTCGCGATTCATGAAGATCAACCCGATCAACATGATTGGAATCATTGAGACGATATAGCAGCCGTTGCTGATGCCCGCGGCCTGAGACTGGGGATCAGCGGAAAGGTACTGCGAGAAGAAGTTCACCAGAGCCAGGTTCATGAAGAACTGAAAGCCTCCAACACCTCCTGGAGTCGGAATAGCCACCCCCACCACAGTGATCGCCATTAAAAAGACTGCTCCCACAAAAGGAAACCCGCTAAGATAGGCTCGCAGCAAACACCAGAGTTGGAAGGTAATGGTCAACCAAATCGCTGCAGAAAGGACTGCCGCCTGAAGCAAAGCTCCGCCTTGCTGTATAGCCCGAAATCCTTCCAGAAAGGGACGCAGAAGTCGTTGGACGCCAGCCGGCATTCTGCTCATCCACTTCGGACTGCGAACAAGAAAAGCTAGCAGCAACAATCCCAAACACAACCCGAAAAATCCTTTCGCTGCGTAGTTCTGGATTGTAAACATGATCTCCCGGCCACGTTCTGAGTTTGGCGGGTATAACTGAGCGAAGGAGAGCAGGTACAATCCAAAGATGATGACGACCGTTACCATATCAAGGATTCGCTCCAGAAGAGAGGCAGCGATGACCGATGCCACAGACACATTCTCTTTTTTTGCTAACACCACCGAAGCGGCAACCTCACCGGCGCGAGGTGGTACAGCATTGACCACGTATTTTACAAGGGTCAGTGAGAACAGGTTCTTCAGAGAAATTCCTGCTTTGACTGGGGAGAGCAACACGCCCCATCGCAAGGCTCTTAGTAGCATGTGAAGCATCTCAAATCCGAAACCCGCCAGAAGCAGGATTGGACGCCCCTGTATCATCACTCGCCAAGCCTGTCCCCAATCGGGTACGCCGCGGTAGAGAATGACTCCAATAAGAAGCGTCAACCCCAGACTGATTCCAATCTGTCCCAGCTTTTTCATTTAAGACCTCGGCCGAGCAAAAAGAGAAAGTAGCATGCTGATAGCAATTTCACAAGTTCAGGCTTCTGTGGCAAAAGGGTGCCACCGATGTTTCGGCTGAATCGCTTCTCCAGGGCGTGCCCACTTCGAGACCGTTTCAGATTGCTGGATTGGGAGTTGAAGGATTATACTGCTCCGCATCTTTTATGAGGTCGAGCCCAATTCGATGAGCACAGACGAAACAAAGCGACCCACTCGGCTTCGATCTCATGCTGGCAATCGTTTCGGATGACTGCAGCTTCGAAGGCCACATCGGTATCCAATATGAATCCGCGGATATGTGAAGTTACTTTGAAGGGGCTTCTTAAAGGGCAACAGCGAGGATGACTCAGCTCGATCGTCTGAAGACCCGCCTGGGAGAAATCTGCGACCTTAGAGCGGCAGCTGCGATCCTGGGTTGGGACCAGCAGACCTATATGCCGCCGGGCGGAGGGGCAGCAAGGTCAGAGCAGCTGGCGACCCTGCAGCGGCTGTCTCACGAAACATTCATTTCTCCTGAGGTCGGAGAATTGCTTGAGCTGGCTGCTGCCGAGACGGCGGACCTGGCTTATGATTCCGACGAAGCCAGCCTGATGCGCGTCACTCGCAGAGATTACCAAAAAGCCCGTAAGGTTCCACCCTCGCTGGTAGCCGAAATCGCACGCACCACTTCCCAGGGTATCGAGGTCTGGACAAACTCCAAAGCCCAATCTGATTTTGCATTGTTTCGACCTGTGCTGAAGCGGATCTTCCAGCTGGAACAGGACCTGGCGCGCTGTCTTGAGTTTGATGAGCACATTTACGATGCACTGCTGGATCAATACGAACCAGGCATGAAGACCAACGTGCTTAAGGCTCTCTTTGCAGATCTCAGACAGCACTTGGTTCCTCTGGTTCAGTCAGTCTCACAGAGCCGACGGCACGTGGACGACTCGGCTTTGCACCAGCTCTATGATCCTCAAAAGCAATGGGACTTTGGTGTCGAAGTTCTGAAGCGGTTTGGGTACGACTTGAAGCGGGGCCGTCAGGACAAATCGGCGCACCCGTTCACGACCTCGTTTTCTGTTAATGATGTTCGTATCACCACACGAATTGATGAAGGTTTTCTTCCTTCGGCACTGTTCAGTACGCTACACGAATGCGGCCACGCGCTTTACGAGCAAGGAGTGAGCCACAGCCTCGAGCGGACCCCTCTCGGAGGAGGCGCATCATTGGGAATCCATGAATCGCAGTCGCGGCTTTGGGAGAACCTGATAGGCAGAAGCCGTGGTTTTTGGCAATTCTTTTTTCCTCGTCTGCAATCGATTTTTCCACAAGCCCTCTCAAAAATCTCTTTCGAAGGCTTTTATCGTGCCATTAACCTCGTTCAGCCCTCTTTGATCCGAGTGGAGGCCGACGAGGTGACTTATAATCTTCACGTGCTGCTCCGATTTGAGCTGGAGGTCGAGATCTTGGACAATCGTCTGAACGTCGATGATCTACCGGAGGCCTGGAATTCCAAGATGAAAACTTATCTCGGAATGATCCCGCCAGACGATACTCAGGGCGTTTTGCAGGACGTTCACTGGTCGAACGGTCTGATTGGTTATTTCCCTACCTACACTCTGGGTAATCTGATTTCAACCCAGCTCTTTGAAGCAGCAACAAGAGAGTGTCCCGCCATCCTGCAGCAGTTGGAGCAAGGAGAATTCTCGGAACTGCTCAATTGGCTGCGGAGGCACGTCCATCAACATGGGCGAAAATTCCTGCCCACGGAATTGGCCGAGCGAGCGACGGGCAAGCCACTCCAGGCAGATGCCTATTTGAAGTATCTGACAGAGAAGGTCGCCGACATTTATGGAACCTAGAGATCCAATGGAAGCCGGGGCAACATTGGCGACGAAGGCGCAGAAACTGCGCTACGACTGGACGGTTGGCGAAATTCAGCTGATGTACGAGCTGCCTTTGCCCGAGCTGATGTTCCAGGCTCAGGCTATCCATCGGGCGTTCCACCGAGCTGATGAGGTACAAGGGTGCTCGCTACTCAGCCTTAAGACAGGCGGCTGTCCTGAAGACTGCGCTTACTGCCCTCAATCGGCCTATTATCAGACCGGGTTGTCTCGCCAGCCGCTCCTGACAACGGAAGAGACTTTGGCGACGGCCAAAAAAGCCTGCGAACAAGGCGCCACCCGATTCTGCATGGGCGCGGCCTGGAGAAGCGTTCCTGAAGGGGAAGATTTTGAGAGAATCCTGGAGATGGTTCGAGCTGTGCGCGCCCTGGGCATGGAGGCCTGCTGTACGCTCGGGATGCTAACCGCTCGACAAGCCGAGGCTCTGGCAGCGGCCGGCCTCACAGCCTATAACCATAATCTGGATACTTCTCCGGAATTCTATGGAGAGATCATCACCACGCGCACTTACGAGGACAGGTTGCAGACCTTAAGACATGTGAGACGGAGCGGCATTACCGTGTGTTGTGGGGGGATCATTGGCATGGGCGAAACCCGACGGGACCGCTATAGGCTGTTGGAACAATTGGCAACACAGCGTCCCCATCCGGAAAGCGTCCCTATTAATCTTCTGGTGCGCGTCGAGGGGACACCATTGAGCCAGCAAGAATCTCTTGATCCCCTGGAGATGGTACGCATGATTGCGACCGCTCGCATCATCATGCCTGCGTCTATGGTCCGTTTGAGCGCTGGTCGCCTCTCCCTGTCTGACGAAGCGCAAGCACTCTGCTTTCTCGCCGGGGCGAATTCCATCTTCATGGGGGAAAAGCTGCTCACCACGCCCAATCCAGAAATCAACCAAGATCAGGTGTTACTTCATAAACTGGGGATGCATTTGCGGTCGTCGCGGCAAGCCAAAGAGATCTATCGGGAAGATTCTTGAACGAGACCGTCGGCGGTAATTGTGGTTTGAACGCAAAAAAACCGGACGTACTAATGAGCTGATGAGCCTTCCCCGGATTCAAGTAAACGATGCGGCATTCAACCGCGGGGCTGTGCTACCATTTCAACTTCGCCTAAGTGATTTCGCAATGGCTATGCAAGACGTTTACGACTTCTTTCATGATGTTAACGTCGGCTTGGTAGAACGAGGGCTGGAGAGGTTAGATGACATGCTTCGACCGGCTATCATGTCGGGACTTCTGTCCGATATGTTGACTGCAAGCTTGGCTAAACATTCACGGGCGCTTACCGTAAACTGTTACTTCAACGGTCATCCCGATTTGGTTGTCCGGGGCGTCTATCCAGGAAATTGCGTCAAGGCAGGAGTAGAGGGCATCGAGATAAAAACTACAAGAAAAGGAGGTGGTGCCGTTGATACGCACGGTGCTCGCGATCAGTGGATGTGTGTCTTCGTCTACACCGTGGACATTGAGACCGAGCCCGCACGGCAAAGGAGTCCAATGACGTTTACTGAGGTGTACCTCGGCCAGGTTTCGATAAACGACTTTCGCCGAAATCCACGCGGTGAATTAGGAACCAGAACAGCGACGCTGCACCGTCACGGTATCGAGAAACTACGTCAAAACTGGATCTACAAAACAAGTGGGTAGTTTAGACCGTTCTTAAACGAAGCAAGCTTGGGAATCGCATTCGTTGCCAAATCAAAGTACCGCGGGTCCTTCTCTATTCCGATACTTTCATAGCCGATTGCTTCCGCTGCTGCCAAGGTAGATCCCGAACCCGCAAATGGATCGAGCACGATTCCCTCGCCTAGTGGAAGCACGCCTCGCACCAATGTCCGCAGAAAGGCTTGTGGCTTTAGACTCGGATGACGGGCGAGCGAGCGCTCAGATTTGTGCGTTGGAGAAGACGGAATCACATCACCGAAAGGGCGATCGGAGGATGGCCGCCTAAAGCCGCCCGTCTTCCACTTTCGCAAGTTGTCCTGAACGCGACCTTCTATGGGCTTTCGGAACAGGAGCCACGGTTCCCACATCGAGCGCGGCATAACGCTGACGCCGAAAAACTCTTCATGTGCAGCCTTGGGCCGGTCGCCCCCTCGCATGGTCATGACAAGACGAACAATTTCCCCCCGTCTCTCTAGTCCGGCTCGTGCCAATGCTCCAGATACAACATATGAGAGAAGTGGATTACTTGCCACAACTACGTTGGCGCCGGGAACAAGTGCAGGAAGCAGGGCACAACCCCACTCAAGAAAGAACCGACCAAGGTCATCAAGATCATTAGGTGAGAGAACTGTAAAACGAGGCAATGGCGAACGCACTACACCGTCAAATTTTGGCGGTATTCGCCATATGCCTCCCCGTCCCTTTCGGAGCTTCTCCTGTTGGTCGGGAGCATACTCGACGAGGCCGTACGGAGGATCTGTTACGACTGCATGGATTGAACGGGGAACCTGCTGCCTTAACCACTCGAAACATTCCGATTCGATTAGCTTCGCTCCGCCGAAAATGTATGTTCGTGAGAGGCGCTCCTCGGTCTCCCTTGGCTGGTACTCCTGCATTGGGCTTTCGC
>JACXTT010014880.1_pt1 | contig 10140 bp, 10 predicted proteins | sample 9270951 | NCBI WGS metagenome assembly JACXTT01 (sample SAMN15532306, study PRJNA645909) | rock metagenome | isolation source: weathered quartz diorite | place: Puerto Rico | collected 2017-06-21
CGAAGCAGCGTAAAATCCCTCGGGGCAAAATGGACCCTCCTAATCCTGAGAGACATCGCCTTCCTCAGACTCAACAGATTCGGTGGAATCCGGAGAAACAATCCAGGACTCACCGCAAGGGTCCTCTCCAGAAGGCTCAGCGAGATGCAGCAAGAGGGCCTAATCGAGAGAAAAGTATCAAGAGACGCAGTCAGCTACAATCTCACGTCCAGAGGAGAAGACGCGATCTTCATACTTCTCGCTTTCCTAAGATATGGACTCAAACACTACTCGAAGAACAAGCTAGCACCACCAAAACCTCTTCCAAGCCTCGACGACATGATCAGAGAATACCAACAAATGCCCAAGGCTAAGGCGAGCTAGGGCGCCAGTCTAGGTCTCTCTCATCTCGCGGCGAATCCACCAAGCCCCCGCAATCAATGCGGGGATTCCGATGATAGCCGCGGTCAAAGCTAGAGTGAAGATAACCGAGCCCACGACATAGTTCAAGCTAAACGTCGCAATCGGAACATTCCAGTTCCCGTCAGAGTAGACCTTGATGCAGAAGGCGATGAAGAAAAACAGCGACGTACCGCCCCCGCCCTTGGTCCTCTTCGAGCGTCTACCAAAACGGTAATCCCACCTCTCCTCGACAGGCAGCCGTCTCCACCACGACCAACCTACCGCAGCACCTATCACAATTGCGACCCCGATGAAGAGTAGCTCCCAGAATATTCCATGCAGGACAAAATCAACTAGGTTCCTGAACGTCCAAAGCCCAAGGCTCGACGGCACAAGCCCGGACGATTGCGCGTTCGCGACGAACCAGAGAAACACGTAGACAGAGCCAACAACAAAGAGAACCGCCGCTACGACGAACACCGCGACAATCCCCCATTGTTTTCTTACAAACTTCTTCCATCGAGAGCTGTCCATTTCAGAAGCGGTCAAGAAGCCTCACCAGCAACCTGGTCCCAATCTGTTAATAAAATGAGATTAGCGCTTAGAAGAGCCTCGTAAGCACGTAGCCCGCGATCGCCCCAGCGACCGGTGAGAGAATCCAGCTCGCGATGAGGAGGAACACGTTTCTCACATTCATGACTCTCATCTTCGTCGCGAAACCCGAGCCAATAATCCCCGACGAGACCGTTTCAGTGATCGAGACGGGGACCCCGAGCTGGCTCGCAAGTTCCACGGTTCCTGACCCTACCAGCTGGGCATAGAACGCGTTTGGATACCGTAGAGAATAGATTCCCTCACTTAGCCTCCTCAAAGCCCCACGGCCAAGAGTAAACGCGCCAAGAACGCTTCCAAGCCCAACAGTAATCATCGCCGCCAGATTTTGGTTGAATGGCACCCCGGCGATCAAGCCGAGCGAATTACTTCCGAGAACGTACGCAGAGGCGAACGCCATCACAACCAATCCAGCTTTGAGGATTGAGAGTTTCAACCATAGGTTTCTTGGACTGTACCTCTCATCGATGGCGACAAACAGGACGCCCAGAGCCGTCCCGAGTAGAGGAGCGAGAAACCAGAACCCGAGGATCAACACTAGATATTGAGGGTTGAGCGATGCGCCCACCGCAACGCTGACTCCGAGAATCGCGCCTGTCATCGCTTTCGAAAGCGATAGTGGGACCCGGAGGATTTCTCCTGCCAGAAAAACCAGTAGGGTTGCAAGAAGAATGGAGAACGCTTGAGTGTTTGACTCGACCGGCAGGAACGTTGCGGTGATCTTGAATAGCTTGGGGCCTTCAAGGACAAGGCCTAGAACATAACCTGCGATTGAAATCAGTACGCCTGTCCGTCGGCGGACCATTCCGCTTCCAATGATCGTTCCGGAGCAGGCTGAGAGATTGTTTCCGCCGACAAGTACACCTAGTAGTCCAACGAGTAGTAGCGAGGCACCATCCAGAATATCGTACAAGGAGCGGCTATGCTCCGAGCGCCTTGGTCACCGCGATAACAAGGTCTGACGCGTCCTCGCAAAGGTCCAGGATATCATCAGTCTCAATTGTCGTCTGGATGTAATTGTTAAACGCGGCGTAGTCGAGCTTCTCCCAGGACCCGTAGACCTGGTCGAGCATACCGTCCTTCAAATCGTCACCCTTCTCCTCCAAGTCCTCTATCTCATGCGCCATCCCGAGAGCTCTGGTCCTGTCGGACCCGGCGACCTTCAGCAATTCTCGGAGAATCCCCAGCTCCTGCCTTCCAATCTCGACCAGGCGAACATGCTCCTTACGGAAGGAAGCATCAAACTCCTCGATGTGCCTGACAGGGCCCTTGGCCATTCGTCTCAGCTGACGCGAAACCGCGTGTGCCCGGTCCAGAACGCTGTCCACGCAGTCAACTAATCGCCCAAAATCATTCGAGAGAGACGCCGATATCGACCCCCGCCCAATCTCCTCCTCAATTGACTGGGTGATCTTGTCTCCCTCCTTCTCCAGCTCACTAATCCTGCCAGTGTCTGACTCAACCTCTGCAAGGTTGGTACCTGTCCTGGACAGAATCTTGACCAAGAGAACAAGTGCGTCCTCGCCAAGACCCGCGAGCTGGCTGATGCGACCAAACGCTTCCTTCTCTCCAGGCTGGAAGAAACCCTTGATCCGACGAACCACACTGCTCAATTCTAGTCAGACTCAGCTAAGATTCCAGGCTAACTTCCAAAATGATAACTCGAGATGTAGAAAAAGCGTGTTGCTCAAACTGATACGCGACAGCCCTCCAAGCCTCTACCAAGAAAGCGAACAGTACGGCAGCCTAGATTCGGCGGGAACGTCGATAGGACCCGCCCCCAATGCCTAGCGCTTCATCAGTCATCCCTCGTGCGAAGGGATGAAAGACTTGGCAAAGTCTCGTAGCGATTTCAAGTACGCTGTTGAGACTTTTGGGATCGATGGAGGGTCGAGCTCCCAGGGAGCAGCGTCCATGTTGAACGCGGTTATGAAATAGTCAAAGCCATTGTCTGCGGCTTCTTCCACTTTTTTCCCGTACTCTTCCCGGTCGTACTGCTGGTTGGGACCGAGCGGAGTGTACGCGTATGCAAACTCGACCTTGTCTCGTCTACCAGACCGTTTCGCCTCATCTTGGACTATTCTCCTCGCGTCTTCATGTTTCATCTTGTTCCATGGTGGAATGTAACAAATGTCCGCGTATCTGCCTGCGAGTCTTAGCATTCGGGCTCCTGCTCCTCCGAACAGGAGTGGTGGGTGTGGCTTCTGGACCGGTTTCGGTTCGAGAACGGCGCCCTTCGAAACATAGTGTTTCCCGGCAAAGTCAACCTTCGCCTCACTCCAAAGACGGAGCATGAGCCTGACTCCTTCCTCAGTCTTGTCCACTCTCGTTTTAGCCGGATCCCATGACCCGTAGGCTTCGAACATCCTCTGTGTAACCCCGGCGCCAACGCCGAGGATTACTCGACCCTCAGATAGAACGTCGAGACTAGCGACTGTCTTAGCCAGTAGCCCTGGATGTCTGAGAGGTATTGGCGTGACCCATGTCCCAAGGCGGATCGTCTTCGTGCTAGCCGCGAGATGCGACAAGAGAACCCATGTCTCAAGAGTCGAGTCGATCCCCTGAAACGAGTCTGCTCCCAGGTCTGAAGGGTCCCACATTATCTGGTCCGGAAAAACGACCGCCCAGAACCCCTGAGCTTCAGCCTCCTCAACACCTTTCTTGACATGTGGCCAGGCCGGTGACCAGTTTCCGAGCCCCGTAAGAATGAACTTCAACTCTAGCGTGGTCCAAAACGGTCGCACAGTTAATCAAGGTAGAGGCGGGTGAAAGTGAAACTCGGCGGTGCCTGACGAAAAGAAAATCAGGGAAGTTTTCCGAGGAGAATCTCCCAAGGATAAACGTCGACGTTCTTCAGAAGACCGTTTTGCATCCAAGGATCCTCGGCGAGTCTCTGACGCACGACTTGCTCATTTGGCGCACTAACGATAAGGATGGCTCGATGTTTTGAGTACTTCAGCGGGCCACCCAACACGACGAATCGCTCAGCTTCCAAAGTATCCATGAATGTTGCATGTTCAGCCCACCCTTTCTGCTTTCTCATCACGCGCTTGTCGTCCCATCCCGGTCCCTGCTCGTTAATTACGACAAAGTGTGCCATTTACTCTTCAAGCTAATCAGCCTTCTCAGCAACGGATTAGCCTTAGGCATGTGTACGCCGGCACTATCGTCCACGAGTTCCTTGCCCGGTCCCGTACCGTTGCAATTAATCTGAGGCAAGAATGAAGAAGCGAGTGGCGCCATGGCAAGCCAGCCGAATCCTTTGCAAAGGAGCGGCAGTGCAATACCCGGCAGCCACTCTGAGCATTAGCTACCCGCTAAGCTTGTTCTAAGAATTGCGTAACGACTTTTTCAAAAACGTCGTAACATCTAGTCTCAAGGCAAATCTGTAACGGGAAGACGGTAACTGCTCAAAACGTCGCTCTCCCGGGGTGTTTGGCCCACCAGCCTACCTTGTCCAGTTTGAACCAGATAGACAGGGCTGTCCAAGTGTAGACGCTCCAACTAGGACACGAGTGTCTTATTGACGCGTTAACGTCGACGGGCGTGAAAGAAGAACGGGTGTGGTCAACAAATGGCCCTATGGGGTTCTCTACCAGACGACCAACTCGACGCTAGGCAGGTGACCTGTCATTTCTGCCGGGAGGTTTCAGAATTCCCATATCGAGTTCTGACGGTATATCTGGCTGGTCATCGATTTGAAGAAAATAGTTGTCGTTGCTACGACCATAGCGACACTTGCCCTCGCGATATTCGCCAACACAGTCTTCACACACGCCACAGGAAACGGTGCTCCAAGCGGTCAACACTTCAACCTGAACCTCATCGGAGCAAAAACCACTAACTGCCCACAGACATATGGCAGCGGCGGAAATGTGATCTTCGTACCACTCTTCGGCACCAGCAAGATAGAACTCTTCCAGGGAACCAGCTTCGAAGTCCTAGACAACAACGCATGCACAGACAAAGTCGCCCAGTTCCAGCTCCCACCCACCAATACAACAGGGGGAGCACCCGCATATACTGTCTGGGCAAGAGTCGTAGGCAAACCGGGAGGCAGCGGCACATTGACTACCTGCGCAACAAATTCCACATCACTCGAAACAGTCTGCTCATTGAACCAAGTGATCACAATGAGGACCAAGGGTCAACAGAAATTCGTCAACGTGACCCCGCAACTGACTACTCTCTGTTTCATCAATTCCCTAGGTCAGATACAGTGCGTCAACATTTTCGACACCGCATTCCAAGACTTCTTCTGGTCGTACAACAACCAAGGACAGAAAGTCCTACAGCTCAGATTCTACCCGGTACCGTAGGCTAAGCTCGTCGGTAGAAAACTGAGAAAAAACCCATTTTTTTCCACCAGACCGTATCCCGTACAGAATCTCGATAAGAAGCGAGGCCAAACCAATTCGAGTTACTAGGACTCCTAGCCGTTCGGTTGAGCCTCGCTATTATCCGAGACCAGAGATAATACAAGGACGGAACAAACAGATGAGCTCTACATTCACGAAGAACCTTTTACTATGCGCGGCAGTCGCACTGACCTTACAGGTCAGCGCAGTTCTTCTAATCCAGACTTGGGCACAACCATACCTAGCTGATGCGGCGCTGGACGGGACTTATTCAACAGCCTCCATCATAGTCTCAGCCATCACCTTCTCAGTTCAAGACGCCATCATTCTAGGCAGTGTCGCATGGCTAGTCGTCAGCGCATCTCGAAAACAAACTCTCCAAACTCTGTCTTGACGAAGCGTACTATCAAGCAAGATCCTTCTCATCCACATCGCACCCTCTCCTAACCCCGAGCACGCTCCACGCGAGTCGATGGAGGACCTCCTTTTCTACAAATTATGACAATGGTAACAAGGTTAGAATCGTCATTAGGTACGCCTAAATTCGCGGGAAGCCCAGTTCATACTTACCGGTGTAGAATGTGAGCGGAGTGACTGCGTTCGTCTCCATGTTCATTGAGCCTCTGCATCTCGACGGCATATTGTCGGCGCTCTCTCGGATTGATGGCGTGAAGGATGTCTATGAGGTCACGGGAGAGTTCGACATTGTCAGCGTCGTCTCAGTCCAGGACCTCAAGAAGTTTCATGACGTTTTGAAAAACGGGATAATGAAGATAGCAGGTGTCAAGAGCACTGTGACCTCAATAATCCTAAACCCTTCAAGCATCGAACATTAACTATGATCTGATTGTTCTTGCAGTAGTGCTAGAGACGTAGTAGTAGAATCGCGTTAGCAATCGCTAGATCGAGAATCGTCAAGGGTATTGACCGCTTTGCGAACGTTGCGAAGCTGAGCCTCCTATGCGGCTTGTTCAGTATGTTCAACGCGACCAGGTTCGAGGCGGTCCCTATCGGCGTAGCCATTCCTCCAATGCCGGTCCCGATGGCAAGTGCCCAGGCAATAGGGGCATAGTTGGGAAAGCTCACCTCGTGCATCCTGACAATCACCGGGATGAACACGGTCACTAGAGGGACGTTGTCCACGACCTGCGATATGAGAGCAGCAACCCACAAGACCAGGGTTACTGTCAAGGCTAGATTGCCACCGGCCAGTGAGATCAACTGGTCCCCAACTGCTGACAACAGCCCAGTCTTCGCCAGCCCTGCAACAAGCAAGAATAAGCCGCCGAAGAAAAAGAAAATTTCCCAATCGATCCGCGCCAATACATGCTGTATCTCCTTGGATCGAGACGACTCATAGACTAGAATCAAGAACGCTGGCGCTAGTGTGGCGAGTCCGGCGGAGACGCCGAGAAAATTGTGGACGATCAAGAACGCAACAGCCAGTCCTAGCGAGACCATGCTGACATGCAAGAGTCCCTGATCCTTCACGGCGGTCGATGGCTTGGGCAGGATTATCGGTCCCCTCGTCTTATGTCGAGCCAACGCGTCCCTGTGCAGGAATCCGTGATTCCGCGCATACAACAGTCCCGTGTTCACGGCCAAGACAGCAAGCGCGATTGGCGCGGTATTCGCGAGGAACTGGTTGAAAGTCAAATTCAGTGCGGATGATCCGATGATCACGTTTGTCGGGTCTCCGACCATCGTTGACACTCCCCCAATGTTCGCGGCCAAGACCTCGGCGATAACGAACGGGACCGGGTCTATGTCCAGCCCGTCAAAAACCTCAACCGTCAACGGCACAATAAACAACGCCACTGTCACGATGTCCAGCAGCGACGCCATACCGGCGGTCAAGAGTGGGAGTAGAATGTACATTCGGACCGGGTGAGCGTCCACGGACTTGGCCAGTCGCAGCCCGGTCCACTCGAAGAAACCCGCCTCACGGAGAGACGAGGCAATGATGAACATGCCCAACAAGACCGCGATAGCAGTCCAGTTGATCGCCGTGAACAGGTCATTCTCGTTCAAGACCCCTGTCCCGACCATCAGAGTAGCTCCCAACACGGCAGCAGATGGCTTGTGGAATCTGTCGGAGAGAATCAGTAGGTAGGTGCCGACGAAGATGCCGATGACGATTATTTCGAGAGGAGTGTCGAGTGCCATTTTCCAAGCCGGGTTAGGACCATGTCATAAAAGGACTCCTAGAAAGCACACGTATTTTGATGAGACATGGGTCGGCGATGGTAGTCGCTTAAAGCCTAGCAGGGAATTAGGTTCGGGACCAAATTGTTGCAGGCTAGTGATCTCGCAGGCAGGCTAGGAGAATTGTACGATGAGTACTGGGAGTATTATCTCAGGGCAAATCCGACCACGGCCACATACCTCGGTGATCATCGTTACGACGATGCTCTAGAAGATATCTCAGTCGAGGCTTACCAGAGACGCGTATCCTCAGCTCGCTCGTTTCTAGAACGGCTGAGACGTAATCCCATCCCATCTTCCGCTCGAGACCGTTTGAGCTTCGAACTCTTCGAGAGAATGCTATCAATCGAGATTGAAGAGGCCGCGTTTCAGCCATGGCTTTTTCCAATAAGCCAGCAATGGGGTCCGCACATTGACCTACCGCAACTCGTGACTTACCATCCATTTCGAACAGTTACCGACTTTCAGAACTTCCTATCGAGACTCAGAAGAATTCCTTCCGTAATGGATCAGACTATAGCTTGCATGAGGACCGGCATTTCCGAAAAACTAGTCCTGCCACGGGTCGTCGTTGACAAAATTGCTCCGCAGCTCGTCGCGCACATTGTAGACCACGCGGAGAAGAGCGAGTTCTACAAGCCAATCACCGCAACGACAAAAATTCACCCCGAGGATTTACGCAGGATTCGCGAGGACCTTGCAGATGCAATCATGGAGGCGGTCGTTCCGGCCTACAGTCGACTCAACGATTTCGTCCGAGGAGAATACCTAAAGGCCTCAAGTGAAGCCGTCGGGCTCTGGGCTCTTCCTGACGGAAGAGATCGATACGCATTCTACGTGCGCTACCACACCACAACTGATCTCAGCCCCGAACAGATTCACGAGCTTGGAGTCCAAGAGCTCTCCCGAATTCACGGAGATATGCGAAAGATTATGACTAGGCTCCTCTTCACCGGAACGCTTCAAGACTTCATACTCTCTGTCCGCAACAATCCAGACACCTATTACCCGACGAGGGAGGCATTGCTCGACGGTTTCAAGCAGATTCTCAAGAAGATGGATGCTGAATTACCACGCTTGTTTAAGCGCCTGCCCAAGACACCCTACGGCTTTCGCGAAATTGAAGGCTATCGTGCTGATGCGGCTCCTGACGCCTACTATTATCGCGCCCCCGAGGACGGGTCAAGGCCCGCGTACTTTTACGTGAACACGTTCAAGCCTGAGACTAGGCCCAAACACACAATGGAAGCACTAGCCTACCATGAGGCCGTACCCGGACACCATCTCCAACTGGCCATTCAGCAGGAACTGACAGGGCTGCCAAAATTCCGGAGGTTCGGGCGCGGCCCAGACACTGTGTTTGTGGAGGGCTGGGCATTATATTCCGAGCGGCTACCGAAAGAGCTCGGCTTCTTCTCTGATCCCTACTCGGACTTTGGCAGATTGTCTATGGACGCCTGGCGCGCGACCCGTCTCGTCGTGGACACCGGTATCCATCACATGAAATGGACCCGCGAACAAGCAATACGCTTCTTCAAGGATAACACAAGCCTCTCGGAACAGAACATAGTCTCCGAGGTCGATCGTTACATCGCCTGGCCTGGTCAGGCTCTAGCCTACAAGATTGGCCAGCTGAAGATTCTCGAACTACGCAGTCGAGCCGAGAAGAGACTAGGACAACGGTTCGATCTTCGCGATTTCCACGACGAGCTGCTCTCTGACGGGTCGCTGCCTCTGAAAGTTTTGGATGGGAAAATGGAGCGATGGATAGACTCCCGAACGGCGAACTAGCTCGCCACGAATTCTCGACGAGAGTCCACTAGCTTTCCCATGGGGCGTAGCCAGTTCGAAGCGTATCCTATGCGTTTAGGAAATGGTCTAATTTGCGCCTAAGCCGATTGTTTTGAACGCGCCGAAGTCCACTTCGACCAGTGGCACGTGGTGAGGCTGTTCCTGGGTAAGATCGCCTGGCCCTAGGCACCGGAATTCCTCGTGATGGCACTTGGGACACTTGATGTCGTATCGCCTCTCGCCTGTTTCGCGTTTCTCGTCGCGTACTATTCGATAATTACAATCTGCTTGGGCGCACTCGTAAACATACGTGGTCTCGCTGAGACTCTTGTGAGTAGTTCTCGTAGTTTTCGGCCGCTTGGTCGCGGTGGAGCGCTTGGTTGTTGAGGTTCGCTTTACTTTTGTTCTGGTTCGTGTTCCAGTTTTCGGTTTTGATTTTGAGCGTGATGTTCTTGTTGTTACTGGCAAAACTATCAAGACCGCTTATTGTCCAGCGCTGATATTCAGCCTAGCGTTACTGTCCACCAAGCTCTCACGTACGTGGCTGCAAAGCCGGTCGCTCGAGATATCCGTGTATTCCTGGATATGGTAGTAATTTGGGAGAAATTTCGGTCAAGTCTTAATGAGCACTTAGCGCTCTCAGCCGTTTCGAAGACGAAAAATAATGGAAACAGTAAGAAAACACTTGAGAGCAATCGCAATCATCGCAGTCGTACTCGGACCAGCACTATTACTCGCAGTACCAAGCGTCCAGAGAGCCTTCGCAACTTCTCTAAACGGTCCACGGGCACCA
>JACXTT010014881.1_pt1 | contig 10140 bp, 8 predicted proteins | sample 9270951 | NCBI WGS metagenome assembly JACXTT01 (sample SAMN15532306, study PRJNA645909) | rock metagenome | isolation source: weathered quartz diorite | place: Puerto Rico | collected 2017-06-21
GGGACCTGTTTGAACCGCATTGCCGGGCGGATTACCGGGGGCGCCGCCGTGGCTGTGGTGGGACAAAATCTCTCGGAGGTCGTGGCGGTGCAAATGAAACCGAGGGCGCTGGCGGAATACCGCAAGGCGGTGGTCAATAAAACCGTAGTCAATTTTGAGCTGTACCTCGATGAGCTGAAAGTATATTTTGATATCAATGCCTATCCCAGCCAGCAGGGGCTTTTTGTGTACTTTAAAGACATTACCGGCCGTAAAAGCCAGGAAATGCTGCTTACCCTGGAAAAGGAAGTACTGGAGCTGAATACCAACCCCGCGGCATCGTTAAAAGATACGCTGGACTATTTCCTGAAAGGCATTGAATCGCTCAACCCCGGTATGACCTGTTCGGTGCAGCTTCTGGAAGAAGGGGAAAAAAGGGTGCGGCATCTTTCGGGCCCCAGCATGCCAGCCGATTTTATCCGGTACATCAATGACCTGAAGATGGGCGATAAAGTGGGTTCTTCCGGTACCGCCCTGTTTTTCCAGAAAACGGTTATTGCGCCCGACATTATGACCGACCCATTATGGGAAGGATACCGCGAAATAGCCGCGCAATACCAGCTGGCCGCCTGCTGGTCGTTTCCCATCGTTACGTCCAGCAACAATGTGCTGGGTTCGTTTGCAGCGTATTATAAAAAACAGCAGTCTCCTACAGATGCGCAGGTGGCGCTGCTGAGCCGTGCCGCTACGCTTTTGGGCATTATTATTGAAAACAAACAGGCGGAGCAAAAGGTCAATATCAGCAACGAGCGCTACCTGCTGGCCACCAAGGCCACCAATGATGCTATTTGGGATTATGATATTCGGCAGGGGCGCTTGTATTGGGGAGAAGGTTTTTATACCTTGTTTGGCTATAAGTCCAATCAGCCGGCCGGCGTACCCGGTGTTTGGGAAGCCAAAATACACCCGGAAGACAAGGAGAGCGTAACAGCATTATTTGAAGATGCCATTAAAAACAGGGAGCGGGGCGTTATTTATACCGAATACCGCTTTAAGAAAAGCGATGGCAAATATGCGATTGTTGCCGACCGGGCATTTATAGTATACGACAACGATGGAGAACCCGCCCGTTTTGTAGGCTCTATGCAGGACGTTACAGAACGCAAAAAGCTGGAAATGCAGGTGCTCAAGCAGGAAATAGACAAGCAGAAAATTATAGCCCAGGCCGTAGTAGACGCACAGGAAAAAGAACGGGCGGAAATAGGGAAGGACCTGCACGACAATGTAAACCAGATACTCTCCACCGCCAAGCTATACCTTGAACTGGCAAAATCGGATGTAAACCAACGGGAAGCGCTGATTAAGCGTAGTGCAGACAGTATTTTTAATGCTATCAACGAAATACGCAGTATTTCAAAGGCACTGGTTCCCCCCAGCGTAAAAGACCTGGGGCTTATTGATTCGGTAAAAGACCTGGTAGAATCGCTCCACATGACCAGGGCCCTGCGGGTAAAATTTGTGCATAAGGGCGATTTTGAAAAAGTGATCAGCGATAAGCAGAAGCTGATGCTTTTTCGCATCATCCAGGAGCAGGTAAACAACGTGCTCAAGCATGCCGAGGCCACCAAATTGTTTATAGAGCTGGTCATGCACGAAAAGCAGATTTCGCTGACCGTTGAAGACAATGGTAAAGGCTTTGAGCTGGAAAAAGTCCGGTTTAAAAAAGGAGTAGGACTATCGAATATAGAAAGCAGGGTAAGCCTTTTTGATGGTAAAGTAACCATCACCACGGCGCCCGCCAGGGGTTGTAAGCTATTTATTCAGGTACCGATTCATAATTATTAAACTCTTTATTATGGAAAAGATTAATATTCTAATTGCGGATGATCACAAACTAATCAGGGAAACCTGGACCTATATCCTGAATAGTGACCCACGGTTCCAGGTAGTGGCGGAGTGCGGCGATAGCGAAGAGGCGGTGGAACTGGCCAAGCAAAAAAGACCTCATATTGTTTTGATGGACATAAATATGACCCCTATCAATGGTTTTGAAGCAACGGAAAAGATCCGCAAAGTTTCGCCGGGGTCTAAGATAATAGGCGTTTCCATGCACTCGCAGCCCGCTTATGCCAAGAAGATGCTGCAGGTGGGCGCAAGGGGTTATGTAACCAAGAATTCATCGCGCGAAGAAATGTTCAAAGCCATCATGGAAGTGTTTCGCGGCAATAAATACGTGTGTGATGAAATCAAAACCATCATATCGGAGCAATTGCTGGACGAAAACCAGGATACGCCCAATATCAATTCACTGACCGAACGGGAAATCCAGATCATCAACCATATCCGGGAAGGACTGTCATCCAAGGAAATTGCCACCAAGCTCAAAATATCCCTCAAAACGGTGGAAGTGCACCGGCATAATATTCTCAAAAAGCTCAAGCTAAAAAACTCGGCCTCGCTGGTCAACTTTATCAACAATACGGCGGGCTATGTATAACAGTAAGTACATGAAGTTGAAAAAATGGTTGCGGAATCATTCGTTTATGATAGCCTGAACGGTTGCAGCTTGCCAGTTACCTTCCTTTCAGTCACTAACCCATTAGTCTTTTTGCGATGATGATAAGAAATCCCTGTCGTTTTTTATTCCATGCGTGAGCAAAAACACTTAGTTATAATTTAGTTAACTGATTAGAGCGCCTGCTTTTTGGCGACTACAATAGCATATCCGGGCGGAAGCTGCTACTTTAGCCGGTATAATCCAATATCGACTGAAAATCAGTAAAATCCGGTGTCCAGTCAACCTGTTTAAATCCAATCCTGGTGAGGTATAAACATCTCATCAAAGCTGAAAAACCTGAATGGCTCCGAACCTCAAAAAGCTGGTTCATTATCCTGATGAAGAAACCACCCCCCAAGGCCTATGAAGACTATGGGGGTTTTTTCTTCCCCTAAACTTCCGTACTTTTGCGCCTCATTTCCTATCATGAGTGATGCTATTAAACACGAATGTGGCCTTGCTTTCATTCGTTTGCGTAAACCGCTCTCGTATTACCAGCAACAATATGGTACCGTACTATATGGCCTCAATAAGCTGTACCTGCTTATGGAAAAGCAGCATAACCGCGGGCAGGACGGGGCCGGTATAGCCGCTGTAAAGCTCCATACGGAGCCCGGGTACCCTTTCTTGCACCGCATTCGCAGTACCGCCCCGCAGCCCATTGCCGACCTTTTCCGGCAGGTTTCGGAAGAAATAACCGACCTGGAAAAATACCAGCCCGATATCCGCAGGCACCCCGGCCTGTTAAAAGGCCACGTACGGTTCCTGGGAGAGCTGCTGCTGGGGCACCTGCGCTATGGCACCCAGGGAAAAAACAATGTAGAGTTCTGCCATCCTTTTATAAAACGCCATACCATGCCGGTACGCAACCTGGCGCTGGCGGGCAATTTTAACCTGGTCAATACCGAAGAGCTGTTTGCCCTGGCCAATATTGAGCCCGGCGTATTCCAGCGCCAAAGCGATTTGGCCGCCATGATGGAAGTGGTGCATCATTTTATGGTAAAAGAAGACGAGCAGAACCAGGGACGCCTGGACGTGGTAAACGTGCTCAAAAAAGCCACCCGCCTGTTTGACGGCGGGTACCATATCGGCGGGCTGATAGGCAACGGCGACGCGTTTGTAATGCGCGATGAGCATGGTATACGGCCCTCGTATTACTATATCAACGACGATTTGATTGTAGCCGCTTCCGAGCGCGCGGCCATCCGCACCAGCTTTAACGTAGGCGAAAACGAAGTGCAGGAACTCATGCCCGGCCAGGCCATGATAGTACGCGCCAACGGCGATTACAGCATTGAGCAGATACTGGAGCCCAAAGAAAGAAGGGCCTGCAGTTTTGAACGCATCTATTTCTCGCGCGGTAACGACGAAAAAATTTACAAGGAGCGTACCGCCCTTGGTTATCATTTAAGCGGCGCCGTACTGAATGCCGTAAACCACGATCTCAAACACACTATTTTTTCTTTTATACCCAATACCGCTGAAGTAGCTTTTTACGGCCTGCTGAAAGGTGCGGAAGACTACTTGAACAAAGTAAAAGTGGAGCGCATTTTATCCTGGGGCAAAGATTACGACGATGCCAAACTGGAAGAAATGGTGCACCGCCGCATACGCGTGGAAAAGATAGCCATCAAAGACGTAAAGATGCGCACCTTTATTACGGAAGACGCCAGCCGTAATGAAATGGTGCAGCACGTATACGATATTACCTACGGCACCGTGCAGAAAGGCCAGGATACGCTGGTGGTGATTGACGATTCTATTGTACGCGGCACCACGCTCAAAGAAAGCATTGTGCGCATGCTGGGAAGGCTGCAGCCAAAGAAAATCATCGTGGTTTCTTCCGCCCCGCAGATACGTTACCCCGATTGCTATGGTATTGATATGAGTAAACTGGGCGATTTTATTGCCTTCCGCGCGGCCATTGAACTGCTCAATGAACGCGGCCGGGGAGAGCTGCTGCAGGAGCTCTTTGAATATTGCAAAGAACTGGCAAGAACCGGCCAGCTGCATACCGAAAACGTGGTGCGCCGGGTATACAAACCTTTTACCCCCCAGGAAATTTCCGACAAAATAGCCCAGCTCATTACCCCCGAGGGACTTGAAATACCGGTACAGGTGATCTACCAGACCGTAGAATCGCTGCACGAGGCCTGCCCGACCAATACAGGCGACTGGTATTTTACCGGCAACTATCCTACCCCGGGCGGAAACAGGGTCGTAAACAAGGCGTTTATCAACTATATGGAAGGCAAGGACGTAAGAGGGTACTGATTTTGAGGTTTTCCACAGGTTTTGCACTTTTGGCAAAGTATTTGCGTTTTTTTAATGCCGACCGTTTTTAATCAAGCTTCCTTTGGGGAACCACTATTAAACAGGCCTGTTTATTTTTAATTCCGCAATCCAATCTTTCCTTCATCTCCGGGTAATTTTCTTTCTTTATTTTAGGGGATGAAATACGTCCTTCTTGTCCGTCATGCAAAAAGCAGCTGGGACGCCGCTGGCACCAGCGACTTCGATAGAACATTAAACGACCGTGGTAAAAAAGACGCTCCCGAAATGGCGCACCGGCTGGTAAACCGTGCTGTTACCATAGATGCCTTTGTAAGCAGTCCCGCCAAACGCGCCAAAAAAACCGCTGAATTATTTGCTTCCGGCATGGGCGCCGACAAAAAAGATATCCTCTTTATAGACCAGCTCTACCATGCAACGCCGCCTGTTTTCTTTGATACCATTGCAGGTATGGCCGATACTGTTCAATGCATGGCCATCTTTTCGCACAACCCTGGCATTACCGACTTTGTAAATATGCTGGACACTATACGAACTGACAATATGCCCACCTGTGCTGTATTTGCCGTAAAGGCGGATATAAGCTCCTGGAAGGAGTTTGAACAGGCCAAAAAGGAGTTCTGGTTTTTTGATTATCCTAAAATAGCGTTCTGATTATTTTATTCTTCTGCAGTACCGGCCGGTATTTGCTTTAGTAATTCCGCTACGAGTTGTTGTACACGCGCAGGATCGTTTAGCCCCGACAGATCGGGTATGCGCAATTGGTTAGCCTGCTCCAGCAAAAGCGGCAATGAAAAACTATGCTGCTGCGCTGTGCAGCACCAGCCCTTTGCAGCAAGATAAGCCGCCAGGTATTCCTGCTCGGGCTGCCCCGGTGTAGGAATAAAAATACATTTTTTTCCCAGTGGCAATACATCCATGATCGTACTGTATCCCGAACGGCTGATGATAATACCGGCTTCGTTGATGGCCTGTTGTAATGGCGCAGCAGGAAGATGTTGATGCACTTCCAGCAGGGCAGAACCTGCTATAGTATTGCCGGCAAGCCCTCTTACCAGTATAGCCGGTTGTTGCAGGAGGGTTAGCTGTTGCAATAGCTTTTCTTCAAAAATGGTTCGTTGCGGTTCGGGGCCGGACAGCAATATCAATAGCTTGCCCGAAGGATTGGCGCTTTCTTTTTTAATGCGCGATAACACGCCCATATACCGGTTCTTTACAGGAGGCAATAAAGCAGGATGCGATAACCCGCCAGCGAGGTTATGATCATTACCTGCTGCATCGGGCACCCAGCAGTAATTGAACCGGCGTATAAAACGATAATTTATTTGTTGTAGTAGCTTGTCGGCCCATTTGCCGAAAGATGATTTTATCTGCAACTGGTGTGTTATAAAAACAGAAGTAACTGCAGGATGATGCAATCCATAACGGTTGTCTGCTACAACAATGTCTAAGTGTTTATTATTAAAAATCTTTTTTAACCACTTTTTTTCGTGGTTGATTATTATCAATATTTTAGGTGCTTGTAGTATAATTTTTGTTAATGTCTGCCACCTGTTCCTGCTGTATTTAAGCCGGTAGCCCGGTAAATCTACAATGGTTAGTTCGGGAAACTCCTGTGCAAGCAGCTGGCGTTGCTGCCCTTCGGCAGCTATAATTACCTCACAATCAGCATTTAAAAATTGATGAATCAAGGGTATGCACCTTGTGGCATGACCAAGCCCCCAGTCAAGCGGGGCAACAAGTACCACGGGTTGAGCGTTATTAATAAGGTTAAAATTTGTTTGCCCTCTCAACAGTCGGCTCAATTATTGATTAAAATAGTTTAATTTAGGAAGACCAAAGTATGAAAAAGGTTAGTTATAAATGGTTATTCTTGTTTATAATTGTATTGATAACGGCAGCTGGATGTAGCAGTGAGCGCCGCGTTTCAGGAGGTTCTTCTAAATCCTGCGGTTGCGGAGTTCACAGAGGGTATGTCGGTTATTAAAATCTAATAAAAGATGAAGACTAGTAACAGAGACTTGCTTGTCCTGGTGAAAGATGAATTCATGAACCAGTATCAGATTGAAATGGAGTTGGAACAGCTCAATTCCTTATTGTTTCGCCTGGAAACAATCGACAATTTTTGCGTGGCGCACGAAATCTTTGATGTAACCAAGCACAAAGTGGTGGTAAACCGCAAGAAGATTACACAAATAGTTCATCAGCCGGAATTAAAAGCCTTCCAGTTTATTTGTAATAAGAACTGATTTTTTATATTCTTGCAGCTTTCTTCTACGACAATTTACCAAACGCCTCTCTCAACTCATTTATCATAACAGCTATCTCTTCTTTACGGCAGGTGCCCACGCTAAGCCGGTACCAGCTTGAGCTGCGCGATGCGCCAAAGGCATAGAAAGGCACTACCGCCAGCCGGGCTTCATTGAGCAGGTAAGCCGTTACATCGCTTTGTTTTTCCAGTAGTTTGCCATCGGGCGTTTTCTTACCTGTAAGGTTAAACTGCACCGTTAGGTAAATGGCTGCCTGCGGCGCAATGGCGTCTACGCTATGCCCTTCTTTTTTCAGCTGCTGCAATCCTTTGTATATACCCTGCAGCCGCTCTTCAAGCTCCGTTTTAAAATGAGTAAGATAGCGATCAATATTTTCCTGCTGTGGCAGGAAGCGGGCCACGGCTTTTTGCTCCGCCATGGGCGCCCAGGCGCCGATATGCGTTAAAATGGCTCTCATCTTGCCCACTATTTCAGAAGGGCCGGTAGCCCAACCCACACGCACACCTGTAGCTGCAAATACCTTGCTGATGGCGTCGATAAAGATGGTGTATTGACGCATTTGAGGGTGCAGCGATACGGGGTTATAATGACGGATAGCGCCGTAGGTAAGATGCCAGTACATCTGGTCGTACATCACGTACAGTTTCTTTTCGCCCTCGCCGCGGCGGGCGTTTTCTTCCACCACCATCCGGCAAATACCTTCCAGGTCTTCCCTGGTAAACGTAGTGCCGGTAGGGTTTTGTGGCGAGCAAAGGGCCAGCAGCGTAGCTCCCTTGATATAGGGCTCAATTTCCGCTGCCGTAGGCATAAAATGATTTTCAATGCTTGCTTCCACTACCACATGCTCTGCCCCTACAAAATGCGCATAGTGATTGTTATTCCAGGAAGGAACGGCATAAATAACTTTATCGCCCTTATCGCAGATGGCCCGGAAAAGCGAATATATAAGCGGGCGGCCACCGCTGGCCACCAGTATTTCGCCGGGGGGATAGTCCAGCTGCTGGCGCTGTTTCATAAAGAGGCTGATGGCATCGCGCAAATCGAGGTTGCCTTCGGCCGCCGGGTAATTGGTAAAATGCCTGCGGTAGGCTTCCACAATTTCATTTTCCAGTTCTTTGGGTATGGGAAAGACGGCAGGATCAAAATCGCCTACCGTAAAATTGTAGATTTTCTCTCCCTGCCGGATTTTCTCCCTGATTTCCCCGCCCAGGTTAACGATTTCCGAGCCAATCAGGGTAGCCGAAAGGTGCGACAGCTTTAAATCACTCATAGTGTTAAATTAAGTGGACAACAAAAATACTGTTCTGCCCGCAGATACAAGGGTTAAACATGGACGGCCGGCGGCAGAATCGGCCCGCAGCCGTTATCTTTGCAACAGATGCACACAACCGATGGCAATCCGTAGAAAGAAAAAAAATTACCGTAAGCTCAAGTTTATCCTGTTTGTCCTGGCAGCCGTCGTTCTTGCGGGTGGCATATTGTGGTGGTATAATTATGTGCCCTCCAATTTTGTTACCTATCCCGAGTTTGGCATTGGCATTCCTGAAAATTTTATGATTCATGGCATCGATGTATCGCACCACCAGGACGACATCAACTGGGACCTGGTGCACGATATGCAGGTAAGGCAGGTTAAAATCGGCTTTGTGTTTATTAAAGCCACCGAAGGCATTGGCCGGGTGGATAACCATTTTAACCGCAACTGGGCCAAATCCAAAGACGCCGGCATGTGCCGCGGGGCCTATCATTATTTCCTGCCTTCCAAAAGCGGCAGGCTGCAGGCGCAGAATTTTATTGACGTGGTAGACCTGGAGCATGGCGATTTGCCGCCGGTGCTGGATGTAGAGCAAACCAATGGGGTGAGCGGCGACCGGCTCCGGCGGGAAGTAAAAGCCTTCCTGCAAACCGTTGAAGATTATTACGGGGTAAAACCCATCATTTATACCAATGTTGATTTTTACCGGGTGTATTTAAATGGTGAGTTCGACGATTACCCGCTTTGGGTGGCGCATTACCTGCAGCGCGATAAACCGCGTATTGCGCGCAACTGGCTGTTCTGGCAGCACAATGAAGCCGGCAGGGTAAATGGGGTACGCACAAAAGTGGATTTCAATGTTTTTAACGGCGATTCTACGGAATTCAGGAAATTGCAAATGGATTAATCATAAAACAACCATCGTATGTCCAGCGGTATGGAGCCTGAAGTAAGGGATTTTCTGCGGCGGGTAGGTTTTTCTATCTCCGTGGGCTTCCTGTACCTGGTCATTAACTGCACCATGGGTATCTGGGGCGGCTGGCTGTTCTTTTACGATAAGCCCACCCTGGGCAACTATATCTTTTATGCCTGGCTGCTATTCAGTACAGTAGTGTTAATCCGCCTCATGATCAAATGGTGGAAAAAGAAGTTTCCCCACGGGTAAATATCCCAATAAAAAGCCTGCAATCGCTATTGTCCCTTGGTATCCAGAATTACCGGGTTATTCCCCTTGCCCATGATGATCACCTTGGCGTTGGGCGATTTGGCTATTTCCAGCTGCGCCTTAATACTCTCGTATTGCAATTGCTTATCGGTAAGGCTTTCGCTGATAATGCGCTGGTAATCGGCAATGCCCTGCGCTTCTATCCGTTTGCGGTCGGCTTCCTGTTTTTCTTTTTGCAGCACAAACTGCATTTTCTGCGATTCCTGCTCGGCATTGATTTTTAATTCGATGGCGCTTTTTACCGTTTGCGGCAACGCTATATTTCGTACCAGCAGGTTTTCGAGCAATAAACCGCGTTTCCTGAAATCGTCTTCAATGGTTTTAAAAATGCGTTGCTGGAACTCATCCCTTTTGGTGGAATAAAGGGCTACGGCATCGTAATACACGGCATTATCGCGTATCCGGGTGCGGGTAATGGGACGAACGATCTTGTCTTCGTAATTATCGCCGGTTTCCGACAGCAACTTTGGTGCATCCACCGGCACCACGCGGTACAGTACCGAGAGGTCGATGGTTACTTCCAGCCCGTCGGCCGTCAGCACCCGGATGGCATCATCGCCGT
>JACXTT010014882.1_pt1 | contig 10139 bp, 8 predicted proteins | sample 9270951 | NCBI WGS metagenome assembly JACXTT01 (sample SAMN15532306, study PRJNA645909) | rock metagenome | isolation source: weathered quartz diorite | place: Puerto Rico | collected 2017-06-21
GTCGGGATCCTCGATCGCTGGGGCGAGGAGCATCCCGAGTTCTTCATGGGAGGCAACGAGGCCGGAATGCTGTTCGGCCGAGATGTCCGGGGCGCCGAGGGCGGCGTCTGGCGCCGCGAGGCGATCGGGGCGCTCACCGGCGGCTACGTCCGCGTCGCTCCGCTCCTTGCCGTCGAGGTCGCCGGGCGTGATGAGGGCGAGACGGAGCTGCGTGCGAAGGCAATCTGGTATCTCGCGCGCGGCGTCGGCGTCGTCTGGCTCATCCTGCCCGTGACTCGGGACGTTCTCGTCATCACTCCGGCGGGGGAGAGTCGCCACGGATCGGGCGAGCGGCTCCCGGTTCACCCGGACCTTCCCGGGCTGCAGCCGCCCGTCGATCGTTTCTTCCGGCAGCTCGCCTAGCGTTGTTTCCCCGGGCGGCGACGGCGCCGCTTGACGCCGCGGGCGCCGATCATCGACAAGCGTCACGGATGGACTTTCGCCTCACCGCCGCGGAGGCGCGCTTCCAGCGCGAGGTGCGCGACTGGCTGGTCGCGAACCTGCCGCCGGGCTGGGGGACGCCGGAGTTCCGGCGGCAGGACGAGCCCGCCGAGAAGGTCCGCTTCGCACGCTGGTGGCAGCGGCGGCTCCACGAGGGGGGGTGGGCAGGTCTTCACTGGCCGCCGGAGTACGGCGGGCGGGGCGCGACGCCGCTCGAGCAGTTCCTCTTCGCCGAGGAGTACACGCGCGCCGGCGCGCCCCCGATGATCGACATCGGCGTCGGACCGGCGCTCGTCGGCCCGACCCTCATTCACCACGGGACGGAGGCCCAGAAGCGGCGCTTCCTGCCGACGATCCTCACCGGCGACGAGGTCTGGTGCCAGGGGTTCTCCGAGCCGAACGCGGGCTCGGACCTGGCCGCGTGCCGCACGCGCGCCGAGCTCCACGGCGACGTCTTCCACGTGACCGGACAGAAGATCTGGACCAGCTACGCGCGCTTCGCCGACTGGTGCATCCTCGTCGTGCGCACCGACTTCGCGGCGCCGAAGCACCGGGGGCTCACCTTCCTGCTCGTCGACATGAAGACGCCCGGGATCACGATCCGGCCGCTCGTCGAGATGACCGGCGTCGCGTGGTTCAACGAGGTCTTCTTCGACGAGGTGCGGGTCCCGCGCGAGAACGTCGTGGGGGAGCCGAACCAGGGATGGCAGATCGCGATCACGACGCTCGCCCACGAGCGCGCCGGATCGGCGCCGCACGCCCGGCTGGCGGGCGAGATGCGCGACGTCGTCGGGCTCGCCCGGCGGGCCGGCGCGTGCGGCGACCCGTTCTGGCGGCAGCGCGTCGCGCAGAGCTTCATCGAGGCCGAGATCGTGCGCCTCCTCGCCTGGAAGCAGGTGACCGAGACGATGCGTCGCGGTCAGCCGGGACCGGAGGGCTCGTGTCTGAAGCTCGTCTGGAGCGAGACCGATCAGCGCATGAAGGAGCTCGCGATCGATGTCGAGGGCCCGTACGCGGCGCTCGCGCGCGGGTCGCGCCAGGCGCTCGACGACGGCCGCTGGGAGTACGAGTACCTCTGGTCGCGCGCCGCGACCATCTACGCCGGCACGTCCGAGGTGCAGCGCAACGTCATCGCGCAGCGCGTGCTCGGCCTGCCACGAGGATTCTGATGGACATCCCGATCGTCGACGTGTGGACGCAGCACATCACCGGCACGCCGCCGGGCGTGAACCCCGAGGGCGAGAACGTCTTCCGCAACTACGGCATGCTCGACGTCTTCCACCACGGCACCGACGTCGCGAAGATGATCGACGCCATGGACCGGAGCGGCGTGCGGGCGGCGCTCATGGCCGGCGACAACGAGAAGGTCGCCGACGCGCAGAACCGTCACCCCGGACGCATCTTCGGGGAGTACCACGCGAGCCCGACGCACATCATGAAGGCGGTCCGCGAGCTCGAGCACTACGTGCGCCAGCGGGGCTTCGTCGCGCTCCGCATCGAGCCGTTCATGTGGCGGAAGCCGCCCACGGATCGCGCGTACTATCCGCTGTACGCGAAGGCGGCCGAGCTGGGCGTCACCTTCCAGACCCAGGTCGGCCACACGGGCCCGCTCTACCCGTCGGAGACCGGCCGGCCCACCTACATCGACGAGGTGGCGCTCGACTTCCCCGAGCTGCGGATCGTGTGCGGGCACATCGGCTGGCCGTGGACGGAGGAGATGATCGCGGTCGCGTGGAAGCACAAGAACGTCTGGATCGACACGTCGGCGCACGTCCCGCGCCACTACCCGCCCGCGTTCGTCCACTTCCTGAAGACCTTCGGCAAGGACAAGGTCTGCTTCGCCACCGACTATCCGCTGCTCCAGTGGCAGCGCGTCCTCGGCGAGCTCGACGCCCTCGAGCTGCCGCCCGACGTGCAGCAGCGTTTCCTCCACCACAACGCTGTACGAGCATTCTCCCTGAAGGTCTGACGATGGCCGAGCCGCTCCTCTTCCGGATCGAGAACGGGGTCGGATGGGTCGTGCTCAACCGGCCCGAGGCCCGCAACGCCATGAACGCCGAGATGCGCGAGCTCTACCTCGCCGCCCTCGCCCGCTGCGCCGAGGACGCGGACATCCGCGCCGTCGTCCTCACCGGCGCCGGCAAGGGGTTCTGCACCGGCGCCGATCTCTCCGGGTCACGCGCCGCGACCGGCGCGGCCGGGCCGGCGCACCCGGGTGCGACGCGGGAGGCGATGCGGCCGAGCCAGCGCGTCATCCGCGCGCTCTGGGACCTCGAGAAGCCGGTCGTCGCGGGAGTGAACGGCGTCGCGGCGGGCCTCGGCGCGCACCTCGCCTACGCCTGCGACCTCGTCGTCGCCGCCGACGATGCGCGCTTCATCGAGGTCTTCGTCCGCCGCGGCATCGCGCTCGATGCGGGTGGCGGATTTCTCCTCCCGCGCCACGTGGGACTCCACAAGGCGAAGGAGCTGGTCTTCCTCGGCGACGACCTGAGCGCGCACGACGCGGAGCGGCTCGGCCTCGTGAACAGGGTGGTGCCCGCGGCGGAGCTCGAGAAGGCCGTGCGGGAGTGGGCCGAGCGCCTGGCCGCCGGACCGACGTTCGCGATCGGTCTGTCGAAGCGCCTCCTCAACCGCTCGCTCCAGTCCGACATCGACACGCTCTTCGCGGAGGAGGCGTTCACGCAGGCGCTCGTCGCGCAGAGCGAGGACATGCGCGAGGGGATACGCTCGTTCATGGAGAAGCGCCCGCCGGCGTTCAGGGGACGTTAGGGGATCGCCGCCGGCGCCGCGTGCGTGAGAGCGCGGTCCACCGTCGAGCGCAGCTCGGCGACCGAGAACGGCTTGCGGAGGAAGCCGGCGAGGTCGCCCGCGCCGAGCCGCTCGGCGACGGCCTGCTCGTTGTAGCCGCTCATCACGATGACGCGCGCGTCCGGGCGGATGTTGCGGATCTCCCGGAGCGCGCCCTCGCCGCTCAGGCGCGGCAACGTCACGTCGAGAATCACCGCGTCGATCGTCTGGGCGTGGGCGCGGAACATCTCGACCCCCTCTCGGCCGTCGCGAGCGAGGAGGACGCTCCAGCCGAGGCGCTCGAGCATGTGCGCCGTCACCGCCCGCACGTCGTCGTCGTCGTCGACGAGGAGCATCGTGCGCCCGTCGCCCTCGTTCTGCGCTCCGAGAAGCGCGGCGGAGGCGGTCGCATCGGCGTCGCTCGCCGCCTCGGGACAGGGAAGGAGGATGCGGAACGCCGTCCCCGCGTCCGGCTCGCTGGCGACCTGCAGCACGCCGCGGTGGCCGCGTACGGCACCGAGCACGGTCGCGAGACCGAGGCCCCGGCCGGTGACCTTGGTCGAGAAGAAGGGGTCGAAGATGCGCGCCATCGTCGCGGCATCCATCCCGCAGCCGGTGTCCGCGACCTCGAGGTACACGTGGGAACCGGGGGCGGCGTCGGACGCGTGCTGCGCGGTCTCTAGATCGCCCTCGGCGACGGCGGCCACACCGGTGCGCACGGTGATGCCCCCGTCGCGCGGGCCGATCGCCTCGGAGGCGTTCAGGACGAGGTTCATCACGATCTGCCGCATCTGTGTCGGGTCGGCCTGGATCACCGGCAGCGCGGGCGCGAGCTCGTACAGCATCGTCGCGCGCGGGCGGAGCGAGCCCTGCAGCAGGTCCCTCATCTCGTCGACGATCGCGTTCAGGTCCACACGCTCGCGCACGACGCGCCCCCTTCCCGAGTAGGCCAGCATCTGCCGCGCCAGATCCGAGCCCTGGCGCGCCGCCTTCTCGATCCAGTGGAGAACGGGGCCGGCGGGCGAGTCCGCCGGCAGGAGCTCCATGGCAAGCGAGGCGTTGCCGAGCACGCTCACCAGCAAATTGCTGAAGTCGTGGGCCACCCCGCCGGCGAGGAGCCCGAGGCTCTCGAGCTTCTGGGCCTCGAGCAGCTTCCGCTCGAGCGACAGGCGCGTCGTCTCCGCCTCGGTCCGCTCGGTCACGTCGAGCGCGACGCCGATCGTCCCCGTCACGTGTCCCGCGGCGTCGCGCACCGGCGTCAACCGGGTCTCGAAGGTGGCGCCGACGGCCGAGCCGACCCACGTCGGCTCCTCCCCGGCGAGCGCCCGCTCGAGATAGCCGGCGTAGGGCGTCGGATCGATGCCGAGACTGCTCGTCACGTCGACCAGGCGCCGCCCGACGATCGCGCCGGGAGTGAGCCCGAGCCGGGCGAGGCCGCGTCCGTCGGAGAACGTGATGACCCCGGCGCGATCGACCGTGAAGAGGACGACGGGCGCGTTCGCCACCACCATCCGGAGCCTGCTGTCGCTCTCGCGCAGCGCTTCCTCGGCGCGCTTGCGATCGGTGATGTCCTGCGCCGACAGGATGACCCCGGCCGGCTGCCCGTCGCCGCCGAGGAGGCGGCTCGCGTTGCAGACGAGGAGCCGCTCGACGCCGTCTCGCGTCGCCATGCGAGCCTCGAGCTCACGCACGCGCCCGCCGCGGAGCGCGCGCGACACGGCCGCCTCGAACGGCGCGCGGTCGACATCGGGGACGCACAGATCCAGGAAGGCACGGCCGGTCGCCTCCACCCGGGTCCAGCCGAGGACGCGCTCCGCCTCGCGGTTGAGCTCGACGATGCGGCCGTCGGCGGAGAGCACGATGAGGATGCTGCCCGCGGTCTCGACCACCGAGCGGTAACGCGCGGCGCTCTCGTAGGCGCCCCGGTGTGCCGCGGCCAGCGCCCACTGGTCGGCGAACGCTCGCGCGCGCCGCCGTTCGAACGTGACCGCCATCGCGACGGCGATGCCGAGGCTCGCGATGTACACGGCCATGTTGTCGGCGAAATCCGGGCCGATTGGACCGCCCTCGGCGAGCGCCGCCCCGACGTATTCGGCGATGACGAGGACACAGGCCGCCGCGGCCCAGCGCGGCCCCCAGAGAATGAGGGCGGCGGCGCCGAGCATGACGAAGTTGATGCTCACCATGATCGGGCTCGTGTCCCCGCCCGTGACGGAGGCGAGCGCCAGCAGCAGCGCCCCGGCCGTCGTGGGTGCGAGGAGCGCGAGGATGTGGGGCTGCCGCCGGCCCCACTGGCTCCGGAGAGCTGCCGCGACCACGGCGAACGCCGCGGCGCCCCCGAGACGGATCACGAGCAGCGTGGCGGCGACGCTCGGGAAGCGCATCCGATCGAGCGGCACCGACGCGAGGACGACGGCGCCGGCGAGCAGACAGTACGTGATCGCCCCGCGCCGCGTCCGCCGTCGGCTCTCGATCTCGTACGCGGCGCGAAGCGCTTCCGCGTCGGCGCGTTCGCCGTCCGGCGCCGCCGAAGGAAACGTGTCCGCATCCATCGTGTGTTCGCTGACTAGCACAGTCACCGTCTCGGACGTCAACGTGACGGGCGCACCGAACGCACAGCGCGAAGCGTCAATTTCGGCGCCGCGGACGACCGTGCTTCCGACGCCTGCGCGCCTGCGCTAGGGTCCGGACCCCGAAGGAGGGACACGATGATCAAGCTCTACGGAATCCCCCGCTCGCGGACGATGCGGCCGCTGTGGATGCTCGAGGAGCTCGGCGTGCCGTACGATTCCGTGAAGGTCAGTTTCATCGAGGAGACCCGCAAGCCGGATTTCCTGAAACTGAATCCGAACGGGCACATACCCGTGCTCCAGGACGGCGATCTCGTCCTCTGGGAGTCGCTCGCGATCAACCTCTACCTCGCCCGAAAGTACGACAAGGGCCTCTGGCCGAAGACGGTCGAGGGGGAGGGGCGCGCCTTCCAGTGGAGCCTGTGGGCCATGACCGAGCTTGAGGAGCCGGTCCTGACGACGCTCCTCCACCGGATGTTCTTCCCCCCCGAGCAGCGCGATCCGAAGAAGGCGGACGACGCTGCGGAGCGCTTCAAGACGCCCCTCGGCGTCCTCGATGGCGCGCTCGCCGGCCGGCCCTACCTGCTGGGCGACGCGTTCACGGTCGCCGATCTGAACGTCGCCTCCGTGCTCTCGTGGGCGCCGCTCGCGGGGCTCGACCTGACGAGCGCCGGGAACGTCCAGGCCTGGCTCGGCCGGTGCACGGGGCGCCCGGCGTTCGCGCGCGTGCAGCAGATGGCCTGAGAAACCGTCATCCCGCGGCGGCGAGCGCGCGCAGCCGCTCGCGCAGCGGTGGGTGCGAGTAGTGGAGCGCGACGTACAGCGGATGAGGCGTCGGGTTCGCGAGGCTGTCGATCGACAGCCGCTCGAGCGCGCGCGCGAGACGCCGGCCGGCGCCCGTCGTGCGCGCGGCGAACGCATCCGCCTCCCGCTCGTTCCTTCGCGACCAGGCATGGAGGGCGAGCGCGAGGGGCAGCTCGACCGCCCCGAGAAGGAGCGCGGCGAGGACGAGGCCGGCGTGGACGGAGGGCTCGGCGACGCCGAACGCCGCGAAGAGACCCTGCTGGCGAATGAGGACGGAGACGAGCGCGAACAGCCCGCCCATCTGGGCGATGCCGAGGAGCATGCCCTTCACGACGTGGCGGCGCTTGTAGTGCCCGACCTCGTGCGCGACGACGGCGACCACCTCGCCGGGGTCGAGCTTCTCGAGGAGCGTGTCGAAGAGCGCGACCCGGCGATGACGCCCGAAGCCCGTGAAGAGCGCGTTCGCCTTGGTCGAGCGGCGTGAGCCATCGATGACGAAGACGTCCTCGAGCGGGAACGCGACGGATCGGCTGTAGGCGAGGATCGCCTCGCGCAGCTGGCCCTCGGGCAGCGGGGCGAAGCGGTTGAAGAGCGGCATGATCCACGTCGGTGCGACGAACTGCACGGCGACGGTGAAGGCCGTCGTCGCGAGCCAGCACCAGAGCCACGCCCACGTCGTCGCCTGGAAGAGCCAGAGGATCGTCGCGAGGAGCGGCGCGCCGAGGATGGCGGCGAGGAGAAGCCCCTTCACGACGTCGGCCCAGAACGTCCGCCGGGTGGTCGTGTTGAAGCCGAAGCGCTCCTCCACGACGAAGGTCGACCACCAGTGAAAGGGGAGCGCGACGAGCGCCCCGGCAAGCCCGAGGATGCCCACGAAGAGGAGCCCGGTCGGGACGGACGCGAGCCCGAGCGCGCGGAGGCGCGCGTCGAGCCATCCGAAGCCGCCGGCCCACCAGAAGCCGAGGACGCTGCTCAGGTGCACCGTCGCGGTGATCCCGTCGAAGCGAGTCCGCGCCCGCGTGTACTCGCGCGCCCGATGGAGCCGGATGGGATCGTACGCGCGCCGGACGTCGCGCGGTGGCTCGGCCGTGAGCGCGCGGACGTTCAGGACGTCCGCGGCGCGTGCGACGGCGAACTCGCCGACGAGCCCGGCGAGCGCCACGGTGGCGTAGACGTTCACGACGTCTCAGCCGCCGTCGCCGAACTGCCGGCGGTAGTCGAGCCGCGCGGCGTCGATCACGGCGCGGGCGTGTACCGCGTCGTACACCGGGTCGACGGTGATGCGCGCGCCCGCCTCGCCGGGGATCGCCTTGTAGGTGAGGAAGTAATGACGCAGGCGATCGATGACCCCGCGGGGGAGCCCGCTCAGGTCGGTGAGATCGCCGAAGGTCGGGTCGCCGAGGAGCACGGCGATGATCTTGTCGTCCGCTTCGGCCGACTCGATCATGCGGAGTCCGCCGATCGGCCGCGCCTGGAGCAGGATCTCGCCGTGCGAGATGGTGCGGTCGGTCAGGATGCAGATGTCGAGCGGATCGCCGTCGCCCCGCGTGACCGCCGGTGCACCGGGAAGCGTGAGGGCGGCGACCGCCTCCCCGCAGTACGTGCGCGGCACGAACCCGTACGGCGTCGGACACATCGCGGAGAAGCGCTGGGGTCGGTCGACCTTCAGGTAGCCGGTGTGCTTGTCGATCTCGTACTTGACCCCGTCGGCGGGGACGACCTCGACGTACGCGGTCACGATCTCGGGACAGCGCGCCCCCGGGTCGATGCCGTGCCACGGGTGCGGCCGGAACGTGAGCGGCTTCTCCATCAGCGGGCGTGGAACGTGATCGGCAGCCGGCCGGGTACGCGGAAGAGCGAGGGGCCCCACTCGACCGTGTCCGAGACGAGCGCCAGGTCGTCGAAGCGCCGGACGAGGGAGCCGATCGCCATCTGCGCCTCGAGCCGCGCGAGGTGCGCGCCGAGGCAATAGTGCGGACCGCCGCCGAACGCGAGGTGCTCGTTCGGCCGGCGCTCGATGTCGAGGCGATCCGGATCGGGGAACGCCTCCGGATCGCGATTCGCCGCCGCCAGCATGGCCCAGATGCGCGTGTTCTCGGGGATCGTCTTCCCGCCGAACTCGACGTCGGCGTGGAGCACGCGTGCCGTGAGGACGATCGGGCCGTCGTACCGCAGGCACTCCTCGACCGCGCTCGCGATCAGGTCCGGTCGGGCGCGGAGCTTCGCGAGCTCCCCGGGGTGACGGATCAGCGCGCGCACGCCGTTCCCGATGAGCCCGATGGTCGTCTCGAAGCCGGCGATGAGGAGCCCGATCGACTGCGACAGCAGCTCGGGCGGCTCGAGCCGGTCGCCCGCCTCCTCGGCCCGGATGAGCGCGCTCAGGATGTCGTCGGTGAGCGTCGTGCGCCGCGCCGCGATCAGGTCTTGGAAGTAGGCGGCGAGCGCCATGCCGGCGGCCTGTGCCTCGGCGAGCATCTCGGGGGGGAGGAACTGCGAGGCGAGCCCGTGCGTCGCCTTCGCCGTCCACACCGTGAACCGATCACGGTCACCGATCGGGACGCCCATCATCTCGCAGATCACCGTCGACGGGACGGGGAGGGCGAGATCCGCGATCACGTCCATCTCGCCGCGCGCCGCGACCCGGTCGAGGCATTCGTCGACGATCCGCTGGATGCTGCCGCGGAGCGCCGCGATCGCGCGCGGTGTGAACGCGCTGCTCACCAGACGACGGAGACGTGGATGGGTCGGCGGGTCCTGCTGCAGCATGAAGAGGCGCTGGCCGGTGAGCGACTCGTCGACGCCGGGTAGCTCGCCGTCGGTCGTGCGGACACCGGCCGGCACGTCGTGGAGGAGGTGGTTGACATCGGCGTAGCGCGTGAGCCGCCAGAGCCCGACCGGCGTCTCGTTGACCGGATCGACGGCGCGCAGGTGGTGAAGAAACGGATACGGATCGTTCCGGAACTCGGGCGTGAACGGGTTGCACCCGCGCCACGGATCGTCGGCGATCGCCATCGCGTCTCCATGACACACGTCGAATGCTGCGGAAAGTGTGCCGGTCGTCCGCGCCCGGCCGGCGGAGCGCCGCTTGCCATCGGGGTGGGCGAGAACGTACGTTCCCGCCACTTCGCCAGGGAGGATCGATGGTCGGGATCACGTCGTACGGCGCGTACGTTCCGATGCTCCGGCTCCCGCTCGCGGTGATCGCCGGCGGCAAGCCGGGCGGACCCGAGAAGGCGGTCGCCAACTGGGACGAGGACAGCGTCACGATGGCCGTCGCGGCGGCGATCGACTGTCTCCGCGGCGTGGATCGTGCGGCCGTCGACGGCGTCGTGTTCGCGTCGACGTCCTACGCCTTCAAGGAGAAGCAGGCGGCGGCGGTCGTCGCACGCGCGCTCGATCTCCGGCGGGACGTCGCCACCGCGGACGTCGGCGACTCGCTCCGCGCCGGCACGACGGCCCTCCGGACGGCGATCGATGCGGTCAAGGCCGGCTCCGCGC
>JACXTT010014884.1_pt1 | contig 10138 bp, 7 predicted proteins | sample 9270951 | NCBI WGS metagenome assembly JACXTT01 (sample SAMN15532306, study PRJNA645909) | rock metagenome | isolation source: weathered quartz diorite | place: Puerto Rico | collected 2017-06-21
TCGAGCGGCGTCAGCGTGGCATTAGTCCAGGTCCCTTGCAGATCCGGATGGCCGTCAGGAGTTCGCCGGATCGCAGAGCTTTTTCCCTTGGGCGCGGGTGATGACTTTGCAGCGGCGCTGGGATTCTGGGAGGAAAGAGGGGCCACGAGCATGACCGCCAGCCCTCCTAAGCATCCGAGAAATCGATAGTTCATTAGATCTCCTTCCGACACTCGTTGGATCCAGGCATTAGTTCGTTTGATTCTACAACAGGGATCACGGCATTATTGAGCCTGCTTCATTTCGATGCGAATCAGCTCGAACCGCTGATCGCTCAAATTCTCGTCTGCATGCGCGAGATCTTTCGCCACCCAGCGGATTTGTCCGGCTTTGTAATGATTCTCTCGGGTCTTGCCGTCGGAGAGCGTCTGGCGCATGTTCTGATCCGTCAAGTAAACGACCACAGCCCCGGTTTCCGGATGCTTATGCATTCCCAGCTTCTCGCGCGGACCAGTGGTAACGCGGATAACGCGCACCAGATCGTTTTCGAACTCGACACGATAGCGCTCGGGATCGACTATGACGGCGTCAATCTTCTCCTTGGGGAATGGCTTCATGGCCCCGGCTGGCGGACGCGCCTCAATCTGAACGCAGTCGAATGGCGTGCTCGCGAGGTTCTCGCTCTCGTGAGCGCTGGCCTGCCACCACGCAATATCGCCGCGCCTGTGGCGGACGTTTCGAATCGTGCCGTCCAGCAGATGCTGGCGGACATCCTGGTCCGACATGTAGACCACGACGGCGCCCGGATCGGGATGCTTGTGCATGATCAGCTTGCCATGAGGCTCCATGTGCTCGCGAAAGACGCGCGTCCATTGGTTCTCGATCTCGAGATAATAATGCTGTGGGTCGATGAGCAGCGGATCCTGCAATTTCGCATTGGCAGCCGAAGGGCCCTGGGACCAGGCGGACACTGCCGACGCTCCGATCATGACGGCTAACGATAGACCACGCACGTAATCTCCTTCCGGCGATCAGGCTCACTGAATATCCTCGCACACATCTTCCATGATTTCCGCCTTCAGCTTTTTGTATTCGGCTGCGTGGTAGATTCAGGTTGTGTCCGGAATCCGGATCGCAGTGCTGGGAGTGCTCGGCCTATGCGGGCACGCATGGGCAGCGTCTTGGAGGCTGACGCATAGCGAGCACTTCGACGTGTATTCACAAGGTCGCGATGAGAACGCTCGCGCCGCGCTGAAGTGGTTCGAGCAGTTGCGCGCTTTCTTTGTCGAGCAAACCGGACTGTCGCTGCGTCATGCCTCGCCCGTCCGAGTGATCGCGTTCGATTCCCAGAAAGAGTACGAGCCATACCGGTTGCGATCCTCGGATGCTTATTACGTCGGCACCGAAGCGCAAGACTACATCGTGATGCCGGGATTGGGACCGGACGAATTCCGCGTAGCCGCCCACGAATACGCGCACTTGATCTTGCATACCAGCGGACTGCACTATCCTCCGTGGCTCAGAGAAGGCCTGGCCGAGCTATTTTCCACCGTGCGAGTGGGCGAGCGAGAGAGTGTACTAGGCGGCGAACTTGCCGGCCGGGCGCAAACTCTGCAACGGCGATCCTGGATGCCCTTAAGCGAACTGCTGTCGCGGGCCGAGGAGATCAACATCGGCAAGGACCAGACGGCTGCCGAACTGTTCTACGCCGAGAGCTGGGCGCTCACGGACATGGTCTTTCTGTCGGCGGAATATGGTCCCCAGTTCCGCGAATTGGCGACTGCGCTGAGCTTCGGCCAGCCAAGTGTGGAGGCGTTCCAGCGAATCTACGGGAAGACCGCGGGTGAGATCACTCACGACCTGCACGCCTGGTTGGATCGGCGTGGAGCGCCGCCCGTGCGTCTCGCCGGCGTCACGCCGCAAAGTATCACGGTGCAGGTTTCCGATGTGCCGTCGCTGGCCTCCCGTTCGCTCATGGCGGAACTGCTGTTCGCGGTCGGCGAGCTGGACCGCGCAGAAGCGCTGTATCGCGAGGTGGGCCGGGATGCGCCTCGAAATGCGGATGTAGCCGCCGCGCTTGGAGCGATCGCTCTAAAAAGAGGGGACAACGACGGTGCACGACGCGAGTGGAAGCTGGCGATCGAGAGTGGCGTGACAGACGCAGGCTTGTGTTATCGCTATGCAGCGCTTGCGGGTATGGCAGGCCTGCCGGACAACGAGGTGCGGCCCGCGTTGGCGCGGGCAGTCGAGTTGAAACCTGATTTTGACGATGCTCGATACATGTTGGCGTTGCTCGAAAAAAATGCCAGCCACTACGAACTTGCCGTGGAGCATCTGCGCGCGATGCGAAACATTGTTCCGTCGCGCGCCTATGATTACTGGAGCATTTTGGGAGACGCGCTAAACGAGCTCGGCCAGCGTGAAGAGGCGATCGCGGCAGCACATCAAGCTTCACGGCATGCAACCACCGCGAAAGAACGCGCGAGAGCCGACCAGCTCATCTTTTTCGCTCAAACGGATCTCGCAGTCCAGTTCGCGCGCGATGCGAATGGACGCGCACACATGGTGACCACTCGGGTGCCGCATGAGAAGAAGGATTTTAATCCTTTCATCGAGGCCGGCGATGATGTCCGCAGAGTCGAGGGCACGTTGCTAGAAATCGATTGCGGCAAGAATGGAACGCGCTTTGTCGTGCAAACGGCCGGCGTACGGCTCCGCCTCGCGATCGAGGATCCATCGCGGGTGCAGATGCTTAATGCCCCGCCGGAATTCGTTTGCGGACGCCAGGAGCGCAACGCGATCGTGGTCCAGTATGCCGTTTCGAAACGAGATGGCGTGGACGGGCTGATTCGCGGTGTCGAGTTTCGCTAATGCAAACCGGCTTCCTTGAGCAGCACGCCGAGTTCCCGTTTGTCGCCCTTTGCGTAAAATGCCCTGTCCACGGCCAGATCAACCTGGATTTTCGTCTTTCCGACGGAGTCTTCGGGAAGATCGAACTCCAATAGAAATTGACGCTGGTTTGGATCGATGGTGTGGTTTGGAGCCGCATGTCCGCCAATCGTGACGGACAATTGCATTGGTCCCTGCGGACGCTGCTGTTCGACACACGCGCCCATGAGATAGAGTCGTTGTCCCAGTTTGCTCGGACCAGGAAGATAAAGCACCGCATGCCGGCTCATCCAACGATATTCCCGCTCCGCGCGATACCAGCCTTCCCCAAGTTGGCCATCGAAATAAGGAAGTCCAAGCTCGAGCTGCGCCGACAATTGTTCTGGGACCGGATGCATAAGCGCCGCCTCTGCGTATTGACGAGTGATATTTCGATACGGAGCTCGTTCCACTGTGTATACGATTAACTGATCACGCTTCAACAACTGCACGACGGCTGAGCTTGGAAGAAAGTGCTTTTCAATCGGTTCGAAGTGTGGATCGTCGTGGATATGTCGACGACTTTCCGGCGCAACGAATACATTTGTCCATCCAAATAGACGAAAGGGCGAGTCGCCGACGCCGTCCCAGAACAGCTCATCATCGACGTCCTTGAGCAAAATGGCTTTGCTGGCATGCAGCTTTTCGGCATAGGCCACGCTTTGAACCAGGTGACGAATCCGCTGCGAGCGAACGTAGTAAAAACGCATCCCATCCACGACGTAACTGATCGATGGGATTGCATAGCAGGCGATCGCCGCCAGCGCCGCGAGTCTCCATCCCCAAGCGCTGCGCCATGCTGTGGCAAGAGCGACAGCGCCCAGCATTGCCATGGCAATGGCCGGGATCGCCTGGTAGTAAGTGGTGATGTGGCGCGGAATGAGCAAGAAAGGCGCAAGCGTGATGAAGTACCACGAGAGCAACATGAGTGGCAGGAAGTGACGTTGACGGGCCCGTTGGACCACGAAAGCGACAATCGTGACTGTCAGCGCAGCGAGCAACAGCTTTATGGTCCAAGGAGAGGGCCCCGATTCATCGGGCTTTGTCAGGCCGAAGATCATCATCCAGTATTTCTCAAGCGCAGTCAGGCTCGATGAATCCAATACGGTTTGGTAATAATATGCGCGCATCGGTCCGGCTGCCAAGCGATGGAGAACAAAATAGACAATCGAAACCGCAAACATTGGAAGGGTCGTACGAAGATACTTGCGCGCGAGGGCGAGCGAGTAGGATGCCAACACCGCCGGATAGACAACGTTCAGCTCCAGGGATCCAAATGCCAATAGAAAAGTGACCCACTGTGCGAAGTAGAATTTCCGGCTGCCGAATTCCGTGTATCGCACAAACAGATAGACTCCGCCTAAAAAGAACGTGGCGAACTGGACTTCGTTGTACGCGGCGCTCCACGCCATCGGAATCACCAGCGCTACATTCGACAACCAGAGCAGCGGCGCCGCGAGGCCCGCCAGCGCCGAGCCGGTCAATTTTCGGGTGAGTATCACCAGCAAAACTAAATTCAGAAACTGGTTCAAAAAGACGAACAGCCGGAATGGGAACGCGTGCAACCCGAAAAGCGAAGAAAAGGCCAGGAAGAAGGCGCGTTCGCTCCACGGGCGGATGGTGCCTTGCGCCATTGGCGCGAACAGCGTCCTCAGCAATGATCCAAAGTCCGTCGCTTCGGCCGGTAGTCCGAGCCATGCGAAGTCATCCTGCAGGAACCAGACTCTCAGCCCATACCAGTAGAGGATTGTACAGAAGGCTGCGGGCGTGACCCAATACGCAGCGCGAGCGACTCTCGTCATTTCGGTTCCAGGGCTATTGATGTGACTACCAGTCCGAGCTCACGAGACTCGATCGCACCGGCGGCGAAGTATTTGTTTAGTGAGCATCGCAACTGCAGCGGATCCGTTTCGAACACCGCAGCCGGGACGTCGCGGCGGTATTCATAAGCTTCTGCGCGAGAATAAGTCTCTGAAGCCAGGAGCGCGTGATTCAGCTCACAAGAAAGAGTGACTGCTTTGTAACGTTGCACCAAGAGTTCAGGAACATTGATCTTCAAAACGACCAAGCCGCCAACGCGGCTTGCGGCCGGCGGCGCTCCGAGGAGGACTTCAAAATGTCCCGTGGTCCAGCGCCAAGAGTTCTCTTCAATCGGGTAGAAGCCACGAATCAATTGCGGCCCAGTCGCGAGATCGCCCATATTGATCACGGCCGACGGCCGGGACGGTTCTTCAATGGTCGGTTCCAGCGTGACGGAATGGTTGGGTTTACACGTGGCTGATAGGATCGTCAAAATCAACACCAGCCAAGTTTGCATGGAGCGTTCAAAAGTGTACGGCCGTGCCACGTTACTCTTGCTCGAACAACTCAGAGCGGACAATCCGCTCGCCTTTGAGAATCACGCTCTGGATGCTTTCGATTTGTTTTATTTCCCTGAGTGGATTTCCGTCGACGAGAATAAGGTTGGCCTCATAGCCTTCCTTGACCAGGCCGATGCGTGTCGCGACGCCGAGCAGCCGTGCGGCATTGTAAGTGGCGGCTTGCAACGCGACTTGCGGGGGAATCCCGGCTTCTACCCACAACTCGACTTCTCTTTGGATGGTGGGGCCATGCAGCGTCAAAGGATTTCCGGCGTCACTTCCGGTGACCAGCAACACACCGGCCTGCCATGCAGCGCGCAGATTCTCTTTTCCGATATCCATGTTCAGGGGAAAGAGTTTCAAGCGCTCTCTCATCTTCATGCCCGCTTCAGATTGCAGCAGCTTCTTGGTGGACTCAATCAAGAGCGCCGGGCCAACCTGCTGCACCAGCGGCCGCTCCAGCGGATCGAGAGCGCCATTGACAGTCGCGGCAAAACCTTCCAGGGCCGTGAGTGTAGGGTCGTAGGCAACGCCCTGAGCCTTCATTTGTGCGAACAGCGCTTCCGGAATTCTGTCACGCACAGATCCATGCTCGATTCCGTTGGTTCCAGCCGTGAGCGCATCGTCGACATCGTGTGAATCACCCGTGTGGATCACAAGCGGCAGTTTCTGAGATCGCGCGGCCTCCCCGATCGCTCGTAGAACGGAAACATCGAGACGGTTGAAAAGCATACCCGCTGCGCCGGCCTCGAGGATCGCTTTGATGCCGTTCACGCCGCGTTGCTTGAGTTCGTCCACCTGTTGCCGGGCTTCTTCCGGCGATTTCGGAATCCTCACAGTCTGCTCTTCAGCTGACTTGCGGAACTGCTCAGGAATGTTCTTGAAGTATTCAGTGCCATGACCGCCGGCGGCCGTGAACATCGGTCCACAGATGAAAAGTTCGGCGCCCAGATGCTCTCCAGAGTTTACGAGCGCGCGTGCTTTCAGGATTTGATCCAGAGGATCGCCAACGCTCTTGACCGCGGTGATGCCGCTGTACAGATAGGCTGCGAGCGCTCGCGGCATGGTCTTATCGGCCTGGTAATCGCTGGGTGAATCCGAAAATCCACCCGGCGAGGCCAGATGCACATGCACATCGATCAGGCCGGGCAGGAGCGTTTTGCCCGAGGCATCGACGGCTTCCGCTTTCTCCTCCTTGGCATCAGGAGTAGCCCCTTCGTACACGCGCTCGATCTTGCCGTTCTTGATCAGCACTCCACCCGATTCGATGACGCGGCCGTCACCGGCGAAGATGCGCGCGTTCCTGATAAGCAAAGTGCGGCTGCGAAGCAAATCACGATTAAGCAGCCGTGCTTTAATGACGCTGTCCTTGGTGCGCGCCTGGTAAACCCCCAGGAGAAGAAACGGCGCGAGCACAGCCACGAGCCATAGCTTAGCCGTACCCGGGATCTTTTCTTCCTTCTCCCAACGGAAGAGCTTCACCCCGATAAACGTCCCGAGCAAGACGGTGAGGAGCAGCGCGCCGGCCGCGGAAACATTTTGCGCCAGATTTTCTTTTCGGCCGAGGATGGCTTGCATTCCGTTCATCAAATAAGTGGCTGGGATAAACTGCGCGATAATCTGCACCCAGTTCGGCATAACACTGATTGGAATAGTGGTCCCACTCAGGAACAGCATTGGGAAATACAACAACTGAATCAGGATCTGGCTTTCCTGCATGGAATTCACGACTGAAGCGATGATCAGTCCCAACGACCGGAAAGCGAGCGCTCCAAGCGCCACAAAAACCAATAGCGAAATCCATCTCTCGGGGAAAGCCATCCCGTACGCGAAGTGCGCCAGCAGAATCATCAGCAGCGCTGAGGGAAGGAAGTTGAGCAAGCCGGTCAAAAGCGAGGCGGCCAGCAATGGGGCTGCCGAAATCGGTGCAACCTTGAAGCGGCGCAGGATGTTGGCCTCGCGATCCTGCACGGCTCGAATGCCGGCGCCGAAGAATCCGCTGCCGAGAATTCCGAGGCTGAGCACCATGGTAAGGACATGGATGATCGCGCCGCCCTGCTCGGCGTGAAGCAACTGGGCAAAAATGAAAAAAAACACCAGCGGAAAAAGATAGTTGAAGAATATGACGGTGCGGTCGCGGAAAGTGAGCTTGAGATTAATCGACGCTTGTGCGGTGTAGCTGTTCATCATTCGCGCAGCCTTTTGCCAGTGAGTTCGATGAAAACGTCTTCGAGCGTAGGCCGCTTCAAGTGGATATCGGCGAGCTCGATTCCGAGCTGATCGATCCACTTCACCAGATCAACGATCGTCCGCGCGGGGTTCGCTGAGTGCACGGTCAACGATCTGCGGTCATTGGCGAAAGTATGCTTCTCGAGCACAAGGAACGCCGGGGCATCGACTGCGGGCACGCTCTGTTCGCATTGGATCTCGATAAGGCTTTGGCCCAGTGTGCGCTGTTGGATGTCGCGCGGCTTTCCGATCTCGATGATCTGGCCTTCATCGATGATGGCTACGCGGTCGCAAAGGCGCTCCGCTTCTTCAATATAGTGCGTGGTCAGCAAAATCGAGCGCTTGGCGCCGCGCAACTCCTGGATCAAGCCGTGGATTTCGAGCCGAACCTGAGGATCGAGGCCGGTGGTCGGCTCGTCCAGGAAGAGCAGTTGCAGATCATTGACCAGCGCGAGGGCGAGCGCCACGCGCTGCTTCTGCCCTCCTGACAGCTTCGAATAGTATTCATTCCGTTTCTCGGAAAGTTGGAGGCGCTCCAGCAGCTTATCCAGGTCGATGCTGCGCGAGTAAAACGCAGCGAACAACGAAAGAGCTTCGTGGACTTTGATCTTATCGGGTAGATTGGTGGCCTGTAAACACACCCCGATACGATCTTTGATTTGGCGTGTCTCCAGGCCCGGATCGTAACCCAACACGATTGTCTCGCCCGAGCTCCTCTGCCTTAATCCCTCCAGGATCTCGACCGTGGTTGTCTTACCAGCGCCATTTGGGCCAAGCAGTCCGAAAACCTCGCCGGGATAAACCTCGAAAGAGATGCCGCGGACCGCTTCGAAATCGCCGTAGCTTTTTCGAAGGCCGCGAACCGAGATGACGCTGCCATTATCGTTCAAGCGCTCAAGACCGGAATATGTTCAGTCTAGCAGCCGTCCGCGAACGGCATTATATTCGCAGCCGAACAATGCGATCAATGAGAGCAGATACATCCAGACCAGAAGGGCAATTACGGCGCCAATGCTTCCATAGAGCACGTTGTAGTTGGCGATATTCCGCACATACCACGCGAATCCCGAAGTCGCGGCCAACCACAAGAAGGTCGAGAGAAATGCACCGGGCCAAACTTCGCGAAGTTTCAGAGGACGATTCGGGCCAATGCAATAAAGCAAAGCCGTCACGAAAACCGTAGCCCCTAGCGCCACCAGGTAGCGCAACAATCCAAAGAGAAGAACCACCCAAGTGCGGATGTCCTCTTGCGGGAGCAGGCCCAACCATTCCAGCATCCAACGTTCGATGCGCGTTCCGAACACGATCAGGCCCGACGAACCAACAGCCGGCAGCGCTGCAATGAAGACCAACAAAATAGCGACGCCCCGTTGATTGAGAAACGGACGGCCTGTGGGCAGGAGATAGGCCGCCTGAAATCCTTCCATCAGACTTACGATCGCTCCCGACGCAGCCCAGATCGAAAGCAAGGATGCGGCGAAGATGAGCCACATCGGGCGCGGCCCTTTGACTGTGAGTTGGTAGCGGACCAAGTCTTCGGTGCCGGGCGGCACAACTTCGAACAGCAGTCTGGAGAACACGCGCGCTACCGACTCGGCGTTGACTTGCGCGAGAATCGCGCCGATGGAGGCGAGCACGGGGAAGAACGCGAGTAATGCTGAGTAGGCCGCGCCCTTGGCGATCCCGAAGCAATTATCCTCATAGCAGGAGATGCAGCTCTGGCGAAACAGGCCCCAGAAGCGCAGCAGCGGACCGGGCCGCTCGAGATAGAGTCTCGGTGGAGCGCGCATCGAGCCGGCTCTAAAACAAGCCGCGCTTCCCAGCTTTGAAGTCGTCCCATTGGCGGAAGGCCTTCATCTGCTGATCGAGCTTGGTGTCAATCACGAGTTTTTCCACTTCGGCGCGCGTCTGCCGTTTGGCTGGGCGCTCAGGATTCTCGGCGAGGCTCCACAATAGAACGCCCGCGATGGCTTGATTGGTTTTCTCCCCCCGCGCGTTAATGCGATCGAAGGTGTCGGATTCGGCGTGATAATCCGGCAGGTATGGGTTGGGATCCTGAAACGCCACCAGGTTGGGGACGCCGGAGATCATGAAATCGAAGTTGTCGGTGCCGTCGATGGCATCGAGCAGGTGTTCCAAAGGCTTCAGTCCCTCCACCTTGGCGAGCGCTTCATCGACTGGTTTGCGCATCTCTTCCCGGCCATTCAGGAAAAAGCCGCTGGTATGCCCGGATCCCATGTCGAACATGATCACCGCGGCGAAACGATCCAGCTCGTTCTTGTGGCGCGCCACGTAGGCCGCCGAACCGACCATGCCTTGCTCCTCGCCTGTGAATAATGCGAACCGGACGGTGCGTCGCGGAACGATATGCAAGTCATGAAATGCGCGGGCGACGTCGATCACAAGTGCGGCGTTGACGCCATTGTCCTCGGCCCCGGTTCCCAGATCACAGGAATCCAGGTGCGCGCCGATGAGCACGATTTCGTCGGGCTTTTCCCGGCCCGGAATCTCTGCGATCACGTTCCTCGATTCGTAGCTTGGGGCAATTCGGTTGCTGATTGATAATCGCAGACGTACTTCGCCGTTTTGGGCGAGGCGGCCCAAACGCTCCGCATGTTCGCGTGAGATGATCGCCGACGGCA
>JACXTT010014885.1_pt1 | contig 10137 bp, 8 predicted proteins | sample 9270951 | NCBI WGS metagenome assembly JACXTT01 (sample SAMN15532306, study PRJNA645909) | rock metagenome | isolation source: weathered quartz diorite | place: Puerto Rico | collected 2017-06-21
AAAGCAGCCCTTCTTTCCTTAAGCGACGCACTCTAGAAGGAGCGCCGCTACCGCGCGGCGCCTATATTTGAGGCGTTGCGTCCCAGCCGAAAGGTCAGCTTCATCATGGCGGACGACGCCCGCAGCTTGCCCAACACCGCGCTTCTTGAAACCAGCTTCCTCTATGGCGCCAACGCGACTTTCGTGGAGGAAATGCACGAGAAGTTTCTAAACGACCCAAATTCGGTCGATTCCTCTTGGCGCGCATTCTTCCAACAATTGCGTGACGACCCGAGCGCCGTGCGCGCAGCCGTGCAGGGGCCCTCCTGGTACCGTCCGGAGTTGGCGCAGCCGAAGACGACGGAGCTGACGGCGCTCTTGGACGGCAATTGGGGCGCGCTGACGGAGCGCTTTCGCCTGGCGAACGCATCTTCGCATGACGTGCAGCAATCGGCCCGCGACTCGATCCGTGCGCTGATGATGATCCGCGCCTATCGCACGCGAGGTCATTTGGCCGCGAACCTGGATCCGCTCGGCATCGAAGTACGCCAGGCGCCGGCTGAACTCGATCCTTCCACCTACGGCTTCGGCAGCGCCGATCTCGATCGGCCGATTTTTATCGATGGCGTGCTGGGGCTGGAGAGCGCCAGCGTCAATCAGATGCTGGCGATCCTTAAGCGCACCTATTGTTCGACCGTCGGCGTCGAGTTCATGCACATCACCGATCCGGCCGAGAAGAGCTGGATCCAGGAGCGCATCGAGGGGCCCGACAAGGAGATCACCTTTACCCCGGAAGGCAAGCGCGCGATTTTGCGCAAGCTCATGGAGGGCGAGACTTTCGAACGCTTCCTGGCGAAGCGTTATCCCGGGACAAAACGGTTCGGGCTCGACGGCGCCGAGGCGATGATCCCGGCGATGGAGCAGATCATCAAGCGCGGCGGCGCGCTGGGCGTCGGTGAAATCGTGCTCGGCATGGCCCACCGCGGGCGCCTCAACACGCTCGCTGCGGTGATGGGTAAGCCCTATCAGGCGATTTTTCACGAATTCGGCGGCGGCTCGGCGACGCCCGACGATGTGCTGGGGTCGGGTGATGTGAAATATCACCTCGGCGCATCCTCGGACCGCGTGTTCGACGGCAACATCGTGCACTTGTCGCTGACCGCAAATCCGAGCCATCTCGAAATCGTCAATCCCGTGGTGCTCGGCAAAGCCCGCGCCAAGCAGGCGTTGCGTCAACGCTGGACGGCCGACGAAGACCTGCACGAATTGCGGGCGCGCGTGCTGCCGCTCCTCATTCACGGCGACGCGGCGTTCGCCGGGCAGGGGGTCGTGGCGGAGTGCTTTGCGCTCTCAGGCCTGCGCGGCTATCGCACCGGCGGGACGCTGCATTTCATCATCAACAACCAGATCGGCTTTACAACGGCGCCGCGCTTCTCGCGCTCGTCGCCTTATCCAAGCGATGTCGCCCTTATGGTGCAGGCGCCGATCTTTCACGTGAACGGCGACGACCCGGAAGCCGTCGTGTTCGCGGCGAAGGTGGCGACCGAGTATCGCCAGATTTTCGGCAAGGACGTGGTCATCGACATGTTCTGCTATCGCCGCTTTGGACACAACGAAGGCGATGACCCAACCATGACGCAGCCGATCATGTATCGGCGCATCAAGGATCAGCCCTCGACGCTCGCGATCTACGCCGAGCGCCTCGCGCACGAAGGCGTGATGACGCGCGAGGAAGCGCAAAGCTGGGCCGATGAGTTCACTCAATTCCTCGATCGCGAGTTCGAAGGCGGCAGGGGTTTTAAGCCGAACAAGGCCGATTGGCTGGACGGCGTGTGGTCGGGCTTCTCATTGCCGGAAGACGACGATCGCCGCGGCACAACGGCGGCGGCGCGAAAGAGATTGGTGGAGCTCGGGCGCCGCATCACCGAGATCCCCGCCGCCGTCGACATGCACAAGACGGTCGCACGCGTTATCGAGGCGCGGCGCAAGGCGATTGACGAGGGCGTCCACATCGATTGGGCGCTGGCCGAGCATCTGGCGTTCGCGACTTTGCTCGACGAAGGCTTCCCCGTGCGTTTATCGGGGCAGGACTCAGGCCGCGGCACCTTCAGCCAGCGGCACTCGCACTTCGTGGATCAGACAACCGAGGAGCGCTACACCCCGCTCAATCATTTGCGCGAAGGGCAGGCGCATTACGAAGTCATCGATTCGCTGCTCTCCGAAGAGGCCGTGCTCGGGTTTGAGTATGGCTATTCGCTTGCCGATCCCAAGACACTGACGCTCTGGGAGGCGCAATTTGGCGACTTCGTGAACGGCGCCCAGGTGGTGATCGATCAGTTCATCTCTTCGGGCGAGCGCAAGTGGCTGAGGATGTCCGGGCTCGTGATGCTATTGCCTCACGGATACGAAGGGCAGGGGCCAGAGCATTCTTCGGCGCGGCTCGAACGCTTTTTGCAGCTTTGCGCCGAAGACAACATGCAAGTGATCAATTGCACGACGCCGGCCAATTATTTCCACGCGCTGCGCCGCCAGATGCATCGCGATTTCCGCAAGCCGCTCATCGTGTTCACGCCGAAATCGCTGCTGCGCCACAAAAAGTGCGTCTCGACCTTGGACGACATGGCCGAAGGGACTTCGTTCCACCGCGTGCTCTGGGACGATGCCCAGATCGGCGCCGGCGCCACGACCCTGAAGCTCAAGGGCGACGCCGAAATACGCCGCGTGGTTTTGTGTTCCGGCAAGGTCTATTTCGACTTGCTGGATGAGCGCGAAAGGCGCGGCCTCAACGACATCTATCTGATGCGCCTCGAGCAACTTTATCCCTGGCCGATGAAGTCGATCTCCGAAGAGCTCGCGCGTTTTTCCAACGCAGAACTGGTCTGGTGCCAGGAAGAGCCGAAGAACATGGGCGGCTGGTGGTTTGTAGAGCCATGGCTCGAACTCACCCTCGATCGCCTCCAGGTGAAAGCCAAGGCCGGCCGCTACGCCGGGCGCCCGGCGACGGCCTCGACTGCGGCGGGCCTTATGTCCAAGCATCTGAAGGAGCTTCAGACGCTGCTTGAGGAGGCGCTCGGTTAATCATGGTTCTGGCTTCCTGCCATTGCGGCGCAGTTCGCTTCGAAGTCGACGAGGCGCCCGAATGGGTTCTCGACTGCAATTGCTCGCACTGCCGCCTCTATGGCGGGCTTTGGGCGTATTATCCGCAACGAGAGGTCAAGTTTGCAGCGCCGCCCGACACCTTCATCTATATGTGGGGCGATCGAGCGCTCGAATTCCATCACTGCCGCACATGCGGTTGCGCGACGCATTCCACGGCCAAAGGAACCAATGACGCCGAAAAGATCGCCGTCAATGCGCGTCTGATGCGCGGGCTCGACCCAGGGCGCGTGCGGCTGGTCCAAAAGAACAACGGCAATGACGGCGTCTTCTGGACGAAATCCGATAGCCCGCCATTGCCAAGCCATGACCTGCCGGACGAGACGTGATAGGCGCCCGGCAAGGCTTTCAAGAAACGACGTGGAAGCGACAGGGAAGCGGCTGAGAAAAACCAGCGAGGGGCGCTTGCGCAGCGCCCAGAGGACGACTGAATGACAGACATTGTTGTACCGACACTCGGCGAGAGCGTCACCGAAGCGACCGTCGCGAAATGGCTGAAGAAGGCCGGCGACGCCGTGCGTAAGGACGAGACGCTGGTTGAGTTGGAGACAGATAAGGTTTCCGTCGAAGTGTCTGCGCCGGAAGCAGGCGTGCTGAGCGAGATCGTCGCGAAAGAAGGCGCCACGGTGCAGATCGGCGCGTTGCTGGGGCATTTGGGCGCCGAGCGCGCAAAACCCGCCCCGCAGGCGTCGGCTGCGCCGCTATCGCCGAACCCCGCGCCGCCGCCCGCGGCAGTGGCTGCGCCAAAGCCCCCAGAACAGGGGACCGGCAATGACGGCGCAGCCAAGCAAGCGCCGCCTTCCGTGCAGCGCATCGCCGCAGAGGGCGGCGTGGACATCTCCCGCATGAGCGGTTCAGGCCGCGATGGGCGCCTCACCAAGTCCGATGCGCTTGCTGTGATCGAGGCCCGTGCGCAGGGCTCTCAACACGAAGCGCCGCAAACGTTGCAATCGACCGCGATCGCGGCCCCGCCCCGCGCCATCAGTCCGCGCGAAGAGCGCGTGGCGATGACGCGTCTTCGCCGCACTATCGCCCGGCGCCTCAAAGAAGCGCAGAACACTGCAGCGATGCTGACCACATTCAATGAGGCGGATATGTCCGCCATCATGACGGCGCGCGCCAAATATAAAGATAGCTTCGAGAAGAAGCACGGCGTGAAGCTGGGCTTTATGAGCTTCTTCGTGAAATCCTGCATCGCCGCATTGAAGGAAATTCCGAATGTCAACGCCGAGATCGATGGCGAAGACATCATCTACAAGAACTATTACGACATCGGCATCGCCGTCGGCACCGATCGAGGCTTGGTCGTGCCGGTTGTGCGCGACGCAGATCGCAAATCGATGGCCGAGATCGAGGCCGAAATCGGCGATCTCGGCGCCAAGGCGCGCGACGGCCACTTGAAGCTCGAGGATCTGCAAGGCGCGACGTTCACGATCTCGAACGGCGGCGTCTACGGCTCGCTGATGTCGACGCCGATCCTGAACGCGCCGCAATCGGGCATTCTCGGCATGCATAAGATTCAGGAACGGCCTGTGGTGATCGACAAGCAAGTTGTCGTGCGACCGATGATGTATCTGGCGCTGAGCTACGATCACCGCATCGTCGACGGCAAAGAGGCGGTCACTTTTCTGGTGCGTGTTAAAGAGGGCCTTGAAGACCCCGAACGAATGCTGCTCGATCTTTGAGGGACGGCGCGATCGCTTTCCCTGAGGTGGGACCATGAGCGACTGGGTCAGCGACGTCATCGGCGCGGCGAAGGCGGGCAATCCGAAAGCGCTGACTGAGCTTGCGCACATGCAGGCGCTGGGCGTCCGCGTGCCTCGCAATCTGGGGCTCGCGCTCGACAATTTAGCGCGCGCAGCTTCGGTGGGATGGCCGCCGGCTGTGCGCGAACTGCAGTTTTTGGCCCGCTCGCCAGGCTCCAACTGGAAGAAACTAAGAGCTTCCGTCAATCCAGAGGCTTGGCGAGGCGCGCCTCAGCGGCGGGTCGTGCTGGACGAGCCACGGCTTCGCGTATTCGAGCAGTTTGCAACCAAAGAGGAGTGCGATTGGCTTATCGAACGCGCCAAGGCCGATCTGAAGAGATCCCGGGTTCTAAGCGCCAACGCAGCGGACCGCGAGGTCGACCAAACGCGCACCAATTCTGAAGCCGATTATCGGCTCGACGCCGCCGACGTGGTGCTGAGCCTCGTTCAGGATCGCATCGCGCGCGCGATCGGAGTGCCAGTCCATTATTACGAGGTTGCAAAGCTCCTGCACTACGATCCGGGCGAAGCGTTCAATCTCCATTGTGATTTTTTCACACCGGCCATGGCGGACGAAATCGAAGTTCGAGGACAGCGTGTCGCGACATTCCTGATCTATTTAAACGATGAGTATGAGGGCGGTGAAACCGAGTTCCCAAACGCGCCCTTAAAATTCAAGGGCCGTAAAGGCGACGCGCTCTTGTTTCTTAATGTTGATCGCCAAGGCGAGGGCGATCCGAAAAGCTTCCATGCCGGTTTGCCGACTAGAGCTGGCGAGAAGTGGGTGTTCTCACAATGGATTCGCGCCAAGCCGATCAACGCCTGCCAAACACCCGGTGTTTCGGTTGCGCCGCTGGCGCCGGAATGGTGTCGCGACGCCTGACGAGGAAGCAAAGGCCGCCCGCGCCAACTTTTTTCGTCACAACCAGCCAAGACCGTCAGTGCAGCGCGCTTTTGTGTCGGCACTGGCGATGCCGTTTTTGTCGATGCGCGCCTCAACAGGGCGGGCCTGGTTTTCGTAAATGTCCACAATTGCTGCAGCGCGCGCTTTGGCGGCGCGCACGTGTTCGGCGAGGCGCGCGAAATACCGCCCGGCGGGGGCAAGGCCATTGTCATTTGCTGGGTCTTTTACTGGGTCATTTGCCGGGCGAAGCTTGGCGACTTGCATGTCCCGTCTCCTCTCCCACCGCGCGCGCGCGCGCGCGCCCCGCAAGAACAACGGGTTGTGCGACACCTCGGCGCACGCGTCTCGCCGCCGGATCGATGTGGATAACGCCAGGTCCGCCCTCCGGTTGCGAGCGCATCCGAGATTCAAGCGAAAACGCCTGACTCCGAGAAAGTGGGGCTATAGATTGCCGACCGCTCGGGGGAGCACGGCGGGGAGGGGACACCCGATGACGTTCATTCTGCGGCTGCCAGCGATACTGGTTTTGCTGGTGCTGGTGCTGGTGAGCTTGGCCGGCGCCTTCGCCGCGACCGTCGTCTTGGCGCACCTTCCGGTCGATCTGACCGCAGCGCTTTCACAGAGCAACATCGACCAGCTCGGTCGCTTCAATTGGCTGCAGACCGGCCTCCTCTATGGCGCGGGGCTCTTTTTCCTTATCTCCGCCATCCGCCTCATGCGGCGCACCCAGGGCTTTTGGACTTGGCTCCTGGGTTTTGCCTGCTTCGGCGGTCGCTGGGCTTTGGCCCAGCAGGAGAACGGGGGCCTTGTCGGCACCGTGCAGCACATCAACCCCAACGCCTACATGCAGCCCCAGACGCTGATCGCAACGCCCGATGCGCCGGAAGCGCAAGTGGCGCTCTTGGGCGCCATTCTGCTCGTGGGCCTCATCATCTTGATCGTCGACGCCGCCGACCGAGCGCATTGGGATCGCCAAAACGCTTGAAAGCAGGGGGCGCCTGAAAGAACGCCCTAACACAATGCCTAGGGGAACGGGTTTCTCTACCCTGCTTCACACATTGATCGAATGATGGCCTCTCCCTAAGTTCGCGCCAAATTCAACGCGGAACCTCGCGGAGCGTTCATGGCATACGATCTCGTCATCATTGGCGGCGGCCCAGGCGGCTACAATTGCGCCATCCGCGCCGGCCAGTTGGGTTTGAAAACCGCTATCGTCGAGAATCGCGGCAAGCTCGGCGGCACGTGCCTCAATGTCGGGTGCATTCCCTCCAAGGCGCTCCTGCACGCGAGCGATTATTATGAAGCGGCGAAAAGGACGTTCCCAAGCATGGGCGTGAAAATCGAAGGCCTTGCGCTCGATCTGCCGCAGATGATGAAACAGAAGGAAGACGCCGTCGACGGCCTGACCAAGGGCGTCGAATTCCTGATGAAGAAAAACAAAGTCGATTACCTCAAGGGCGCGGGCCGCATCGCTGCTCGCAATGGGGTCGAAGTAACCGGACAAGACGGCGCCAAACAGACCCTCGAGACGAAGAATATCGTCATCGCAACGGGTTCGGAGCCAATGGGTCTTCCAGGCGTCGACATTGACGAGATGCGCGTTGTGTCTTCGACCGGGGCGCTCACGCTCGCCAAACCTCCGGAAAAGCTGATCGTGGTGGGGGCGGGATATATTGGGCTTGAGCTCGGCTCGGTGTGGCGCCGGCTTGGCTCGCAAGTGACAGTGGTGGAATTCCTCGACCGCATCACCCCGACAATGGACGGCGAAATCGCCGCCGCGTTTCAGCGCATCCTGAAGAAACAGGGCATGGCGTTCGAGCTCGGCCAGAAGGTGACGGCCGTCGAAAAGACGCGCTCGAGCGTCGAAGTCTCGATCGAACCGGCAAAGGGCGGGCAAGGCCGCGCGCTAGAGGCCGATGTCGTGCTCGTCTCCATCGGTCGCAAGCCGGTCACCGCAAACCTCGGTCTTGAAACCGTTGGCGTGAAGCTCGATGCGAAGGGCTTTATCGTCACCGATCATTTGAAGACGAATGTCGAGGGCGTCTATGCAATCGGCGACTGCACGTTCGGCGCGATGCTGGCGCACAAGGCCGAGGAAGAGGGAATTGCAGTCGCGCAGATGATCGCGGGCCAATGGGGCCACGTGAATTACGCGGTTATCCCGGGCGTTGTGTACACCGATCCCGAAGTGGCGGGCGTGGGCAAGACCGAGGAAGAACTGAAGGACGCCGGCATCGGCTACAAGGTCGGCAAGTTCCCGATGATGGCCAATTCGCGTGCGCGCACCAACCACGAGACCGAAGGCATGGTGAAAGTGCTCGAGGAGACGGCGACGAAAAAGGTCGTCGGCGTGCACATGATCGGATCGGGCGTAGGCGAGATGATCGGCGAAGCTTGCGTCGCCATGGAATTCGGCGCCAGCGCCGAAGATATCGCTCGCACTTGTCATGCGCACCCGACAATGAGCGAAGCGGTGCGCGAGGCCGCTAAGGGTGTCGACGGCTGGGTCATGCAAGCATGAGCGACGCGCTTCGGCTCACGGGCCTCACCAAAAAGTTCGGCGACAAGGTTGCCGTCGACAATCTCGATCTCACCGTGCGTGCGGGAGAATTGTACGGGCTATTGGGCCCCAACGGCGCTGGCAAGACGACGACGCTGCGCATGGTGGCCGGTCTATTGAAGCCAGACGCAGGCGCAATCAGCGTCTACGGCGTCGATGGCCTTGCCGATCCGATCGCGGCCAAGCGCATCATGGCCTGGCAGCCGGATGAGCCGGCGCTCTACGACAAGCTGACAGCCTGGGAATATCTCGAATTCATAGCAGGTCTTTGGAGTGTGGATGTGAAGACGGCGCGCTCACGCGCCGAAGAGCTGCTGCGCTTTCTCGATCTCTGGGACAATCGCAACGAACGCACTGAAGGCTTTTCGCGCGGCATGAAGCAGAAGACCGCGCTTGCCGGCGCACTTATCCACGATCCGCAGCTGCTTATGCTCGATGAGCCGCTGACCGGTCTTGACGCCGCGATCGCGCGCCAGGTGAAGGATCTTCTGCAGCGGCGCGCCAAGGCAGGCGGCACGATCATCCTCACCACGCATATTCTCGATGTCGCCGAGCGCGTTGCTGATCGCATCGGCATTATCCAAGGCGGACGCTTGCTGGCGGAAGGGACGCTGGCGGAATTGCGCGGCCGGGCGGGGGATGCGGCCACGACCAGCCTCGAAGATGTCTATCTGCAGCTCGTCGGCGCCGCCGCCGCGCACGAGCCCGCCGCCGTGAGCGCCTGATGTTCAAGCCGGGCGGCGTGCTTTGGCTGTTGGGCCATGAACTGCGGCTCACGTGGCGCAATTTCTTGGCGCGGTCTGCGGGCCCGGTGCGGATCGTTCTGCGGGTGCTTCTCCTGGCGCTCTTGCTGTTTGGCGGTTATTGGGTCGCGCGCGGCATCTCCGACATCGACGCGAGCCTTGGCCCAATTCCGCTTACTGTGGTGGGCGCCATCTTCCTGTTGCTGCTGACCTTCATGGTCGCGCAGGCGCTGATGCTGATCACCGAGGCGCTTTACCAGCGCGGCGACATCGATCTTTTGCTCGCCTCGCCCTTGCCGCCTTGGCGCATCCTCCTCGTGCGCATGGCGGCGATCGCAATCAATGTGGCGACGCTTTATCTCATGCTGGCTGGGGCGGTGTTTGTGTGGCTGCCGGTGTTCGGCGGCTGGCAGTGGATGGAATTTGCGCCGAGCGTGCTTGCGCTTTCGCTGTTCGCGACGGGCCTTGCGCTGTTGCTGGCGCAATTGCTGTTTCGTTTTCTTGGGCCGCGCACAACCCGAGTGGCGGCCCAAATCCTTGCAAGCTTGATCGGCGCGGCGTTCTTCTTGGCGATCCAGAGCCAGAATTACGTCCCTTATCAGCAGCGCGCGCAGGTGTACCGCAGCGTGATCATGAACCTGGTTCCGATATTGGGCGATGGGACAAGCCCGCTCTCCATCCCGGCTCGGGCGGCGTTCGGTCGTCCCGTCGAGTTCGCGGCGTGGATCGGGATTTCACTTGGACTCTATCTGATTGCAGTCTGGTGGTTTTCGAGCCGGTTCATCGCCAATGCGAGCGCGATTGCCGGTATAGGCGGGATGAAGCGGCGCCTCGATGGCCGCGTGCGCGAGACGCGCGGCGGGGTGAACGCATCGCTGGTGCGCAAGGAATGGCGCTTGATCACCCGCGACCCGCTGCTGTTGTCGCAGATCCTATTGCCGATCCTTTATTTCATTCCGCTATTCTTCATCTTCGGCACGCGCTTTGAGCGGGAGGGCCTCTCGCAATATGCGCTCCCAGGTTTTGCTTCGGCCTTCGTGCTGATCGCCA
>JACXTT010014886.1_pt1 | contig 10137 bp, 9 predicted proteins | sample 9270951 | NCBI WGS metagenome assembly JACXTT01 (sample SAMN15532306, study PRJNA645909) | rock metagenome | isolation source: weathered quartz diorite | place: Puerto Rico | collected 2017-06-21
CCATTCGAAAACCCCTGGGTCACCCGTGATCCAGGGGTTTTTTCATGCGCCGCGCGCCGAGCCTGCGTGCTCGCCCGCGAACGCATACGCAGGCCCCATGCGTTGCTGCTTGCAGTGCCGCAGCGCTTCGGCCGCCGAAGCCATCAGGCTGGCGAGCGTGTCGCCGTCGGCGGGATGGCAGGCGATGCCCATGCTCAGCTCGCCGCCCGCGAGCAGGCGGCCTTCGTATGTGACTGGCGTCGCTCCCGCGGTCTCGATGCGGATGGCCATTTCCGCGAGTTTCTGGCGTGTCGGGCTGCCGACCAGCAGCAAGGCAAATTCGTCATCGCCCAGGCGCGCCACCATGTCGTCGGCACGCACCTGCTGGCGCAACCGCTGCGCAATGGCCGCGAGCACCGCGTCCCCGCCCGCGCGGCCATGCCGCTCGTTCACGCGGCTGAAGCCGTTCAGGCCGACCAGCATCAGCGAGAACGGCCGGCCTTCGCGCAGCCATTCGTCGCCGCGGCTCTCGAAGCCGGCGCGGCTGGTGGCGCCGGTGAGCGCGTCGGTGCCCATCGCGCCCATCAGCGCATGCGTGTGCGCCTCTTGCGCCTTTGCGGAATTCAGTACGTGGCGCAGCCGGGCGCCGACGGCCAGGGCGAGCATCGCGAGTTCGGCGATCGCGGCGGCTTGCGCCATGTTCAGCCGGCCGGGCACCCAGGGCTGTTCGCTCCAGACCGGCAGACGCGTGACCGAGATGCCCGCCAGCAGCAGCAAGGCGCCGATGCAGAACAGTACTGCCGGCCAGCGCAGGCGGGGCAGTGCGATGAACGCCCCCGCCGTCAGGACCACCGTGGCCGCGACCAGCAGCCCCTGCACGGCGCGCAGCGTCCATGCCAGTTGTGTCTCGGCCGCGGCGTACAGCAAGGTCAACACCAGCGCGATGCCCACGCCCTGCGCCACCCGGTCGAGCCGGGGCGCGAAATGCCGCAGCCGCAGCAACTGCCGCGCGAATTGAAGCCGGAAGATCGCCCAGAGCGCCAGCGCCGCCGCCGCCCAGTGCGCGAGCGGATCGTCCGGCGCCAGGCTGTTCATGCCGGCGAAGCCGAGCAGCGCGAAGGCGCAGGCCAGCACGTAGTAGCCGTGGATTAGCGCGCCGAACACCAGCAGCAGCACGAGGCCGCAGACCATGAGGCCGGCCAGCAGGCCGTAGCTCACACCGTCGATCATGATGGGCGACGGCCCGTGGCGGAAAGCAGGCGAGGGCGGGACATGGACGGCATCCGGACAGTTCGAGGCAAGAGGCCTTTGAAAGGCGGGTAACCGATCGTATCCGCCGGGCAATGCCGCGCCATGCATTCCGTCTCACAAAAGCGTCAGTCCCGGGCGCCGGCGGGAGACTTTCTTCCTGCTTTCTCTTTTAGAACTCCGCGCCTTCGACCAGGAAGCGCAGCCGCCGCACGCCCTGCCATTCGTCCGCGTCCAGCCGGAATGCCAGCTTGACCCTGGGCGGCAGCGGCTCGGTGTGGCTGAACCACATGGCGTCGATCGGCTGGCCCTGGTGCCGCAGCTTGAGCGACAGGTGCTTTTCGCCCACCAGCCGCTGCGACACCACCTCGACCTCCTCGCTGAAGGTCGGCGGCGCGAAGCCCTGGCCCCAGACCTCGCGGTGCAGCGTGTCGACGAGGTCGATGCGCATGTACTCGCGGGCGATGGGCCCGTCGGTCTCGATCTGCCGGGTGAGCGCGGCGTCGGCCAGCAGCTCTCGGGCGACCTGGGCGAAGCCTTTCTCGAAGGTCTCGAAATGCTCGCGCGCCACCGTGCAGCCGGCCGCCATCGCATGGCCGCCGAAGCGCAGCAGCACGCCCGGATGGCGTTTGGCCACCAGGTCGAGCGCGTCGCGCAGGTGAAAGCCCGGGATCGAGCGGCCCGAGCCCTTCAGCTCCTGCTCCTTGCCCGGCGCGCCGCTCGCGGCGAAGACGAAGGTCGGACGGTGGAAACGGTCCTTGATGCGCGAGGCCACGATGCCCACCACGCCTTCGTGGAAGCCCGCATCGAACACGCTGATGGCCGGCGGCGGTGCCGCGATGCCCTCGCCATCGGTGCCGTTGGAAAACAGCGACTCCGCCAGCAGCAGCGCCTGGTCGCGCATGCCGCCCTCGATGTCGCGCCGTTCGCGATTGATGCCGTCGAGCATGCGCGCGAGTTCCTCGGCGCGGCCAGCGTCGTCGGTCAGCAGGCATTCGATGCCCAGCGTCATGTCGGCCAGCCGGCCGGCCGCGTTGATGCGCGGGCCGAGCGCAAAGCCGAAGTCGAAGGTGGTGGCTGCCGAGGCATGGCGGCTCGCCGCCTTGAACAGCGCGGCCACGCCGGCGGGCATCGCGCCGGCGCGGATGCGGCGCAGGCCCTGCGCCACGAGGCGGCGGTTGTTGGCATCGAGCTTCACCACGTCGGCCACGGTGCCGAGCGCGACCAGCGGCAGCAGCGCATCGAGCTTGGGCTGCGTGGCCGTGTCGAACACGCCGCGCTTGCGCAACTCGGAGCGCAGCGCCAGCAGCACGTAGAACATCACGCCGACACCGGCAATGCTCTTGCTCTCGAATTCGCAACCGGGCTGGTTCGGGTTGACCAGCACGTCGGCCAGGGGAAGTTCAGGACCGGGCAGGTGGTGGTCGGTCACCAGCACCTGCAGGCCGCGCGCCTTGGCGGCGGCCACGCCCTCGACGCTGGCGATGCCGTTGTCGACGGTGATCAGCATGTCGGCGCCGCTCGCGGCCACGCGCTCGGCGATGGGCGGCGTGAGGCCGTAGCCGTCGACCACGCGGTCGGGCACGAGGTAGCTCACGTTCTTGGCGCCCAGCAGGCGCAGGCCGCGCACGCCGACCGCGCAGGCGGTGGCGCCGTCGCAGTCGTAGTCGGCCACGATGCACAGGCGCTTGTCTTGTGCGATGGCGTCGGCCAGCAGCACGGCCGCGTCGTGGGTGCCGCGCAGGGTGTCGGGCGACAGCAGGCGGGCGAGGCCGTCGTCGAGCTCGTCCTTGGCGCGCACGCCGCGGGCCGCGAACAGCCGGGCCAGCAGCGGATGCACGCCGGCCTGCTCCAGCGCCCAGACGGTGCGCGGCGGGATTTCCCGGTCGATGATTTTCATAGCGACTCCAGCACGTCGGCCGCGCGCTTGCGGTCGAACAGGCTCTTGGCCCAGCGGCTCAGGCCGCGCTGCTGCACGGTGTAGCGCTGGGCCGCGCGGTCGCCGCACAGCGTGAGCGACACGTCGGCGCCGCGGGTGTAGTCGGCCAGCAGCGAGGCGATGTCGTTTGCGTCCAGTGCCTGCCAGGCGGCAGCCCAGCCGGCGCCGTCGTCGCGCAGGGCGGCGACGCGCAGTGCCTCGCTCACCGTGGTTTCCGACGCGGCGGGCGGCAGGGGCTGCGCTGTCAGTGCGCCGGTGCCGCTGAGCCAGAAGGAGTTGATGGGCGGCACGCCGCGCGCGGCGCGGTCGTCGTTCACGCGCTGGGTGTAGAGCAGCATCTGCATTTCGTTCTGCAGGCGGCGCAGCGGGCGGGCCGCATCGGCCAGCGGCGACCACTGCGAGATGGGCCAGCCCACGGCGCGGTCGATGGAGGCCGTGGCCAGCCCGTCGAAGATGCGCGCGCGCGCCAGCCAGCGGCCGGGCACGGGCGAGGGGTGCAGCGCGATGCCGTCTTCCTCGAAGAAGGGCCGGGCTGCTTCGAGCAGCGCGGCCGATTCGGCGGCGTCGATCTCGATGGCGGACGGGTCGCCCAGCACCACGTCGTCGATGCCGACCAGCCAGTTGCACAGCGTGACCACGCCCCAGCCCTCGGTGTCGCCGGCGGCGGCGATGCCCAGGCGCCGGGCCTCCAGCGCGGCCCAGGGAATGCAGCCGTCGGCGGCCGGGATGCCCAGCGCCCGCGCGAGCGCGCGTTCGTGCGGCGGTGAGCGCATGCTTTCATCCTGCGTGTCGGTGTTCGCGAGGGTCAGGCGCAGCAGCAGGGTTTCGAGATTGGGGAGCCGCAATGTGGGCAGCGCCGCGCGGCATGCCGGGGAACCGCGGCCGGCAAAGGGGATCAACAGGTGACGTGGGAGGGTTTCGGCCATCTCCCTATTGTCCGGGAAGCCCTGAGGTCATCCGGAATGCCACAATTCCGACCCTATGCGATTTCCCTATGAACTGCAGCTCGGCTGGCGCTATACGCGCGCAGGACGGGCGACGCGGCGCAACGGCTTCATCTCCTTCATCTCCGGTGTCTCGATGCTCGGCATCGCGCTGGGCGTGGCGGCGCTGATCATTGTGCTCAGTGTGATGAACGGCTTCCAGAAGGAAGTGCGCGACCGCATGCTCGGCGTGGTGTCGCACATCGAGATCTTCTCGCGCGACGGACAGGCGCTGCCGCAGCTCGAAGAGATCATGGCGGCGGCGCGCAAGCATCCCGAGGTGATCGGCGCGGCGCCCTTCATCAACACCCAGGCGCTCATTGCGCGCGGCGAGGACATGAAGGGCACCGTGGTGCGCGGCATCGATCCCAAGCTCGAGCCCGAAGTGACCGACACCAACAGCATTGCCGCCCATGGCACCTTCGACAAGCTGGTGCCGGGCGAATTCGGCATCGTGCTGGGCGCCGAGCTGGCGCGCTCGCTGTTCGTGCAGCCGGGCGACAAGGTCACGCTGGTGGCCCCGGGCGGTCAGGTCACGCCGGCCGGCGTGGTGCCGCGCCTGAAGCAGTTCACCGTGGTCGGCACCTTCGACTCGGGCCACTACGAATACGACTCCGCGCTCGCCATGGTCCACGAGCAGGACGCCGCCAAGGTGTTCCGCCTCGAAGGCCCGACCGGCATCCGCCTGAAGCTCAAGGACCTCAACGAGGCGCGCGACGTGGCCGACCAGCTGGCCGTGAGCCTGCCGGGCGAGTTCCTCATTCGCGACTGGACGCGCCAGAACAAGACCTGGTTCGCGGCCGTGCAGGTCGAGAAACGCATGATGTTCATCATCCTCACGCTGATCGTGGCGGTGGCCGCCTTCAACCTGGTGTCCACGCTCGTCATGACCGTGACCGACAAGCGCGCCGACATCGCCATCCTGCGCACGCTGGGCAGTTCGCCGCGCAGCATCATGGGCATCTTCGTGGTGCAGGGCGCGATGGTGGGCGTGATCGGCACCGTGGCCGGTTTGCTGCTGGGCCTGGGCATCGCCTTCAACATCGACGTGATCGTGCCCTTCCTGGAGCACCTGTTCCACGCGAGCTTCCTGCCGAAGGACATCTACCTGATCAGCAAGATGCCAAGCGATCCGCAGCAAAGCGACATCGTGCCGATCGCCATCATTTCCCTGGTGCTGTCCTTCGTGGCCACCCTGTATCCGAGCTGGCGCGCCAGCCGCGTGAACCCCGCCGAGGCCCTGCGCTATGAGTGAAGTCGTATTGAAGGCCCGCGGCCTCACCAAGCGTTTCCACGAAGGCAGGTTGGACCTGACCGTGCTGCATGGTGTCGATCTCGACGTGCACGCAGGCGAGACCCTGGCCATCGTCGGCGCCTCGGGCTCCGGCAAGAGCACGCTGCTGCATCTGATGGGTGGGCTCGACGCGCCCACCTCGGGCAAGGTCGAACTGCTGGGCAAGGACATCGCCCATGTCGACGCGGCCGAGCAGGGCCGGTTGCGCAACCAGCACCTGGGCTTCGTCTACCAGTTCCATCACCTGCTGCCCGAATTCAGCGCGCTCGACAACGTGGCGATGCCATTGAAGATCCGGCGCACGGAGCCCGCCACGGCCGCGCATGCGGCATCGAAGATTCTCGAAAGCGTGGGCCTGGGCCAGCGCCTGCACCACCGGCCGGCCGAGCTGTCGGGCGGCGAGCGCCAGCGTGTGGCGATCGCGCGCGCGCTGGTCACCCAGCCCGCCTGCGTGCTGGCCGACGAGCCCACCGGCAACCTCGACCGCAGCACGGCGGACACGGTGTTCGCGCTGATGCTCGACCTGGCGCACCGGCACGGCACGGCGTTCGTGATGGTCACGCATGACCAGGAGCTGGCGAAGCGGTGTGACCGGGTGCTGCAGTTGGTGGCTGGGCGGCTCGCCGGCTGAGCTTTTGTCTTCGGCAACGCCACGCCGGACCCGGGCGGATTGCCGCGTTTCGAAGAGGCCGTGCGGCCTTTCTTCGAACCTAGCGATTCGTCAACAAGGCAGAGGCGGTGGCCCGCAGGACCAGCGCGCGATCGGGTTCGTCGCTCACATAAGGCGAGTCGAGCAATTTCGCCAGCAGCCGATCGAACTGGCGGCGGACTTGTTCCTGAGCCGGATGGGCCATGTAGAGAGCATGGAGCATGGAGCAGATGCCGGAGATCTGCGTGTCCAGTGCATCGATCTCGCCTAGGCGTCCTGCAGCCTCGGCGGCCAATAGTTGTTCTTCGTCGTGCGTCATGGGTCTTCGACCGTCCTTTAACGGTGCCTTCTGGGGTTGGCGCCCTTGTGGGGCGCATGCGCCTCGAAATCGAAGCAGAACCCAAGATACGAAAAGCCAATACCAATGGATTACATTTTGAGTGACAACCCCTGAATTTTGAGACTTATTTCACGGCCGCAGGGCGCGAAGTAGCCAACCCCCCCTGTTACAGCGCTTCTTCCGTCTGCCGCGCATCCAGCGGCAGCACACACAGCACCTTGCCCCCCAGCGTCAGCACCAGGCCCAGGTGGCCTCCGATCTGCATGACCCGGGAGACCGCGTGCGGCGCGGCATCGCCGGCAACGGCCGCGGACATCGCCACGGCAGTCGGCACCGCGACAGCCCGCGCCGGCGGCTGACCCAGCAGAGCGAACAGCATCCGGGCATCGCAGCCGGCCAGCGCCTGGCGGTACACGTGGAAGGCCGCGTCCGAGCTGGCTTCGTCTTCGCGCCTTTCCTGGCGAAGTCGCAGCAGTGCACGATGCAGCTGCTGCCTGCAGGCCGCCTCGGTCTTGCCGCTGGCCTCGGCAATCTCCCTGAAGCTGGCTTCGAAGACTTCGCGCAGCAGCACCGCGGCGCCGTCGCCCGAAGGCAGCCGTTCGGCGATCAGCCGCAGCGCCCGGTCGATGGATTCGGCCTGCGCCGCGTCGGCTTCCGCGGAGGGCGCGTCGGGCGGGAGCGTTTCGGCATCGCGCAGCCAGCGCTGCATCCAGTTGTCGCGCCGCAGCCGGTCGATGGCCAGGTTCTGCATCACCGTGGTCAGCCACGCCTGCGCCGAATCGGGCGCGGGCTTGTCGGCCGCCTCGAGCGCACGCAGATAGGTGTCCTGCACCACGTCCTCGGCATCCGCCGTGCCGCCCACCATGCGCGCTGCCGCGCGAACCAGCCGGCTTCGCAGTGCCGGGAATTGCGAGAGATAGCGTTCATCGAGCATCGGCGCAGCTTGCCATAGCCCGCAATGTCACGAAACTGTGGGCTTGTTCGTCAAGACAGTCCAACCACAGGAGCTTTCTTCATGCCCAACATGCCCATGTTCTCGATGGAATCCGACGAAGACGACACCAAGCCCGCGGCCACGGCCGAGCCGCGCAACTCCTACCTGGAGGAAAAGGCGTTCAAGTCGCGCACGCTGTTGATCTTCGGCACCATCAGCGATTCCGTGGCCGCCGACGTCACGCGCCGGCTGATCGCGCTGGACGCCGACAGCGCCGACAAGCCCATCGACATCCTCGTGAGCTCGCCGGGCGGGCACCTGGAGTCGGGCGACGCCATCCACGACATCGTGCGTTTCATCAGCGCGCCGGTGAACATGATCGGCACCGGCTGGGTCGGCAGCGCCGCCACACACCTGTTCCTGGCGGCGCCGCGCGAGCGCCGGGTGTGCCTGCCCAACACGCGCTTCCTGATCCACCAGCCCAGCGGCGGCGCGGGCGGGCAGGCGACCGACATCGCCATCCAGGCGCAGGAAATCATCAAGGCCCGACAGCGCATCGCGCACGAGATCGCGCGCGAGACCGGCAAGCCCATCGACGTGGTGCTGGCCGACATCGAGCGCGACCGCTGGCTGTCGGCCCAGGAGGCCGTCGAATATGGATTGGTCTCGCGCATCATCCAGCGCAAGACCGAACTGCTGCAGGGCTGATCAGGCCTTGGGCTTGTACGCGACGACGTCGATCTCGACGCGCGCGTCGATCATCAGCCGCGCCTCGGTGGTCGAGCGCGCCGGCTTGTTCTCGCCGAAGTAGCTCATGTAGATGCGGTTGAAGGCACCAAAGTCGCGCGCGTCCTGCAGCCACACGGTGCTCTTGCACACGTCGTCCAGCGTGGCGCCGGCCAGCGCCAGCACGGTCTTGATGTTTTCCATCACCTGGCGCGTCTGCGCCTCGATGCCGCCCACCACCAGCTCGCCGTTCTTGTCGACGGGCACCTGACCCGACACGTAGACGAAGTCGCCGGCGCGCACGGCCGGGGAGAACGGACGCACCTGGCGGTCGGAGGCGAGGGGCGGGGCGCCGAGGTATTCGAGAGGCATGGGGACTCCTGGAGGTTGAAGAAAGCTGTCTGTGGGAAAGGGGAGCCGCGAGTATCCATCCAATCTGAAAATCTATTTCAGAAAAACCCTCGTGCAAGGGTTAACACGGATGATTTGGCATGGATAGTGCTTCAAAGTCCGGGCCGAAAAGAAAATTTCTTTCACAAACTCGCACGCCTCATGAAGGAGTTCCCCATGCCCCACGTCGGTCCGGTCCAGCGCCTTTCCTTGCCCAAGCTGTCCAAGCGCAGCCTGCTGGGCGCTTCACTGCTCGCGATGCTGTGCGCCGCGCTGCCCCAGCAGCAAGCCCATGCCCAGGGCCCGCGCAATTTCGCCACGCTGGCGATGGTGGCCGAGCCGCAGACGCTCGACCCGATGGCCTCCACCGCCGACCTGGTGGGAACCATCATGCAGCACGTGTACGAGACGCTCTACACCTTCGACGCCAAGTGGAACGTGGTGCCGATGCTGGCCGAGGGCATGCCGAAGATCTCGGCCGACGGCAAGACCTACGCCATCACCCTGCGCAAGGGCGTGATGCTGCACAACGGCCGCGAACTCAACGCCGACGACGTGGTCGCCAGCCTGCAGCGCTGGATGGACCAGTCGCCGCGCGGCAAGGCGGTGGGCAAGGAAATCGACAGCCTCAAGGCCAAGGGCCCGCTGGCGGTCGAGATCGTGCTGAAGGAGCCCTATGCGCCGCTGCTGTCGCAACTCGCGCTGCCCAGCGGCATGGCCGCCATCATGGCCAAGGACTCGATCGCCTCGCCGCTGAAGGACTTCGTCGGCACCGGCCCCTACAAGTTCAAGGAGCGCCGCCCCGACCAGTTCGTGCTGCTCACGCGCTTCGACAAATACTCGGCCCGCAAGGAAGCAGCGAGCGGCTACGGCGGCAAGCGCGAAGCGGCCATCGAAGAACTGCGCTTCGTGCCCGTGCCCAACGCCAGCACCCGCGTCGAGGGCGCGCTGGCCGGCCAGTACGACTTTGCCGACCTGCTGCCGGTCGAAGCGCTGCCGCGCCTGGAAAAGTCGGGCGGCAAGACCGTGCCGATCATGACGCCCTCGTTCGGCTTTCCGTACCTCGTGCTGAACACCAAGGAAGGCGTGGCCGCCAGCCAGCCGGTGCGCCAGGCGATCCAGACCGCGCTGGGCGAAGGCGAGATGCTCGCGGCCGGCTTCGGCGATACCCGCTTCTTCGTGGCCGAGGCCAACCACTTCCCCAAGGGCTCGCCCTTCTATTCGACCGCCGGCGCCGACCAGTACAACCAGCGCAACGCCGCCAAGGCCAAGGAAGCCGCCGCCAAGGCCGGCTACAAGGGCGAGCCGATCCGCGTGCTCACCAGCCGCCAGTACGACTTCCACTACAACATGGCGCTCCTGATGGCCGAGCAGCTCAAGCGCGCCGGCTTCAAGGTCGACCTCAACGTGGTCGACTGGGCCACGTTGGTGCAGCGCCGCAACGACCCCAAGCTGTGGGACGTCTACGTGACCCACTCGGGCCAGTTCCCCGAGCCCATGCTCTCGCCGCCGCAGCTGGGCGACGGCGCGCCCGGCTGGTGGGAAACGCCCGCCAAGAAGTCGGCGCTGCAGGCCTTCAACGTCGAGAGCGACCCGGCCAAGCGCGGCGCGCTGTGGGGCAAGGTGCAGCAGGTGGTGTACGACGAGGTGCCTTA